>ERZ842401.1961-NODE-1961-length-28177-cov-5.771958_pt1 | contig 28177 bp, 21 predicted proteins | sample MGYA00521270_ERZ842401 | MGnify/ENA primary metagenome ERZ842401 (study PRJEB31892, sample SAMEA3878208) | bioreactor metagenome | biome: Moose rumen | place: Sweden | collected 2011-10 | study: EMG produced TPA metagenomics assembly of the PRJEB12797 data set... | reverse complement strand
GTTACTAATTTTTTTTTTGACTTATGCACTGGTCCGAAAAATCGGGAGTATTATAAACTTATGGGTTCGGGGTGCGATTTTTATGATTCTTGGATTGAAGGTCAAGATCCAGGCGATTATTTTGAGGTCATTGAGTCCACTCGATACAAAGAAATTGAGCCTAATAATGTATGGGTGAAAGTTAAATTGCAAGGATTCTATATAGTAGATGGTGAAAAGATAGAGGGACCGCGTCAATCAACAATTCTTGTTATGAAAAAGGAAGATGGCGAATGGAAAATAGATGACTTCCAACATGAGTACGAAGGTCAATTTTATAGCACAAAAGATGGTATAGAAAGTTGTCTAAAAGAATATGGCTATTGATGTTGTTTCATATTCAAATATTAATAAGGAAGAAGAACTATTTAGATTATGGATAATCTCAAATGCCCACAATGCGATAGTCCCAATGTTGTTCAAGTGGACGTGGATCGCAAAAAGGTACTGGTGAAGTAATAGAAATAGGTATAAGGGAACACCTCCCGTAAATCGTAAGGAATTGCGGGAGGTGAGTTTGTTGTTTTTATAAAACAATAATAATAGACTGGCGCTACTAATATGTTAGTCCGAAAGTCCAAAGAGGGATGATATTGCCATAGCCTGTTTCGATGTCATCTTTGACAACATAGCCTTGGGACACGTCCTGTATTTGCTTCTGCTTTTTCTTCTTTCCACCAACTTCAAAGGTATATTTCTCGGCAATGAGGAAGTCAGAGACGGGTGAAGAAGTAATGTTGTGTCCAACACGCATCTGATTGAAGAAGAAAGTCTCGCGTATCGTCCCTATTTCCGTATTCTCATTTCCTAAGACATATATTAGCGTGGAGTTGTCAAGATAGACCTTATCCAATTTTCCAAGTCCTTGTATTCCACCAGTGCTGTCACGAAGTTGGCCAACAAGTCCAGCTTTCTCTAACCACGTACACAAGTCTGCAATATTGTTGCGCGATACTTCCAACTGGCCTCCAATCTGAGTGAAGTTTGGTTTGAAGGGTGCCGCTTGAGCTATGATAGCCAGTAGTCGCTTTAGTTTCCTAATGGTAGCTGGCGTCAGGTCAGCATACTGAGCGATGTCCACTTCGAGCGTGGCGTTTATGACATTCATTATGTATTGCTCAAGGTTGTCATCTCTAAACGGATAATACCCTCGTTTCAGATAATCGGAAAAATGCTGAAGAGGAAGGAAGCCTTGCGGAACTTCAACTTTTTGATTAAGAATTTGCTGGAGGGTATATACTGGCAATTCTATCTGATGGAACAACGAAAGATACTCGCGATACGACAGACCTTGCATCTCATAGGTCAAAACACGCCGACTTAAGTCAGATATTCCCTTGGATATGTCAAGGATAGAGGATCCCGTAAAAAACACATGTAGCTCTGAGTGATAGTCGTAGATAAGTTTTAGCTCACGTGACCATCCCTTATATTTATGTATCTCGTCGATGAAGAGATGCTTGCCGCCAGTGCGTGCAAAGGCATCTGCTAAATCTATCAGTGTATGAGTGGAAAAATACAAATCTTCAGCTACCACATAGAGTGTTTCTTTGCGTGGTAACTTTTCTCTAATATATTGTAGCACCATTGTGGTTTTTCCTATTCCACGAGGACCGAGTAGTCCAACTATCCGTGCATTCCAATCAATGCGCTCGTACATATAACGATGAAACTTGGAGGTTGTCTCGCGCAGAAGTTTATCGAACGTTGCTTGCAATCTTTCCATATTGATGATATTTATGTAAATATGGTGCAAATATACAAACAATTTTCGCTATTGCACTAATTTTAGTGCGAAAAATTATAAGAACTGCACTAAAATTGGTGCGTTTTTTGCCTATTAGTTTACGAAAGCACTTCCCGCAGGATTGCCATGGAGCGCAGTTCGGGGAAGTGTGGGATGTGGAGGCGGTAGTAGTCGTTAAGAATTTCTAACAGGCGTGTGCGTTGCTCGCGTGTAAAACGAAAGAGGTGCATCGTGGCTGCTGTTTTTGATTCGCTCAGAAACGGACGGCGAGGGTGATGCCTGCCTGGAGGGGACGGCAGCACTGGGCAAAGCCTTGGCCACGGCTGACGAAATAGAAGGGGGTGTATCGCTTGTTTGTGAGGTTCGTCCCCCAAAGCGTCAGGGAGAGGGAGGATTGGTCTCGAAGCGTGCAACGGGCACCGATGTGCGCGCCGAGCAGTTGGTAGTAGCCTTGTGAGGCACTGTTGTCTTCTGTCCAGTAGGTACGCCCAAGCCCGGTGGTGTTGACTCCCACATCCAGGGTTACCTTTCCCTTTAAGGGCACAAGATAGTCGGCAGAGGCCGAGAAGGTGTGACGCGGCGCAAAGGGAAGGTAATTGCCGTCGTAGTCGAGGGCCTCGCCATTGGAGACACCTGCGTCGTAGTCGGTGAAGGTGGCGTGCGTGAAGCCGTAGTCGGCCCTCAGGCGCAGGGGATTCTTGGCAATGTTGAACCACCCTGAAACGCTAAGTTCCATGCCACAACTCTGGCTCTTGCCTGCATTCAGCACTTGACGACCGAGGCCGTTGCCAGCAGCGAAGCGTGTGATTTGCTGGTCGCTGACCATGATGTAGAAGAGGGCGGCGGAGGCCGTGAGGTGGTTGTCGAGAAAATTGAGGTGTGTGCCCACCTCATAGTTCCAACTACGTTCGGGCTTAAAGGTAGTGGTGGTCTCGGCCGTGGGATTCTCGCCTATCTCTGGCATGTAGCGTCCCATGCGCGGCCCCAGTGTGGGGTCGTCGGCAAGCGAACGCATGAGGTCATTCTTCATGCTGGCTTGTATGAGTTCGCTGAACATCTGGAAGTTGTAGCCACCAGAACGGAATCCTTCGGACACGGAGGCATATACCATGGAGGTGAGAGGAGAGGATTTCTTCCCGAAACGGTAACTGACGACGAACTTGGGGAGCAGACGCACTTGGTTGTCGCTCATCGAACCTTCGTAACCTGAATAGGTGGTGAAGTCCTGATTGACCATAGGAGCAGGAATGGAGCCGTGGTTCATCAGGAAGGTGGAGTGGAGCGTGGTGCCCGAGAGATAATCCATGGAGCGGTGCTCGTAGTCGAGGCGGGCACCTACCGTGAAATCAAGTCCTTGCGTAAAAACATTTATGAATTGGAGTTGACCAAAGGCAGCGGTGTTGAGCACAGGTGTGTCGAACTTTCCTATGACTTCCAATGAGGGGTCGGTGACACGGAGCGCAAGGCTCATGCCCATAGGGCTCATGGCAGCATTGGCGGCAGCGAAGCCTTGGTCGATGCCCGACTGGATGAGCGTCTGTATGCCCTCCTGACCAAAGATGACAGGGGCATTAGTGTGAAGCGACTGGTAACCGAGATAGGCACCAGCGGTCCAATCGATGTAGAACTCAGGATTGACGGAACTGAGAAGTGAAGAAGTGGAGGACTGGAGGAGCGAGGATGCAGGGAAGGACGGAATACTCCTGAGCGCGGAAGAAGTAAGTTGTTGTATTTTTGAGGTGGTGCCTTTGAAAATCAGTTCCTCGGACAGGGCGTGGCTGCGCTGGCGTTGCAGGAGTTGGAAGATGTCGGCAGGTGAATAGTCCTGGTCCATGTTCATGCGATCCTTCAGATACTGGTATGCTGTTACGGAGGTCATGGTGAAGTGGCGTTGCTCTGTCACCATCTTTAGCGACGCATTCAGCAAGCCGCGCCGATAGCCCCCGAGGAAGCCGCTCTCGATGCGGTGGTTCGAAGTGTTCATGTAGTCGTAGGCATCCTCGTCGCTGTATTCTCCCGAAGTCTGGAAGTCGAGAGCGAAGCGGGGACGGCGTTTGTAGGCCAAGCGCAATTTGCCGCCAGCTGCCTCGCTGCCGTTCGAGCGACGATTGAGGAACTGATTGCGATTGTAGCCGTTGTCGCCGCGGTAGAAGCCCGATACGCTGATGCCCAATCCCTCGGTCAGGAGGTTGGAATGGTGGACATAGGCAGAGCGCATGGCATCCTTGGTGGAACCTCCGAAGCGGAACTCCGTCTGCCGGCCTTCCTGCAAGGGGTTGGCGGTATAGACTTTCAAGAGTCCCCCCATGGCATTGCGACCATAGAGCGTGGACTGCGGGCCGCGCAGCACTTCGACGCGTTCGGCATCGCAAAGGGAGAAGTCGAAACTGCTCTTCTCCATGAGTGCAACATCATCGACATAGAGGCCCACAACGGGCGTATTGGCACGCGAACCGATACCTCTTATATATATAGCGGGCGTGAGGTGCGAACCGTATTCGGGGAAGAAGAGGTTGGGCACGCCCTGTGTCATGCTCTTTAGCGACTCGTGTCCGCTGTTGCGCAGCCGGCGCACGGAAAGCTTCTGGGCACTCATGGGTTGCTCCTCCAAGGAGCCGAACTGTTTCATACCGTCCGAGAAAACGAACTCGGGTAACTCGTGGGTGTTGATGACAGAGTCGCGCGGGAAGGGGGGGGGCTCGGCATTGGTGATGCCAATGCATACGGAACAAAAGAAAAGGAGTGCAGCCAGATGCTTCATAGTTCGATGTATATATGGTTTTCCGGCTGCAAAGTTAAGACGGTTATCCCACATGCGCAATCCTCATTTGTTAGGATTCTCGTTCCCGTTTTTCGTTTTCGTTTATTCAGTTGTAAAATAGTTTTCGTTTTCGTTTTCGTTTTCGTTTATTCTTCGTATCTTCGTACCCAGAAACCCCTTAAATGAGCAAAAAGGCGATGAAGAAGACAGCGGATTACATCGAGCGCATAGAGATAGACCATCTGTGGAGCGGACGCCGCCACGTGGAGTGGCAGTTGCAGCGTCACGTAAACATACTGAGCGGGGTGAACGGCGTGGGAAAGAGCACCATACTGAACAGGGTGGTGAAGCACCTGATGGCCATGTCGAAAATGGACAGGGCCGACGATGGTGTGACGCTGACATATAACGACCCGGAGGCCGACGGGGTGAAGTTTGACGTTATTCGCTCGTTTGACCGCCCCGTGCTCACCAGCGACACGTTGAGCAAACTGACCGACCTCCAGCTGCACACCGAACTGGACGTGCAGCTCTACCAGTTGCAGCGTGAGTATCTGGACTTTCAGGTGAACCTAAGCAACCGCATGCTGCGACTCTTCACCGAGCAGGACCCCGAGGCGCACGCCAAGGCTGCCGAGATGGCCAAGGAGAAGGAACGGTTCATGGACCTGGTGGACAGCCTGTTCCGCGACACACGGAAGAAGATAGTGCGCGACAAGAACGAGATACTCTTCACTCAGCACGGGGAGACCGTGATGCCCTACCAGTTGAGCAGCGGGGAGAAGCAGATGCTCATCATACTGCTGACCGTGCTGGTGGAGAACCGTCAGCCCTGTGTGTTGCTGATGGACGAGCCCGAGGTGAGTCTGCACATCGAGTGGCAGCAGCGACTGGTGAAGCTGGTGATGGAACTCAATCCCGAGGTACAAATCATACTGACTACCCACAGCCCGGCCGTGATAATGGACGGGTGGGGAGACTGCGTGACCGATGTCGAGGACATCGTGAGTGAAAACTAAATGCCCAATTCCCCCGATGAGTCGAAGACTTGGCGATAATCTGAACTCGCGCTACCTGGAGGCAGCCAACAAACTGAAACCGAGCGGAGCACGGCGTAAGGTGGTGGTCTACGTGGAGAGCTACGACGATGTGCTCTTCTGGCGCACCGTATTGGACGAGTTCGAGAACGAAAGGCTATACTTCGAGGTGATGCTTCCCTCGCGTACCACTTTGGGAAAGGGAAAGAAGAATGTACTGATGAACGACCTGGGGGAGCGGCTTGGCGAATACATGATAGCCTGCGTGGATGCCGACTACGATTACCTGATGCAGGGGAAGACGGAAGCCTCGCGTATGATACTCAATAACCCTTATGTGTTCCATACCTACGTCTATGCCATTGAGAACTACCAGTGCTTTGCGGCAGGGTTGCACCAGGCCTGCGTGATGTCCACGCTCAACGACCGCGAGGTGCTGAACCTGGAGGCTTTCATGGAAGAGTACAGCAAGATAATATGGCCTTTGTTTGTCTGGAACATCTGGTGTTACAGACATGATTGCTACCACAAGTTCTCATTGGTGGACTTCTGCTCTCTGGTCTCCTTCCGCGACATTTCGATTTACCATCCCGAGGACACGCTGGAGTTCGTACGCCGACAGGTGAACCGTAAGATGGCTACGCTACAGAAGAAGTATCCCGAAGGAAAGCGGACCTATGCCCCGCTCAGGGAGGAACTGGAGCGACTGGGCCTCACACCCGAGACGGCCTATCTCTATATGCAAGGGCACGGGCTGATGGACGGGGTGGTGATGCCCTTGCTGGGTCCCGTGTGTACCTTGCTGAGAAGGGAGAGGGAGAAGGAAATCAAGCAATTGGCCTGTCACGAACAGCAACGGCAAAACGAACTCTCCTGCTACCGCCATGGGCAATGCCCGGTGGACGTGGTGCTGAAGAAAAGCATCAGCTTCAAGCAGTCGGAACCTTATCAGCGACTGCGTGACGACTTACGAAAGTTTGTCGATAATCTTTGAAACGATTCCCGTCTCCTGGTGACGGAAATAGCGGTCCATCTTCTTGATGAGATTTCCCATGGCGAAAACCACCACGACGTCGCCCGCTTGAATCTGTGTGTTACCACCGATGGACATACCGATGCCGTCGCGCACCAGTCCGCCCAACGCCACCCCCTTGGGGAGTCCCAGGTCTTTCACAGGCTTGCTTACTGCCAGACAGTCGGCAGTAGCTACAAACTCGGCCACGTCGGCATTGGCCAACGTGAGGCACTTGACATTGGTGACGTCGGCATCGAGCATCATCTGATAGATGTGGCTGGCGGCGATGGTCTTCTTGTTGATGATGGTGCCAATATCGAGTTTCTCGGCCAAGTTCATATAGTCCATCGCATCCACCATGGCTACGGTCTTGCGCACACCCAGCCGCTTGGCTGCCAGACAGGCTAGGATGTTGCGCTCCGTCTCCTCACTCAGCGCCACGAAGGCCTGGCAGTTGCGAATGCCTTCGCTGGTCATAACTTCCGTGTCTCGGCCGTCGCCGCAGATGACGATGATGTCCTCGTCTTCCAGTATCTCGTTGAGCTTGCGGCAGCGTGCCTCGCTCTGCTCGATGATGCGCATGTTGAACCAGTCTGGCTTGTTGTGAGCCAGATGGACGGCGGTCTTTCCTCCGCCCATGACCATCACGTTCTTCACGTCCTCGTACTTCTCCTTACCCACGAGTTCGCGTATGAGCCCGACATGTTTACGGGTGGTCATGAAGTAGGCGATGTCTCCCAGTTGGAGGCTGTCGTTTCCGCCAGGGATTATGGTATCGTCGTCTCGCTTGATGGCTACGATGTGGAACGGACTGTCGGCGTTGCAGAGGTCCTTGAGTGGCTGGTCAAGAACGCGTGCATTCTCCCTGAGCTTGATGCCCAGCATAATGAGTGCCCCATCGTGTACCTCCCAGTACTGACGGACCCACGAGTGGCGCAGGCCTTCGACAATCTCCTGCGAGGCCAGCATCTCGGGATAGATGAGCGAGTCGACACCCATGTCTCGGAACACCTCCTGGTACTGGGGGAGCATATACTCAGCATTGTCCACTCGCGCCACCGTCTTCTTGGCACCCAGCGTGTGGGCCAGCATGCAGCAGGTGATGTTTTGCGATTCGTCGGGAGTGACGGCAATGAAAAGTGAGGCCCGAGCCACGCCAGCCTCTTTCAGACAACTGATGTTGGTGGGCGATGAATTGATGACCATCAGGTCGTTACTGCCCGAATCGGTGAGCGCGTCGGTCTTCTGCTGGTTCTCGTCGATGACCACAATATCCAGGTTGTCTTTGGACAATAGTTGGGCTAAGTGGGTTCCCACGGCTCCTGCTCCTGCGATAATTATCTTCATGTCGTCTCTCTCTCCTGTGTGTTGTTGGTGTTACTCTTTATCTATCTGTGCCAGTAAGGTCTCCTTGATTCCCGCTTTGTCGATGCCGCACAAATGGTACAGCTCTGCTGGTGTGCCGTGTTCGACGAAATTGTCGGGAAGGCCCAACCTGTGTACGTGAGGGGCATATCCATTGTCGGACATAAACTCGAGGACGGCACTCCCCAGTCCGCCCCGAATGGCTCCGTCTTCTAACGTGACGATGTGGCGGAAGTTTTTCCCGATATGGTGCAGAATGTCCTCGTCCAGTGGGCGCAGGAAACGCATGTCGTAGTGAGCAACGCTCAGTTTGCTCTCTTTCTCCACCTCGTCGATGGCTTGTGCGGCTACATTACCCAAAGGACCGAGGGAAAGCAGGGCTATGTCGCTTCCGTCCTTCAGCATCTGGCCTTTTCCGACAGGAATCTCTTCCATCTTGCAACGCCAGTCCACCATCACACCCCGTCCACGGGGATAGCGAATGACGAAGGGCCCTTTCCCTCCCAGCTGGGCCGTGTACATCAGGTGGCGCAACTCGTGTTCATTCAGGGGCGAGGCAATGGTGAGACCAGGAATGGGACGCAAAGCTACAAGGTCGAACGCCCCGTGGTGAGTAGGACCATCCTCGCCCACCAGTCCGGCACGGTCCAGACAGAGAACCATGTCCAAATGGCTGATGGCAATGTCGTGGATGATGTTGTCGTAGGCTCGCTGGGCAAACGAACTATAGATGTTGCAGAAAGGAAGTAATCCGTCGATGGACAGGCCTGCGGAGAATGTGACCGCATGGCCTTCGGCTATGCCCACGTCGAAACAGCGTTCGGGCATCTCCTTCATCATGATGTTCAGTCCGCAACCAGTAGGCATGGCTGGGGTGATACCCACAATGCGCTCGTTTTCCCGAGCCAGTTCCAGGAGGGTTTCTCCAAACACGTCTTGGTAGCGTGGAGGGTGAACGGTCTTGTCCGACTGGTTGATTCTTTCTCCCGTTTCGAGACAGAACTTCCCAGGGGCATGGAAGGTCGTGGGGTCTTGCTCTGCAGGCAGATATCCTTTGCCTTTTACCGTATGGATGTGAAGCATCTTGGGCCCTTTCATGTCTTTAATCTGGCGCAAGGTGTGGACCAGACCGATTACGTCGTGCCCATTGTCGGGCCCGAAATAGCGAATGTCCATTCCCTCAAACACGTTGCGCTGGCGATTGAGCATGGATTTCAATGAGTTGTTGAAACGGATGATGCTCTTGCGCCGCTCGTCGTTCAGGATACCCCATTGGTACAACCGTTTCGAAGCTCGGTTTCTCAGGTTGTTGTACGTCGTGCTGGTGTGCATCTGATGGAGATAGTGCTTCATGCCGCCCACAGAGTGGTCGATGCTCATGTTGTTATCGTTGAGGATAATCAGCAGGTCGTTGTCGGTAGAGGACACGTTGTTCAGTCCCTCGAAGGCCAGTCCGCCGCTCATGCTCCCATCACCAATGACGGCCACTACGTGACGCTTTGCCTCTTGCTGCTTGGCTGCAACGGCCATTCCCAATGCGATGGAAACGGAGTTGGAGGCATGGCCGCAAGTGCAGGTGTCGTATTCGCTCTCTTCGGGTGAGGGGAAGGGCTTCAGCCCATGAAACTTACGATTCGTTGAGAAACTCTCTCTCCGGCCCGTCAGTATCTTGTGGGCATAGGCCTGATGACCTACATCCCACACGATGCGGTCTTCTGGTGTGTTGAACACGTAATGTAGGGCAACCGTCAGTTCCACAACTCCCAGGGACGAGGCAAAGTGTCCTGGATTGTCGGCCAACTCTCGTATGATATCCTGTCTTAGTTCGTGGCATACCTGAGGAAGATTCTCCAAGGCTATTTTGCGCAGATCGGCAGGATAATTTATCGTAGATAACAAGTTCTCTTGTTCCTTTTGTTCCATTTAATAGAAATATTCTTTGCAAAGATACGCCAAAATCGCTAAAGAATTGTAATTTTGTGGTAGAATTTGCAGATAAGAAGATGAAGAAAGGCAAAATCCCTCCTATGGATTCCTTGTTTCGTACCCTTGTCACTATCCCTCCTGCAATCCAGGAGATTGGTGTCGGGGACTGGAATGTCTTCCTGGGTTCCTGTTTTGCGGAACATATCGGGGAGCTTTTTCGGAGCGCCCGACTGAATGTCGTGGTGAATCCGATGGGAACACTGTTTTGCCCGACCTCGATAGCAAAGGTTTTGGATGGTTGTGACGTGACATCAGCGGTAAAAGGGACGGCGGGATGGCACACGTGGCTCTCGGACACATCGTTCTCCTTTGACAGTAGGGAGGAGTGCCTGCGCGAGGTGAATACGGCATTGGGAGGATTGCAACAGGCTTTGCTTCAGGCGGACAATCTTTTCCTGACCTTGGGTACAAGCCGTGCCTATCGTCTTCGGGAGACAAATGAGATAGTTGTGAATTGCCACAAGCACCCTCAGCAGGAATTTATCGAGGAAGAACAACGTGTGGAGGAGATGGCAGACCTTCTGGGGCGTGTGTTGGAGAGGTTGCACGGGCAGAATCCGAAGCTCAGGGTCACATTTACGGTAAGTCCTTTCCGTTATGCGAAATACGGTTTCCACGAGAGTCAGTTGAGCAAAGCGCGCCTGTTGCTGGTTGCAGATAGTCTGCAGCGAGCACATCCTGACTGGATACAGTATTTCCCTGCCTATGAACTGGTGCTGGACGAGTTGCGTGACTATCGGTTCTATGCCGAGGACATGCTTCATGTCTCAACTGAGACGGTACGCTATATCGGACACCGTCTGCAAGAGTGGATGAGCGAGGAGTTGCTGGCCTATCTGCAGCGTTGGAAACCTTTGGGGCAGGCTCTCACTCATCGTCCTTTTCAACAAGATTCTGCGGCCTATCAAGAGTTTTGCCGTCAAACAAATACTAAATTAGAACAACTGCAGCATGACTACCCCATGCTGAGAATAGAAGACAGACTATGACATACAGCACTATGGCCCTTGAGGCTATCTTTGAGACTTTAGGCGGACGCCGCATGGGGCGTTGGGATTATCAGATACATTGGCTGCTTACCGATAGCCGTTCCCTCAACTCTCCTGCCGACACTATGTTCTTTGCTTTGGTGACTTCGCGAAACGATGGCCATCGCTATGTGGAGCAACTCTATCAGCGTGGGGTGCGTACCTTCGTGGTACAGCGGACACCTGCTGAAATTCATGACGATGCGGTCTACTTCTGTGTGACCGACACCTTGGAGGCATTGCAACGTGTGGCTGCCAGTCACCGTGCCCAGTTCCAAATACCTATTGTGGGAATTGCGGGGAGTAATGGAAAGACCACCGTGAAGGAGTGGCTTTTCCAGATGTTGAGCCCTGACAAAGTGGTGACTCGCTCGCCTCGCAGCTACAACAGTCAGGTCGGTGTCCCGCTGAGTGTATGGAACCTTTCTCCCGAATCACAGATAGGAATTTTCGAGGCTGCTATCTCGGAACCCAATGAGATGCGTGCACTGGAAAACATCATCAGCCCGACGATAGGCGTGTTCACCTGCCTGGGTGACGCTCATCAGGAGAATTTCCGGACTATGGAGCAGAAGTGTAAAGAAAAGCTCCTGCTCTTCCGTCATGCAGAGGTGCTGGTCTATGCAAAAGGTAACCCCATTGTGGACCGTTGTGTGGAGGAGATGGAATTTAAGGGACGCTTGCTCCCTGTCGAGGTGGAAGAGGGATTGCCCCCCTTGGAAATAGACAAGAAACTATGTTGTGCAGTCTGCCGTCTGCTGGGCGTGGGTGAGGTGGACATCCAGCGCAGGGTCATCAGTCTGGAACCCATTGCCATGAGACTGGAGGTAAAGGAAGGCCGGAATGGCTGTACGCTGATTAACGACTCGTACAATAACGATTTTGCCTCTCTGGACATCGCGTTGGACTTCATGAATCGCCGACCTAATGAGGAAGCTCATTGCCATACCTTAATATTAAGTGATATCCAGCAGACAGGAATCGAGGGCGATGTGTTGTATGGCCGCGTGGCTCAGTTGGTACAGAGTCGCGGTATCTCATGCTTCATCGGTGTGGGACCGGAGTTGTGTCACCATGCAGAGAAGTTCGATATGCCAGGCTTGGAACGTCATTTCTTCTCTACGACGGAGGCGTTGCTCAAGAGCCCTGTGTTCGTGGAGCTGAACAATCAGGTTATTCTCGTAAAAGGTGCAAGGTCCTTCCATTTCGAGAATCTGGTAGACTATCTTGAGCAGCGTGTCCATGAGACCATCTTGGAAGTGGACATGAATGCCATTATCGCAAACCTGAACTATTATCGCTCGTTTATGAAGCCTGAGACGCGCATGATATGCATGGTGAAGGCTGGGGCTTACGGAGCAGGAAGCTTGGAAGTCTCTCGCGTTTTGCAGGACCACAAGGTGGACTATCTGGCTGTTGCGGTGGCTGACGAAGGAGTGGAGTTGCGTAATGCTGGCATTTCAACGGGAATTATGATTATGAACCCCGAAATGACAAGCTTCCGAACCTTGTTCCGCTATAATTTGGAGCCGGAGGTCTATTCTTTCCGATTGTTGAAGGCATTGATAGCAGCGGCAGACCGTGAAGGAGTGACTGGTTTCCCTGTCCACATCAAACTGGACACGGGGATGCATCGTCTGGGATTCGACCCAATGAAGGACATGACGGAGCTGGTAGACCTGCTGAAGCACCAGCATGCCGTACTGCCTCGTAGCATATTCTCTCACTTCGTTGGGAGCGACAGCGACGACTTCGATGACTTCTCCGAACAGCAGTATGAACTCTTTATGAAGGGGGCAGACATCTTGCAGAAAGCCTATCCCGACCATCATATCTTGCGTCACATCTGTAATTCTGCCGGCATTGAACACTTCCCGGAACGTCATCTGGATATGGTTCGTCTGGGACTTGGTCTTTACGGAATCAACAGTAGGAATAACCAGATGATAAACAATGTCTCCACATTGCAGACTACCATTTTGCAGATTCACGACGTGCCTGCAGGTGATACCGTAGGCTACAGTCGTCGGGGAAAACTTTCCAGAGACAGCCGTATCGCAGCTCTCCCTATAGGGTATGCCGACGGACTGGACCGCCATTTGGGTAATGGGAATGCCTATTGTCTGGTGAACGGACAAAAAGCACCTTATGTGGGAAACATCTGTATGGACGTTTGTATGATAGACGTTACCGACATTCCATGCAAGGAAGGCGATACTGCCGTTATTTTTGGCGATGACCTTCCTGTAACGCTGCTGTCTGATGTAACCGGGACCATCCCCTACGAGATACTGACCAGCATTTCAGGTCGTGTAAAACGAGTGTATTACAAGAATTAGTCTCGTCATGAAGTCCGTTCGTTCTTGGGCAGGCATATTATTCGGAAGCCTGATTCTGGCCACGGGATTCGTCTTTTTCATCAATCCTTACAAGATTGTGCCAGGCGGAGTATATGGTGCCAGCATTGTCCTGCATCACCTGTTCCCTTCTATTCAGGTCGGTACCTTCGGCTATATGTTTGATATTCCGTTGCTCATTCTTTCCATGATGTTGCTCGGAAGCAAACTGGGAGGGAAGACGCTGGTCGCTGCCCTCATCACCCCCATGATAATGAACTTGATGTCGCAGGCTTCGTACCCTACGACCGAGGCCCTGCAGGCTTTGGACCCTTCACTCTTGCTTGGCGGCAGGCTGGATATGTCTGGTCATCTGATTCTGGCTGTCCTGTTTGGCTCGGCCATGATAGGTTTGGGCAGTGGCATCGTGGTGAATAGTGGTGCGACGACGGGAGGCAGCGATATCGTAGGCATGCTGATGCAGAAGTATCTTCACATCCGCTTCAGCAAGGCCATACTCATCGTAGACGGACTGGTGGTGCTGTTCGGCCTTGTGGTAATCGGTCTCAGTCCCACGGCCCAGCCTGACGACCTCTTCCTCTCGCTCTATTCCCTGCTGAGCATCTACCTCATATCGCGGGTGGTGGCGCGTACCATCAATGGTGCCAAGGATGACAAACTGATTTTTGTAATCAGTGCAGGCGACTTGAACCCGCTTCGTGATTTTATTCTCAAGGATTTAGACAGGACAGCCACTTGCATCAAGAGTAGCGGACTCTACACGGGTGAGGAGAAACAGATGTTATTCCTCGTAGTCAGTTACAAGGAGGTGAGTAGGGTAAAGGAGTGTGTGCGTGAGGCAGACCCCGATGCCTTTGTTGTAGTGACCGATGCATACGACACCTATGGAGCAGGATGGAAACCCTTGCCCAAAGTGGGTGACGTAATGCCTGAATAGTGTTTTGAGGTTACTTGATGCGGAAGCGTAGGGCTTCTTTGTCAAACTCTACCCGTTCGCTCTCGAAGAACTTTTCCAGTACGCCTGCGTGTCCCAGTTCCTGGGGACTACCTACAATCATTTCTTCCCCTCTCTTTATCAGCCACAGGCTGTCGGCTGTCTGTAGTGCCAGGTCCAGGTCGTGGGTGCTGAGCAGTATGGTCTTGTTCATCTCCCTGCAGAGTCGGCGCAGCAGGAGCATGGTTTCCACCTTGCTTGGGAAATCCAGGAAAGCAGTGGGTTCGTCCAGCAGTATGACGGGTGTGCCTTGAGCCAGTGCCTTGGCAATCATCGTCTTCTGCCGTTCACCATCGCTGAGCGTGCTCACTTGTCTGGTGGCCAGTTCTCGGATGCCCACCAGTTCGATGGCTTTCTCCGTCTCTTCCTTGTCTGCCTCCGTCAGTTTTCCCCAAAAGTTGGTATAGGGACTTCGTCCCATTTCCACCATGTCTCTTACGGTGATTCCTTGTGCGTCGATGCGGTCGGTCAGCACCACCCCGATACGTTTGCTCAGGCTGTGTGACGAATAGTCCCGTACGTTGGCATCGTCAAGTAGCAGTTTTCCGCCGATAGCCGGCTGGAAGGCTGCAAGTGTACGCAGTAGGGTGCTTTTCCCAGCACCGTTGGGACCAAGCAGGCAACATAGCTCGCCCTCCCGCAATGTTGCGTTGATGGGCGGAACTATGGCCTTGCCTGCGTATCCGATGGATAAGTTCTCAAGCGTGTAGTTCATTCGTTGTATGGACAGTATTTGTATCCAAGTTTCTGGTAGAGTTTCAGCATACGTGGCAAACGAGTCTTGAACGCCTCGAAGTCCTTCTTCTCTGCCTGGAGCCATTGTACTTCGCTGATGGCATCCAGACGGGGCAGGAGCATGTACAAGGCATGTTCGGGGAAGCCGACGTACTCCGTCCATAGGTTCACCTGTGCTCCCATGATGTACTTGCCTTCTTCTTCGTTTAGCTCAGCAGGTACGGGTTCGTAACTATAGACCTTTGACACAGGCACGTAGCCACCGATGCTCTGGGGCTGTGCCCAATTATTCTTCAGCTGGGCATAGTCGATATAGCAGTAATCGGTGGGGGACATGATGACGCGATGGTGCTGGCGGGCAGCCTGAATGCCACCTTGAATGCCGCGCCACGACATGACGATACCGTTCTCACTCAGTCCGCCTTCCAATGTCTCGTCCCAACCGATGAGGGTGCGCCCCTTGGCTGTCAGGTACTTGTCCATCTCTTGGTTGATGTAGGTCTGGAGTTGTGCAGCGCGTGTCAGTCCCAGTTCCTTCATCTTGGCTTGGCACTTGGGGCATTGTTCCCAGCGTACACGTGGACTTTCGTCGCCACCGATGTGAATCAGCTTCGAGGGGAAGACATCGCAAAGTTCGTCATATACTTTCTTTAGGAACTCCAGCGTCTTGGGATTGCCGGCACAGAGCACATCCTCCGACACACCCCATTGGCACCACACCTCATACGGTCCACCCGTGCATCCCAGTTCGGGAAAGACGTGCAGAGCACCCAGCATGTGGCCGGGAAGGTCGATTTCGGGAATCACGTTGATGTATCGTTCGGCGGCGTAGCGTACAATCTCGCGACACTCCTGCTGTGTGTAGTAGCCGCCATATTCCTGATTGTCGTATATGCCTGCATTGCGACCAATGACCGTGCCTTTGCGCACGCTGCCCTTCTTGGCCAGTTCGGGCATCGACTTTACCTCGAAGCGCCAGCCTTGGTCTTCCGTGATGTGCCAGTGGAACTGGTTGCAGCCGTGTAGTGCCAAAATGTCGATGTAGGTCTTTATGAACTCAACAGGGAAGAAGTGTCGGGCACAGTCCAGATGAACGCCACGGTAAGCAAATCGTGGCTCATCCTGAATGGTTACGAAGGGAAGGCTGAGGCTCTCGCCGCCCTGCGTGCCGATGGCCTTGCGCAGGGTCTGTATGCCGCGGAATACGCCGCTCTCACTGGCTCCCTGGATGCTGATGCCCTTTTTGTTAACCGTCAGGATGTAGGCATCTTTGTTATCGTTCTTCAGCCCAGTGGAAAGGGTGATGGCAGCCCCCTTCTTCTGGTTTGCCTTGAGGGTTAAGGCGAATCCTGCGTCCTGTTGCAGGAAGTCGCGGAGGAACTGTGCATTTCTCCCCATCAGTGCGTTAGCGTCGTCGTAGGTGACGACGGCACCGCTGAGCAGGGTGTAACTGCCTCCCTTCGGGTCTTCCGTGATGGAATTGGGGAGGGGAATGACGTTGTAGTCTACCTGTGCCCACGAAGCAAGTGCGAGGGCAACGAACGAGAGTAATGTAATAAAATGTTTCATAATAAATGGGTTATTTGAGTTTAAGAATAACATACAATACGACTGGTGCACCGATGATGGGGGTCAGGACATTGATGGGCAGCACGCTGCTTTCTCCTGGAAGTGTGCTCAGCCAGCTGCATCCCAGGGCGAGCGACGAACCGCACAGCATGGTGGCGGGTAACAGCACTCGGTGATTGGCACTCCCCAGCAGCAGGCGAGCGATGTGTGGCACGGCAAGCCCGATGAAGGTGATGGGGCCGCAGAAGGCGGTACACGAGGCCGTGAGCAGTCCCGTCGTGAGTAGTAACAGGGTACGCGTGCGGTGGATGTCGATGCCCAGGTTCTGTGCATAGCGGTCTCCAAGCAGGAGTGCGTTGAGGGGCTTGATAAGGAGGATGGCCAGCAGCAACCCTGTTGCGCTGATGGCAACGAAGTAGGGCAGGCGGTCCATCGAGACACTGTTGAACGACCCCAGTCCCCACATCATGAACGAATGTACTCCTTCCTCCGTTGCCTTGTAGTTGAGCAGCGAGATGATGCTGCTTGTGATGTAGCTCACCATGATGCCTGCGATGAGTAGCATCACGTTGTTGCGCAGCAGACGGTTGAGCGTGAGCAGCAGCATGAGCACAAGCATCGCTCCCAGCAGGGCGGCAACAATCACCAAGGCAAAGCCTCCGAAGGTAAAGGTTCCCGCATTGATGACTCCGCCTGCTACCAGCATGACGATAGCGACACCCAGGTTGGCTCCGCTGTCTATGCCCAGTATGCTCGGTCCTGCCAAGGGGTTGCGCAAGGCTGTCTGCAAGAGCAGACCCGCACTGGCCAGGGAGGCTCCGCACAGCAGGGCCGTGATGGCTCCCGGCAACCGGCTTTCCTTTACGATGAACGACCAGGCAGGGTGTCCTTCGATGCTCTGTCCCAGCAGTATCCGCGTGGTGTCGCCTGCCGGGATGTGGATGCTTCCCGTGTAGATGCCTGCGACAAAGAGTGCGATTGTCGTCAGCGTGAGGATGAGTATGATGAGTCTATTTCTCATTCAGCAGGTGATAATATATATAAGGTACGTCCACGTCCAGTTCGGGATGCAGTATGCCTATGAGGTTGGCCAGCAGGCGTTCGGGGTGGAATGGCGTTTCCTCGAAGAAACCGCTCGTCGTTGTGTTGCAGCCATACACCCGATGGTTCTTGAAGGCATCGAAGTGGGTGTAGAGGGGGGTGTCGTCAGCCAGCTCGCTCAGTGTCAGGGGCGTGTCGCTGGTGTACTTCAGCAACCAGAAGTCGGCCTTCTGTCCCTTCTCCATTACGGCCTCGAAACTCATGGGCACGCCGCCGCACTCCGGGCGGTCGGCAAACAGGTATTCGGCTCCGGCATCGCGGTAGAGTATGCCCGTCGTGCTTTGTCCGCCCGGTACATGCCACGTTCCTTGGTAGGGTTTGTCCACAATCAGGGTGGGGCGTTTCTCCGCTTTTTCGGCGATAGCCTTCAGGGCAAGGTAGGCTTGTTCCACGGTGGCAAAGAGGCTGTCGGCGCGTTCTCCGCATCCGAACAGGCGGCCGTAGAATTTCATCCATTCCGCCCGTGCCAGCGGACCGTTCTCCATGTAGTCGGCACACTCGATGATGGGAATGCCCAGTCGTTCCAGTCGACCGTATCCTCCCGAGTGTTCGAAGGGAGAAGGCATCAGGGCATCGGGCATCAGGTCTATTACACGTTCAATGTTGGGTTCGATGCCGTTACCCAGGTCCTTGATGGTGCCCTGTTGCACACCATGCTGGATATAGGGCATGTTGATGTATGACAAATCGCATACGCCACCGATGTTTCTTTCCACCCCCAGCTCCTGCAGTAGCGCACAATGCACGGCTGTGAAGACTGCGGCCTTTCTCAGCGGTTCGCGTATCTCGTACCGGTTCAGCGTCTTGGTGGTGTCCCACGGGTTTCGCAGTATGGCCTCCACGTAGTCACGGTGTTGGACGAGGGTGATGTTGCGGGCATATCTCAGGGGGATAGTGTCTCCCTCTGGGTTTCCCTGTGCCTGTTCTCCGTGGCATGCGCAGAGCAGACAGACCGTGATAATGGTGGTGATAATCGTGTTTATTGCTCTCATTGCTATGCAAAGATACATAACTTCGCTCAAACGACAAAATACTTTTCCCTTACTTCTTCTTTTCTCCCTGCCTGAACTGCGGGGTCAGTTCCAGGAAAACCTCAAAGTTCCGCCCTGCCATCGGGCGCGAGAGTACGGTAACATACTGCGTGTCCAGCAGGTTGTTGACCGTTGCTTTCACTGATGCGTGCAGTCTTTTCCACTGGAAGCGTTTCTCCAGTGTCGCGTCGCTCATGTAGTAAGGCTTTAGCCGTCCGGTGATGTATGCGGTTTCGTTACTGGTCGTCGTGAACCGCTCGCTGTAGTGGCTCCAGGTGTAGCTCAGTGCCCACGTCTTGTAACTCAGGCGGGCGGTGAGGTTGGCTGAGTGCTTGGGCACATAGCAAAGCTGTTTGCCATACGACTGGTCGTTGCTGTTCATTGGTTCCCCCTTATTGACGGATGGGGTGTAGGCGTAGTTGGCCAGCAGTGCCAGTTCCCAGTCCTTCCCCATCTGGGTCTTGCTCTCCAGCGTACACTCCACGCCGTAGTTGTGAACCTTCCGTACGTTGGACGGCTGCCAGTACCCCTTGACATTGGGAGTCCAAAGTATCCAGTTGCTGATGTGCGAGTCGAAGACGGAGAGGTTCCCACTCAGCGAGTAGCGTTTCTTACGGATAGCTGCCTCCAGTCCACCGTCGTACGTAAAACCTTTTTCAGGTCGCAGGTCGGGATTCCCTCCCGGTTTGTAGTACAGGTCGTCCATGGTGGGGTAGCGGTAGTTTCTGGTAACGGAGGCTTTTGCGACCAGGTTCCAGGGGCGGTAGATTACGAGGTCGGCAAAGAAGGCCGGTATGGGGGACAATATGTCGTGGGCATAAACCTCCTCACGCACAATGGCGGACAGGGTCAGACGTTCCAGCGGACGCCACCGGGCCGTCAGTGCAAGGTTGTATTCCGTACGTCCCCGGTTGTAGTTGTCCCCGATGTGGAACGGGCTGTAGTCGTTGCTTCGGACGTGGTTGTAGTATAGTGCCGTGCTGGCACTGAGCATCCAGTCCGGTCGGGGCATGAGGTCTGCGCTGGCTTGCAGGAAGCCTGTGTTTCCCCGGCTGCGGCTGTGGGTGATGTCGGTCTGCGTTGTCTGGCGGGTGGTAAAGTAGTCGTAGGCAATGTCCTGGTAGACGTATCCTCCTTTTACCTCCGTGTTCCAGTTCGCGCCTGTGTGGTTCCAGCTTACAACGCTGTTCAGCGCGTTGCGTTTGTGCTCGTTGGTGAAGTCGCTGTCATCCTTGTAGTCCACGCTAAGAAAGGGTAGACCGCGCAGACTGTAGCTGTACCACAGCGAGACTCCTATGCGGTTTCCGTGCAGGTCGTTGTAGTTCACATCCTGCAGGACGTGGACATCGTCGAAGTATCCGCTCTTGTTCCGTTCCGTGGGATGATAGCTTCTTACGATGTTGCCCTGCTCGTCCTTTATGTCCACCATCTTGTCGTGGTTGGTGTACTTGAAGTCGTTCTTGCTTCTCCCGTAGGACAGGCGCGTGCTGCTGCTCCAGTGTCTGTCGGCATAGTTGAAGCGCAGGAACTGGTCGTAGGTGGAGTAGGAGCCGATGCCCTGAATGTACTGCAGCCCGTAGCCGTCCTGTTCCACGGCACGTGTCCTCATGGTTATGGCACCTCCAAGCCCTCCGCCTGTGACCATCAGCGATGAGGCTCCGTGCAACAGGGTGGCTTCGTCCACGAAGTAACTGGGTATGTAGGAGAAGTCTACGGTGCCGAGCATGGGGGAGTTTATTCTCATGCCGTTCCACGTCACCTGTGTGTGGCTCGGACTGGTTCCGCGAAACTCGGCCGTGCTTTCCGTGGCACGCCCGTAGCTCTTGATGAAGAGGGTGGTGTGCTTGCCCAGGATGTCTGCCATGGAGAGCGATATGTTCTGGTGCAGGACGGCGGAGTCCAGCGTTGTCTTCTCTATGCCGCTGTCTTTCAGCCGTCGGGTGGAGGTGACCTGAACGATGTCCATGTTGACGGTCTCCTGAGCCAGGCAGGGGACGAGGCTTGTCGCCATGCACCAGGCCAAGGCCCATCGCCGTTGCATCCTTCCGTTCTTCATCTCCCGGCTCCTCATTTACACCAGATGCCGTATACCTCGGTGCTGATGTCTCCCAGGTTGGGAGTCCAGCCATTCTGTGCGGTCTGTATCTTCACGAAGTCGATGTACTGCAGGTTGGCAGGCTGTCCGTCCCATGTGCAGGCGTTGGATATGTTGTAGTGTCCCGCGTCGGTGTAGTCCGAGCCTTGGTTGTCGGCGTAGCCCCAGCCGTAGGGCGGGATGGAGGAGAACTGGCCGTCGAAGGTGTGGTGACTCTCCAGTCGACTGCCGAAGTAGCTGTGCTCCGTTCCCTCCACCCAGGGCTGCCAGTAGGTGTCGGACGGGTTCCAGTAGCTCATGTAAGGCACGTAGTCCGTCTGTCCGTGGTGGTCGCGCCACGCTGTGGCCGAGCGTGTGTGCTGGGGACGATAGTAGGTTATGCAGTACTCCAGCTCTTCGTTGCTGCTTCCGTATTCCGAGCCTGCCAGCTCGAACCACTGGTCGTTGGGCAGTCCGTCGCCGTTGTCGTCCTGGCTCACCCAGATGATGCCTGGCTCGCTCTGGTAGTCGTAGGGGTTGCCTCGCACGATGAGCTCGCCGCCGCCGCTCTCGGGTACGCTGTGGTCGAATCCGGCGACGAGGTATCCGCCCTGCGCTCCCAGACTTATCATCCAGCTGCGGTGGAAGTGGGCCATCACGGTGTCGCAGGCCTGCTGATGGGTGCAGTCGTCGGGAAACATCTGGCCTACCAGCCGGTAGCCGTTCACCATGTGGCCCGGAGCAGGCATGTACTCATACACCCTGTTTACCATCGCCTCCCCTTGCAGCGTGCGCCGGTAGGTGCCTGCCGGCGGGCAGACGTTGACGATGAGGCGCTGGCTTCGCTGCAGGGTGTCGTTCGTTATCGTCACCACTGCCTCGTGTCTGCCGAGGACGGAGGCCGTGAACAGGTAGGCACTGTCGGTTCCTGCCACCGTGTTGTCGACGGTCCACTGGTAGGTGGCCTGCCCGGCGTTCTCCACGTCGTAGGGGCGCAGCCTGATGGTCCTTCCTTGTGCGATGTTTATCTCTGTCCAGGGGAACCGCCAACTGAACGTGGAGTCGTTGACGGGCACCTCCGGGATTTCCGTCTCCTCCCGTTGTTCCACGGTGATTTTTATCTCGTCCTCGGCCGAGCCGTAGCGGTTGGTTACCAGCAGTTGGACGTAGAAGGTGCCGGCGGTCTGCGAGACGAACGTGTAGCTGTCCAGCGTGCTTACGACGGAGCCGTCGCGTTTCCATACCGTGCGTGTCGTCTCGTCGGTGTTCTCGAGATTGGGCACCAGGGTCAGTGCCTCGTCGGTGGGTATGCGGTAGCGCCCCGACGGCTCGTCCCAAGTGATGACGGGCAGCGGGCCTTGCGGCTGGGGCTCCTCGTCGGAGCACGACGTGAGGCAGAGCAGGCACAGCAGCAGGGGGAGGGGGAGGAAATGTTTCATGGGGTTGCGGTCATTTGAATGCGAAGCCATTGGGATTGATGCCTACGCGGAACTGGTCGGCCAGTTCTCCGTCGGGGCTATAGCGGTAGACTACCCCGCTCTGGCTGTAGTCCACGGCATCGGCCACGTAGATGTCGCCGCTGGAAGGGTCGACGCTGATGCCGTAAAGCTTGTGTCGCGTGCCGTTGGAGTCGGTGGGAGCCTCTATGAAGGGGCGGACGGGCGGGTGGCTGTCGCTTGTGCTCATGCGGTAGATGTCGTTGTTCACGATGTAGAGCGTCTTGCCCGTCGGGTCAAGAGCCAGTTCCACGCTGGCCTCGTCGCTGTCCATGGCCCAGTCGCTCTCTATGGTCTGCGTTGCCAGGTCGATGCGGTAGAGGTGGGGAATGTTGTCGCCGAAGGAGCCTGCCTCGCTGCCGTAGCCGCCGTCAGTAATCACCCACAGACGGGCGTCGCTGTCCACGACCATGCGCTTGGGCTGCCAGCTGGTGGGGAGCGTGATGCTGTCCACGACCAGGTCCTGCTCCGTGTCGATGACCAGTATCTGGCGGCTGTAGCACCAGCAGTTGGTGTACACGCGTGTTCCCCATTGCACCACCTGCTCCGTAGAGGAGTAGCCGTAGGTGGTAGGCTGTCCCGTGGAGATGCTGCCCGTGGCCTGCATGGTCACGGGGTCGAAGACGGTGATGTAGGGCGAGTAGAGGTCGGTGACGTAGGCCTTGCGTTCGCTCACCAGGTGCACGTAGCGCGGGTTTACCATGTGCTCTGTGTCAGATGCGGTGAGCTGACCCCGGACGCGAAACGTACCGGTGTCCAGTTTCCACACGATGCCACTGTTCTCCACGGCGATGTAGGCCGCGTCGCCCGAGACCGTGATGCCCTGTCCCGTGTCGCCCAGTCGCCGGTCGTTGGCACGCTGGAAGATGCCGTTCTCCACCTGGCGGGTCTGCGGGTCGTAGTAGCTGAGGGTGGAGTTTCCGCTCTGGTAGTTGCCTTCGCAGAGCACGAAGACGCCGTGCCCTTCGTTGCGGAAGTCCTCGATGACACCCTCTGAACCGGAGCATGCTGCCAGCAGCCAAAGGACTGCCGGCAGCATGCTTGTTGTCAGTAGATGTCGTATTGCCTTCATCAGAGGGCAATGACTACGTTGTCAAAGGCAAAGTAGGCGGGGGTGTTCAGGTAGCCATAGGCGGTGTCGCTTCCCGTCATGGTGAAGGTGAGACTCTTCACCATGCCCAGCGAACTGAAGTTTACCGTCTTCCAGCTACGCTGGATGTTGCCGTCGCGGGCCAGGTCGATGTCGAGCGTGGCTCCGTTGTCGGCGGTGACGGTCAGCGTCAGGTAGTCGCCCTGCCCTGTCAGTGCCTTGGTGTAGGTGTCGCCGTTCAGCTCGATGCCCAGCAGGTAGGTGGTGGGGCTGATGTCCATGCTCTTCACCTGGCGGGCCTTGCCGTCCTTAAACTGCACCGTGGCGGTGGTGTACACTACCACAAAGTTCTGGCTGCCGTTCGACTGCGGAACGCTCAGCTGGTAGTCGTACGTGGCGTGCTCCGTGAGGTTGTCGTCCACGTAGTTGCTGATGGCCGAGCCGCCTCCCCAGAACATGTTGTCGCCCCAGGCGTTGGTGAGCTGGCCGGAGAGGGTGGTGACGGACTCGGTCCAGTTGTAGGAGCCGTCGCCGTAGAGCATGGGGCCCATGTACTGGGGGCTGTCAATCAGTGCGTTCCACTTCTCGCCTTCGAAGGTGATGGTCACGGTGTTCTCGTCGTCGTCCTCGCTGCAGGAGGTCAGGAGCAGCCCCGTTGCTGCGAACAACAGGAAGGCTGCAAATCGGATTGCTTTCATTTCTTTACGTTATTGATTAAGTTAAACACGTTCTCCTCGGTTCGTTTTTAACCCGTATGGGCACGCTTGAAGGGAGGTATCCTGACTCGTCCCCTCGGGGGGCTTACAGTTGCGGGACAGCCCGGGACTCTCACCCGGTTCCCCTCACGGTCAAGCATTCTGGCTGCAAAGTTACGGATTTTATGCTTAACATCCCACCTTTTTGCCCGAGTTTTTTTTCGTCGCCGGCCGTTTAGTGCCGTATTTTTTCCGCTTGCCAACGCTTTGCCGGACGCCAGACAACGCGACGTTGACGGGGGGACACCGATTTGTAAAGAATTTAAGATAGTTATCTTATCGCTGAAAGATAACTATCTTGTTTCGGAAAGATAACTGTCTTTTTTATAATGGTACGTGTAGCAGGGAGGCGTACAAAGCGGTGGAGCGGGGGCGGGAAAGCGAGGCGGGCGGACTCCCGACGAAAGGACGGGGAGCGTTTTATTTGTTATTCCGCTCTTTTCTTTGTATCTTTGTACCCGTGAAAACGACGGGATACAAGGACAGGCTCCTGCGCAAGGTGCGCGAGGGCGGGCAGATGACGCGCAGGGAGAAGTTGCGCCTTGTGCTCTCACTCTCGTTGCCGGCCATACTGGGACAGCTCAGCACCATCGTGATGCAGTATATCGACACCATGATGGTGGGGCAGCTGGGGGCCACGGCTACGGCTTCCATCGGACTGGTCTCCACTACGTGTTGGCTCTTCGGCGGTTTGTCGGCCTCCATCGGGACGGGCTTTGCCGTGCTGGTGGCCCAGCAGATAGGGGCGCGGGACACGGACGGGGCGAAGGAGACGCTGCGTCAGGCCCTCTGGGTGTGTATGGGGATGGGGGTGGCCATCTCGGCCTTCTGCGTGGCCATCCACTCGTGGTGGCCGCTGCGCATAGGGGGAACGCCCGAGGTGGCTTCGCTCGCGTCGAAGTACTTCCTTGTGTGGGCGCTCACGGTGCCCGTCATGCAACTTCTCTTCCTCTCCAACAGCATGCTCCGGAGCAGCGGGAACATGAAGGTGCCCATGTTGCTGGGTGTCATGATGATGGTGCTTGACGTGGTGTTCAACCTGCTGCTCATTCCCCTGTGGGGCGTGGTGGGCGCGGCCCTGGCCACGTCGCTGGCGGGCACGGTCACTGCTGCCTGTAGCTTCGGCTACCTGGTCACCCGCAGTCCGGAACTGCGGCTCGTCGGGGAGCAATTCTCAATTTTCAAGTTTCAATTCTCCATTATCAGGCGTAGCCTGAAGATTGGCCTGCCCATGGCCGTGGAGCACGTCGTGTTCTGCGGCGCGCAGATAGTGAGCACCCTCATCGTTGCCCCCTTGGGGTCGGTGGCTATTGCGGCCAACACCATCGGCATCGTGGTGGAGAGCCTGTGCTACATGCCCGGCTATGGCATCGGCGATGCCGCCACCACCCTGATAGGGCAGAGCTACGGGGCCCGCAGGGGCGACCTCATCCGCTCCTTCTCCATACTCACCGTCTCGCTGGGTGTCGGCGTGATGACGCTGCTGGGGGCACTGATGTACCTGGCTGCGCCGGAACTGATGGCCATGATGACTCCCGACGCGGGCGTGAGGGCCGAGGGTATCACGGCACTGCGCATCGAGGCCTTCGCCGAGCCTATGTATGCGGCTTCGATAGTAGTCTACGGCGTGTTCATGGGGCTGGGTGACACGCTGGTGCCCTGCATCATGAACCTCGGCAGCATCTGGCTGGTGCGCATACCCCTGGCCGCCCTGCTCTCCGTAAGGATGGGGCTGGCCGGAGTGTGGGTGGCCATGGCCGTGGAACTGACTGTTCGTGGGCTGATATTCCTTGTTCGGCTGAAAGTAAAAAAGATAAGATACAATACCAATGAAACTGATTAAAGACCAAGAGTACGGAGGGGAGCGTCCCCTTTATCGCGAGCATGACCTCAGGCTGGAGAATGTGGTCATCCACGTGGGCGAGTCGTCGCTGAAGGAAACCCACGACATAGAGGCCGAGAGATGCCGCTTCGAGGGGAAGTATGTCTTCTGGGAGTGCCGCGGCTTCCGTGTGCGCGACTGCCTCTTCACCGAGAGTGCGCGCTCCTCGTTGTGGTACAGCAGGAACGTGGACATGCAGGGATGCCATGTCGAGGCTCCCAAGATGTTCCGTCGCATGACGGGCATCCGGCTGCGCGACTGCACGTTCCCCCATGCCCTGGAGACGCTGTGGGACTGCCGGGACGTGCGCATCGAGAACTGCCGCATCCAGGAGGCTGACTACCTCTTTATGCACACTTCGGACGTCTTCATCCGCAACTATCATCAGGACGGAAACTATTCCTTCCAGTACTGCCGCAACGTGGAGATACACGATGCCGAGCTGAACACCAAGGACGCATTCTGGGAGTCGGAGGACGTCACCGTGTATGATTCGGAGATAAACGGGGAGTACCTGGGGTGGTACAGCAAGAATCTGCGCCTGGTGCGCTGCCACATCACTGGCGAGCAGCCGCTCTGCTATTGCGAGAACCTGGTCATGGAGGACTGTACGATGGGTGAGGACGCGAACCTGGCCTTCGAGTACAGCACCATCCATGCCACCATCAACGGTCCCGTCCACAGCATAAAGAACCCGACCAGCGGCAGCATCGTCGTCCGTGGAACGGTGGGCGAGATTATCATCGACCCAAATCAGAAGGCTCCCGCCGACTGTGTCATCGACGTAATCCCCAATCCTTCCAATCCCTAATCCCTAATCCTTAACTCCCTCATGAACTACTGTTTCGATAAAATGGTGCCTCGCAGAGGCTCAGCCTCCGTCAAGTGGGACTCCTGTCCCTCAGAAGAAACCCTCCCGCTCTGGGTGGCCGACATGGATTTCCCCGCTGCCCCCTGCATCGTCGATGCCCTTCGCCGTAGGGTGGAGCATGGTGTCTTTGGCTACGTCCGGGTGCCTGACTCTTACTACGATGCCATCATCCAATGGTTTCGCCGTCGGCACGGATGGACCATCGAGCGCGAGTGGTTGCTCTATACCATTGGGGTCGTCCCCGCCATTTCGGCCATACTTCAGGCCCTCACGCTACCCGGTCAGAAGGTATTGGTACAAACACCCGTCTACAACTGCTTCTTCTCCAGCATCCGAAACAGCGGATGCCAGATAGTCGAGAGTCCGCTGGTTTACGAAAACGAGACCTATCACATCGACTTCGACGACCTGCAGCGGAAAGCAGCGGACCCCAACGTGACGGTAATGCTGCTTTGCAATCCTCACAACCCCGCGGGACGAGTGTGGACGCACGACGAACTCCTGCGTGTCGCACAGATATGTCTCGACAACCATGTGTTTGTCATCAGCGACGAGATTCACAACGAGATAGTGATGCCGGGCCATCGCTACACCCCCTACGGGACACTCGGTCAGCAGTTCCTGCTCAATGCGGCGATATGCACATCGCCCAGCAAGTCGTTCAACATAGCCGGACTACAGAACGCCAATATCACGATAGCCGACCCCCAGGTTCGCGCCCGGGTAGACCGCGCAATCAATATCAATGAGATATGTGATGTCAATCCCTTCGGCGTGGAGGCCCTGCAGGCTGCCTACAGCAAGCAGGGGGAAGAATGGCTTGAGCAGTTGCTGGCTTACCTGCATGCCAACTATTTGTTCCTGTGCGATTTCTTCCGTCACCACCTTCCTCAGTTCCCCGTCACCCGTCTGGAGGGCACCTACCTGGTGTGGGTCGACTGCTCCACTTTGTCTTCTGATTCGGAACAGTTGGAGGCCGACTTGCTTTCCAAAGCCCATGTGTGGTTCAATGCCGGTGCAATGTACAGCACGGGAAAGTCCGCCTTCCTCCGTATCAATATTGCCTGTCCGCGAGAGACCCTTCGCAAGGCACTCGAGGCATTCCTCCGCTACGTGGAGGCCCGATAACCTTGTTCTCAATCCTTCGTTTCCTTACGTGCGCGCGTATATATAATTATGGTATGTTGTACGTGCCAGGAAAACTTTTTTGTAAAAAAGTGCAGTAAAAGTTTGGCCGTTCGGTT
>ERZ842401.1960-NODE-1960-length-28192-cov-5.238298_pt1 | contig 28192 bp, 25 predicted proteins | sample MGYA00521270_ERZ842401 | MGnify/ENA primary metagenome ERZ842401 (study PRJEB31892, sample SAMEA3878208) | bioreactor metagenome | biome: Moose rumen | place: Sweden | collected 2011-10 | study: EMG produced TPA metagenomics assembly of the PRJEB12797 data set... | reverse complement strand
ATCTGAAAGCGAAGACCCCATGGAGTTTCACTGCAACCTGTTGTTGTTGTAGGAAATGGTATGTGTAGGGTAGGCGGGAGACGTTACCCAGGAAGGTGCGCTAGCATCTCTCCGAGTCACCGATGAAACACCGCCCTTATCATTTCTTACGACTCACCTCTCCGGAGGAACAGCTATAGGCAGGCAGTTCGGGTGGGGCGCCACGCCCTCAAAAAGATAACAAGGGCGCCCAAAGGTTAGCTCAGGTAGGTCAGAAATCTACCGAAGAATGTAAAGGTAAAAGCTAGCTTGACTCGGAACCAGACAATAGGGTTCGGAGATAGGAAACTATGGCTTAACGAACCAATCAACCTCCTGAATGGGGGTGATTGATATCAGAAAAATTACCCTGGGGATAATTGAGTTGTCACGAGCAAGAGTTCATATCGACCTCGTGGCTTGCTACTTCGCTGTCGGCTCTCCCTATCCTGGTGGTGCAGCAGCTGCCAAGGGTGGGGTTGTTCGCCCATTAAAAGGGATCGTGAGCTGGGTTTAAAACGTCGCGAGACAGTTTTGTTGCTTTTTGATGGAGGTGTTGGTACCTGATGAGAAGGACCCTTTAGTACGAGAGGAACAGGGGTTCGTGGCCTCTAGTTTATCAGTTGTCTGACAAGGCATGCTGAGTAGCCACGCCGCAGCGGATAAGAGCTGAAAGCATCTAAGCTCGAAGCCGCCTTAAAAAAGAGGTACCCATATAACGCTCATAAATGATGAGTTTGATAGAAGCCGGATGTACGTATCGAGGTTCGCCGAGATATTCAGTCCTGGCTTACTAAAGTTATTTTGACGTCGCTGGAGTGTGATCTAGCAGTTAAACAGGTTTCGTATGAAGTTTATCTCATCTTCCCAAAACCTTTCTTTTTTCTTCACTATTCATCTTCTCAGTTCTTTATTTGAATTGATTCTTCATCTCATCCTCCGGTCGGCTCATGGACTTTTTCTTGGAGATCTGTGCACCGATCGATATGTCTGGCACATGGAAGAAAGGTGCCGGACGATCAATCATTCTTATTCGAGGACGTGAGTCTTCTGACCAATAATATCAGAGCGATTGAGACGATCAGAATAGCTATTGCAGCTATTGCTATGACGATCGAAGAAGGCCCCTGTTGATCGCTGTAAGTGAATTCAAAATGTAGTATCTCGCCGCTCCCTTCGTTGGGCGTGAGATCGATATAGTAGTGATTGCCGCTTAGATTCTCCAACGCTCCGGAGACATCGGTGATCCTAATGCTGTTCTCTTCCGGAGAGGCCATAGCTACCGCGGTCTCGGTGACATATTGTACGCCTTGATCCTCGTAGTATACAGAAGCTTTCCAGTTGTGTCCCTCGACTGTTCTTTTAAGGGTTATCAGTATAGCCCCCGCAGAGCTGTCATATTTGATATCGTAATTCTCATCCTCCGCAGCTTTGGACACCTCCATAGGGATGGCTGTAAGGGTGATCGACAGGATCGTTATGATGATCAGGATCCTTTGCGGGACCAGAATGGACATTCTATTCCTCTGTGTACCAGAATGACATACAAGTATAATTTATTCAGTTAGAAAAGGGAAGAACCTCGTCCAATCCATTGACATTCACACTACAACTTTATCCGATACCGATAATCCATGGACGATGATCCATTGCATCAGGCCTTTCATAGGCGCCGACTCCAACATGTACCTCCTCACAGGGGACACAAACATCCTGATCGACACCGGGACAGGTGTCGCACAATCGCAGCTGGTCGATACTGTCCAATCGATAATAGGTCCCGGTAGGAAGCTAGACAAGATACTGCTGACTCACTGCCACTTCGACCACATCGGCGGTGTGCCCTATCTGGTATCCTCTTTCGGATGCGTCGTATACGCAGGCTACGGAGATGCAGTAGCTATACGCAACGGGGATCGCAATTACACATTATCTCACCATTTCGGTCTCGATATCCCGCCCATATCGGTAGAGGATCTCCATGAGGGGGACATCATCGACAATGGGGAGCACAGATTGCATGTGATAGAGACTCCCGGTCACACGATGGGCGGTGTGTGCTTCTACGACGAGATCTCATCCTCACTCTTCTCCGGCGACACCGTGTTCGCCGACGGATACGGTCGCACCGATTTCAACGGGGGTTCTTTGGAATCCCTAAGAAAGTCTATAAGAAGGCTCAGTATTATGCACGTAGAGGGGTTGTACCCTGGACACGGTCATCCGGTCTCCAACGGTTCCCTAACGATCCGCGAGTTACTGGACATGGTAGGTGTATTCAATGAAAGTGATGAAGTGTGACTATTCGAACGGTTTTGGAGCCCAATGTGAAGATGCCGTAAGGGCGGCCGCCGAGGACATAAAGGCGGGTAAGCTCATAGTCTACCCGACAGAGACCGTGTACGGTATCGGTGCCGACATCTACAACGAGGCCGCCGTGAAGAACCTCTATCTGGTCAAGAACAGGCCCTTCGACATGCCTCTCTCCGTAGCGGTATCAGATATCACCATGCTGGAGAAGGTCGCAGTTCTCAACGAGAATGCTCAGAAGTTAGTGAAGGCCTTCATGCCCGGACCATTGACGATCATAGTACAGAAACAGCCCAGTGTACCCGATATAGTGACCTCGTCGTCGCAGAAGGTAGGTATCCGTATCCCGGACAACAGGTTCGCACTGGAGCTGATTAAGCACACCGGACCGATCATCACCACCTCGGCCAATCTCCACTCCCACCCCGATGCGATCAGCGTCGAGGCAGCGATAGAGGATTTCGGAGATGCGGTCGACACGTACATCGATTCCGGTGCATGCAATCTCGGTAAGCCGTCCACCATCGTATGGCTGATGGACGACCAGGTGGAGATCATCCGTCAGGGAGCGATCTCAGAGAAACAGATCATGGAAGTCTTAGAATGCTGAAAAGTGAAGAATTGGAGAAGCTGCGTAAGGCAGGCAGGGTCTCGGGAGAGGCCAGGGAACTCGGAATGTCCATGTGCGAGCCCGGAGTGAAGCTCTACGATGTCGCACAGGAGGTCGAGGGATACATCCGCAAGCACGGATGCAAGCTCGCATTCCCCTGCAACATAAGCAGGAATGAGATTGCGGCTCATGCGACGCCCAGCTGTACCGACAAGACGGTCTTCGAGGTCGGAGACATCGTCAAGATTGACTGCGGAGGTATACTCGACGGATTCATCGGAGATACCGCAGGTACGGTCGAAGTGGGATCGCGCAGCTATCCCGAACTGGTCGAGATTAGCAAGACTGCCAGGAACACAGTGGCGGAGTTCATCGGTGATGGAGTTCCCCTTCATGAGATCGGAAGCGCTGTGGAGAGGACAATTAGGGGTGCGGGATTCGCTCCCATCGTGAACCTCTGCGGGCACCAGATCGCAAGGAACCAGCTCCATGCAGGATTCTCCGTTCCCAACTACGACAACGGTGACGACACGAAGATACAGTCCGGTATGACCGTTGCAATCGAGCCCTTCGCGACCAACGGTAAGGGACAGATCAAGAACGGCAAGCCCGGTAACATCGTCCGCATCATCAGGGAGAGGCCTTTGGCAGACCCGAAGGACCAGGAGTTCTTCGAGTACATACAGGAGGAGTTCTTCCAGCAGCCGTTCTGTGCCAGGAGCTGTGATTTCCCTGATGCGGAGAAGCGCGTCAGGAGCCTCATACGCCATGGCGTTCTATCAAGTTACGCTGAGCTCGTCGAGGTGTCAGGAGGGCTGGTCTCACAGCACGAATACACCTTCTACATAGACGGTAAGCACGGAGAAGTGACCACACTTCCATAAACGTTTTAATTAAACTCCCCTTACCCCGAATTAAGCTGAAGTTGCCAAGCCTGGTCAAAGGCGAGGGACTCAAGATCCCTTCTCGTAGGAGTTCGCCGGTTCGAATCCGGTCTTCAGCACCATTCCTTATTCTACATGCATTCATGGCAGCGTAAGCTCACGCTGTATCCTTTGAGTATTAGAAGAAGTGAGGAGGCATCTTACGATGCCCCCAGTTCAGGTTTAGAGCTTAGCGATCTCATCAGGAGTCTCGGTCCTGATGAAATCGTAGTCGTCGGAGAACATTTCCATGGGCTTACCCATGGTCAGTCTCATAAGGAGGCCAGCGATGGCTCCACCGATGAGTGCTACAGCAAAGACGATGACTGCCATTGCAATGTCCGCAAGGGCCATAGAGGTCTCGCCCGCAATCAACAGGACGACCGCACAGGAGATCGCTCCGGTCCATCCTGCCATTCCATGCAGGTTGTGAACTCCCATCACATCGAGGACACCGAGCTTGTTGCACAGCCTGGGCTGCAGGTAGATGAAACAGAGCGCGGAGACCACTCCTGCGACGATACCGATGATGAGTGCCGCCCAGGGGCCGACGATGATCAGAGGTGCTCCGATGGCGACAGGTCCTGCCAGCATAGCATAGGTGTATGTGAGCGGATTGACCTTCTTCTGGCACACCATACAGACCACATATGCGCTGATGATGGATCCGAGTCCTGCCATGTAACAGGTCATGGTTCCGAGTGCGAAGAGCTCCATGGGGAGGAATCCGCAGACGAAGGTAGGCCAGAGGACCCAGAGGAGCATACTGGCGAGCCATACGAATGATACGCTGTGGGTGGTGGTGTTCATAGGTTCGTTGAACGCGTCCTTCACTCTAAGTGCGAGACATGCTCCGAGACCGAAGTATGCAGCACACATGTGGACCATGATGGATCCTCCATCGTCGGTGGTGAGGGCACCGAAGAGCTCCAGGTTACCGACAAGGTATTCAACGAGACAGTATACGACAGCGAACACTATTCCGCCGAGGAAGTAATGCCACTGTTTGACCGTTCCAAGGAATACGCCTATAGCTATCACGTATGTGATGGCGCATATCACAGCACCGATCATTAGAGTCTGGTTCCAGTCGTCACCAAAATAGAACTGGTGGATCCCTGCGTATACGATGTAGCTCGCAGCGGCGGACAGAAGGACTGCAAGACAGACTCCCCACTCGAACTTCTTGATGAAGATCATCAGGAATGCGACGAGCATGAGCATGAACCATACTCCGATGTTTTTGAGGAACATGAAAGCTTCATTCAAAAGATCATTGTCCTTGTCAGGGAAGTCTCCGGATGGAGTAACGTACTCCTCGGGGATCAGCGGGCTGTCTGTGGGCGTGGCATCTGACACACCGAGAGTGAAGCCGGCGAATATCCCGACAAGGGCTATCATCAGGACCAGGGCGAAAGCCATGGTCTTCATTTTACCAAACATTTGATTTATCCTCCTTCTAGGGTAAACGATAAAGAAAGCGTCTTTTAACTTATAAATAATGTTTATGTTTATGCCAGATATCATTATATATTGAATCAGAGTGATTCGTATTTTATTGAACGCTTATTATTTATAGTTGAAATTTTGAAGTCCTTATAATTATATACAAGGTCCCCCCGAAACGAGGATCGGGGGTAAAGGGTTTGAACTGAGGAATATCAGTATGTGTAGTTCTTGGGGTCGTCGTATCCGCCGTACATCACACCGGTGTTGTAGGGGGTGATCTCGAATCCCCAGTCTGCCATGCGGGCGAGAGCCTTGTCGTAGACCTCGAGGTACTCCTTGGTGGGCCTGACGGTCTTCACATCGTAGCACTCCTGGAAGGTCTTCCCGAGGTCTGCACATGTGTACTGGGGCTCGTACCAGCCGGTGAACTTCTTGAGGAGCTCGTTGACCTCAGGGATCTTCATTCCTGCTGTCTGTGCGGCTGCCTCTCCCATTACACGGGCCTCCATTCCGGTGGTCTTGTCCTGGACGACTCCCTTCGCCACAGCGGATCCGGAGAGCAGTTCTCTTCCGGATGCGGTGTCACAGATCGCCTGCGCGGCGGTCTCGATCAGTCCCATCTCGGTACAGGGTCCGGCGACGGGGTAGTACTGGTTGGCGAGGAGCAGGTCGGTGTTGTTGTCGACTGCTGCACATGCGTGTCCTGCGACGGCGAGGGTCTCCTTTGCCATCGTGGTTCCCCATCTGATGTGGATAGGTCCGTCAAGGTGGAAGTTACCGGAGAAGAGTCCGAAGGATGCCAGTGTTGTTGCGACATCACAGATGGCGGTCTCCTCGAGGTTACCGCAGTAACCGCCGAAGATAGGCATCTGTTCGATCATGATGACATCTCCTGAGATTGTCCAGCCGGCGAGCATGTTCAGTCCGGTCATATCCATCTTCAGCTCGTTGAGCTGTGAGCACTCGTGGGCGTCGGTGATCCTGTGTCCGGCGTTGGGGCAGTCTGCGACAAGCCTTGCTGCCTCGGACAGAGGAGTCTCGGGTCCCTAGACACCGAGTCCGGGCCTCTGGGCTCTGATCCTTGCTTCCTTTGTTGCCCTGAGTTCCTGCATTGTAGCGCGGACCTCGTAGGGGGTCTTGGACTTGGCGGGTTTTCCTTCCACTGTCGTCATGACTCCGTTTACGAGGTCGTCGACAATACCTTCCTGGGCGTAGGACTGCATGATCTGTACGAAGACGTCTTCAGAGATAGGGGATCCGGTAGGTCCTCCCTGGATGACGGGCTTGATGGGTGCGTTCCCGTGCCTGGGATAGAACCTAGCAACATCCCTTCCCTCTCCGAGGATAATCTTTTTAGGAGCCCTCTTGATTCCCTCCCAGATCTCCTCTTCGGTGAATTTCATCACACGTCCGAGGTCCTGGCAGTAGAATCCGCATGTGCAGAGCATCTCCAGTCCGGCCTGGAACAGGTTGTTCTTTGTTTCATTGTCCTCGGGGACGAACTTGTCGCCGAAGTTGAGCTTGTACTTCTCCTTCAGGGCTGTTGATGTCTCGGGGATGATCTTATAATCCCAGTCTGCCTCGGGAACCTTCTTTCCCTTCACGAATCTCTCGTAGACGTCCGTGATTGTCAGGAATCTTGTTGCTGCCATAGTTTTCACCTATTGTTATCTCTATAATCAGTTTCCAGTGAGCTTGTCAACGAGTCCGATGATCTCGTTTGCGGTCTCAGAGTATCCGTCAGCACCGATCTCGTCGCACCACTCTTTCGAGCAGGGTGCTCCTCCGAAGATGGCCTTGTAGGGTGCCTCCATCTCCTTGATGGTCTCGACCAGTTCCCTCTGCGATTCGAGGGTGGTGGTCATAAGAGCTGATCCTCCGCACACCTGTGCGTTGTTCTCCTCGGCTGCGTCCATGAAGTCCATGGCAGATGCGTCGGGTCCGAGGTCGATGACGTTGTATCCGGCTCCTCTGAGCATAGCACAGCAGACGTTCTTTCCGATCTCGTGGATGTCTCCCTCGACAGTACCCATAACGACGGTTCCCTTCAGGTTTCCCTCACCACTCTCCATGAGGGGCTTGAGGATGTTCAGTGCGGCCTCCATTGTCTTGGATGCTGCGACGACCTGGGGCAGGTAGATCTCTGCCTTGTCGAACCTGTTTCCGATTGTCTCCATTCCCTTTCCGAGTCCGTCTCCGATGATGGTTCCGATATCCATCTTGGCGTCGATGGCCTTCTGCGTTGCTTCCTGTGCAAGTTTGATGTTCCAAGTCTCGACAGAAGTCTTGAGATCTGCGAGAATTTGTTCGTTCGCCATTTCTTTTCCTCCTTTTGGACCGGGTTTCCCGGTTGTGATTAAAGCATTTTAGTCCATTAATATAAAATCTTTGCGAATTGGGATACTCATCCAACTCAAAAACGATCATTTATGATGATGTTAACATCATTTTATTGTATAAAAACATACATTTTAGGGCTAAAATAGTGATGTTTATATATAGTAACTGAAAATATATATAGTAAATTTTAAATATAAAATATTTGAAAACGGTAAATAAATCAATAATTTTAATATTTTTTTTTTAGTAAAAATAAGCAACAAAACCCGATAAATATTGACCAGTTCAACATTTTGTTGGATGGATGCAACCTCCATGTATCATGAATAGAACCCATCCAACTCGATAATGGTTGGCGGACAATGGTTCCCTGAGGTTGGTCGATTGGGTTCAGATACGCCAAGTTTGTCAAAACATTCATATGAGGGCCGTTTCTATCGTCGGGCTGAAGTCAGCAGTCCTGCACATGGGTGTTTTATTTTCAGTCATTCCATGCTTACTTTTATTAATAATTAGGACATCGGCCAGTTTACGTAAACTCAGGACCCACTCTCTATATGGGGGCGAAAACTGAGAGCCCATTCCGGAAGGAACCTGGGCTTGACGCAATCCCTTCGGGGATCATTTACGGAGGAATGAAAATGGCCAAAGCGAAGAAAGACTCGCAGCAGACCGAGGATGAGAACTTCAACTATATCGTCCGTATCGTCAACACCGATATCGACGGTCAGAAGAGGACAGTCATCGGTCTCCAGAGCATCAAAGGAGTCGGAAAGAGGGTCGCACAGATCGTTGCCAAGAAGGCAGCGGTCGATCCCACAATGAGGATGGGATCCCTCCCCGACGAGAAAGTCAAAGAGATCGAAACTCTCGTCAAATCCTACGTCGAGTACGCACCTACCTGGGCAATCAACAGGCAGATGGACTACGAGACCGGAGCAGACATGCACCTTTTCGGTCAGGACCTCGAAATCATCCAGAAAGAGGACATAAACAGAATGAAGATGATCCGCTGTTACCGCGGTATCAGGCATGAGACCCACCACAAGGTGAGGGGACAGAGGACACGTTCGAACGGCAGGCACGGACTCACCATGGGAGTCTCCAAGAAGTGAAGGTGATTTGAATGGGAGATCCAAAGTTTTCAAGAAAGACATATGATACTCCTTCTCACCCCTGGCAGGGAGAGAGGATCAAGGCAGAGGTCGAGGTCGTCAACGCTTTCGGTCTCAAGAACAAGACAGAGGTCTGGAAGGCAGAGACCGTCCTCAGGAACCTGAGGGGCCAGTCAAGGAACCTCCAGGCACGTCTCAGAACCGGTGACGCCCAGGCAAAGATCGAGGCAGACGCCCTTCTCGCAAAGTGCGGAAGGCTCGGATTCCTCACCACCGACGCCACCCTGAACGACATCCTTACCCTGAAGGACGAGGATGTTCTGTCCCGCCGTCTCCAGACTATCGTCTATGAGAAGGGACTGTCCAGCACAATCAAGCAGGCCAGACAGATGATCACACACGGACACATCTTCGTGAACGGCCACAAGGTCACCGTTCCTGGATACATCGTCACAAGGAAAGAGGAGTCCTCCATCGAGTACAACCCCGCTTCCCCCTTCACCGACGAGATGCACCCCATGAGGATCTCTGCAGAGCAGGCAGCGGCCAACGCAGCAATCAAGGCAAAGGCCGAGGCAGAGGCAGAGGCCGCAGCCGCAGCAGCTGCTAAGGCAGACGCTGAAGAGGCCGGAATCACAATCGAGGATGGTGAGCAGTGATGACCGCAAAATGGGGAATCGCGAACATATTCGCAAGTTACAACAACGTCATGATCACCTTGACCGACATCACCGGAGCAGAGACCGTCGCTAAGGTCACCGGTGGAATGGTCGTCAAGCAGGCGAAGGACCAGTCTTCGCCTTATGCGGCACAGAGGGCGGCAGAGAAGATCGCCGAGGTCGCTAAGGAGAAGGAGTACGTCGGGATCCACGTCAGGGTACGTGCACCCGGAGGAAACAAGTCCGTCTCGCCCGGACCCGGTGCCCAGGCCGCCATCCGTGCTCTCACAAGGGCCGGACTCAAGATCGGTCGCATCGAGGACGTCACACCCATACCGCACGACGGAACCAAGAAGAAGGGCGGACGCAGAGGACGCAGGGTCTGAGGGGGACATCCCATGGACATTGAGATTATCGAAATGGCTGACAGGAAGGCAAAGTTCGTTCTCAAGAACTCTTCCCCGGCCATGGCGAACGCGCTCAGGAGGACACTCCTTTCGGACATCCCCAAGATGGCGATCGACACCGTTGAGTTCTACACCGGTAAGATCGAGGGAGATGACGGCAAGGAGTATGAGAGTATCACGCCCTTGTTCGAGGAGATCATCGCCCACAGGCTGGGAATGCTCCCAGTCCCAACGGATCTTGACCTGTTCGTCCCTCAGAGCGAATGCGAATGCGGCGGAGAGGGCTGCCCCAGCTGTACCATCATGTACAGCCTTCAGAAGACCGGACCCGCAACGGTCCTTTCCTCTGACCTTCTGCCCCTCGGCGGACCCAACAGCGACAAGCTGAGGATCGTTGACGAGTTCATCCCCATCGTCGAGCTCACGGCCGACCAGGGAATCACCGTCTACGCCAAGGCAGTCATGGGAACCGCGAAGAAGCACGTGAAGTGGCAGGTCTGCAACGGAGTCGGTTACAAGTACATGCCTGTGATCGAGATCGATCCCAAGCACGCCTCCGACGATGCTGTCGTCGCATGTGCAGAGCTCTGCCCCGCAGGACTCGAAGTGAAGAACAAGAAGCTCGTCGTCAAGGATCCCATCGCTTGCGGTTACGCAAAGGGATGCCTAGAGAAGCTCGACGAGACGGAAGGAGTCACAGTCAACTGGGACGACACCAACTTCCTGTTCAAGTACGAGACTGACGGTTCGCTCACAGCTCAGCAGGCACTGGATATCGCCATTGACCTCCTCTCGAAAGAGGCAAAGGGATTCGCCGACGATATCAAGGCTCTCTGAAGAAACATTTCACCCCTCCGTAAGGAGGGGATCACATCAATTCCCACTGTTCATTTCATCATCTAACAGAATCAATAAAGACGATTATCGGAGGGACTGCGGCAACGGCATGACCCTGATTCTCCGCATACAGGTTGATGATGGAAGTTTCATAGTAATCTCTTAGAAGTACGCCATGAAAGAGTGAAATGACCAGCAACAAAACAGGTGGGATGATCCAACCTTTCTTTGTTCTTGATCAGAAAAAGTCCGACAGTTTGCACTTCTTGATCTTGTCGTTCTCGAAGACCGAGTTCATGTTCATCTCGAGGATGTCTATCCTTTCCCTGGTGTAGGCATCGAGCCCGTACTTCTCACCTATGGTCTTGGAGATCTGGAGATATTTCTTCACTGACGCTTCGTGCACGGTGAGGTTCAGCGGGTTCTTGCACTTGTAGCATGTTCCGCTCAGTGTCATCCTGCGGTACTTCTCTCCGCATTTGGTGCATCTCACGGTCTGTGTGGAGAAGCTCCTCAGGTTTCCGATCATGTCCGGCATGAAGTGCTTGTTCAGTACACGGACAGCAACATCCTTCTCGTCCACGGCACGGATCTTCCTTCCGAGCTCGAGTTGAGCATCCATCTTATCCTTCATGGACTCCAAGGTCGTATACGCGGAATACTTGGGACCATTGGCGATGTCCTGGGTGTCATGGGTGAATCCCATGCCCTCGTACTGCTTCTCGGTACCGATGCGTCCGGCGATGAGGTCCATCTGCTTCTCTATCTCCTTGGGTTCCTTCATGGCCATGGCTGCCTCGTACAGCTCCAGTGGATACTCCCTGAGACAGTCGACGTTGTGTGCTTCCTTATCGATCTCGTTCGGATCCAGCCTTGTCGTAAGGACCAGAGGGGCATCCATGAGTCCTCCCCTCCTGTCGGGCAGGAAGCTCCTGGAGAAGTTCAATAATGCATCGAGACCGAGCATGAGACAGTCCTCATCACCGTCGCAGTTCCTTCTCTTGGCCGCATGGAAGAACGGGTGTCCGTAGCATCCGCGGACATCAGCATAACCGATGACACGGCACAGGATACAACCGGATGTATGGGGAGCTAGACCGAACACGATGTTCCCGATTAGATCGGTCCTGTTGTTGACGTTATAGTAACGGGGAAGATGATAGAGCATCTCGAGTTCATCGTCAAGATATGTGGCGACCCTTGCAAGATAATCTCCGCAGTCCTTGGCGGGGATGACGTCCTGAACCTTGAGTTCACAGATCTGTTCCGGATCCACCAGCGGCTCGCCGTTCCAATCCTTGACGTAACCGAGTTCGTGTGCTTTCTGGATGGAGAGTCCGATCTCCCTCGGTTTGAAGTGTGTAAGAGGGATGTCTGTCATGTCGAAACGGACTGTTCCGTCCTTGAACACGGAAATGCCGTTCTTGGACCTGAGGATACCCTTCTCGAGGGGCTCAACTGTCTTGGTCTTGGATATCAGCACGTCATGGCATTTGACATCGGGAGGATTCTGGATGCCGAGGTATTCGCATGCGGCCTCCAATTCCTCCTTGAGGTTGATCTTTATGGGTGCCGGACCGTCGCCTCCCATCTCGTTCTTTCTGGGAACGTAGACGGTGTGCCCTCCGCAGTTCCTGCACCAGTTGCGGAATGTGGTGATGTTGCATGTCCTGCAGTACCTGTTCGCAACGGTCTCCTCGTATTTGGGATTCCTTGCCGCTGCCGCTCTGAGTTCCTTTCCGACCTCGGGATCCTTGGTCACAGGGAACACGCAGTGGAGTTTGGGCGAGAGTTCACGTTCCTTTGCCTTCTCGGGACGTCCCATCCTTGTTCCTACACGGGTCATGGCTCTGGCACGGACCTCGTATCCTGCGGCCTTGCTGATGGCCTCGAGGGTCTTCTCCCCTTCCAGTTCGGGGCCGGGGGTCAATCCTTCCGGACCGTGCTTGATCCCCATGCAATCGAGCATAGGTTCGGAGTATCTCTCGTCGATGATGACCTTCTTTTCCCTGACGCGCTGCGGAACACAGAGATCCTGGAGAGTCTTCTTAGATTCCGGTTCAAGATCGACGATCAGATTCTTCCCGTCGAATACTCCGGTAGCGAGCACATGTGCTCTCAGCAGCTTGATTCTGTCCAACGGCAGATCGGACCAGAAAAGGTTGTATTTGGGATGGAGCGGGACCCCTAGTTCCCTGCTCATCTCCTTCGAACGTTCGTATGTGGGATTCATCCAATCCTCTGGAAGTTCCCCTTTGGATTCCAGCACCTTCTTGTGCCATTCCACGGGGTATCCGCATGGGACCAAAGTGTGGTTGTTCTCACAGAACTCACCGAATGGGACTAGGATCTCTCCGTTATCGAGGATCTCCGCGACCCTGTCCCTGACGGCCAAGGAATCCTCCTTGGTCTCACAATAAACTACATCGCCGTTCCTCAGTAGGACAGTAGGGCCTTCAAGGATATCGCACGGTGTGACGACGCATGCCTTTCCGGGCCTCTCGATCTTGAGCTGCGTACCGATGGCCATGAAGTCGTCCATGATGTACATGCTTGCAGTGCTGTATGCAAGGGATGCGAGACCCGATGTCCTCGCCCTCCCGTATCTCAGTCTGAATCCTCCCACTCTGCAGGGGTGCCCGAATATGGGACGCCCGGCGACGATATCCCTCAGGTACTTGTCCAGGGGCTGGACCTTCTTCTCCACGGGTTTGTCGTCCGCCTTCTTCTCGGGTTCCTTGGCCTTGTGCGCATCCAGGTACTGTCCGATGAATTCCCATCCAGGGATCTGGAGCTTGTCGACGTGCTTCTTCAGTTTGGCAGCTTTCTGACACATACCTTCGGCTATGACCAGAACTGCTCCTCCCCTGACACGGTTCGTGTCGATTCTGGGAAGGTCCCTGAATCCTGAGATCTCCAGCTGTTCGGTACCTTCTCCGTCGACGCATATGGGGCAGTTCCTTACGATGAGGTCGATCTCCTGTGATGTGGGAGAGTACTGAAGGTGTTGACATTGTTTGTAGAGAGGTATCTCTTCGTCGAACCTGTTGATCTCGGCCTCGGTGGCGATGTACCTTCCGATACCGAGCTCGGTCCTGACGACGTCCGCGATGAGGACGCTCATCGCCTGCGCTGTACCTCCGGCAGCACGGATGGGCCCGGCGAAAAGGAGATCGACATAGTTCGAACCATCCTCGTTCTTCCTAATCCTTGTCTCCGCAATCCCTTCCAGGGGAGCGACCAGGATACCTTCGGTAAGCACGGCCAACCCGACCCTTGTAGCCCTGTCCAGGGCCTGTTCGAGGCTGTCCGCAGGCCATTTGGCAACCTCCTTCGCGGTTAGTAGACAGGCGACCTCACGGTTGCCTGCTTCCAAGGTCTTCTGCCTGATGACCTCTGCCACTCCTTTCACATTGTAATCCTTGAGCAGCTCTTCGCAACGGGATGCCAGGTCCTCCGCCTGAGGCACATCGACATAATCCTCCGGATCGAATCCCATGGATCTCGCTTTGGTTGCGATATCGTAGATCTCGTCCTTCTTCGCATTGAGCTCGGCGAAGTACTTGGCCATATCCTCGCTGTAAACCGGACCGGCCATCATTCCACTTCCGCTTCCACCGCTTTCCTGCGGGCGATCTCCCTCATCTCTTTAAGAATCGTTTCTGTGAGGACATCCATGTTCTCCCCGCTCTGTGCGGAGAAGAATATCCTGTCGTTGCCGGTCTTCAGAATGTCCGATTTGCTCTCTGCAACTATGATCTTCACACCGGTGAAGCTCTCCTGTATAGTGGATAGGAGTTTCTCCTGGACATCGAGCTTGAATCCGCATGTCTCCGAGGGGTCGATGACGAACAGCATGACATCCGTTAGATACCTCAGAGCGAGCACTGCCTGCTTCTCGATGTCGTTCCTCTTGTCGAACTCTCTGTCCAGAAGTCCGGGTGTATCGACGATCTGGAATTTCCTCCAGTCGTCCTGAATGTGTCCTACGATGATTCCCTTCGTGGTGAAGGGGTACGGGGCTATCTCGGGTTCTGCGGTGGACATGACCGTCACGAGGTTGCTCTTTCCTACGTTGGGGAATCCCGCAACGACTATGGTGGGCACGTTGGGGTCGACCGCAGGGAGTTTCCGGAACTTGTTCTTGGCATCCTGAAGGAACAGGAGGTCGTCGCTGATCCTGTCCACGTAGGAGTTCATCCTTCCGTAGAATCCTCTTCTCAGCGATTCGATGATCTCGGGGTCCTTCGTGCGCCTGATGTCCTTCAAGGTGTCGTTCTTCAGCTTCTCGGCCTTTGTTGCGCACCAGTTGACCGCACCGAGCGACTTCTTGTATTGATCGATACCGATGACGATGTCCACGAGCTCGGGGAAGAAGTCACCCTCCTTCTCCATCCTTGGGAACCTATCTACATAACCGGTCAGAGCGGTGACCACGATATCCCCTACGGCGGTGACCTTGGCCAATGCCGTCTTCTTGCGGGTATCCAGTGTGTTCGTTCCGTTCTTATAGATCTTGGATGCCCTGTGGAAAGCTTTCTCCATGAGTTCGTCCGATGTGAGGACAGTGGGGATCTTGTAATCTATTCCGGCCATGGTATCGGGATTCCGTCCCGATAGATAAGAATGTCGCGCGCATACATAGGGGCCGTACTGTCATCCCCATCAATCCCACTCCACATTCACCCTGATGAGCCACATGTCGTGGTCCATCCCCTTCTTCGGGGAGAGCTTTGACGGGATTATCTCTAGGGGGCAATCGATGATCCTTATGCCACATTCCACTCCCGGTGTGCCCACGTCCTCACCGATGATCCTGCTGAGGGTGGATATGTTGGTCCTGAAGGTGATGCCCAGATCCACTTTGGGAGTGGACTCCAACGAACGTGCTAAGATACCGGGGTACTGGATCTTCGTATCGAACGTTACCTCGAGATCGATATTGTCGGTGAACGCCGCTATTCCGTCCACCCTGTACGGGTTCTTCATGGAAAGTGCGATGGATTCGATCTTGCCTGCGATGTACTTCAGCACATCCTCCACCATGTCGGAATCGCATCTCAGTGCCACCCTGATCCCGGATGATGCGGATGATGTCGGGTCTAACACATCCACCTTCACGAACACGGAGGCCTCCACGAAGTATCCTGCGACCTTCTTGATCACCTTGTCCACGGAGTTCTTGACGGTGAGCTTCACCACCTCCTGCATGGTGTCAAGGTCGGTTATGGACCCGACCTCGTCGAAGGCGGATTGCACCGAGGTGATCATGATATCCTTTGCCACCTCGGCATTGATTAGTTTGTTAGAGGCATAGGAACCGTTCGACCTTCCCATGGTCGATTCCTTGAATTCCCAATCTCCTGCGCCGTCGTAGGACCTCTGCCATGTGAAGGAATTATCCTTCTCGTCCTTGTGGGTACCCGTCTTGTCCACCACAACACCGTCAGGGTCCTTCAGGGTGACACCGTCCCCGTTCTTGGTCATCTTCCCGGAGGAGTTCACCAGCAGGAACTTGGTATCTATCACGAGGAATTCCCCGGGCGAGATGGATCCGTCCAGCTTCATGGTCTTCTTGCGGTCGGAAGCTGCTGTCAGCGTGTATCCTTCCAGATCTATCTCCTTGTCGGAATTGTTCAGGAGCTCCACCCATTCTTTACCGCTGTCGTCTCCCTTCGGGTTGGATTCGTATTCGTTGATGATGAGTCCGGTACTCATCGGGGCGGAATACTTGATGCTGACTCCCGCATCTAATCCGAGGTTCACCCCCAGTCCGGGGATAGGGATGCTGCTGAGGGTCTGCCCGATCCCGGGCATCCTGCTCAGAGTGAAACCAAGTTCGTTGTAGTCGTCCAGATCAGGAAGCACCACAGTGATGTCCGCATCGCCTATGTCCGCGGAGACTGTGATCATATGCTTGCTGCCCTTCATGAGAGGGTCCAAGGAGACCTTCACTTTCCAGTCGTCAGACTTTATGGTCGCTTTGCCTGTGACGAATGCGTTGCTCGCATTCAGATCACCCCTTACCTTCGCGGTGATGCCTGCGACGACATCGAGTCCGCCTATCGGGCCGGAAAGCGTGGCGTTGAACAGTGTCTTCGTAGTCGTCGTCAGGGATGCGAGATCGAGTGAGAGGTCGAACCTGTAGCCCAGGTACTCGAAGCTCAGGTCCTGTTTGACCAGATTTATGCTGTAGAAGAAATCGAGGACACCTTCCGAGAGCAGTTCTTCAAGATGATCCTCAATCCACTTGGTGAGTATCCCCAACGGGCCCATCATCCTCTCGTATAGTTGAGATACTATATCGGCTACGTATCCGGCTATCTCGATAACGTATCCGTTCACGACCTCGATTATGCTCTTCACGATCTCCATGATCTCGCGAAGAGGTTCGAGGATTGGTTCGAAGTATTCGGATAGAATGCTCCAAACATCGCTCAGCAAGGTATCGCTGGCACTGTAATTCACACCCACCAATGACCAAGCACTGGCGACGCTGATCTCAACGGTGATATCGTTGGATAAAGTTCCACTGCAGGCGGATGTCACGGAGTTGTCCATGGCGGATGAAAGCGAGTTGGTCCCCTCTACACGGTAATCGATGAAGTCCGTCAGCCTGATCTCGAAGGTGGTCGAATAGGCCGCAAGGACATCCTCCAAGAATCCTGTGACGTGAGTGCACTTGTCAGTGACTATCTTTGGTTCGCGGATCACAGGGGAGCTCTCGTATTGCAGCCTGAGGAACTCCTTCGTCACGTTCCCGTTTCCATCCTCAAGCAGGAAATGATCGATATCCGGTAGGTCGACAGGTTTGGAATAGGGGTCTGTCGAGAACTCGGCCATGACCTCCTCCATCAGGGTCCTGGCTCTGCTGTCCACGGTGTCCTTCATGCCCGAGATCTGCAGATGATACGAGACTATCTCTAACATCAGTCTTTCGATGAGATTGGGTCCCGATCCCTCGACGCTCCTGAGGCGGTCGTAGACGGATAGGTCCGAGTACACCTTCTCAACGTAACCATGAATCGCACGCTGCACCTCCTCGGATGTCATCAGGGACTCCGTCCCTTCCCCGGCAAGGGCGGACAGCTTTTCCTCGATCCTGGAGACCAGTTCCTCTTTGTCCGCAAGTTCGGAAGAGTGCCTCATCACGGTCTCGGCTATCTCCGCATAGAACGGGTCGTAGAACATGTTGGCCCCGACTGAATCAAGAAGGACCGAGTCCAGCACCAATGCGCATTCGTCGGTCAGCTGCAGATACGCTTCCGAGACTTGTTGCATGAAGGAGATGTCGTCGGAAGGGTCTATGTGAAGGACGATAGGCGGATAATCGGATTCGAACAGGGATGCTGCGGCAGAGTTCAGGATCAGTCTGATCGTATCCTGTAGATAACTGTCGCTCATACGGTAATGGATGTTGAACGTCCTAATCCAGGACTGATCGAGAACATCGACAACAGGGTTCTCGACGGTAACAGTGTATCCGCCCACTGATACCGTGGTGGTCCCTGATCCCGGGAAACGGAAGACCGATTCCTTCACACCCGCCTCCTTCATGAAATCCTCGATGTAGTCGCCTGCACCGAACATATCGTCGCCCGTGAAGAAATTGATGAGGGCATCTATCGCCCATCTGCTCATAGAGATCCTGTTATCGAGATGTTCCAGCAGTGCATCTCCGCACAGGTAGTCGAACCATTTTATGACAAGATCATCGACCGATGACATCAGGACCTGACCGTAGAACGAAGCCCTATCTATGATCAGAGTATCGCCGACCATCATGTCGGCAAGATCTACCTTGTCCTGGACCAGTCTCCCGTCATTGTCTCTGAAGCAGATCGTACCTATCAGCGACAGTGCATTGTAGTATGCCTCTCTGACATCCTCGACGGTTATGATGGACTCTGTTCCCTTGGCCCCGAACTGCGTCATGGCACCGTAGCCGTTGAGCACGCGGTACTGTGCCAGTGATTCCAATTCATAGGACATCATCTGGGAGATCGATATGCCTCCGTCCCTGATCATCCTCTCGAACATCGAGCCCCTTTCCGCCGATAGCGGAAGGGCATAGCTCCCGTCCGTGGAGATCTCCACCTCCTGCCTGGAACTGCCGTGGTCCGAATGGACATCCAGTGTTATGGTGCCGGTCCCGCGGAGATATGTGGGTGAGAGACCTCCCACCTCGTCGCCGTACTGCAGCATCTCCATCGATTCTGCCCTGAGGTCGAAGGAACGGTCGAGAAGCTCCGCCTTGACATTCCCGCTGACCATGGGGAAGCGGTCATCAACCCATGCATTGGCTTTCCTCACGAACGCCCCGGCCCTGTCCTCGAGGGGACCAAGGGAATCATCCTTCGAGATGTTCAGGATGATGATACCGAGCTCCTGTTCGATGTAGGATGTAATGTCGCCCACAGCCCTATCGATCTCGGTGATACCATATTCGGTATCATCCAATTCGGAATCGGTCCTGGCATGCTCGGTCATCACCGCTCCGGCTACTGAGGCCAAGAGCAGTATCGCCACCGCAAGGACCGAGAAGGGCATGCTCCCTTTTCTGTCGTCTATCATGTTCTGCCTCGTCCGGTTGTGCGTATTTAAAACTCGGATACTGCGGTCAACAAAACACAGTTAAGCAGGAGGCTAAAATATAAGCAGAATTTACGCGCGGATAAGGTCCCTTATTTTATATTATCACCGTATCGGGAAACTAAGGGTACTATGACTAGAACGTCAGTAGATTATACGGCTGCCACAGGTCTGCCGAAGAAGACAAAGTCCATCTGTCCCGAATGCGGGAAGATCATCGAGGCCAACATCTTCGAGAAGGATGGAATGGTCATGATGGAGAAGGACTGTCCCGAGCACGGTCACTACAGCGACAAGATCTGGACCGACGTTGAGCTGTATCTCAAAGCAGAGAGGTACGCAGCGGACGGAGTCGGACTCCACAATGCCATGAACGAGACGATCCAGGGCAACGATGACACCGCGAGCATCGTGATCGACAACGAGAAGATCGACATGCTCTCGTGTACCATGATCGCCAACGTCGACTTGACCAACAGGTGCAACATGCACTGCCCCATCTGTTTCGCCAACGCGAATGACCAGGGATACGTGTATGAGCCGACCTTCGAGGAGGTCCACAAGATGCTCGTCGCACTCAGGTCAGAGCAGCCCATCAAGAACACAGCCGTACAGTTCGCCGGAGGGGAGCCCACTGTGCACCCCCGGTTCATTGACATTGTCGCGGACGCCAAGAAGCTGGGATTCGCCCAGGTCCAGGTTGCGACGAACGGTCTGGAGTTCGCATACCACTACGATTTCCTCAAGGCCGCCAAGATGGCAGGTCTCAACACCATCTACCTTCAGTTCGACGGTATGGACGACGAGATCTACCTTAGGGTCAGGGGAAGGAAGATGTGGGCCAACAAGCAGAAGGTCATCGCGAACTGCAGGAAACTCATCGAGGAAGGACTCCACAGTCCGTCCATCGTGCTGGTCCCCGTCATCATCAACGGAGTCAACGACAACCTCGTCGGGGACATAGTCAAGTTCGCATTCGAGAACTCCGATGTCATCAGAGGAGTCAACTTCCAGCCTGTCGCATTCACCGGAAGGGTGACCAAGGAGGAGCTGGAGACCGGAAGGTTCACGCTGACAGACCTCGTCGACAGGATGGAGAAGCAGACAGGATACACCACCAAGGACGATTGGTACCCCGTCCCCGTGGTAGCACCCATCTCGAAGTTCGCATCGTTCCTGCTCGGAAAGGGAAAGGTCACATTCACGACACATCCCCACTGCGGAATCGCGACATACCTGTTCCAGGACGACAAGGGCAACGTCACGCCCTTCCCCAGGTTCGTGGACGTAGACAAGTTCTCCAGGGAACTGAACAAGATCTCCGACAAGATGGAGAATGCGAGATTCAAGAAGCTCTACGCGATGAAGCTGATCAAACTGCTGAACAGCTGCGTAGACGAGAGCAAGATGCCGGAAGGAATGACGAAGAAGAGCTTCATCAACCTCGTCTCCGGCGTCATGGGAAGTGATTCCAAGAAGGCACTGGCCAACTTCTCATGGAGGATGATGCTGGTCGCAGGAATGCACTTCCAGGACAGTTACAACTACGACATCGAGAGGGTAAGGCGCTGCGGTGTGCACTACATCACACCCGACTGCCGTCTGTATCCCTTCTGTGCGTACAACAGCGGACCCGAGTTCCGCAGAGAGATAGAAGCGAAGTTCTCCATACCCGTCGAGGAGTGGAAGAAGCTTCACAAGGAGGAGGCCGACAAGATCGATGCAGCACTCATAGTGCCCATCGACGAGAGGGGCCCCGAGTGAGTTCGGAGAGATAGAAATGATATCAGTCAATGTGGACAAATGCCTGCACTGCGGTGGCTGTGTTGGATCCTGTCCTAAGAACGCGATATTCCTCAACGATTTCGTTCTCGAATTTAATGAGGACTGCATCAACTGCGGCAGATGCGTCAAGCTGTGCCCCGTGGGTGCCCTAACGAAGGTGTGAACCATGAAGACCTACACATGCGATGCAGTAGTGGTCGGAGCAGGTCCCGCAGGAAGCATGACGGCGAAGTTCTGCGCCAAGGGCGGAATGGATGTCATCCTGCTCGAGAAGAAGGCCGAGATCGGAGCACCCCTCAGATGTGCGGAGGGAGTCTCCAAGTCCTGGCTGGACGAGGTAGGGATCAAACCCGAACCCGCATGGATCAGAGGAGACATGAAGGGTGCGATCATCAAATCCACAAAGGGGACCACATACCAGCTGGACGAGTCCAAGGCAGGTAACGAGGTCGGATACGTTCTCGAGAGGCACCTGTTCGACAAGGCTCTCGCCAGGGACGCTGCCAAGGCAGGGGCCAAGATCATGATGAGGACGTCCTGTACCGGAGTCATCCGCGAGGGTGGCAAGCTCGTCGGGATCAAGGCCAAGTCCATGGGAGAGGAGATCGAGATCCGTGCGAAGGTCGTCGTGGCCGCGGACGGATACGAGTCCCAGGTTGCAAGGTGGGCTGGAATGGACACCACACTGAAGCTCAACGACATCGACTCCTGTATCCAGTACAGGATGTGCAACCTCGATGTGGCACCCGATTACTGCGAGTTCATCATCGGTTCCTGCGCCCCCGGAGGGTACATCTGGATCTTCCCCAAGGGAGAGGGAATCGCAAACGTCGGTATCGGAGTCATGGGTACGAAGTGCACCGGAAAGGCCGATGCGAAATACTATCTGGACAAGTGGATCGCGGAGGACCCCAGGTTCAAGGACGCCCAGATCCTCGAGATCATGGGAGGATTCGTCTCCACGCTGCCCGGACTCGACGAGACCACAGCGGACAACCTCGTACTCGTAGGAGATGCCGCAAGGGTCATCGACCCCATCACAGGCGGAGGTATCTGCCACGCATGCAGGACCGGTATGTACGCCGGAGAACTCCTCGCAGAGCTCAACAAGACCGGAGACTTCTCCAAGAAGGCACTCCAGCCCTACGAGAAGAGATGGCGCGACAGAATGGAGGACAAGCTGTTCAGGAACTGGATGGCAAAGGAGAAGCTCGCCACCCTGGACGACGACACCATCGATGAGATCATAAAGCTCATCAAGACCTCGGAGATCTCTAACGTCACTGTGTACAATCTCCTGAAAGCTATCAAGGAGAAGTACCCCAAGGTCGTCGAGGGATTCGAGGATCTCATCTGAAACACGACCCGACATAAAAATTAGGAAATGTTGTAAACCGTTAGCAAATAGAGAAGCGGTGTCAGGGGCGGAGCCTCCTGCCACCGTTGACCTATTTGGATTTATACGGCCGCATGATGGCGATCATCAAGTCGGAAGAAGGTGTGTGGTTCATAAGGAGCAAACTACACATGTACTAAATAGGTCTTGATGGACATAAAGATATTGCAGTTTTCTGCATTCAGAACCTAAATTCTTGAATGTTGGTAACTGCTGATTCTATTCCTGTTCAATCCCCGGGGACATCGTCAATGGGGAAGTCATAGGCGGATACACCCTTGACTACGGTCTTCGGTGTTTCGAATCCACAGGATTCGAACACGAAACGGTGAGTCTTCGTAACATTATCCAAACGCGACCATGTCCCTTTCGACAGAGCGATGATACTGTTGAGGTTGGACAGAGTTCCTTCAACCGTATACTTCGAGTCGAGCTTGTTCTCCCTGAACTCCGCTTCGATCTCGGCCCTCAGCATGAGGGCCAGGAACCTGACGAACTCTCTGCCTTCCATCGAGATCTTATCGCCGGTCCTGAACCGGCGATCCGTACTCTTCTTCTTGTCGAACGCCTGTTCGACATAGCACCTGATATCATAGACCTTCATCATCACATCCCACTCGATCCCTTCTGTGCACAGCATGATGAACATACCTGCGCGATTATCGGAGAAGGTCATCGAATTGTTCTTCAGAGTTACGACGACCTTGCGGCCGTCGGCTTTGACTTTGAATTTGGGTGCCATATTTCCGGCGATGCGTTTGAACTCTTCAACCGGATGTTCGCTGTCGATCTTGGCCGCTTTCTTCATGAGGGCATCGATCGCACGGTCCCTGGCCTGGACCTCGTTCGAATACTTCTCCGAATCGAAGCAGACGAAGGCATCCAGCATACCCTCTGAACCATGCCCTTCATCGCCGGCCAGGGTGAACTCGTAATTGGCCGATCCGTCAGCCGCAGGATTGTCCGCCTTGCGGAGACCCACCTTCGAGGTCATTACTGTGTATGCATGGTCATCGTAGACCATCGTCCTCTTCTCCTTGCTGCTGACGAAGTCCGTCAGCAGCCTCTTGATGGCCTTCGGGCCGATCGATACAGGAGCCACGAACCTGAATCCCTGATCCAAAGAGCATTTGGCATTACGGGCCACCTCGAATCCGCGGTCGTAGGCCAGGATGCATTCGTTCGGATCCTTCCCATACCTTTTCAGATCATCCATGAATGTACGGAGTGTCGCCTGTTCCGAAAGGGTGCCTGGGTAATGCTTCAGCATCATCGGGATCCCCCTCTGATCTGTCGCTATGCCGGTCTTGACCCGCTTTAGATCCTCGTTATCCTTGTTCTTCACCAGATACTCCGACAGGCCCTGCATATCGGAGTATGTACCCTGTGTGGTAAGATCCCAGGCGATGGCACCCATTGCCCTTTCCACTCTGCGGCGGAAGAACTCGTCCACATTGGCCGTGGACTTTCCTATGCTGTTGGTGAATCCGGAAAGAGCAGGCGAATCCATGGGTGATGACAAGCCGTAATAGTCGCGAAGGATCGTCCGCTCGAAAATGGAATCGATGTCCAGGAACACTTCGGTGTCTCCTATCGCCATGGCCTCGGCCATGGCGAGGATGGTCGTCCCCGACAGGCCGAAACTGCGGACGAGATCCTCTCCCAATCCTATCCTGCGCTGTATGCAATCGAGGAAGTGCACAGCACCGTATTCCTTCACGCTCAGCCCTTCCAAGGGATCGATTGTCATCTCGGACCTTACCTTCTCCCGCTCCTCGCGGGAGCGGTAAGGTTTTTTGGGGATGAGGTTGCCATCAGCATCGAGCTTGCCGAGATACGTCTCATCGCTTACTTTCCTGCCGTTTTCCATGTGGGAAGTGCTGGTGTAAACATACTTTTCTCCATTTCTTTCGACAACACGCCATTTCAAGGCCCCATCCTGTCTCTTTCTGGCCATCTAATTACCCATTATTTACCTAATGTTGGTAATAGTATATAACACATTCTATGCTATGGCCAGCAGTAGAAAAATTGGTGCGGAAATGGTTTGGAAATTACTCGGTATTCAAAAATTCAGGTTCGGGAAGGTGTCGATGATCGATGCCGAGGAGATGGACAGGAGGATCCTTGCGTTCCCGAACAGCGGGGAGATACTGGAGTGGTTCAGGGAGCACAATCTGGACTTCTGAAACCGGGGGCCGTCCGGCCCCCTTAAAGAGATGTTGATTATGGATGATCAGAACATTTCGGATAGGACAGAAGTTTGGAAAGAATTAATAAAATACAAAGTACGTATATTGTATGATACCATGGAAGAAATGCTTGTGGTGAATGCTCCGAAGGATTACGTATACCAGATACGTATGAACAGCGAAGTGAAGAAGGAACTGGAGGAGATCTACGCCAAATGCGGAGTGACGCTCTCGGATGCCCTAAACATATTCATGCAGCAGTCCCTGAACGTAGGGGGTTTCCCTTTCCCCGTGGTACCGGACCAGACCGAGGCCAGGAGGAAGGAGGCCGCCAGATATCTTACGGCCTCATACCGCAGAGGATTGGAGTCCGTGAAGGAACAGGGTGGATGGATCCCGGCCGACGAAGCAGAACGCATGCTAGAGGAAGACCAATGAGACTGAGCTATTCTCCTCATGCCGTATGCCAGCTGAAGGAGATCAAATGCTTCTACAACGAAAGGACCAAGGATCCGTCGGTGGCAAAGAATATTATACTGCAGATCGAGAACGCATGCAGGATGCTCGAACAATATCCCGATCTCGGATTCTCCTTCGCAGCCGATGATGACGGTGAGATCATAAGGGCGCTGCCTATAGGCAACTATGTCGCCCTCTACAGGAAGGATCCCGAGGATATACGCATAGTATCAATAGAGGATTCGCGTTCGGATTGGAAGAGCCTGTATCTGATAGAATAAAGATCGAATGGATGTTGGAGGCGGGCAGCGAGATGAGAACTGCCCGCCCGGAGGTGATGAGTAAAATGTGTATGGGAAGATGGTGTACACATCAGACCCTGATTATCACCTCGGTCTTGAGAGGCCGGGATTGCGATGGGATGGAATCTGCTTGCTCGTAATCCCTGAGCCTCTGCTCTATGTTTTCACAGCCCTCGATGGGGCCCGAGAGCTGCTTGGTGACATTCATGATTATTATCCTCCCGTCCTCGACGGTCCAGAACAGGCGGTCTATGCCGGGCCTGAGTTCCAAAGCATCAGCGATCTCGTTGGGGACGTGGATCATTCTAATCTATACTTGAAATATGGTGCTTCTGATAGCGATAAGCCATACTTCGCAGGGAGATCAGATTCTGAATTCTTGCAAAACTGTGATTTAGGTATGAGTACATCCGGAAAGATGAAGTGAGGGTGTACATTGGTAGTGTCCCTTACGTCATTTCTTTCGGGACTTATTCAGACGATCAGATGCGCTTGCTCCATGACCATCCAGCACTCTTACCGAATACGATCCTCCTGGCAACCAGGAAGCCTCCTACCAACACGAAGAACAGGATCGCTACTACCATGCGCCACGTATCATCCGAGGAGTCGACATGGTCGGTCACCTGGAATCTCAGATGGTGAGCTTCCTGCGTCGGCGAGGTCACATCCAGGTCGTAGACTCCGTCATGGAGGTTTATCAGCTTCTCGTTGACGATGGTCACCGTCATTTTATCCGAGGATAGGGTAATCGCTGCTCCGGACAGTATCGATCTGACATCCCTACCATCCTCGTAGGATACGTCCATGGTCCAGGCCGCATCCGGAAGCGGTTCGGTGAATGTGATTGTGAAGGACCCCGCTTCGCTGTCGTAGGAGACCGTACCTTCTTTCTCGGCCGCTGGAATAAACCATACCAGCAAGACTATGAATACGATAAAGGGCAAAATGAACAATATCCATCTAGAAGGTCTCAACGCTATACTCCCCAAAAGAGTAATGGGCATTTGTGGTTAAAGAATTAATTGAGCATATCCTGAAGATCAGGTCATTCCGGGATAGGCGGTCCGCCCCAAATCGATATATCTCTCGCATCGATAGCCTTGTGAATACAATGTTGCTAAAAGCCCAATCCGTGACCAAGGCATTCGGTCCCCAGAAGGTCCTCAAGGACGTGAGTCTCCAGATCAACGAGAAGGATCGCATAGGTCTTGTGGGAGTGAACGGAGCAGGTAAATCCACGTTCCTGAAGATCCTGTTGGGAGAGGAGAGGGCGGACACAGGGGAGATCACCCGCAGGACGGACCGTATCGGGTACATGTCGCAATTCTCCGAGATATCGGATGACATGACCGTCAGGGAGGTCCTGGAGGAATCGTTCCCGTACGTGGAGAAGATCAACCGCCGCATGAAGGAGATCGACGATCTCATGGCATCCGGCGGTGACATCGACTGGAACGGTCTCGCAGAGGAGAGCGCACAGCTGCAGGGCAACATCGACAGGTCCAACGCTGAGATCGGTGACCGTCTACTCGAGATATTGGCCCAGGTCAACTTCCCCAAGGAAGCGGTAGACAGGCGCGTGGGCACATTGTCCGGAGGGGAGAGGTCCAAACTGGTCATGGCCAAGAAGGCCATAGAGATACTGGACTGCGACCTGCTGATCATGGATGAGCCCACATCGCATCTGGACATCGGGACCATAGAATGGCTGGAGGAGCGCATCCTTTCGGCCGGATGCGCCGTGGTGGTCGTGAGCCACGACAGGTACTTCCTGGACAAGATAGTGACCCGTGTGGTCGAGATCGAGAACGGGAAGTCCGTGGAATACAAGGGGAACTATTCGCAGTACGTCGAGAAGAAGAACATGGCCATCGAGAGGCAGATGAAGGAGTACGAGAGGTACGCATCGGCCAAGAAGAAGCAGGACGATCTGATCGAGGCGATGTTCCATGATTCTCGCAGATACATGGCGACTTACAAGACCAGGAAGATGATGGTCTCGAAGATCGAGGAGAAGGAGCGTCCGGAGGAGCAGAAGGACATCAGCATGAAGATATCCGCCGCCCAGAAATCCGGGAAGAACGTGATCATCGCCAACGGCATGTCCGTCACATACGGTGACAGGACCGTGCTCTCAGGTATCGATCTCGACATCCAGAAGGGGGACAAGATCGGAGTGTTCGGTGTGAACGGTGCCGGTAAGTCCACGCTCATCAAGGCCATACTCGGGGAGATAGGCCATCAGGGAGAGCTCTGGGTCGCCCCCGGGGCGAAGATAGGATACTATTCGCAGCAGCATGAGGGGTTGGATCTCAATCTCACAGCTGAGGAACAGATTCTCCTGACCATCGGGCCCGACAAGAAGGCCGAGGCGCGCAAGCGTCTCGCCCAGTTCCTGATCACCGACGAGAACGCCACCAAGAAGATGTCCTCCCTGTCCGGAGGTCAGAGGGCGAAGGTCGCACTATGCATGATGATGTGCGATGAGACCAACCTTCTGATACTGGACGAACCCACGAACTATGTCGACATGGCATCGGCCCATGTGATGGAACAGGCGTTGTCCGAATACGACGGTGTGACGATAACCATCACTCACGACAGATTCTTCCTGGACAACGTGTGCAACAAGGTCATAGAGGTTGCAAACGGAAAAGCCACATGTTACAACGGCAACTACACGGATGTCAAGGGTGCCCCGGTCCCGGTCAAGAAGGCCGAGGCGGTCGAGACGTACAAGGTGCTCGAGCCCTTCACCAATTGGGTCACCCGCAAGAAGTACGTCAAGGGTGACA
>ERZ842401.1958-NODE-1958-length-28201-cov-57.481987_pt1 | contig 28201 bp, 38 predicted proteins | sample MGYA00521270_ERZ842401 | MGnify/ENA primary metagenome ERZ842401 (study PRJEB31892, sample SAMEA3878208) | bioreactor metagenome | biome: Moose rumen | place: Sweden | collected 2011-10 | study: EMG produced TPA metagenomics assembly of the PRJEB12797 data set... | reverse complement strand
ACATTTTACTGCATTCAAACTGCATCCCTGCGGTGCAAGAGTGTCGTCCGCACGGAGCGGATGCCATCTCCGCACGGCGCAGATGCCATCTCCGCACGGCGCAAGAAACATCTCTGCACGGCGCAAGAAAATTTCCTGCACGGCGTAAAGATGTAGTTTCCGACTCGGAAACGGCATCTTTTCGGTCCGTAAGCAGCATCTTTTCGACTCGAAAACACCATGTTTTCTGGTCGGAAACACCATATTTTCGGCCAAAAGTGTAGGTTGAGTGTAGTTTTAGTGTAGTTTTAGTGTAGTTTTAGTGTAGTTTTAGTGTAGGTTGTTTTTGCAATACCAACCTAATATCCAGCAAGTTAACCTTAAAAGTGTAGTTAGTGTAGTTAACATTGCAAAAAATTTCCAGAATATTTTCAAGGCAACCGGATAGCACAAAGCATATTTTCTCCGATTATCGAAAAAAGGTGAATAATAATTTGGCGGTTTGAGAAAAAGTGCGTACCTTTGCAGCCCGAAATTGATTCACTGCCGTTGAGCAAATGACTCTTTAGCGGCAGCAAATAGTAAAATAGTAAATTGTTAAATTGTAAATTAGAATTATGAGTCAGAAAATTCGTATCAAGCTGAAGAGCTACGACCACAAGCTCGTAGACAAGTCAGCCGAGAAGATTGTGAAGGCCGTCAAGGCTACTGGTGCCATCATCAGCGGTCCTATCCCCCTTCCCACCCACAAGCGTATCTACACCGTCAACCGCTCGACCTTCGTCAACAAGAAGGCCCGCGAGCAGTTCCAGCTGTCAGACTACAAGCGTCTGATTGACATCTACTCGTCGACCGCCAAGACTGTCGACGCCCTGATGAAGCTCGAACTCCCCAGCGGCGTTGAGGTGGAAATCAAGGTATAGTAATAGAGTAAAGGTAAATAAGCGGCACAACCAGACACATCGGTTGTGCCGCTTTTTCGCTTTCAGTGATACCATAGTTATGGTAAATAAGCAGCTTTTTGAGAAGATTTCTGCGATTTTTCTTTATCAATTGTCGCTTTTTTATTACTTTTGCAGCCAAAATGTAATTCTTAACGCATGTTATCTATGAAGAAAGCATTTCTAATCTGTCTGTTGGCCTGGGGCTTTTCTATGTGTGTTGTTCACGCCCAGCTGCCATCCGTGACGCTGAAGACCATCGACGGGAAGAGCGTCAATACGCAGACGCTGTCGAACGACGGCAAGCCCTTCATCGTCGACTTCTTCGCCACGTGGTGCAAGCCCTGCAACCGCGAGCTGGATGCCATTGCCGAAGTCTACGACGACTGGCGTCAGGAGACGGGTGTCAAGATTTTCGCCGTCAGCATTGACCAAGGTCAGAACATCAACAAGGTGAAGCCGCTGGTCGAGAATCACGGCTGGGAATATGAGGTGCTGCTCGACCCGAACGGCGACTTCAAGCGTGCGCTGGGCATTCAGATGATTCCCTACGTACTCATTGTCGACGGCCAGGGTAACATTGTCTACAAGCACAATGGCTATACCGACGGGGCCGAGACGGAACTGATAGAGAAGGTGCGCGAACTGCTGAAACCATGAGAAGACGGATAGCGTTATATGCGGTGATGGCCTGCTGCTGGCTGACGACGGCCGCTCAGGAAGAGCAGACCCAACAACAGGGCGTGACGCTCTCGGGCAGCGTGCAGAGCGACATGCTGGTGCCCCAGAATGACGATGACATCGGCGCCAGTAAGACCGAGGACTTCCAGACCAACACCTACGTCGAGCTGCTGCTGCAGAGCCGCCAGGTGGATGCCGGCGCCCGACTGGAGTATCTGGAGCACCCGCTGCCCGGATTCGAGAACGACTTCAAGGGGTGGGGTGTCCCCAACTTCTGGGTGAAGGGCCGCCTGGGCTGTGCTGAGCTGACGGCAGGTACCTTCTACGAGCAGTTTGGCTCCGGCTTCATACTCCGCACCTACGAGGAGCGCTCGCTGGGCATCGACAACTCGCTGCTGGGCGGACGCCTGGTGCTGAAGCCCATGGGCGGCCTGACGCTGAAAGTGCTCTCGGGCAAGCAGCGCCGCTACTGGAGCTGGAACGGCGGACTGGTGTCCGGAGCCGATGTGGAGGCAGGCCTTGACGAATGGATTCCCTCGCTGCAGGCCCATGACATGCGGCTGACCGTTGGCGCCTCGTGGGTGAACAAGTACGAGAAGGACGAGGTCATCTTTGCCGGCGGCAACCCGACGCTGCACTATAACCTGCCCCGCTATGTCAACGCCTGGGACGCACGCATCAGTCTGGACAAGGGACCGTGGGGCATTCTGGCAGAGTATGCCCACAAGTCGCAGGACCCGTCGTTCGACAACCAGTTTAACTATCGCGACGGCCATGTGACCATGCTGTCGGGTTCCTACTCCCGCAAGGGACTGAGCATCCTGTTGCAGGCCAAGCGCTCGGAAAACATGTCGTTCCGCAGCCAGCGGAACATGACGGGCACGTCGGCGTTCATCAACCACCTGCCCGCCTTCACCCTCGACCACACCTACGCCCTGGCAGCTCTCTATCCCTACGCTACCCAACTGGCCAAGGGCGAGTGGGCCTATCAGGCCGAGCTGGGCTATAACTTCAAGCGCAAGACGGCCCTGGGCGGCAAATATGGCATGAATGTCAAGCTGAACTACTCGTACGTCCGTGCCATCCAGGGTGCCTGGCTGAAGTGGGGCGATGCGACCTACTATCAGGACCTGAACGTGCAGCTATCGCGCAAGCTGACGAGCGACTTCAAGCTCAGCCTGATGTATATGAACCAACGCTACAACAAGACGGTCATCGAAGGCGAGGGCGGCATGGTACACTCGAACATCTTCGTGGCTGACGGCATGGTGCAGCTGGCCAAGAAGACGAAGCTACGCGCCGAGCTACAGTATCTGCAGACCAAGCAGGACCAGGGCGACTGGCTCTTCGGACTCGTAGAGCTCTCGCTGGCACCCCACTGGATGTTTACGCTCAGCGACATGTGGAACTGCGGCGACAGCGACCAGGGCTACTATTCCGACAACACCCACTACCACTATTATCAGGGACTTGTCACCTACAACATCAAGTCGCACCGCATCCAGCTGGGCTATGGCCGTACACGTGCCGGCTACAACTGCTCGGGGGGCGTCTGCCGCTATGTGCCGGCCACCAAGGGCGTCACGCTGTCGTATAACTATAATTTCTAAAGACTAATAAGCAGCAATGAGAGAACTATATATAAATAAGGTACAGGCGTGGGTGAAGGATGTTTTACCTCTTTGCCTTTTTACCTTTTTACCTGTTCTGGTGGCCTGCGACCACATTGCCGAAGGCGACGAGCTGATATACGTCCCGCAGGAGCCTGCCCAGCGTGTCGTACTGCTCGAGGACTTCACCGGACAGCGCTGCGTCAACTGCCCGAAAGGCGCGGAGGTCATCGAACAGCTGCAGCAGACCTACGGCGACAACTTCGTGGCCGTGGGTATACATGGCGGACCGCTGGGATTCAAGGGTAATGCCACGACCCTCGGACTGGCCACCGACCTCGGCGACGAATACTACAACCACTGGAACCTGGAGTACCAGCCCGTGGGACTGGTGAACCGCCAGGGGGCTGTCAACTACACCGACTGGACGAAGAGCGTCCGTGACGAGCTGGCCAAGACGTCGCCCGTCGCACTGGACGCCACCGCCACCGAGCACGACGGCACCGTCAGCATCGGCGTCACCGCCGAGGGCAAGGACGGCACGATAGTCGGCAAACTGCAGGTGTGGCTGCTGGAAGACGGCATCACGGCCTTGCAGATGATGCCCGACGGCACCGCCAACAGCAGCTACGTCCACAACCACGTGCTGCGCACGGCCGTCAACGGCACCTGGGGACAGGACATCACCATCCGTGCCGGCGAGCAGACGCAGCAGACCATGACGCAGGCCGTCGACCCCTCGTGGAATGCCGACCGGCTGAGCGTCGTAGCCTTCGTCTACAACGACCAGGGTGTCGTGCAGGCCGTGAAGGTGCAGGTCGGAAGGCAGGGGAATTAAAATGCCGAATCCCAAAATGCTGGAATATAGAACAAACCAAACGATATTGCTTATGAAGAAATTATTTACGCTATTGTTCCTTTCCGTCCTTGCGGCTGCGGCATACGCCCAGAGCAGCTACTACGTCTTCTGCGACAAGGACGGCCATGAGTATGACAACGACGCCACCATCACCTGCGACCAGGCCGAGGTCGATGCCTTCGGCGGGGTGCAGATGCCCTCGGGACTATATGTGAAGAACGTCGACGCCCCTGACGGCTACAAGGTGGCTGCCCAAGCCAACATCACCAGTATGGACAACGGCTCCGTGCAACTGTGCTTCCCGGTGAACTGCCTCAGCTATACAAGCAAGGGCACTCAGAAGGAGACCGACAAGACCTCGCTGTCGCAGGGAGCCACCCAGAACATGCAGACGGAATGGCTGCCCGCCGCCTATGGCGACTGCAAGGTGGTTTACTCGCTCATCACCTATCAGACCATCATCAAGAAGGCCACCCGCACCATCACCGTCAACTACCACTATGGCGACCCCACCGGCGTCAGCACAGTCAATGGCACCGGCACGAAAGCCGTTCAGACACTCTGTGACCTGCAAGGCCGCAGCCTGACGGCTGGCGGCAAAGGCCTGAGCCTGGTGCGCATGGCCGACGGCAGCATCCGCAAGGTGGTGACTAGGTAAGCGTGCATAGAGAAAAAAGCAGAGAAACAGATACTGTTACAATTAACAACTAACAAAACTATGATGAAAAGATTTACTCTCTTTGCGGTAGCGGCACTCATGGCCGTGACTACCGCTGTGGCACAACAGCGTGCCAAGACGCAAGGGCGCCAGAAGGTGCAGCATGCCACTGCCCAGGCCAAGGCCCCGGAACGTCCCGTCTTGAAGCTGACCGATGCGACACGTCGCACTGCCAGCCAGCAGACGATGATCCAGCTGCCCAAGGCCGCCTGGCAGAAGCAGCAGTCGCTGCGTAAGCAGGCCGACAGCAAGCAGCTGCAGCCCCGTAAGCAGACCGCCAAGAAGGCTCCGCGCCGTGCGGCCGGCATCATCACCGAGCAGCCTGCAGGTACTTATCACAACATGCTGTACGGTTGCAGCTATTTCGGCTATAGCCTGTTCGGTTTTTACAACGGCACCTACACTGCCGCCTTTGGCGAAGTGGTCGAGGGCACCGACGGCTGTCTGTACATCCACAACATGCTGACGGAGATGTACACCGAAGAGGGCTATTGGGTGAAGGCCGAGAAGGTGGACGGCCAGGCCGACACCTACGTCATCCACAAGCAGCCCATCTACGAAGAGAACTACTACGGCGAGCTTTACACCTACAGCATCATGAAGGTGAAGCTGAATGACGAGGGCACTTCCTTCGAGCCTGCCGCCAACACCGATATCAAGATAACGTGGAAGAACGGTGTGCTGCGCACGGCTTCAGAGTTCAACAATCCCAATTCCCTCTCCACCTGCATCGGTGCCATCGATGACAGCGGCTATTGGTCGGGAGCCCTGAACTGGAACGTCACCATGACGGAGCAGACCGACCAGCCCATCACCGAGCTGCCCGCCGGCGTGGAGGCGTTCGATGCTGTGGTGTCGTACACCGATGGCCCGGCCGTGGAAGCTGTCGAGGAGGACGAGTATGTGGAAGAACCCACCAAGGGAGCCTTCAAGACCAAGATGGCTGTCAGCGGCAACGACATCTATGTGCAGCTGTACGACGGACTGGACAGCTGGGTGAAGGGTACCATCGACGGCGACAAGGCTACCTTCGCCACCGGTCAGTATCTGGGTGGCGACAGCTACTATGGTCAGCACATCTACTTCGTTGCCGGCGACGCTAACTGTCTGGAGACTGGTCAGCTGGTCAACAAGGTGACATTCAACTACGACGCTGCCAGCAAGAAGCTGTCGGGCAGCAACTGCTACCTCTTTGTCAACGGCGGCAAGGACCAAATCTACTACGTCAGCCTGTTCTACAATCCTGACATCTACCAGTTCGTAGAGGTGGCAGCCACGCCGCAGCCTGCCGACGAGAGCTCGTTCTATTTATTTAATTACGAACCCTCCTATGGCTACGGCTACTTTGACTTTGACATCCCCAGCTTCGACACCGAGGGCAACTTCATCGACCCTGCCAAGATGTCGTATAAGGTGTATATCGGCACCGAGGAGGAGCACAGCGTGTTCACCTTCCAGCCTGAAGAGTACTACGACTTCCTGGAGCCTACCACCGAGATTCCCTATACCTTGGGTGACGGCAACTTCTGGCGCAACGGTGCCAGCCACGAGTTTGTGCTCTACTTCAACAACTCCAAGGGCTTGGGCATCCAGACCGTCTACAAGGGCGGCGGCGAGACCCGCGAGTCGGACATCGCCTGGTACGGACCCAGCAACGGTGCGGTAGGCTTCGAGAGCGTGTTCCCGCAGGTGGAGAACCCCGAGGTGTACACGAAACTGGCTGCCGGCGAGATGGCTGTCAAGCTGGGCGAGCCTGACTACAATTTCGGTAGCGGCCGTGCTGACACGGAGAGCTACGACGTGGCTATGAAGATTGCCGATGACTGGAGCAGTCCCGTATCGCTCAACGGCAAGAAAATCACTGCCATCACCGTGCCCGTTATGAGTCTTGACGGACTGAGCAACGCCAAGGTGTGGCTGTCTACCAGCATCAAGCTGAATGCTGACGGCACCTTCACGCCCACCATCACCTCGAAGGCCTTCACGCCGACCGAGGCAGGCTTTGTGACCGTCACGCTCGACGAGCCTTACACCATTGCCACTTACACCAACGACAATGGTGAGGAGGACAACGGTGTCTATATCGGCTACAGCTTCACACAGATTTACGATGAGGAGACTGGAGAGGCTGCCGCTCCTATTGCACTGACGGGCTACACCCACACTGGCGGCTTCATGATTCATACTGACAAGGTCTACCGCTATGGCTGGGCCGACATGACGGGCCTTCAGGGTGACCTGGCATTAGAGGCTGTCCTGCAGGACGGCGACGTCAATGCCGCCGCCCTGGGCACCATTGACGAAATCTTCCTGAAGACTGGCGAGAGCGGCACCACCAAGGCACAGGTCGTCAACTATGGTTCTGCCGGACTCAACAAGGTGAACTACGACTACAGACTACTGGGCTTTGACGGTGAAAACGAGTTCAACCTGACGGGCAGCGGCGAATTGAGCGACATCGGCCTGCCTGCCGTCTTTGGCGGCTACAAGACTGTCGACCTCGACATTCCCGCTGTCAGTGTGCCGGGCGACCACATCTTCTATGCCAATGCCACCAAGGCCAACGACAGCGACAACGCCGTCGTGGTGGATGAATACAGCTGGGCACAGGGCAACGTCTTCGTCATGAACTTCCTGCCCAAGAAGCGTCCCCTCATGGAGGAGTACACCGGCACCTGGTGTGGCTACTGCCCACGCGGCTATGTGGCTCTGGAGAAGATGGCCGAACTGTATCCTGAGGACTTCATCGCCCTGTCGTACCACAATGACGACCCAATGGAGGTGATGTCAGCCTATGACTATCCCAGCAATGTCGAGGGATTCCCCGCAGCATTCCTGGACCGTGAGCTGGATATTGATGCCTATTATGGCGACACAGATAAGGAGTTTGGTATTGAGGACACCTGGAAGCAGCGCTGCAAAGCCTTTGCCGGCGGTGACATCGACGTGGAGGCCACCTGGTCGGACGACCAGAAGACCATCAATGTGAAGTCGAAGGTGAAGTTCCCGCGCAGCAACGACTACGCCAACTACACCATCGCCTACGCCGTGGCTGCCGACGGACTGACAGGCACCAGCAGCGATTGGGCACAGTCCAACTACTATGCCAATGGTGCATACGGCTATCCGCTCTATATGGACCAGTTTACCAATGGCGAGAGCTATGTGGAAGGACTGGTGTTCAACGACGTGCTGGTGGCCCTGACCGACGGCATCGAGGGTAGCGTGCCCGAAGCCATCACCGAAGGCGAGGAGTACACCTACGAGTACTCGTTCGATGCCACCAGCATCAAGAACATTTCTGGCGAAGACGTCATTCAGGACAAGTCGAAGGTGAAGGTCGTGGCTATGCTCTTGGAATGGGGCTCTGTGCTCAACGCCAACAAGTGCCAGGTGACGGCTACTCCTTCTGCCATCAGCGATGTGACTGCCGGAGCCGACCGCGTGGTGAAGACCGAGTACTTCGACCTCTCCGGCCGCAAGGTGCTTGTGCCGTCTGCCGGTGTCTACATCCAGTCACGACAGTACAAGGACGGCCATACCGTCAATCGCACCGTTGTCGTCAAGTAATAGCTTGCAGCTACACGACACGATATTGTCATCGTATGCCCCGAGGCCATGTGCCTCGGGGCTTTTTATTACCGTCAGAGTCCTAAAAAAGCTTAAATAATGTTACAAACAACGGATACTGTCTTGTCTATGTCGTGAATAATATGTACCTTTGCACCCGCAAAAGTGCCCATTGCGCTGGCCTTCGAGCTATCAAAGCACTGAAAAAGAGCGACTTACTCTTCACAAGGGGAGACGTAGTTCGTTTCTTTATGTGTGTGCTCTAACGGCAAGAGGGTGGCGGAATGACACTGAAACGTGAGATAAATACATTATTATAAATAACATTATTATTAAATTTTAAAACTGAAATGCCAGGATTAATTGGAAGAAAAATCGGAATGACATCCGTTTTCAGTGCCGACGGTAAGAATGTACCGTGCACTGTTATCGAAGCTGGTCCTTGTGTTGTCACTCAGGTGAAGACCGTCGAGAAGGACGGTTACACAGCCCTGCAGCTGGCCTTTGGTGAGAAGAAAGAAAAGAACACCACCAAGGCTATGATGGGTATCTTTAAGAAGGCTGGTACAACACCGAAGGCCCACTTGGCCGAGTTCAAGTTTGACGAGGAGCACAACCTCGGCGACACCATCACGGTGGAGCTGTTCAACGACACTGAGTTCGTTGACGTGGTTGGTACTTCTAAGGGTAAGGGTTTCCAGGGTGTTGTGAAGCGCCATGGTTTCGGTGGTGTCGGTCAGAGCACCCACGGTCAGGACGACCGTCTGCGCAAGCCGGGTTCTATCGGTGCCTGTTCTTATCCCGCCAAGGTGTTCAAGGGTATGCGCATGGGTGGCCAGATGGGTGGCGACCGCGTGACGACGCAGAACCTCAGAGTGTTAAAGGTGATTCCGGAGCACAACCTGATTCTTGTGAAGGGTAGTGTTGCCGGTTGTAATGGTTCAACTGTTTTAATTGAGAAGTAAGCTATGGAATTGAACGTATTGAATATCAACGGTCAGGAGACCGGACGTAAGGTTACGTTGAACGATGCTATCTTCGGCATTGAACCTAACGACCATGTCATCTATCTGGATGTAAAGCAGTATATGGCCAACCAGCGCCAGGGTACGTCGAAGGCCAAGGAACGTTCTGAGCACGCCGGTTCTACCCGCAAGCTCGGTCGTCAGAAGGGCGGCGGCGGTGCCCGTCACGGTGACATCAATTCACCCCTGCTGCGTGGTGGCGGCCGCGTGTTCGGTCCGAAGCCCCGTGACTACGGCTTCAAGCTGAACCTGAAGGTGAAGAAGCTGGCTCGTAAGTCGGCTCTGTCGTACAAGGCTCAGGAGAACGCTATCATCGTTGTTGAGGACTTCAACTTCGAGGCTCCCAAGACCAAGGAGTTCGTCACACTCGCCAAGAACCTGAAGGTTGACGGCAAGAAGGTGCTGATGGTGCTTCCCGAGTCCAACAAGAATGTGTATCTGTCGGCTCGCAACCTGCAGAAGGCAGAGTGCATCATTGCTGCTAACGTGAATACCTACAAGGTGCTGAACGCTGACGTGATGGTTATCACTGAGAACTCGCTGAAGGCTATCGACGGTGTGCTGGGATAAATAGTAAATAGTAAATTGTCAAATAGTAAATTACGATGAGTTTTATTATAAAGCCTCTGATTACAGAGAAAATGACCAACATTACAGAGAAGTCTTCCATGGACCGTACCTACAAGCCCAAGACCGGTAAGCACCGTGGCGAGGAGGTGACGAAGAAGGCTCAGCCCAAGTATGGTTTCATCGTTAAGCCCGAGGCTAACAAGATTGAGATTGCCAAGGAGGTTGAGGCTCTGTACAATGTGACAGTAGAGAATGTGAACACGGCTCGCTATGCCGGCAAGCGCTCGTCGCGCTATACCAAGGCAGGTCTCGTGAGAGGCTCCAAGAACGCGTTCAAGAAAGCAATCGTCACTCTGAAGGAGGGCGATACCATTGATTTTTATAGCAATATTCAGTAATAAGAAATGGCAGTACGTAAATTAAAGCCCGTTACTCCGGGTCAAAGACACAAGGTTATTGGCACGTTCGAGGACATTACTGCATCCGTGCCAGAGAAGTCTCTCGTTTACGGTAAGCGTTCTACCGGTGGTCGAAACAACACCGGTAAGATGACTGTCCGCTACATGGGCGGCGGTCACAAGAAGAAGTATCGTCTCATCGACTTCAAGCGAGAGAAGGATGGTGTTCCAGCTGTAGTGAAGACTATCGAGTACGATCCTAACCGTTCGGCTCGTATCGCTCTTCTGTACTACGCTGATGGTGAGAAACGTTATATCATTGCTCCTAACGGACTGGAGGTTGGTGCAACCTTGATGTCGGGTGCCGACGCTGTACCTGAGGTAGGTAATGCGCTCCCCCTGGCTAACATCCCCGTGGGTACCGTGATTCACAACATTGAGTTGCGTCCCGGACAGGGTGCCCTGCTGGTCCGTTCGGCTGGTAATTTCGCTCAGCTGACCTCTCGTGAGGGCAGCTACTGCGTGATTAAGCTCCCTTCTGGCGAAACCCGTCAGATTCTGAGTGCTTGTAAGGCTACTGTTGGTAGTGTCGGCAACTCCGACCACGCCCTGGAGCAGTCCGGTAAGGCCGGTCGCTCCCGCTGGTTGGGCCGTCGTCCTCACAACCGTGGTGTTGTCATGAACCCGCACGATCACCCGATGGGTGGTGGTGAAGGCCGTCAGTCTGGTGGACATCCGCGTTCACGCAAGGGCTTGTATGCCAAGGGTCTCAAGACTCGCGCTCCGAAGAAGCAGTCGAACAAGTACATCATCGAAAGAGCTAACAAGAAGTAATCACGAAATTAAAAGAGTGTAAATTATGAGTCGTTCATTAAAAAAAGGCCCGTACATCAACGTATCGCTCGAGAAGAAGATTCTCGCCATGAATGAGAGCGGTAAGAAGAATGTCGTCAAGACATGGGCCAGAGCTTCAATGATTTCCCCCGATTTCGTGGGACATACAGTTGCAGTTCATAACGGTAACAAGTTCATCCCTGTCTACATCACCGAGAACATGGTCGGACACAAGCTGGGTGAGTTCTCTCCCACGCGTCGTTTCGGCGGCCATGCCGGCAACAAGAAGTAAGCTCCAGGGGTAAGAATCAAAACATTAAGAATTAAGAATTAAGAATTATAATGGGAGCAAGAAAAAGATTAGCGGCTGAACAGAGAAAAGCAGCCAATAAGACACAGTACTTTGCAAAGCTGAAAGGCTGTCCCTCTTCACCCCGCAAGATGCGTTATGTCGTCGACATGATTCGCGGCATGGAGGTGAATCGCGCACTCGGTGTGCTGCGCTTCTCGAAGAAGGCTGCCTCAGAGAATGTAGAGAAGCTTCTCCGCTCGGCTATCGCCAACTGGGAGGCCAAGAATGACCGCAAGGCAGAGGACGGCGAGCTGTACGTCAGCCGTGTCTTCGTCGACGAAGGTGTGACAATGAAACGTATGAGACCGGCACCTCAGGGCCGTGGCTACCGCATCCGCAAGCGCAGCAACCACGTGACTCTGTTTGTCGACGCTAAAACTAATGATAAGTAAAAGGTATGGGACAGAAAGTAAATCCTATTAGCAACCGTCTTGGTATCGTCAAGGGTTGGGATTCCAATTGGTTCGGAGGCAAGAACTTCGGCGACAACCTGGTCGAGGACCAGAAAATCCGTAAGTATCTGAACGAGCGTCTGGCCAAGGCCAGCATCTCGAAGATTGTCATCGAGCGCACGCTGAAGCTGGTTACCATCACCATTTGCACAGCCCGTCCGGGTCTGGTCATTGGTAAGGGTGGTCAGGATGTCGACAAGCTCAAGGAAGAGCTGAAGAAACTCTATGACAAGGAGATTCAGATTAATATCTTTGAAGTAAAGAAACCCGAGCTCGATGCAAACATCGTAGCCAACAACATCGCTCGCCAGATAGAGGGTAAGATTGCTTACCGCCGTGCTATCAAGATGGCTGTTGCCAACACCATGCGCGCTGGAGCAGAGGGTATCAAGGTGCAGATCTCGGGCCGTCTGAACGGTGCTGAAATCGCACGTAGCGAGATGATCAAGGAAGGCCGCACACCGCTGCACACCTTCCGTGCTGACATCGATTACTGCCAGGCAGAGGCTCTGACCAAGGTTGGCCTGCTGGGTCTGAAAGTCTGGATTTGCCGTGGTGAGGTTTATGGAAAGGTTGACTTGGCTCCTAACTTCACACAGGAGAAGGGTGCGCCCCGCTCCAACGGTGGTCGTGACAACGGTGGCAGACGTTTTCGCAACAAGAAGAAGTAATAAACACTTAAAGTAAGAAGCTATCATGTTACAACCAAAGAGAGTAAGATATAGAAGGCCTCAGGACGGCCGTGGCAACAAGGGCAATGCCCACCGCGGTACGACGCTGGCTTTCGGCTCGTTCGGTATCAAGACGCTTGATGCCAAATGGATTGACAGCCGTCAGATTGAGGCAGCTCGTGTTGCCATCAACCGTTACATGAACCGTGAAGGTCAGGTATGGATTCGCATCTTCCCGGACAAACCCATCACTCGCAAGCCTGCTGACGTACGTATGGGTAAAGGTAAGGGTGACCCCGCAGGATGGGTGGCACCGGTTACCCCGGGTCGTATCCTCTTCGAGGTCGAGGGTGTTCCCTTCGAGATTGCCAAGGAGGCTCTCCGCCTCGGCGCTCAGAAGCTGCCCGTGAAGACTAAGTTTATTGTTCGCCGTGATTACGATAAAAACGCTTAAGCTATGAAGATGAATGAAATTAAAGGTCTCGAGACCAAGGAATTGGCCGAGAAGCTGGAGACTGAGGTAGCCAACTACAACCAGATGAAGTTGAACCACGCAGTGACTCCCATGGAGAATCCATCGCAGATTAAGGCCGCTCGTCGTGACATCGCACGTATGAAGACAGAACTCCGTCAGAGAGAACTTAACAAATAATAATGGTCCAGATGGAAACAAGAAATTTAAGAAAGACAAGACAGGGTGTCGTTATCAGCAACAAGATGGATAAAACCATTGTTATTGCCGCTAAGTTCAAGGAGAAGCACCCGATTTATGGTAAGTTTGTCCAGAAGACAAAGAAGTACCATGCTCACGATGAGAAGAATGAGTGCCAGATTGGTGACACCGTTCTGATTATGGAGACCCGCCCCCTCTCTAAGACCAAGAGATGGCGTTTAGTACAAATCGTAGAAAAGGCTAAGTAATTATGATTCAGACAGAAACAAGACTTACCGTAGCTGATAACAGCGGTGCCCGCGAGGCCCTGTGCATTCGTGTGCTGGGTGGTACTCGCCGCCGCTATGCAAGTGTGGGTGACGTGATTGTCGTTGCTATCAAGAACGCAATCCCCACAAGTGACGTTAAAAAGGGTGCAGTGTCGAAGGCTCTGGTCGTTCGTACCAAGAAGGAGATTCGTCGCGCCGACGGTTCCTACATCCGTTTCGACGACAATGCCTGCGTACTGTTGAACAACGCCGGTGAACTCCGCGGCAGCCGTATCTTCGGCCCCGTAGCCCGTGAGCTCCGTGCCGTCAACATGAAGGTTGTGTCACTGGCACCCGAGGTTCTTTAATCATCAAAAGTAAACAGAGTAATGGCTAAGTTACATATCAGAAAAAACGATACAGTCATGGTCCTGGCCGGTGAGGACAAGGGCAAGACTGGCAAGGTGCTCAAGGTTCTCGTTGAGAAGCAGCGTGCACTCGTTGAGGGCGTCAACATGGTCTCTAAGAGCCAGAAGCCCAGCGCCAAGAACCCGCAGGGTGGTATCGTGAAGCAGGAGGCTCCGATACATATCTCTAATTTAAGTTTAATCGATCCTAAGAGCGGCAAGGCCACCCGCGTCAGCATCAAGCACGAGGGTAAGAACGTCGTTCGTATCGCTAAAAAGTCAGGGGAGGAGATTAAGTAATGGCAAATACAGCACAATTGAAGAAAGTGTATCTCGAGCAGATTGCTCCGGCACTTGAGAAGCAGTTCAGCTATACCTCGAAGATGCAGGTTCCCGTCCTGAAGAAGATTGTCGTCAACCAGGGTCTGGGTGATGCTACGCAGGACAAGAAAATCATCGATGTAGCTATCAACGAGATTACCGCCATCTGTGGTCAGAAGGCTGTCGCTACCTATTCTAAGAAGGATATCGCCAACTTCAAGCTTCGTAAGAAGATGCCCATCGGCGTCATGGTAACTCTGCGTCGTGAGCGCATGTACGAGTTCCTTGAGAAGCTGGTCCGCGTGGCTCTGCCCCGTATCCGCGACTTCAAGGGTATCGAGAGCAAGTTCGATGGTCGTGGCAACTACACCCTGGGTGTTCAGGAGCAGATCATCTTCCCTGAGATTAACATCGACAGCGTAGACCGCATTCAGGGTATGAACATCACCTTCGTGACGTCTGCCAAGACCGACGAGGAGGGTTATGCACTGCTGAAGGCTTTCGGTCTGCCGTTTAAGAACGCTAAAAACGATTAAGAGATATGGCAAAAGAATCAATGAAGGCTCGTGAGGTGAAGCGTGCTAAGCTCGTTGCCCGTTATGCTGAGAAGCGTGCAGCCTTGAAGAAGATCATCGCAACGTCTGAGGATCCCGCCGAGGCTTACGAGGCTGCTCGTGCCCTCCAGGCCATCCCCAAGAACGCCAACCCCATCCGTCTGCACAACCGTTGTAAGATCACGGGTCGTCCCAAGGGCTATATGCGCCAGTTCGGTCTGTCGCGTATCCAGTTCCGCGAGATGGCTTCCAGCGGTCTCATCCCCGGTGTGAAGAAGGCCAGCTGGTAAGAATTCACTTTATTATTTAATATTGTCGGGGTAGTCCCGATTAATTAAACAATTATTTTTATGACAGATCCTATAGCAGATTATCTGACCAGACTCAGAAACGCCATTATGGCCAACCACCGCGTGGTTGAGGTTCCTGCGTCTAACTTGAAGAAGGAAATCACGAAGATCCTCTTCGAGAAGGGTTACATCCTGAACTACAAGTTCATCGAGGATGGCCCTCAGGGCACTATCAAGGTGGCTTTGAAGTATGACCCTGCCACCAAGACCAGCGCTATCAAGTGCCTGAAGCGTGTGTCTACTCCCGGTCTCCGCAAGTATACCGGTTACAAGAACATGCCGAGTGTTATTAACGGATTAGGTATTGCCATCTTATCTACATCCAAAGGTGTAATGACAGACAAGGAAGCTTCGCAGCTGAAGATTGGCGGCGAGGTGCTTTGCTACGTCTATTAATTGGAGGACCTGAATATGTCAAGAATAGGAAAATTGCCAATTAGTATCCCCGCCGGTGTCAGCATCCAGCAGGGTCAGGACGGAGTCGTTACCGTAAAGGGTCCGAAGGGTGAGCTGTCTCAGAAGGTCGATCCCAGCATCAAGATGACTGTCGAGAACGGTCATGTGACTTTCGCCATTGACGAGAACAGCCCCGTGAATGTGAAGCAGAAGCAGGCTTTCCACGGCCTCTATCGCGCACTCGTCAACAATATGGTTGTCGGTGTCAGCGAGGGTTATAAGAAGGAGCTCGAGCTCATCGGTGTCGGTTACCGTGTGTCCAACCAGGGCAACGTCATCGAGTTCTCGCTGGGTTACACGCACCCCATCTTCATCCAGCTTCCCAAGGAAGTGAAGGTTGAGACCAAGATGGAGCGTAACCAGAACCCCCAGATTATCCTGGAGTCGTGCGACAAGCAGCTGCTCGGAATGATTTGCGCTAAGATTCGTTCTTTCCGTATGCCGGAGCCTTACAAGGGCAAGGGTATCTTGTTCAAGGGCGAGGTTATCCGTCGTAAGTCGGGTAAGTCAGCCTCAGCGAAGTAATTAAGAATTAAGAATTAAGCATTAAGAATTCAAGATTATGACAACAAAGAAAGTTGAAAGACGAATTAAGATTAAATATAGAATTCGCAAGAGCGTGTTCGGCACTGCCGAGCGTCCCCGTATGAGCGTGTTCCGCTCCAACAAGCAGATCTACGTTCAGGTGATTAACGATTTGGAAGGTAAAACACTTGCATCTGCATCGTCCGTCGGTCTGGAGGCAATGCCGAAGATCGAGCAGGCCGAGAAGGTGGGTGAGCTCGTAGCCAAGAAGGCTCAGGAGGCTGGCATCACTACCGTTGTCTTCGACCGTAACGGTTACCTCTACCATGGCCGTGTAAAGTCACTGGCTGATGCAGCACGTAAGGGTGGACTTAAATTTTAAACGATTATGGCAATGAACAAAGTTAAGATAAATAGCGACGTAGAGTTGAAAGACAGACTGGTTGCCATCAACCGTGTTACCAAGGTAACGAAGGGTGGTCGCACCTTTACTTTCGCAGCCATCGTGGTTGTCGGCGACGGCAACGGCGTCATCGGCTGGGGTCTTGGCAAGGCCGGTGAGGTCACCGCAGCCATCGCCAAGGGTGTTGAGTCTGCAAAGAAGAATCTGGTGAAGGTTCCCGTGCTGAAGGGTACTATCCCCCACGAGATGGAAGCTCACTTCGGTGGTGCCCAGGTGTACCTCCGTCCGGCAGCTGCCGGTACCGGTCTGGTGGCTGGTGGTGCTATGCGTGCCGTGCTCGAGAGCGTGGGTGTGAAGGACGTGCTCGCCAAGTCGAAGGGTTCTTCGAACCCCCACAACCTGGTGAAGGCTACCATCAAGGCCCTGAGCGAGATGCGTGATGCCTACACCGTGGCAGGCACTCGCGGTATCAGCATGAACAAGGTTTTCAACGGATAAAACAAGAGGAGACAAGAAACTATGGCAACAATTAAGATTAAGCAGATTAAGAGCAAGATCGGTTATCCTGTTGACCAGAAGGCCACACTCAAGGCTCTCGGTCTTCACAAGATTTCGCAGGTCGTAGAGAAAGAAGACACTCCTGTTATCCGTGGTATGATCCGTAAGGTTCACCACCTCGTGGAAGTCATCGGTTAATTTACTCACATTTTTAATTAAAGATACGATTATGAAGCTACATACTTTAAAACCCGCTGAGGGCTCTACACATTCTCGTCGTAGAATCGGCCGCGGTCCCGGTTCGGGACTCGGTGGCACGTCTACCCGTGGTCACAAGGGTGCCAAGGCCCGTTCAGGCTATAAGAAGAAGGTTGGTTTCGAAGGCGGTCAGATGCCGTTGCAGCGTCGCGTTCCGAAGTTTGGTTTCAAGAACATCAATCACAAGGAGTACTTCGCTGTGAACCTCTCCACGCTGCAGAAGCTGGCCGAGGAGAAGAGCCTCACCAAGATTGGTGTCGCCGAACTGGTAGCCGCTGGTCTCACCAATGGCAAGGAGCTGGTCAAGGTCCTGGGCAACGGTGAGTTGAAAGCAAAGATTGATGTCGAGGCTAACGCCTTCTCAAAGACTGCCGAGGAAGCTATCAAGGCAGTTGGTGGTAACGCAACAATTATCTAAAAGACAACATGAAGAAGTTAATAGAGACACTGAAGAACATCTGGAAGATTGAGGACCTGCGTCAGCGCATCCTCATCACGATGCTGTTTGTAGCCATCTACCGTTTCGGTTCGTTTGTCGTACTGCCCGGCATTAATCCCGCCCTGCTGGATAAGCTGCAGTCACAGACTGCCGGTGGTCTGATGTCACTGCTGGACATGTTCTCCGGTGGTGCATTCTCCAACGCATCTATCTTTGCGCTTGGTATTATGCCTTACATCTCTGCTTCTATCGTGATGCAGCTCCTCGCTGTCGCTGTGCCTTATTTCCAGAAGATGCAGCGCGAGGGTGAGAGCGGCCGCAAGAAGATTATGACTTATACCCGGTACCTGACAGTAGCTATCCTGCTGTTCCAGGCACCGAGTTACCTCATCAATCTGAAGATGCAGGCCGGTGCTGCCCTGGCTCCCGGTATCAGCTGGTCGGTATTCGTATTCCCGGCCACTATCATCCTGGCAGCAGGCAGTATGTTCATCCTCTGGCTTGGTGAGCGCATTACCGATAAAGGCATAGGAAATGGTATCTCGCTGATCATTATGATTGGTATCATTGCACGCCTGCCTCAGGCGTTCTTCCAGGAGGTCACCTCACGCTTCACCGCCATCACCGGTGGTGGTCTGGTGATGTTCCTCGTCGAGATTATCATTCTCTATCTGGTTGTCTGCGCAGCCATCGTTCTGGTGCAGGGAGTCCGCAAGGTTCCCGTGCAGTATGCTAAACGTCTTGTCAACGGCCAGCAGGTGGGCGGTGCACGTCAGTACATCCCGCTGAAGCTGTTCGCAGCCAATGTGATGCCTATCATCTTTGCTCAGGCACTGATGTTCATCCCGCTGGCTTTCGTACAGTATGCAGCCCCTGAGAATGCAAACTGGTTTGTACGTTCCATGCTCGACCATCACAGCTGGACCTACAACATCATCTTCGCATTCCTCATCATCGCCTTCACCTATTTCTATACTGCCATCACGCTGAATCCCACGCAGATGGCAGAGGATATGAAGCGTAACAACGGCTTCATCCCCGGCATCAAGCCCGGCAAACCAACAGCCGATTTCATCGACACCGTGATGTCACGCATCACCCTGCCCGGTTCGCTGTTCATTGCCTTCATCGCCGTCATGCCGGCCTTTGCAAGTCTGTTGAACGTGCAGGACGCCTTCTCACAGTTCTTCGGAGGTACCTCACTGCTCATCCTTGTCGGTGTCGTACTCGACACGCTACAGCAGATTGAGAGCCACCTGCTCATGCGCCACTATGACGGTCTGCTCAACTCGGGCCGCATCCACGGACGTGGAATGAGTGCGTACTAAGCCGGTATGAAGATATTTCTGAAGACCGAAGACGAATTAGCGCTGATGCGCCAGGCCAACCAACTCGTTGGTAGGACCCTTGGCGAATTGGCACGACATATCAAGCCTGGTGTAACGACCCTCCAGTTGGACAAGATTGCCGAGGAGTTCATCCGCGACAATGGGGCCATCCCCACCTTCAAGGGTTTCCCCAATCCCTATGGAGGGCCGTTTCCCGCCAGCATCTGCACCTCGGTGAATGATGCCGTAGTCCACGGCGTTCCCAACGCCCAGACCGTCCTCCGCGACGGCGACATCATCTCCATTGACTGCGGCACGCTGCTCAACGGCTTCTGTGGCGACTCCGCCTACACGTTCTGTGTCGGAGAGGTGAGCGCCGACGTCCTCGAGCTGCTGCGCGTCACCAAGGAGTCCCTCTATCTGGGAATCGGGGCGGCGCAGGCCGGTCACCATCTCGGTGACATCAGCCATGCTGTGCAGAGCCACTGCGAGGCTCACGGCTACGGCATCGTCCGCGAACTCACGGGGCATGGCATCGGTCATGAGATGCACGAGGACCCGCAGGTGCCCAACTACGGGCGACGCGGCAACGGCGTGATGCTCAAGGCATCCATGTGCATCGCCATTGAGCCCATGATTACCCAGGGACAGCGCGACATCTGGCTCGACCAGGACCGCTGGACCATCCGCACCCGCGACGGCAAGCCCGCAGCCCACTTCGAGCATACCATCGCCGTCTGCAAGGGTCAGGCAGAGATACTGTCTTCGTTTGAGGAAATAGAACGTATAGAAGGTAAATTATATTAAGAGAATGGCAAAGCAAGGAGCTATTGAGCAAGACGGAACCATCGTAGAGGCATTGTCCAACGCCATGTTCCGCGTCGAGTTGGAGAACGGAGTGCCCATCATCGCCCACATCTCGGGCAAGATGCGTATGCACTACATCAAGATTCTGCCCGGCGACAAGGTCAAGGTCGAGATGAGTCCCTACGACCTCACTAAGGGAAGAATCGTGTTCAGATACAAATAACTTAAGGAGACCAAATAAAATGAAGACAAGAGCATCATTGAAGAAGCGCACCCCCGACTGCAAGATCGTACGCCGCAAGGGACGCCTGTTCGTTATCAACAAGAAGAACCCCAAGTACAAGATGCGTCAGGGTTAACAGCAGTTTTATGTTAAATAAGCATAAAGAGGTAGCGGAATCTCGGAAATTCTGCGTACCTTTGCATGCTTTTTTGGCAAAAATTCGAATTTTTAACATCAATATTTTTAGTTTTTACAAATGGCAATAAGAATTGTTGGAGTAGATTTGCCCCAGGAGAAGCGTGGCGAAATCGCATTGACCTATATCTATGGTATTGGTCGAAGTAGTTCAGCAAAGATTTTGGACAAGGCCGGCGTGAGCCGCGACCTGAAAGTCAACGAGTGGAGTGACGACCAGGCAGCCAAGATCCGTGAAATCATCGGCGCTGAATTCAAGGTAGAAGGTGATCTCCGCAGTGAGATCCAGTTGAACATCAAGCGACTGATGGATATTGGTTGCTATCGTGGAGTCCGTCATCGTAACGGTCTTCCCGTACGTGGTCAGAGCACCAAGAACAATGCTCGTACTCGTAAGGGTAAGAAGAAGACTGTTGCAAACAAGAAGAAGGCCACGAAGTAATGTTTAAAGTTTAAAGTTTAAAGTTTAAAGTTTAAAGTTATGGCAAAGAAAACAGTCACTTCCAAGAAGCGTAACGTGAAGGTTACCGCCATCGGTCAGCTGCACGTTCACAGTTCATTCAATAATGTTATCGTCTCTCTCGCCAACGACGAGGGACAGGTCATCAGCTGGTCGTCAGCCGGTAAGATGGGTTTCCGTGGTTCTAAGAAGAACACTCCGTATGCTGCCCAGATGGCTGCTGAGGATTGCGCCAAGGTTGCCTTCGACCTGGGTCTGCGCAAGGTGAAGGCATATGTCAAGGGTCCCGGTAACGGTCGTGAGAGCGCTATCCGTGCCTGCCACGGTGCCGGTATCGAGGTCATCGAGATCGTCGACGTTACGCCGCTGCCCCACAACGGCTGCCGTCCCCCGAAGCGTCGTCGCGTATAATAATTAATGTCGGGATTTCGAAGTATCGAGGCATCGAAGCATCGAAATATCGACAAGTCGAAACATCGAAAAAGAATTATTTTTATTTAGAATTATGGCAAGATATATTGGACCGAAATCAAAAATTGCCCGCCGCTTCGGAGATGCTATCTTCGGCCCGGACAAAGTTTTGTCCCGTAGGAACTTCCCCCCGGGACAGCATGGCCAGAACCGTCGCCGCAAGCAGTCGGAGTATGCAGTCATGCTGGCAGAGAAGCAGAAGGCCAAGTACACCTATGGTGTTCTTGAGCGCCAGTTCCGTAACCTGTTTGAGAAGGCTGCCAAGGCCGACGGCATCACCGGTGAGGTGTTGCTGCAGCTGTTGGAGAGCCGCCTTGACAACGTCGTCTTCCGTCTGGGCATCGCCCCGACGCGTGCCGCTGCCCGCCAGCTCGTGGGTCACAAGCACATCACCGTCGACGGCAAGGTAGTCAACATCCCTTCTTTCCAGGTGAAGCCTGGTATGATTGTTGCTGTTCGCGAGAAGTCTAAGTCGCTCGAAGTCATCGAGGCCGCACTTGCTGGTTTCAATCACAGCAAGTACCCCTGGATTGAGTGGGACGAGGCCCAGAAGGGCGGTAAGTTCCTGCACATGCCCGAGCGTGCTGACATCCCCGAGAACATTAAGGAACAGTCCATCGTTGAGTTGTACTCTAAGAACTAAAATCATTTAAATTAATGGCGATATTAGCATTTCAAAAACCTGATAAAGTCGTAATGTTGGAGGCCAACGGCAAGTTCGGCAAGTTCGAATTCCGTCCGTTGGAGCCCGGTTTCGGCGTTACCATCGGTAATGCCCTGCGCCGCATTCTTCTTTCCTCGCTCGAGGGTTATGCCATCAACACCATCCGTATCCAGGGTGTCGAGCATGAGTTTTCCTCCGTGCCGGGAGTCAAGGAAGATGTCACCAACATTATCTTGAACCTGAAGCAAGTTCGGTTCAAGCAAGTAGTGGAAGAATTCGAGAACGAGAAAGTCTCCATCACTGTCGAGAATTCTACCGAGTTTAAAGCCGGTGATATAGGCAAGTATCTGACTGGATTTGAAGTGTTAAATCCCGATTTGGTGATTTGTCATTTAGATTCCAAGGCATCGATGCAGATAGACCTGACCATCAACAAAGGCCGCGGCTACGTACCCGCTGATGAGAATCGCGAGTTCTGCACCGATGTCAATGTGATAGCCATCGACTCTATCTACACCCCCATCCGTAACGTCAAGTACAGCGTCGAGCCCTATCGTGTCGAGCAGAAGACCGACTACGACAAGCTCGTGCTCGAGGTGACCACGGACGGTTCCATCCACCCGAAGGACGCCCTGAAGGAGGCCGCCAAGATTCTCATCTATCACTTCATGCTCTTCTCCGACGAGAAGATAACGCTGGAGACGGCTGAGACCGAGGCCAACCAGGAGTTCGACGAGGAAGTCCTGCACATGCGTCAGCTGCTCAAGACCAAGTTGGTCGACATGAACCTCTCCGTTCGTGCCCTCAACTGCTTGAAGGCTGCCGATGTCGAGACCCTTGGCGACCTGGTACAGTACAACAAGACCGACCTTCTGAAGTTCCGCAACTTCGGTAAGAAATCGCTCACGGAGCTTGATGATTTGCTCGAGAGTCTGAATCTGTCGTTTGGAACCGACATTTCAAAGTATAAACTGGACCGTGAATAAGTCCAAAATTCAAAAACAAAACAATGAGACACGGAAAGAAATTCAATCATCTGGGCCGTACTGCTGACCACCGCCGTGCCATGCTTGCCAACATGGCCATCTCGCTGATCATGCACAAAAGAATCACTACGACCCTCGCCAAGGCAAAGGCACTCAAGAAATATGTGGAGCCCCTCATCACGCGCTCCAAGGACGACAGCACCAACAGCCGTCGTGTCGTATTCAGCTATCTGCAGAACAAGGAAGCCCTGAAGGAGCTCTTTGGCCCCGTAGCCCAGAAGGTCGGCGACCGTCCCGGTGGCTACACCCGCATCATCAAACTTGGCTTCCGCCAGGGCGATGCTGCTGAGAAGGCTTTCATCGAGTTGGTCGACTTCGACGAGAACATGCTGAAGACCGCTAAGGCTGAGAAGAAGACCCGCCGTTCGCGCAAGTCTTCCGCTCCCAAGGCCGAGGCTGCTGCTGAGGCTCCTGCCGCAGAGGTTGCTGCTGAAGCTCCCAAGGCTGAGGCTGCTGAGGCTGCTGCCGCTGAGGCTCCCGCCGCTGAGGAGGCAAAGGCTGAGTAATATTTCGATTGAACAGCAAATCCCAATAGAAGGAAAGAGCGTGCACATCCCTGCACGCTCTTTTTTTTTCATTCAGCAATTTCCAACGCCATCAGGTTCAACTCTGTGCATTGCCCGCAGGTAAGTTTCTGCTTTTCCTGATGGTGCTCCCAGGGCGAGAGCATCAGCAGACGCCCTTCGGCACAAGCATAGAACTGCTCGCCATGTGGCTTCGACATCTGCGAAAAACCGTTCTCCATGATGACGATGGTGGGAAAGCCCGCATTGAAGGCCGCTCTCATCACTCGCTTCTCGCCTGGCGAGATAGCCGGCGATACGAGAACGGTGTCTTGTTCAGCCTCTTTTAAATATTGAGCCTCCACTGCTGCAGTCTCGGCATCGTTCAGCCGTCGCGATATTCGGACAGCCTTCCGCTTCGGCGATTTCAGCAAATCCCGGTTTCCTATACCGCTGAAGCAGTGTTGCCCTATTCGTAGTCCGAAGAATGGGCGCAACCACTCTGGTCGTGCCCGTTTCATCATCAGCCGGCGCGGATTGTCGCGCAGGTAGTTCTGCCATGCGGCCAGCTCGTCGTAGGTGCGGAGTATCAAGTCGTTGTAGCCCTGCGCGAAAATGGGGCGGTAGGTCTGCGCCTCTTTTGCTGTCTCTGCTCCCGAAGCTGCCTCCATCGCTTTCTGCGACGGCACAGCCGTCACCTGCAGAGAACACTCCGCCTGCAGTCCCGCTTTCTCCTTAGGTTGCACTCCCGTTTTCTCTGTAGGTTGCGGCTTTGCCGCAACTGTCCCAGTTCTTAACGCCCTTTCAGCCCTTCGGCATCCTGCCTTAAAGCCCGAAATCACCTGCCCTAAATGCACCGGCAGCCGTTCTTTTACGAAAAGTATGCCGTGCATGTGGTCGGGCATCATCTGGACGGCCATCACCTCTATCTGCGGATAATAGCTGTGAATGCCTAGCCACTCGCTCTGTACCGCCCTGCCCAGAGCCGTCAGTTCTATGCGCGGCTCGTCCTTGCTCCCTTTCGGGGCAAAGGCGTCGCCCACCATCCGCCCAAACAGCGGACGCCGCCCCTCCACCTCCAGCGTTATCATGTACATCCGCCGTCCGGTGTAGTCATGGTGGTCGTCACGGCGTTTCATCGAGGCTTTCTTTTCTCCTGCATGCTCTTTTTTCGATGCTATCTGTTCCTCTGTCATCTGTTTCCGGCTTTTGTTGCAAAGATAGTGATTATCTCCGACATTTGCAAACCATCCCGCAAATTCTTTAAATACTAAGGCTTATGACGCCCCGTGTTAGCTGTCTTGTTTCACCATGTTGGCGGATATGTTGTGCTGCGCTTGCGGATTTTATGCTCCGCGGAGGCGGATTTTATGCTCCGCCGAGGGAGTTTGGTGCATACTTTGAGCAAGCGTGAGTCATAAAACAGCCCTCAGCGGAGCATAGAATCCGCCACCGCGATGCATGCTTTCCGTAGCTGCGAGCAATGCTTTCCGTCATTAGGAGCAATATTTTTTATCGTAGAATTTGGCGGAATCATAAATAATTGTTACTTTTGCATATCCCATGCCGGCCTGCGAGGTCCCAATGATGAAAGTAACTAAAAACAAAACTATATGAAACAAAGTAAAATTTTTTATTTCTTTTTGCTGGCGATGCTCTTTGGCTTTGCCGGCAGCATAAGCGCCACCACCTACCGTCTCCAGCGCGTGACGAGCGTGGAAGCTGGCAAAAAGTATGTTTTTGAACAGGCGGGGTATGTGATGAGTAATTCGATTAATAAAAAGAATGAGCTAGAGACGGTCAGTAGTTTCAATATAACAGGACTGACAGGGGGAGAATCTTATGTGTGGGAAAGGCTATCTGATAATCGTCTGAAGAACGTTACAGGAAGTAGCTATTACCTATATTATTCTTCTGATCTTAAATTTGGTACTAGTGGAACTACAAATGCTTATAAGTGGGCCTTTTCTTTTCAACCAGATGGCACTGCACATATTTCTAATTTGTCTAATGGCCGTTATCTCGCATATACAAAAAATACAGCCCGCGAGTATAAAAGCTATACAGATGATTACTTTGCAGTGTACCCACATTCTATTGTTGTTTATAAGTTGGTGGAGGAAGTGAAATCAAGTCCTAACCTTGCATTTTCTTCGCGCATGATATCGGTGTTGACAGGAGAAGACATTGATGAACCAGTTTTGACTTCTGTAGGTGTTAGCGTGTCTTATACATCTAGTAACACTAAGGTAGCCACAGTGAATAGTGAAACAGGTGAAGTAACGGTTGTAGGTCCTGGCCGGACATTGATAACTGCATCGTCTGAGGCAACTGAGGATTATGATGCAGGGGAAGCGACGTATACACTATTGGTAATGGATGGCGATGGAACGGAGAGTAATCCTTACAGTATTGCAGATTTTTCAACTGGTTATATGCCTTCTGTACCTGTTAATAGTAAATACTTTATTCAAGGATATATAGTCGGCTATTATAATTCTTCAAGTAGCTTTTCTACAACTCCTGAAGACGATGTAAATATTGCTTTAAGTAGTGATAGGGATGGTGCCATGGAGGATAATTCAATAGCTGTTGAGCTGAATGACTATTCTTCTTCTTTCGGATTGGTAGCTCATCCTGAGAACATGGGTAAAAGGGTGAATTTGTATGGGCGTATCGATGCAAATACTATCTATCGTGGGAAGATAGGTGTAGATGAAGTAGCAAGCATGTCCTTTGCTGACCATTATCCCGTGACCATCAGCAACTACAAGTACGCGACGTACCGGACGACGGAGAAGCTGAACTTTACGGGGACGGGGGTGTCGGCGTATACTGCAGCGATAGACGGGAGCAAAGTGAAGTTGACGAAGATTAGCGATGGTATTGTGAATTCTGGGCTGGGCGTGGTGCTGTATAGCGGGACGGCTGGGACGTACGACATTCCTGTAACGACGGCCGAAGCGACGGTGAGCAGTACTGGGCTGTCGATTTCTGATGGTACGTCGGCAACGAAAGAAGCTAAAACGTATGTGCTGGGCAAGAAAGATGACGGAAATGGAAATGAAATTGTGGGATTCTACCGGTGGATTGGCGCTCAGTCGCTGCCAGCAGGTAGGGTGTATCTGAATGGTGGTGCCAGTGCGGCACGTGACTACCTGGAGTTTATGTTCGACGAGCCCACGGACATCGGAAACGTTAGCGTTAACTATAACGATAACCATTATTATGACCTGCAGGGACGACGGGTTGCACATGGACAACAGCCTACGGCTAAGGGACTCTATATCGTAAATGGGAAAAAGATAGTCATCAAATAAGAAAGGAGAATACTATGAAAAAGAAAAGATATGAAGTGCCACAGATGGCGGTGGTTAAAATGCAGCCAACAAGGTTCTTGGCCGATTCCAGCGATTATCGGTTGTTGCCAAAGGAAGACGGTGAAGCTGAAGAAGACGGCATTAGTGACCTCGACGACCTGTTGTAGTGTGAGTGTTTCGTAAGAGTTCGTAACTACTGGGTACCCCAAGTGTGTACTGAGTAGTTAAAAAATTATAAATGTTGGGGTTGTGGGGTTCGTTGCGCGGGTTATTAGGAAGAAAAGCAGTACCTTTGCAGTCCGATTTGGGGAGAGGCTTAGAATCCCCGCTGGACTGGAGTGTGAATAGCGGCGCCTTTGGCCGGACGCAGCGGTTCGTGAATCGACAGCCCGAAATCCTGAAGGAACAATGGTTCTGGAAAGGAGCGTACGTTAGACTAACAACCGGGAGTTAGACCTCGGGGGTGAGTCCATGTGCGTACATTAATATTTTAAGTAAAACTGTTTTTTAGTAGTAAATTTTTAAAAGAAATGAACACTTTAAGTTACAAGACCGTTTCCGTATCGAAGGAAGCTGCCCGCGAACAGAAGGAATGGGTCGTCATCGACGCTACCGACCAGGTGGTAGGACGACTGGCCTCGAAGGTGGCTAAGATTATCCGCGGTAAGTACAAGCCCACATTCACGCCCAACCAGGACTGCGGCGACAACGTCATCATCATCAACGCACAGAATGTGGTTTTCACTGGTAAGAAAGAGACCGACAAGGTCTACACACGCTACACGGGCTATCCCGGTGGACAGCGCTTCAACACGCCTGCCGAGCTGCGCAAGAAGCCCTTCGGCACAGAGCGCATCCTGAAGCACGCCGTCAAGGGTATGCTGCCCAAAGGCCCCCTCGGACGTGCACTGCTGAACAACCTCTACGTATATGAGGGTACTGAGCATCCACACGAGGCACAGAAGCCTAAGGCTATCGACATCAACCAGTACAAGTAACATTAAACAATAAACAATAAACAATAAACGATGGAATACATCAATGCAATAGGTCGTCGCAAGAGCTCGGTAGCTCGCGTTTATCTGTCAGAGGGTTCTGGCAAGATTACGATCAACAAGAAGGATTTGGAAGTTTATTTCCCCTCTGCTATTCTGCAGTACGTGGTGAAGCAGCCGCTGAACCTGCTGGAGGTTGCCGAGAAATATGACATCAAGGCCAATTTGGACGGCGGTGGCTTCACCGGTCAGAGCCAGGCCCTGCGCCTCGCCATTGCCCGTGCACTGGTGAAGGTGAACGCCGAGGATAAGAAGAACCTGAAGGACCATGGTTTCCTGACTCGCGACGCCCGTGAGGTTGAGCGTAAGAAGCCCGGTCAGCCCAAGGCTCGTCGTC
>ERZ842401.1956-NODE-1956-length-28224-cov-4.579644_pt1 | contig 28224 bp, 25 predicted proteins | sample MGYA00521270_ERZ842401 | MGnify/ENA primary metagenome ERZ842401 (study PRJEB31892, sample SAMEA3878208) | bioreactor metagenome | biome: Moose rumen | place: Sweden | collected 2011-10 | study: EMG produced TPA metagenomics assembly of the PRJEB12797 data set... | reverse complement strand
CCGCCCGACGGCTGCCGCGCCGCCGGAAAGCGCGCGGCAGCCTCTCCCCCACCCTCTCCAGCCGCCGAAACCTGGCTGGCCACACTCCGGCCGAGGGGTGCACTGCCGTCGTCCAAAGCGCCGTCGTCCACCTCCTCCGCCTGTCCCTGCAGGCCTATGTAGGATGAGGACGAGCAACGACCCATGTAGTCGCACACAAATCCGTAGACCACCACCTCGCACCCCGCCCACTCGTCGGGCAGGCACATCGCGACGGCACCCGCACGGCGCGCCACAGGCTGCGACAGCATCCCCCACCCGGCCGCCGGGCAATAGGCAAACAGGTAGACATCGTCGTCGGAAGCGACACGGCCATGAGTGGGATTCTTGTCGAAATCCACACGCAGCACGCCCGTGTCCTGCTCAACCCGTGCCTGCCCGAAACCCACAGGCGCCACCGTCCCCTCGCTCACACAGAGGCTTGCCCAATCAACCGCCAACCCATCGTCCTTCTCGCTGAAAGCAAGTCTGTTGCGCTTGATGAAATAGTTCTGCTCGGTCATGCCTGCCTGTTCCACCAAGGTGCGGGAGGGAATGGTCATTCAGACGGAGAGCGACAAGTGCGTAGACAGCAGAAAAACTACCTTGCGGGCACCGCTGATCCGCAGCACACCACCCTCGCTCACAACCTTTCCGCCCCGAGCCTTCGCCTTAACCCTCACCGCAAAAGCCTCACCATTGTTTTTCAGATGCCCGGAATAGAAAATCTCATCTTTTCCTGCCGACACGGTAGAACCTTCGGCAAGAGGATTGGCCAGATAACTGATATTCATGTTGAGCGCCTTTCTCCTGTCGGCCAGGAAACGCACCGCCATCACCTGATCGGGGTACGATACGAAGTACTCACGCTTGTAGGAAACTCCGTCCTGACGGAAAGAAACACGCACCAGGGCTGAATCCAGCGAAAGCGAGCGCTCATAATTCCCGACCGTCTCCCCCGGGCCGGATTCCGGATCCGGACGGAACACTTTCTTTACAACCACCACTCCCCCGTAGTTCACCTTGTCGGGTGCCTTGTCGAAGTCGAGAGGACGCGAGCCTTCGCGAAGGCCGGTTTCGATCAGCAATTCGCCAAGAGTCGTCATATAACCGAAGCGATCCACCTTCTTTCCATCCACTATACGCTCCGGCACTGCGCCGAAGTTCTTCCTGGTAAGCTCCCCGGCCCTGGCGTCATCTCCATCCAGGAAGGACTGGCGGATTTCGGGCAGAAGCGCCGCAGCAGCGCGGTTGCAATCCCAATAATACGAAGGGTCTTCAGTCACTGCCGGGCCTCCTGTCCACAAACTCTTCTCGTTGAGTGTAAGCCGTTCGCATGAAATTGAGCCCATTACATTCGCCCCGAGGGAACCGTTGCCTATCGGCAGGGACTTTGATTCCCATTCATTGTCTGTTCCACCTGCCCATAAAGCCTTGCCTCCCGACCATGTGGGAACATCGAACCAAATCCGCGCAGGTTCCGTCGCAGATAAACCTGCCGACAGCAGCAATGCTGCAAATGCCAATCTCAATTTCATTCTTTCACCTTTATTGTTTTTTCGAAGCGAAAGGTAGGCATTTTTATTTTATTTTTGTATAAAACTTGTTAACAACAGAGCGGCGCGACCGTCTTTTAAGCGATGAAACAATTAACGACTATACTGACTGTCTTCCTGCTCATGTATGCTAATGTCATGGCAGGAAACGGCATCCGAAAGACTCAACTCGCGGGTGTCATTTCTGAATTCCGGAACTGCGAAGGAGTCGAACTCGTCAAACTCGGCTCCCTCGCAACTTCCGCGCTCAAAACTACCATACGCCTTTCGGCCAAGGACGATCCCGACGCCGGCGAGGCTCTGGAACTTTTCAAGGGAATCAAACGGTTTACGGTCTTTGAATACGAAGACAGTTCCGATTCCGTCAAGCAGAAGATCAACCGCCGGCTCGACAATGTTTTCGGTTCGTCCGACCTGTTGATGGAGGTCAAGGACGGCGACGACGTCATGAAGATGTATGGCGTGCTGAATGAAAAGACCGGCACGGTGGGCGACTTCGTGCTCTATGAAGCTTTGGACAAGATCATCAAAGAGTATGACTGAGAGGCAGTTCCATACACAATATCTTTCGATCGCCGACGCGCTTTACAGGGTGGCATTCTACATTCTGGAATCGCAGCAGGAGGCCGAGGATGCCGTGCAGGAACTCTTTGTCAAACTATGGAAGAACAGGGATTCGCTGGATGGCATCCGCAACCCGAAGGCCTATGCGATGACGCTTCTGCGAAACCTCTGTCTCGACCGTATCCGCCAGAGTGTCAGGATTGCCGACGTGCAGCCCGACGACACCCGCACGGGGATATTCGACCCCGACAGGACGATGGACGAGAAGGAGCGCCTGCAGAAGGTGCTTGCCGCGGTCAAGTCCCTGCCCGAAAGGCAGCGCGAGGTGCTCATCCTGCGGACTATCGAAGGTCTCCCGTACGATGAGATTGAGCAGCGCACCGGCATGAACTACCTGACTCTGCGCGTTTTACTGTCGAAAGCACGGCAAACTTTAAGAAAGATACAATGAAAAAAATAGACGAAATAGAGAAACTGAGTCTCGAGGAGCTGGAAACGGTTTCGAAGGATGTGCAGGTGCCTGCCGGTCTGCAGCGGCGCATTCAAGATGCCCTGCTTGCCACAGACGTTGCTGGCAGCAGACATGCGTCGTCCGGCGCTTTGCCTCCCGAAGCCTTTTTCAGCGAGGGAGACAATGACGACCGGCGACGCAGCCGGAAACGGGTGATGGGTGGAAGCGCGGCAGCTTTGCTGGCCGTTGCTGCAGCAATCGTAGCCGTCGTGCTGATGCAGAAACCGGCATATCCCAGCGACAGTTTCGACGACCCGGCCCTTGCTTATGCCCAGGTCGAAAAGACCTTCCAATATATCTCACAGAAAATGTCCGGCGGAATCGAAGTGGTGCGCGAAGCGGGCCCGAAAGTGACCAAACCGGAGGAAATAATCAACAAAATCAACGCGAAATGAAAAAGATCATCATAACGATAGTGCTGGTTCTCGGCACCCTGTCTGCTTACGCACAGGACGGCAAATCAATCTATAACAAGTATTCCGACGAATCCGGCATCAGCGCCGTGTACATCTCCCCGGCCATGTTCCGCCTGATCGGCAGGATCCCGGATATCCAGGCAGGAGACAACAACGTCAATCTCACTCCCGTGATCCAGGGACTGACAGGCCTTTACATCCTGAACAGCGAAAACGCGGGGCTCAACTCGAAACTCACAAAGGACGTGAAGAAATTCATCAGTTCCGGCACCTATGAACTCCTGATGGAGGCAAAAGATGAAGGAGAAAAGGTGACGATGTACACCTGCGGCGACGAAAAAACCGTCACCAGTTTCGTCCTTCTCGCCGATGAAGGGGCAGAACTCACCTTCATCTGCCTTGACGGGAAGATGGACCGCGAACGTCTTGAAAATCTTCTTGCCGATCAGATGAATTAAGCAAGGATTTCTGCAATAAATTGGTTATATTTGTAGGTTGTAAAACGCAAATACAATATAACCAATAAGATATGCAGAATAAATTGCAAGAACTTACCGAGAAACTCTATCAGGAGGGCCTCGCCAAAGGCAAGACAGAAGGCGAACAACTTCTCGGGCAAGCCCGCAAAGATGCAGCCGGGATCATAGAAAAAGCAAAAGAAGAAGCTGCTGCAATCACAGCCAGGGCCGAAAAAGACGCCGCCGACCTCAAGTCGAAGGTAGAATCCGACCTCAAGATGGCATCTGCCCAGTGCCTGCAGGCCACCAAGAAAGCCATAGAGAACCTTCTGGTAGGCAAAATCGGGCAGGGCAAGGTGTCCGAAGCCTTCAAAGACACCGCTTTCGTAAAAGAAATCATCAAGGCTGTCGCCGGCAAATTCAGCACTGAAGAAGCCGCCGACATTGCCTTGGTCCTTCCTGAGAGCCAGAAGGCCGAACTGGAGCCGTGGGTAAGCGGCGAACTCGCCAAGACTCTCAAAGGAGGAGTAGAAGCCAGCTTCAGCAAAAAGATTTCCGGAGGCTTCACAGCCGGTCCGAAAGACGGCGGATGGTTCATAAGCCTCACCGAACAGACCTTCAACGAACTCATCGCAGAGTATCTGCGTCCTGTAACGCGTAAACTTCTGTTCGGTGAATAATTACGAATACATAATCGCCGGACTCCCCCTCCTGCAGCAGGACGGACGGGAGAATCCGGACACGGAAGCGATACTCGCAGACATCCGCGAGCAACTCAGCGGCAAAGACCTCCAGACATTGGAGCTGCTGCTGGACTCTTATGATCCCGACAAACTCGACGTAGAGTTCTACCACAGGGCTGCTGCGAGCCATAACAAATTCATCCGAAATTTCTTCGAACTCGATCTTGGCGTCCGCAATGCGAAAGTCGAGTACCTCAACCGTACCCTGGGCAGGCCCATGGAGAAAGACATCCTGATTCTCGATCCCGAGAAAGAGAATCCCGAGTTCGAACAGAAAGGCGAAGTGGATGCCATCCTTGAAGGTGCCGACATCCTCTCACGTGAGCGAGGCCTCGACGACTTTTATTGGAAGGCCGTAGATACCCTCACCGTGATGGATGTGTTCGACCTCGACATAATCCTCGCTTTCGTCGTAAAACTTAAACTTGTGGAACGCTGGCTGCGCCTCGACGAGGCCTCCGGGCGCGAACTCTTCCGTAAACTCGTAAAAGAAATAAAAGAAAACCACACTATATGAAAACTACAGGAAAGGTTACAGGCATAGTCTCCAACCTTGTCACCGTGCAGGTCGATGGTCCTGTGGCAGAAAATGAACTCTGCCACATCAACCTGAAAGGCACCGACCTCCTTGCCGAAGTGATCAAGGTCAATGGCGACAAAGCATCTGTGCAGGTCTTCGAAAGCACCCGCGGACTCCGCGGAGGCGACTCCGTCGTATTCCTGGGCAAAATGCTCGAGGCCACCCTCGGCCCCGGTCTTCTGTCCAGCGTTTATGACGGTCTGCAGAACGACCTCACGACTATGACGGGCGTATTCCTCAAGAGAGGAGAATACACCGACCCTCTGGATCACGAAAAACCATGGGAGTTCACCCCCATCGCCAAGCCCGGCGACAAAGTGATCGCCGCCGACTGGCTCGGTGAAGTGAAAGAAGGATGGCTGCCTCACAAAATCATGGTACCGTTCAGTTTCAAGGGCGAGTTCACAGTCAAAAGCGTGGCCGGTGCCGGACAATACAATATCGACACCGTAATCGCCACACTCATCGACGAAGAAGGCGAGGAAGTGCCGGTAACTATGACTCAGAAATGGCCGGTCAAGGTGGCCATCAAGGGATATAAGGAAAAGCCCCGGCCGCAGAAGATAATGGAGACGGGGCTGCGTGTGATCGACACCTTCAACCCCATCGCCGAAGGCGGAACCGGATTCATTCCCGGGCCTTTCGGATGCGGCAAGACCGTGCTCCAGCATGCAATCGCAAAGCAGGGAGAGGCCGATGTGATCGTGATGGCCGCCTGCGGCGAGCGTGCAAACGAGGTCGTGGAAATCTTCACCGAATTCCCCGAGCTCATCGATCCTCATACCGGACGCCACCTCATGGAGCGTACTACCATCATTTGTAATACATCCAACATGCCGGTGGCTGCGCGTGAAGCGTCGGTCTATACGGCCATGACCATCTGCGAGTATTACCGTGCGATGGGCCTCAGGTGCCTGCTGCTTGCCGACTCTACCTCCCGCTGGGCGCAGGCCCTGCGCGAGATGTCCAACCGTATGGAGGAACTTCCCGGCGCCGACGCCTTCCCTGTCGATCTCTCCGCAATCATCTCCAACTTTTACGCCCGTGCGGGTATGGTGATCCTGAACAACGGACAGACGGGAGCAGTTACCTTCATTGGCACCGTCTCCCCTGCTGGAGGAAACCTCAAGGAGCCCGTCACCGAATCTACCAAGAAGGCTGCCCGCTGTTTCTATGCACTTGAGCAGAACCGCGCCGACCAGAAGCGCTATCCTGCTGTGAACCCCATCGATTCCTATTCCAAGTATCTGGAGTATCCCGAAATAGCCGCATGGCTCGACGAGAAGATCGAGAAGGGCTGGGTGGAGAAAGTCACCCGCGCCAAGACCATGGTGCTCCGTGGCAAGGAGATGGCCGACCAGATCAACATCCTCGGCGACGACGGCGTACCCATGAGCTATCACGAGACCTTCTGGAAGAGCGAACTCATCGACTTCGCATTCCTCCAGCAGGACGGCTTCGACCCTGTGGACAGCCTCTGCCCCATGGAAAGGCAGCGCTACATGCTCGACCTGCTCCTCGAAATCTGCGACAGGCAGTTCGAATTCGAGGGATACGAGCAGTGCAGCGCCTACTTCAAGCGCCTGATCAATACCCTGCGCCAGATGAACTTCAGCAAATGGGGTTCCGACGATTTCGAAAAATTCCACGCTCAACTCAACGAAATCCTTTCAGAAAATGGCAAGTAAAGCATTCCAAAAAGTATATACAAAACTGGATGCCATCACCAAGGCAACGGTTTCGCTGCATGCCTCAGGCGTGAGCAACGATGAACTCGCAACCGTCGAAGGGCGGCTCGCCCAGGTGGTGAAGACCAAAGGCGACCTGGTGACCTTGCAGGTATTCGCAGGCACGGAAGGCATCCCTACCAACGCAGAAGTTTCATTCCATGGCGAGCCCCCTACCCTCAAGGTGAGCGAGCAGCTCTCCGGGCGTTTCTTCAATGCCTACGGCGCCCCCATCGACGGAGGTCCCGAGGTTGAAGGAGAAGAACGCCAGGTGGGCGGTCCCTCGGTGAACCCCTACAAGCGTCGCCAGCCATCCGAGCTCATCCCTACCGGTATCGCCGGCATCGACCTCAACAATACCCTCGTTTCCGGGCAGAAGATCCCGTTCTTCGCCGACCCGGACCAGCCTTACAACCAGGTGATGGCCGACGTTGCGCTCCGTGCCGATGTCGACAAGATCATCCTCGGCGGCATGGGCCTCAGCAACGACGACTATCTCTTCTTCCGCCACGCCTTCGAAAGCGCCGGCGCGCTCGACAAGATCGTCTCGTTCGTGAACACCACAGAGGAACCTCCCGTGGAGCGCCTCCTCATTCCGGACATGGCACTTGCTGCGGCAGAGTATTTCGCCGTCGACAAGAACGAGAAGGTGCTTGTGCTGCTCACCGACATGACTCTGTATGCAGATGCGCTTTCCATCGTGAGCAACCGTATGGACCAGATCCCTTCGAAGGATTCCATGCCGGGATCGCTCTACTCCGACCTCGCAAAGATTTACGAGAAGGCCGTGCAGCTGCCGGACGGAGGATCCATCACCATCATCGCAGTCACAACCCTGAACGACGGCGACATCACCCATGCAATCCCGGACAACACCGGATACATCACCGAGGGGCAGCTCTTCCTGCGCGCCGACTCCGATACGGGCAAGGTCATCGTAGATCCTTTCCGGTCCCTTAGCCGACTCAAACAGCTCGTACAGGGCAAGAAGACGCGCGAAGACCACTCCCAGGTGATGAACGCAGGCGTACGTCTCTATGCCGACGCCCAGAACGCGAAGACCAAACTCGAGAACGGTTTCGACCTGTCCGACTACGACCTCCGCTGCCTCGACTACGCAAAAGACTATGCCGTCGAACTGCTCAGCATCGACGTGAACATCACCATCGAGCAGATGCTCGACACGGCGTGGAAGCTGTTCGCAAAGCATTTCAAACCCGAAGAGACCGGCATCAAGCAGGCCCTCATAGATAAATATTGGAAAGCGTAATGGCAATCAAATTCCAATATAACAAGACATCGCTGACGGGACTCGGAAAGCAGTTGAAGGTGCGTCAGAAAGCGCTCCCGACCCTCAAGAACAAGGAGTCGGCGCTGCGCGCGAGCGTGCTCGAGGCCAAGCGGGAGTCGGAGAAGCTGGCAAGGGATCTGGAAGATGCCTTGCAGCGTTACGACTACCTTGCCGCCCTGTGGAACGAGTTCGAGCCGGGACTGATCCGCATCACCGGCATCGACCTGAAGGAGGTGAAGGTGGCCGGAGTAAAGTGCCCGCAGCTCGACGACGTCCACTACGAGCTTGCGCCCTTCAACGCCTTCGTGAAGCCGGCCTGGTATGCCGACGGTGTGCGCATCCTGCAGGAACTCACCCGCCTCGGACTCGAGAGCGAGGTGTATGAGCAGAAGCGCCGCATCCTCGACTTCCAGCGCAAGAAGACCACCCAGAAAGTCAATCTGTACGAAAAAGTGCAAATTCCCGGCTACCAGGAGGCCATCCGCAAGATCAAGCGATTTATGGAAGACGAGGAGAACCTGAGCAAGGCCTCGTCGAAGATAGTCAAGACCCGCCACGCGGCCGAAGAAGAGGAGGAAGCGCTATGATCGAGAAAATGACCAAATATTCCTTCGTTCTGCTCAGCGCAGACAAGGAAGAATTCCTTTCCAAACTTCAGGACCTCGGGCTGGTGGACATTACCCGAAGCGAAAAGCCGGTGGACGAATACACCGCCGCGATGCTTGGAGGAATCGAGGCTCAGCGCAGGCTGATATCCGAAATTCAAGCCGGCACCGACTCCACCCTGACGGGGATGAAGGAGAATCTCAAGAATCTGCAGAAAAGTGCCGACGCAATCCGCGTCTGGGGCGACTGGGACCGTTCTAAACTCGCCGAAACCGGCCTGCAACTGCATTTCTACAGTGTTGCCGCCAAGAAGTACGATGCCTCCTGGGAGAATGATTATCCTATACAGGTGGTGCAGGATGACGGAAAGAACTGCTGGTTCGTTATCGTGGGCGACAATGCCGGATTCCCCCTCAAGGAACTCCCCGAGCCCTCGCAGGAACTCGGATCGCTTGAAGAAGAGATCAGCAAACAGAAAGAAGCAGCAGCTGAGTATGCCGCCACTCTTGAAGGGCGCAAGGCAGATATTCCCGATCTGCAGAGAGACCTTGCAGACAAGCAGGCAGACCTCTCCCGTGCGCTCGCATCCGCCGCAGGCGAAAGCGCCGCAGAAAATTTGCTGACCGTTTTCGAAGGATTTGCCCCCGCCGGCTGCGACGCATCTCTCGAGAAAGACTTCGACGCCATGGACCTGGTATGGTTCAAGGACTCCGCCGTGCTCGATGATAATCCTCCCATAGAATTCAAGAACAACAAGTTCGTGAAGATGTTCGAGGTTCTCACCGACATGTACGGCCGCCCGGCCTACAACGGATTCGACCCCACCCCCTACATCGCCATCTTCTTTATGCTCTTCTTTGCATTCTGTATGGGCGATGCGGGCTACGGCCTCATCCTGATTGCACTTGGGCTCGGACTCAAGAAATCGCTGGGAGACCTTTCTCCGCTGGTAGTAACGCTCGGCGTCGCCACCACCGTCATAGGATTCCTTTTCCATACCTTCTTCAGCATGGATATCGCCCAGTGGCAGATGTTCGCTCCAATCAAGGGCATATTCCTGCCATCCAAGATTGCAGGTTACGACGGCACCATGGTGCTTTCGCTGATAGTAGGTATAGTCCACCTGTGCATAGCAATGGTTGTCAAGACCTACACGGCCACCAGGCAGAACGGATTCCTGAATTCCCTGGGGACCTGGGGTTGGACGCTGCTGATCGTAGGTGGCGTGATAGTCGGCACCTTCGCGCTGTTGGGAGTTATCGACAAGAGCATCACCAAACTGATAATAATAGTACTTGGAGTGTTCTCGGCAATCGGGATTTTCCTACTCAACGACATCCACCGCAACCCTCTTGCAAATATCGGTTCAGGGCTCTGGGAAACCTACAACACGGTCACGGGACTCCTTGGAGATGTCCTCAGTTACCTGCGCCTATATGCTCTGGGGCTTGCCGGCAGTATGCTCGGCAAAGCATTCAACGACATAGGCAGCATGGTGCTCGGCGACGGCGGCAGCATCGCCCTGTGGATTCCATTCATCCTGATTATTCTTGTCGGTCACACCTTGAATATCGCAATGGCCGCCCTCGGAGCCTTCGTTCACCCGCTGCGACTCAACTTCCTGGAGTTCTTCAAGAACTCCGGTTACGAAGCCGCCGGGCGCGCATACAATCCTTTAAAGAAATAATAAACAAATAACTATCAACAAATTATGGAACTCATTCTAGGTTATCTCGGACTCGGACTCGTACTTGCTCTTGCAGGTATCGGCTCCGCTATCGGAACAACAATCGCAGGCAATGCCGCGGAAGGCGGACTCAAGAAACGCCCGGAGAAATCCGGCAACTTCATGGTGCTCTCAGCACTGCCCGCAACCCAGGGTATCTATGGCTTCGTGGCATTCTTTATGATGCGCGCAATGGAGAATCCCGCAACCGTATTCGGTGTAGGCCTTTCCGTAGGTCTCGTGTGTATGATTTCCGCCATCCGCCAGGGCCAGGTTTGCGCCAACGGCATCGTAGGAATCAGCCAGGGGCACGATAAGGTTTTTGTGCAAACCCTCATCTACGCGGCTCTTCCTGAATTCTATGCAATTCTAGGTCTTGTGGGTGCCCTTATGGCATAATTACCATGAAACGCAGGGACTTTCTCAAGTCGGCAGGTATTCTTGCCGCCGGTACAGCCTTGAGCGGACAAACATCATCCGCCAAGGCTTTGGTTGGTTTATCAGGAAATGCCAGGGACGACCTCAACAGCATCAACCTTCCCATCAGGTCGCTCAGAGCTGATGTCGACAAGCCTGTCAGCGTCATAATCATCGGTGCGGGCAACCGGGGCAAAACCTATGCCCGCTATGCCGACATGTTTCCAGAAGCCATGAAAGTGGTGGGAGTGTCCGACATCCTCGACCACCGGTGCAAGTATCTCTCCGACAGACACGGCGTGGCTCCCGAAATGCGTTTCGGGCATTTCCGGGAAGTGTTTGCTTCCGGCAGGAAGCTTGCCGACGCGGTAATAATATGCACACCCGACGACCGTCATTACGAGCCATGCATGAAAGCCCTTGAACTCGGTTATGACGTGCTGCTCGAAAAGCCTGTCGCCCAAACCGAAAAGGAGTGCAGGGCCATCCTTGCACAGTCAAAGAAGTATGGCAGGATTGTGGCCGTATGCCATGTGCTGCGCTACGCCCCTTATTTCATAGCCATGCGGGAGGTTCTCCGCAGCGGGGCAATCGGCGACATCGTGAGCATCCAGCACATGGAGCCCATCCAGTATGCCCATATGGCACACTCTTATGTCCGAGGGAATTGGCGCAACTCAAAAGAGACAACCCCCATCATCCTTGCAAAATCCTGCCACGACCTTGATATGCTGCGCTGGCTTGTCGACAAGAGCTGCAAGAGCATAGTGGCCGATGGCAGCCTGCATCTCTTCAAGGCGGAGAACGCCCCGGAAGGCGCACCGCTCAAATGTACCGACGGATGCCCTCACGAAGCCAGCTGTCCCTATTCCGCCATCGACATTTACTGCAGACGCAAAGCCCATCTGGGAGTCTTCGACCTCAATGGCAACCGCGATCCGGAGGCCATCATGCGCAAGCTCCTCGACCCGGCGTACAGCAGCTATGCCCGCTGTGTATATCACTGCGACAACGACCAGCCCGACCATTACGTGGCCGAGATGGTCTTCGAAGGAGGACAGACGGCAGCATTCTCGATGGAGGCCTTCGCTCCCCGCGGAGGGCGTCGCACCCGGATTATGGGCACCACCGGCTACATCGAAGGGAACGGCGACGAATTCACACTCTGCGAATTCCGCAGCAACAAGCAGAAAGTCTGGAACATGAAGGTGTCCGACATTCCGGAATACAAAGGCTCCGGCCATGGCGGCGGCGACATGGCCCTCGCACGCGACTTTGTGGAAGCCGTCGCGCATCAGGATCCCTCCAGGCTTTCCAGTTCCATCGACGTATCGATAGAAAGCCATGTGATGGGCTTTGCCGCAGAACGCAGCCGCAAGAGCGGAAAGAAAGAAAAGGTGAAAGTCTAACGGTAGATATACAGAATCTGCCCGACACGGAGTTTGTCACTGCGCAGATGGTTCCATTTTTTCAGCTGGGCCACTGTGCAGTGATTTCTTTGTGCTATCTTGCCAAGGTAATCTCCACTCTTGACTTTGTAGGCGATGCGCGTCTCTCCCCCGCTCTCCTCTATATTCTTGAGCACCTGCGCGTTCAGAAGTTCCCCCGCCCTGTGCAGGTACAGGGAATCCTGGTCGGCCGCAAGGAACGCCCCGGTCCAGGAGTAAGGCAGATTCAGAACACAGGCGCCGCTGTTGCCGGGAATGATCTCGTGGGTGTATTGGGGGTTGAGCAGTTTGACGGTCTCGAGGGGCACGCCGACCACCTCGTTGATCTGCTTGAAATGAAGATTCCGGCGTATCTCGAAAGTATCCACCTTTGCAGGCATTCCCACATCTGCCGGCTGAAGACCGTATTCCTTCGCATAATGGAAGGCATACATCGCTCCGATGAAAGCCGGCACATAGCCGCGGGTTTCTCGCGGCAGGTAAGGATAGATGCTCCAGAAATCCATCTTGCCCCCGGCCCTCTTGATAGCCTTGTTCACATTGCCCGAGCCGCAGTTGTAGGCGCTGATGGCGAGATTCCAGTCGCCGAACACGTTGTAGGCGTCGCGAAGATACCTTGCGGCGGCATCCGCCGACTTCTCCACATCGAGCCTCTCATCCATGAAGGAGTTGATCTTGAGCCCATAGAGCTTGCCTGTACGGTACATGAACTGCCAGATTCCCAGCGCCCCTGCACGGGACTCCGCAACGGGGTTCAAGTTGGATTCGATGATGGACATGTACTTGAGTTCCAGCGGCAGACCGTATTTGGCAAGGATTTCTTCGAATATGGGGAAATAATAGAGGCTTCTGCCCATCATGTTCTCCATGTGGCGGGGCATCTTCTCGGAATAGAGGATCATGTAATTCTTCACCGTCTCGTTGAAGGGGATGGTGATGTAGGCATTCATCGCGCTCAGGCGGCGCATGAGTTCTTCGTCCGAAACGTTGGAGGAGAAGTGTACGGCATCCATGTCGTAACCCTGCGCACCGAGAAAATCGGGGCTCATGCGCTGGCGGTACCACTCGTCGATCAGGCTGTCGGATAGTTCCGGCGTGAGAGACGGCTCGTTTGCTTCGGCAGATCCGCCCTCTTCAGCCGCTATGAGCGATGCTTCCTGCATGGCCATGACAAGACTGTCGATACGGGCCTGGGCGGCAGCAAGGCTTTGGCGCAAGGCTTCATTCTCAGCTTTAAGGGCTTTCTTTGACTGCGGGAATGCAGGCAGGGCCGAAAGCAGCAGGACGGCAAGCAGGACGTACTTCTTCATCTCTCTCTAAAATCTTAATCCGACACTCAGGCCGAAAGCCGAACTGCCTGGAGTGAATGCATAGCCGCTGTCGGGCAGAATCACGGTCGGTTTCACCGACATGGCCAGATCATCTGCGATATTGAAGTCATGCATATAGGCAAACACGTTGGCATCTATCACCTGCAACAGGTAAAACCCGGCTATGGCCAGCACGGAGTAGTCGCGGTAACGCCTGTAGATATTCCTGTAATAAAGGGCAGTTTCCGCAGAGATCGGTCCTGTATAGGGTGTTTCGGTATCGGTGGCTTCCCGGTAGATACGGCGGAAACGCTGGTAATTTGTCCTGTTCAGGGTATAGAAATGCGCGGACCCCAGAAGCCCTCCCCAATATATAGGGAGTTTCCAGGCCTCGCCATTGTATATCTGTCCGAGTCCGGGCACCAGTATGGAATAGATGGTGGCCTTGCCTGCGCTGGGATACTCGGCATCGTAAGATATGATCTCATCGAGCATCATCCCCCAATAGCTGAGACCCGCGGCGGCGAAACAGAGACTGGAAGCCTTTTTATTGTCTTTGCTCCTGAAATAGAAAGCTCCCGCGACTCCGCCGGCAAGACCGGCATAGACTATGGGGAGTTTCCAGTAATCCCTGTTGTAAATCTGCCCTGTGCCGGGGAACAGCGCGGATCCCACGACCATGGTCCCCGGTTTAAGAGGATTCTTGTGCGCGATGCCTCCGAATAGTTCTTTGAAGGAGAACAGCACATCGGTGCTGTCGGAAGGGGAATCAGGATCGTCGTTGTAACTCTGGTTGAAGGCTTCTTCCTTGAACTGCGCATAAGCGGAGAAACTGCCGGCAAGGACCGGCAGCAGAAGTGCGATTATGCAGAGCAGCCGCTTCATCAGATATCAGCTTTCTCCAGAGCTTCCAGAAACTTCTGTACTTCTTCGTCGGAGGAGAACTTGACTGTCATTGTACCTTTGCCGGAAGCTGTCCTGCGTACTGATATATCGTTTGAGAAGAATTTGCCGATATGAGAAAGCATGCGGGTATATTCTTCGGGCAGTTCCGTCTGAACCGGAGAGGTTTTTCTGCCGGAGGGATTCCTGAGGTACCTGCGCACAAGTTCTTCGAGTTCTCGCACGGAAAGCCCTTCTTTTATAACCAGGTCGCAGAACTTTTCCTGCGAGGCTGCATCCGGGAGACTGAGCAGCACCTTCGCATGTCCGACGGTCAACAAGCCCACTTTCAGATCATGCTGTATCTTCACTGGAAGTTTGAGAAGACGCAGCGTATTGGCTACGCTCGCACGTTTCTTCCCCACCCTGTCGGCCATGGCCTCCTGGGTAAGGTCGCATTCATCGATGAGCCTCTGGAAACTCAGGGCCGTTTCGATGGGATCGAGATTCTCGCGCTGGATGTTCTCCACGAGAGCCATCTCCAGCATCCCCTGATCATTCGCTTCGCGCACGTATGCTGGAATCATCGACATTCCGGCCATGCGGCAGGCCTTGAAACGGCGCTCGCCGCTGATTATCTGATACCTGCCGTCGGAAACCTTCCGTACCGTGATGGGCTGGATAAGCCCGAGAGTACGGATAGAAGCTGCGAGTTCCTCCAGAGCCTCCGCATCGAAGGCCATACGGGGCTGGAAGGGATTCGCCTCGACGTTCTCCACCGGGATGCGGAGCACATCGGAAGAATCCTGCCTGGGGCGGGCCCCAGCAATCTCCTTGTTCACATATCCTACAGGTTTGCGGAACTCCTCGACATTGACTTCCTCACCCAGCAGGGCGCTGAGGCCTCTGCCAAGTCCGCGTGGTTCTTTACTGCTCATTGCGTTTCTCTCCATTTCTTTCGAGCACCTCGGCCGCCAGGCTCATGTAATTATTGGCTCCGTTGCTCATGATATCGTACAGTATGATTGGCTTTCCATGGCTGGGAGCCTCACTCAGGCGGATGTTGCGCTGGATGATGGTCCGGAAAACCATATCTTTGAAGTGCTCGCGGAGTTCGGCGACCACCTGCGTGTGCACTTTCGTGCGACCGTCAAACATGGTGACCAGGAATCCTTCTATGGTAAGATCGGGATTTGCCCCGCCTTGCACCAGACGTATGGTCTGCAGGAGTTTTCCGAGGCCTTCCAGGGCAAAGAACTCCGGTTGCACGGGTATGATGACAGAATCGGCGGCGGTGAGGCAGTTGACGGTAATGAGCCCGAGCGAAGGCGAGCAGTCAATCACAATGTAATCGTAATTGTCGCGTATGGGTTCCAGCACCTTGCGGAGAACGGACTCCCTCTGCGGAACCTCGAGCATTTCTATTTCCGCACCCACCAGATTGATATGGGACGGCACCAGATGCAGGCCCGACATTTCGGTCTGGATGAGTGCATCCTCAACCCCTATTTCGCCTATCATAACCTCATAGAGTGTCCGTTTGGAGGAGTTGTCAGGCGAGAAGTTCAGGCCCGAAGTAGAATTCGCCTGAGGGTCGGCATCTATGATGAGGACCTTCTTCTCGAGCACCGCGAGAGATGCCGAAAGATTTATGGCCGTAGTGGTCTTGCCCACTCCGCCCTTCTGGTTTGCTATAGCGATTATCTTTCCCATACCATGGAATTCTGTCAATCTACAAATTTAGCAAAATATTTGGTAACTACCTTACGCACCACCCATGAAATGGCGCGGGCCACCAGAATGCCGGCTGCCGCACCGACGATGATATCGCCCAGGAAATGCTTGCCGACGTATACCCTGCTGATGCTGACTCCAACCACGTAAAAAACAAAGCACCATGCAAGTACCCTGAACCTGGCACCTTTCCCCCAATGCTCTTTCACAAAATACATTACGGCCGTAGCAATGCCTGCTGTGGTGGCTGCGTGTGCGGAAAAGAACCCGTATTTGCCACCCTTGTGTTCCAGGATCCTGAGGCCGTTTCCGGTCATATAGGGATCCCAGCACGGGCGGTAGCGCTGCACCGCATACTTCACAATGTTCGCAATCTGATCGATTGCCACCACGGAGAGAACCACGGCAAACACTATGACAAGCGTTTTTTTGAGTCCGAAACGTTTCCACAAGAAAGCGATCAGCAGCGCATACAAGGGTATCCACACATAACGGTTGCTGAGCACAGGCATCACCGCATCGGTGAAAAGACTGTCAAAATTGTTGACGGCAAGCGTGGCGGCACGGTCGGCACCTCTCAGTATTTCGTACAGGGAACTCATTTATGCAACGCCCTCCACAGCGTATCCGTGAGTTCCTTGATGCCCTCTCCGCTCACCGAAGATATGAACACGTGCGGCAGGTCTTTCGGAAGAGAAGGTTCGATGTCTTTTTCTATTTCTTCATCGATCATGTCGCATTTGGTTATGGCCAGGACACGCTCTTTCACAAGCAGTTCCGGATTATAGAGACGCAGCTCGTTCAGAAGCGTCTCATAGGTGCCTGGAATGTCTTCTTCGTCGACTGCCACCATGAACAGGAGCACGGAATTGCGTTCTATGTGACGCAGGAACCTGTCGCCTATGCCGCGGCCCTCGTGGGCTCCTTCGATGATTCCGGGAATGTCGGCTATCACGAACGACTTGTCGTCGTAGTAGCGGACAATTCCCAGATTGGGTTCCAGCGTGGTGAAAGCGTAGTTCGCGATTTTTGGCTTGGCGGAAGTGACGGTTGCGAGCAGAGTGGACTTGCCCGCATTCGGAAAGCCTACAAGGCCCACGTCCGCAAGCAGCTTCAGTTCGAAAATGAACCATCCGTCCTCCCCTTCTTCGCCAGGCTGGGCAAAGCGGGGTGTCTGGAGGGTTGCGCTCTTGAAATTGTCGTTTCCAAGGCCTCCGCGGCCGCCTTTGCACAGAATCCTCTCCTCGCCGGGCTCGGTGAGATCCATCACGACTTCAGAGGTCTGTGCATCCTTCACGATAGTGCCTACGGGAACATCCAGATAGATATCCTCGCCGTTCTTGCCGTGCCGCAGGGCGGCTCCGCCCTTCTCTCCGTCATCGGCCTTCACATACTTGCGGAATTTAAGATGGATGAGAGTCCAGAACTGAGGATTCGCCCGCAGGATGATGTGCCCGCCGCGCCCTCCGTCTCCACCGTCCGGTCCTCCTTTGGGCACGTACTTGGCCCTGTGCAGATGCGCGCTCCCTGCGCCCCCGTGCCCTGATTCGCAGTGGATCTTTACGTAGTCTATGAAGTTGGATTCCGCCATAATATGCAAAGGTAACATTTTTACAGGATTTATTTATATTTGCAAAGCCATATTGGTCTGATGCTTTTTATATGTCGGAAACAGTAACACTCATGAGCCGGCGCATACGCAGGATCCTGCTTGTGTGCAACAATTACGACAATTTCTCGCTTGAGGAGGACGGGAGGCTCGACATGCGCATATCCCGCGAGTATTCCGAACTCAATCTTTCCAATCCTCCGGTTTTCGAGCGCGTCGAGACCACTGCAGACGCTCTCCGGCTGATGGAGAACGGAGAGAGCTTCGATCTTGTCATAACGATGTACAATGTCGGATCTATAGATGTTTTCGACTTCTCCGCAAGAACGAAGGCCCTTGCCCCGGACACCCCCATAGTACTCCTCACGTCTTACTCCAAAGAAGTGTGGAAAAAACTCCAGGAACGCGACCGCAGCAACATAGATTATGCTTTTTGCTGGAGCGGCTCAACCGACCTGATAATAGCCATCATCAAGCTGCTGGAAGACAGTCTGAATGCCGAGCAGGACATTCTGGAAGGCGGCGTACAGTGCATTCTTCTGGTCGAGGATTCCGTGCGCTACTATTCCACGTATCTTCCGCTGCTGTACAAGCTTGTGCTGCAGCAGAATATTGCAGCCCTGAAGGACGCCCTCAATGAAGAGCAGCAGATTTTCCGCAAACGCGCACGTCCGAAAATCCTGATGGCGACGAACTACGACGATGCAGTGTCTCTCTTCGACAAATTCAAGGAGCAGATGCTCGGAGTAATCTCCGACATCGGTTTCGTCCTGCACCGCGGGGACAAACCTTCCGAAGAAAAACTCGATGCCGGCGTAGACCTGTGCAAACTGATACGCAGCGAAATGCCGAAAATGCCCATCCTGATGCAATCTTCGCAGGAGAGTATGAGAGAGATTGCGGAGAGTATGAAGGCCGGCTTCATAATGAAACGCTCGAAAACTCTCACCCACGAGCTCGGCGAGTATATAGGGATGGAATTCGGGTTCGGGGATTTCGTTGTGACCGACGGCAAGCACAGGCAGGTGGCCCGGGCTTCCGACCTGCAGGGGGCGGAGCACATCATAGCTACTCTGAGCGACAGTCACCTTGCCGGACTGAGGTCGAAGAACTACATATCCCGATGGCTGCTTGCAAGAGGCATATTCCAGGTCGGCAACACGATAAAGAATACCAGCTATCCCGACACGGTGAGCCTGCGGCAGGATGTGGTCAGGCGCATCCACGACTACCGGACAGCCCAGAGTCTGGGTGTAGTCGCCCGTTTCAACGCAGGGTCGTACAACGACACCATAGGATTTGCGCGCACAGGCGAAGGTTCCATAGGAGGAAAAGCCCGCGGACTTGCCTTCCTGAGCCATTTATTATACAAATACAATCTCTACGACCGCTGGAAAGATGTCCGTCTGCTCATCCCCAGGACCCTGGTCATCTCTACGGAGTACTTCGACAGATTCATCCTCGAGAACGGCCTGCAGTATGTAATCAATTCGGATGTTTCCGACAGCGAACTGCTTACCCAGTTTGTGTCTTCCACCCTGCCTTCCGACCTGACAGAGAGTCTGAGGGTTTTCATAAGGCACATCGAACGACCTGTCGCCATAAGGTCTTCTTCCAAACTGGAAGATTCCTATTATCAGCCATTTGCCGGGGTGTACTCCACCTACATGATACCCCGCACCGAAAATGAAGACCAGCAGCTGCGCCTGCTCGGCAACGCCATAAAAAGCGTGTATGCCTCTGTCTACTATGCATCCTCCAGAGGATATATCACGTCTACCGCCAATGTCATTTCGGAAGAGAAGATGGGCATCATCCTGCAGGAGATCTGCGGCAGCGAAGACGCCGGCTATTTCTTCCCCGCGCTTTCCGGAGTGGCGCGTTCCGTCAATTTCTACCCTGTAGGACACGAGAAGCCGGAGGAAGGCATGGCGAAAATAGCCTTCGGTCTCGGAAAGGCGGTGGTCGACGGGGAACAGGTGCTCCGGTTCTGCCCGCATTACCCGAAAAACGTCATCCAGACATCCACTCCGGAACTTACCATGCGCGATACGCAGACGGTAATGTATGCCCTGAATCTGCAGCCCGGCAAGTTCAAGACCTCTGTCGATGATTCCGTCAACCTGGAACGCATTCCCATTGCGGACTGCGGCAAATTCAGGCAATTCTCCAAGGTGGCATCCACATTCGACTATGAGAATCAGCGCATCGTCGACTCCCCCTCGGCACGCGGGCCGAAAGCGGTGACCTTCGCCCATGTCCTGCGTTACGACACCTTCCCGCTTGCAGAGATTCTGAGGGAACTGCTCCGCATTTCGACAGAAGAAATGAAATGCAGCGTGGAGATAGAGTTTGCGGTGGATCTGGAGGGAAGCCAGTTCTACCTTCTTCAGATACGCCCCATCTCGTCCGACGGGATGAAAACCAAAGTCGACTGGAAGAAAATCGACTGCCACGACGCTCTCATCCGCTCTTCATGTGCCCTGGGTACAGGATGGATTCCGCAAATCAGGGACATAGTTTACGTCCGCAAGGAAAAATTCGACAAACTCCGCACCCGCGAAATTGCCGAAGAACTCAAAGCCGTCAACTCCAGACTCAGGGAAGAAGGCAGGAACTATGTGCTTATCGGATTCGGTCGCTGGGGTTCCAGCATACCCACTCTCGGAATACCGGTGGTGTGGAGCGACATCTCCGAAGCCAAGGCCCTCGTGGAGTGCTCCCTGGCAGATTTCCGGGTGGATCCCAGCCAGGGTTCCCACTTCTTCCAGAACCTCACTTCGTTCAATGCCGGATACATCAGCGTGGACGCCTTCTCCCGCCCGGGCGATTATATGGACTTCGGAGCCCTCGACTCAATCCCCGCCCTGAGTGAAAGCAACTTCCTCAGGCATATACGGCTTGAGAACGAACTCCGCATCTGCGTAGACGGCCGTACGGGACAGGCTATGGTAAAATTCTGAGGCGCACCACTTGCCGGCAGCCCTGATAGCCGTCGGTGTCGAAATGGAAGGATGCTGCGAGCTGCAAAGATAGTCTGCCGGAAATGCGCGGGGTCCAGACGAGTTCCGCCCTGTCGTAGAAACCGCGGTAGGTGGATTCTCCGAGGTAAAGATCCGATGCATAGATACCCCCTTCCGGGGCAGGACTCCCGTAATAATGATAGAGGTCTTCCCCTGCATAAATGCTGTTCTGAAGGCACAGATTCCATTTCTGGGCGCGTAAGATGATCTCTGTTCCGAACGGGAAGACCGGCTCGGGATCGATGTCACGGGAACGCTGGTAGCCTGCCATCAGGCCCGCCTGCAGGGAAAGTTCCTGAAAGAAACCGGCATAGCAGGCAACATCGGCCTTGAGCCAGGGATTGAACAGATGATTATCAATCACATTATGCGCGACGTCCGATGTGGCGTAATGGTAGAAACTAAAACCCCATCCGGCTGAAAACCAGTTGTTTACACCCCATCTTCCATAAGAGAAAATCTGGAAGCGTTCCCTGATGGAAGGGCCTTTCTTCCCCATCCAGTCGCAACCGAGTTCGCTTTCGAAGGATTTTGAGCCGTATTGCAGGACTGCGCCTTCAAGATTTGCGTCATAGAACCTCAGGGCATCACTCCATACCGCCCTGCTGTAATCCCCCCTCAAAAGATAACGCGGGAGGACTCCGGCCGCAGCGCGAAAAACACGGTTTCCGCCAAGAAAGGCCAAGGCCTGATAGTATATCGAGAGTTCCTTGAAGGAATCCTTGAGTTTCTCAGAAGAGCCCGCATCGCGAAGGACGGAGACTCCGGCCATCACGCGGTGTTCGGCGTTTTCGCTTTGTCTGAAGGAAAAACCCGCCGCAGGCATTATCAGGACGGAGTGAAGCGTTTCGGACTCCAGATACTTTTCGGCGCCTGCATCGAACTCCCTGTTGTCGAAATAATAATCATAGTATTCCTCATGCACGAATTTCTGTGCACAAAGAGCAGTAGCCGCAAAGCTAAGCAGCAATGCCAGGAAAAAAGTCCTCATAACTGCGGCAAATTTAGGCAATTATTTTTCTGCAATCATCATTTATTATGATTATTTTTTACCAAATTCTTGCGATTGATTCTTTGATGCCATATCCCTAATTTTGCACCGCAAAATTGTAAGAACGAGAGAATGAACGCAAAAATGATCGCATGCACGCTTGCCGCATTGTCGTTGGGATGCGCGGCGGCCAGTGCCCAATATAATGAAAAACTGACGGTAGGAGGCTACGGCGAAGTGGCTCTTTCCCGCAATTTCTACAGCGACAGTCCATACAGATATTCCAAACCGGCCCAGTATGCCGACGATCCCAGCCACGGCAGAGCCGACATCCCGCATGCCGTCATCTACCTCGGATACGACTTTGGAAAGGGATGGACCATGCAGACCGAGATCGAGTTCGAGCACACCGGCACCGGCACGGCATACGAGCGCGAATACGAAGAGGCCGCCGAATGGGAATCCGAAATCGAGAAGGGCGGAGAGGTCGAGCTCGAGCAGTTCTGGATCCAGAAGTCCTTCATGCCACAGCTGAATGTCCGGATGGGGCATATCGTTGTTCCGGTCGGAGGTCTTAACTATACCCACGAACCCCTCAACTTCTTTACAGTGTACCGCCCTGAAGGAGAATACACCATTCTGCCGTCTACGTGGCACGACACGGGAATAAGCATCTGGGGGCAGGCCGGGGGCTGGCGCTATGAAGCGCTGGTGGTGGCCGGTCTCAACGGCATGATGTTCAATACCGACAAATTCATCCACAGCGGAGCCGGATCTCCCTTCGAGTTCAAGGTGGCCAACAGCCCCGGATTTGCGCTGCGCATCGACAACAGATCCTTCAGGGGTCTGCGCCTCAGTGTCAGCGGCTATGCAGGCAATACCATGCATAACGGAAATCCGAACGATCTCAAGGGAACCAACTACCTGACCGGAGAGCCCAAACAGTACTCCGGCGTCAAGGGGACTCTCCTTCTGGGAACATTCGATTTTGCATACTCGGGAAAACGCCTGGTCATGCGGGGCAACGCCGACTACGGGCACCTGGACGACTGTGTGACGATTTCCAAAATCAAGGCCAACCGTGCAGGGAACGGATCCCCCTACTCCCGCAGGCCCGTGGGCAACGGCGCCTATGCGCTGGGCTTTGAGGCAGGCTTTGACATGCTTCCCTGGTTCAATGTCAAAGACAAGGAGCAGAAGCTGTATGTCTTCGCCCGTGCCGACCGGTACAACTCATACATGCCGTCCGAAGGCCAGACCCTTGCCTCATACACCAGGAAGACCGTGGTCAGCGCCGGACTCAACTGGATGCCGGTGCCGGAAATCGCGGTGAAGTGCCATTATACCCACAGGTTCTTCTCCGATGAATACAACAACGAACCCTCAATCAACCTGGGCGTAGCCTACATGGGTTTCTTCAAACATTAGATCATAAAACAAATTATTAATTATTTATAACAAATGAAAAAAATACTCACACTCACAGCATTCGCTGCACTTGCAGCCTGCACCTTTGCTTCCTGCACCAAGGACGACACCGCATCCGGAGAACTCACCGCTTATGAAAAAAGCATCAAGACTGCCGCCGAAAAATATGTAAGCAACGTAATTTACGCCACTTACGGAAAACTCGCGACAGCCGGTGAAACCCTCTGCAACGACTTGAAGGCCCTAAATGAAAAGGGCGTAAAAAGTATAACCCAGAATGATATCGACAAGGCATGCACCGACTTCCTTGCAGCTCGTGCATACTGGGAAGCCTCCGAAGCCTTCCTCTTCGGCGCGGCCACCGATTTCAGCATCGATCCTCATATCGACAGCTGGCCTCTCGACCGTACCGGTCTTGCCAACAACCTCAGCAATGCCAAGGTGATGGAGGCGCTCGCGTCCGACGGAGTAGATGCCATCTCGCAGCTCGGAGAAACCGCTCTCGGTTTCCACGGAATTGAATTCGTGCTCTTCCGGGATGGGAAAAACCGCACCGTGGCAGCCCTCCAGGGAGAAGAGACCGCAGACGAATTCAAGGGCACGGGAGTCACCGGAGCACAGGAGATTGTCTATGCGGCTGCCGTTGCCGAAGACCTTATGACCAGCCTCTTCCAGCTTAATGTATCCTGGAATCCCGACGCTCCCGCAGCACAGCAGGAAGCCGTCGAAGAAGCCGAGCTCAACTGCACCGTGAATGGTCTCGACAACACCTACGGGCAGGATATGCTAGGAGCCGCGGCTCCCGGCAGCACCTATGCCACATGGCAGCTCGTCGCAAAGACGATCCTCCACGGCGGTTGCGCAAACATCACCGACGAGGTTGCCTCCTCCAAGATGGGACAGGCCCACAACGGCGAAGACGAGAGCTATATCGAAAGCCCCTACAGCAAGAATTCCTTCGTGGATTTCAAGAACAATATCCTCTCCGTACAGTACAGTCTCTATGGCAGTTACGGTGCCAGCAGTGCGGCTTCCGATTCCTTCCTCGCATTCCTCGAGAAGAACCACTCCGACAATGCATCCGCAATCAAGACCGCCCTTGCGGACGCTCTGGAAAAGCTCGACATCTGCATAAAGAGCGGACACTTCGTAGATGACTACAAAGCTGCTTATGTAGGCGATGCCATTGATGCCATCGACGGCTTGACCGAAGCCCTCGAAGCAGCTGCAAAGGCCATAGCAGACTAACAACACATATCGAAGAATATGCAATTAAAGCAATTAATACCCTTCGTTGCAGCTGCGGCTCTCGCCCTGGTCTCCTGCGAGCGCGACCGGGAGGAGGAAAAACTCTCCTCGGGGGAAGGAGAAAGCACATACATCGGAAAAGCCGTCGGCAACTTCGAAGCTTCGGAATGGTACCCGGGAGGTGAACTCGGCACCACGGACAACGTCCTTGCAGGATGTTATCAGGACGAAACTCCGGCAGTGACCGCCCAGGGACTCACCATGGCTTTCAAGCACGGCGAAACCTTTTTCGAGCGCAATGTCACGCTGAATACCGCCCCCTTCAAAGGGCTAGGTCCCGCCGCAGTGCGCAAATCCTGCCTGGACTGCCATCCGGCCTACGGACATGGAAAGCGCCAGGATGTATATGAGGCCAACACGGCACGCGCTGCCGGCAACGGTTACCTGCTTGTGGTCTACAAGGCCACGGGCGAGAACAACAATCCCACGGGCGACTACACCAACGACGGCCCTTATGTGGCCGAAGTCACCGGCATGCCCCAGACCATGGCGACGGCCCCCTTCCTTCCTCCCATCGACGAAAGCAAAATAAGCATAGTCTGGCACAAGGTTGCCGAAATGCCCTCGGGGCTTCCTCTCAAATTCGATGACGGGGAAAGCGTCGAACTCATCTATCCCGAGGTCCTTATCCCTGAGAGCGCGTTCAACACCGATCCGACTCCCCATGCTGCCGGTGTTCCCATAGGATACCGTCTGGAATCCACAATAGGGGTGATAGGCTCCGGAATAATCGATGCCATCGATCAGGATGACATCCGCGAGCAGTACCGTGCAGAGGCTCCTTATGTTGAGCTCAATCCTTCTTTCTGGAATAAGGACGCCAACGACTTCGCTGAATCGGCTTACTATCATAACTGGCAGGCAGGCGAACTCGGCGACGGATATGACGCCGACGGAAACTTCTACACCAGAGACACTTACCGCGACGGCAAACTGCTGAAGAAGTTCACCTATGCCATGACCCGTGGAACCCTGCAGGACGGAGCCGGTGCCAATGCCATCTGGAACATCACCAATGTTTCCCGCCCCGACCGCCCCTATCTTTACACGACGGTGGCGTGGGCCAGGGCCATGAGCGAGAACGACGAAGTCATTGCTAAAATCCGTGCGGCAGGAAGCGCTTCTCCTTATTACTGCGATGTCGACGGGAACGGAACCGTGACCGACGCCGAGATTTCCGAAGCGGTGCTCGCACTGCTTAGCCCCGGCACCAACCAGTTCGACAACAAGTATCACAACTTCGAGCCGGAAATGAGCGCAGACGAGTTCTACGACTTTATGGTATGGCACCGCGGCCTCGCAATCCCCCGCGCCCGCAACCTGCAGAACGCACAGGTGCAGAAAGGAAAGGAACTTTTCTCAAAGATGGGCTGCGCCCAGTGCCACAGGGCCAAATGGCAGACCAGGGAAGACAACTACTGGTCTCCTGCCATGAACAAGGGCAAGGCTCTCCCCCGCTATGCAAACCAGACCATCTATCCCTACTCCGACTTCATCCAGCACCGCCTCTATATGGTGAACGACATCCACGGCACCTGGTGCCGCACCACGCCCCTTTGGGGACGCGGTCTGAGCCAGACGAACACCGGCGCCGGAGACCGTCTGCACGACTGCCGCGCACGCACGACTCTCGAAGCCATCATGTGGCACGGTTATAGCAGGCAAAGCGATGCTTATGAATCTGCAGAACAATTCTCAAAATTATCAAAAGAAGACAGAGATGCAGTCGTCAAATTTGTGGACTCGATTTAAAACCATATCCCTTATTTCGCTGGCAGTCACCATCGCAGTGATGGTGGCTGCTACGATTGTGGAGAAGTTCCACGGAAGCGAATTCGCCCTGGAGCATATCTATCATTCCCCCTTCTTTTTTGCACTTTGGGCCATCACGGCGATATGCGGGCTTTGTTATATCTTTTCCGTAAAGATGCAGCGCAACCCCTTCACCCTCACTCTGCACCTGTCGTTCGTGCTGATCCTCGTCGGTGCGCTCGTCACCCACCTCAGCGCAGTGAACGGTATACTGCACCTTCGCGAGGGCGAGAGTGCCACCAGCTTCGAACTCGAGCAGGGAGGCATGCGCGAGCTGCCTTTCAGCATCACACTGAACAAGTTCGAGATCCAGTATTACCCCGGATCAAATGCGCCGATGGGTTACAGCAGCGATGTCCAAATCAACGGAGAGCATACCGTAATTTCGATGAACAACATCGCAAAGATAAAGGGATACAGGCTCTATCAGGCCGATTATGACGAGGATCTCAAGGGTTCCGTGCTTGCAGTGAGCCGCGATCCATGGGGCATAGGCATCACATACACAGCCTATCTGCTTCTGCTCGTTTCGATGATTGCTTTCTTCTTCCAGAAAGGAAGCAATTTCAAGGCCGTATCCGCCCGTGCGGGATGGCGGACTCCGACAATTATCCTCGTACTCTGCCTGGCAGGAGTGCTGATCATGATGCGCAAGTTCATCTTTACCGGAGGCTCGCAGCTCATGCCCGTGCTCCGCACTCCGCTGCTGCAGGTGCATGTGATCAGCATAGTGCTGAGCTACTTCATCTTTTTCAGCCTTCTGATAATAGGAATATTCGGTCTGGCAGCATCGGCAGAAAAGTCGGCGCGCCTGCGCGACCTTTCCCTCACCCTGCTTTATCCCGGAGTGTTCCTGATCACCTTCGGAACCTTCCTTGGAGCAGTCTGGGCCAATATTTCATGGGGGAACTACTGGGGATGGGACCCCAAGGAGACCTGGGCGCTCATCACCCTGCTCATCTACTCGTTCCCCCTGCATCAGTCGTCAGACGGATTCCTTGGCAAACCCAAGGCATTCCATGTCTATTGCATCCTCGCCTTCCTCAGCGTACTCATCACCTACTTCGGTGTGAACATGCTACTTGGAGGAATGCATAGTTATGCATAACTGGTATTGCAGTTTGAATTCGTTACGGGAGAGGCGGAGGTTAAGGCGGTGGCGTGTCTTTTTGCGATTATAAGTCATGCTTCCGACCAGGGCCAATCCATACTTGCTGCCGTACCATGCCGGCACACTGAACGAACCGGGAACGTCACGCTCGTAAGCATAGATACGGGAAGCCCATCCGTCCGTTTCGCATATCGTCCCGCGGGCGAATGCAGACCACTGCATACGCGCCGTGTCGGAGGCGGTCTTGTATCCTATCTCCAGATAGGCCAGACCGCCCGGGCGCTTTCCCGTAACCTGCACTCCGTTCAGCCTTACTGTCCCCAGCAAGCCGCCCCTTGCCGCCTTCAGATCGCAGCGAAGGTCATGCCGCCAATCAGCCCGGAAAGCATCTCCGTCCGGACTCAACTGCATTCGCTCTGTCCATTTAAGTACAGGGCTGAACGTCCAAGCTCCCTTTCTGAACTCCGGACTTGCACTCAGCACCGACTTGAACTGCTCGTAATTGTTCTTCCTGCCGGTAATCCTCTCCGGGTGCAGGGCAAGATCCAAGGTCGCGCTGAACCATCTGGCCTGCACCCCGGCAGCTATCCCGGCCTCATCTTTCACTTTGCTCGCCGATCTGGCCGCACCGGCAGAAGACGAGGCATACTCCGGAGAATAATACCGGAGCAGAATCGCCGCGCAAACCTTGTAGGCCGGATCCCATTTCGCGCCGGCAAGAACGGCCGGAGCTTCGGCGAAAGCGGCCTCTCCGAACAGATTCAAATGCCCGTAATTCTTCTTCCAGTCCACCGACACCCCCCTGCAATCAGCTTCAAGGACTGCATTGATCCCGACAGAACCGCTCCCTCCCAGGCATGATGCCGACATCAAAACAGCGCCCTCGACATTCACAACGGCTGAACCGTTCCAGAAACGACCGGAATACCCCACTCCTATGCCGCGCCCTGAAGCA
>ERZ842401.1954-NODE-1954-length-28234-cov-15.692714_pt1 | contig 28234 bp, 29 predicted proteins | sample MGYA00521270_ERZ842401 | MGnify/ENA primary metagenome ERZ842401 (study PRJEB31892, sample SAMEA3878208) | bioreactor metagenome | biome: Moose rumen | place: Sweden | collected 2011-10 | study: EMG produced TPA metagenomics assembly of the PRJEB12797 data set... | reverse complement strand
GGGCGGGTCGTTTAGCGGAAACAGAAAAATTACTCCCCGTGAACCCCGTGCAGCGGATGAACTGGATAAATTTAGCACGCACTAACCAATAAACTGCAATATGTTTATTTTTAACGGTGGTGTCCCCTGCGTCCTGCCTCTCGCAGGGCGTTTTCTGTTGGGGGCAGCTGGATTTTCTGCTGGTAATGTCGGGGTAATTGCGCTATAATAGCATACGTTGTTACTATTTATAGTAAGGAAATGACAACCTTGAGGAGTGTAAGCAGTGAAAATTGCTTTTTTTGATTCTGGCATGGGAGGCCTGTCGGTACTCCATCATGCCATGAAGGTTTTGCCGCAGGAGCAGTTTGTATTTTACGCTGATGAGGATAATGTGCCTTATGGCACCAAGACCAAAGAGCAGGTACAGGACTATGTGGACAAGGCCTTCCGTTTTTTGCTCAAACAGGATGTAAAAGCCATTGTGGTGGCCTGCAATACGGCGACATCTGTAGCGGTGGCCAAAATGCGCAGCCTGTATGACGTGCCCATTATCGGCATGGAACCGGCGGCCAAGAAGGCACTCGATATGGACGGCACGAAACGGGTGCTGGTGACAGCTACGCCGATTACGGTCAAGGGCCGCAAGATGGAACTTTTAATTGAAAAGGTCGACAAGGACCATCTGGTGGACAGACTGGCTCTGCCAGAGCTGGTGACCTTTGCAGAGCGGCAGGAGTTCAATTCTCCGGCGGTGACTGCCTATTTGCAGGAGCAGTTTGCGCCCTTTGATTTTTCTGCCTATTCGGCACTGGTGCTGGGCTGTACGCATTTCAATTATTTTAAGGACACCATGCGCCAGCTGCTGCCGGAAAATGTGCAGCTCGTTGACGGCAATGAAGGCACTGTACGGCAGCTCATCCGCCGCTTGCAGGAACGCAATCAGCTGGAAGAGCAGACGCCCCGTGTGGAGTATTTTTATTCCGGGCGCCGGGTCACTGATGAAATGGAGCTAAAGCGTCTGGAAAATTATCTGTCACGTCTGGAACAGATGTACAGGATTTGACTTGACTTTGCGGTTTTTTTGTTCTAGTCTATACAATGTGTGTTAAGGGGGATTTGCAATGCCGGTAAATGCTTATCATCATGTAAATTTCTATGATACCGATGCGATGGCTGTGATTCATCATGCCAACTATATCAGATGGTTTGAAATCGGCCGGGTAGAGTATCTGCGTTCCATTGGCATTACGCTGACGGAAATGATGGACGATGGCTATGTATTTCCCATAACCGATATCAGCGCCAAATATGTATCTCCGGGCAGGTTTGATGATGAACTGGTCATTGAAACCACAGCTGCGGCACTAACCAAGGCGAAGATGTGTTTTAAATACCGCATTTATCGCAAGGCGGACGGTCAGGTGCTGGTTACAGGAAAATCACAAAATGTTTTTACCAGCAAGGAGACGGGACATATAGCCCGGCTGCCGGAGAAATATTATACGCGTCTGCAGGCTGCTATGGAAAAGGAAAAGGCTTTGTCAGAAGCGGACGCACAGGGATAATAGGGAGGAATTATAGTGGAATTTTTAACGCTGGTGCTGTTAGCCATTCTGTTGCTTATCTTAATGGCTAACGCTTATTTGGCTTATGTAGGGCTTGAGGATATCAGGGTTGACAAGAGCAGTCCCGTGGAGCTTGAAAGCAAGGACGGCAATAGTCTGGTATTATCCAAGAAACTGCGTTTTTATAATGAAGGCAAACAGTGTGCAACAATTATGGATGCCATCTGCCGCAGCCAGCTGCCCTATGAGCAGTATGACGGCATTGAAGTACGCGCCAAGGCAGAACGCGAAGGCGAAGTCCGCGAGGATGATTACTTTGAAGCCGTTATCATTCAGCGCAAGGGCTACAAGGGCGGGGAGGATTCCCTCAATATTTATGCCAAGATTAAGCTCACGCCGCGCAAGGACATGAGCCTTGAAGAGGCACTCTCCCACATGGTGGATTTGCCGGTTGATTTTATTTGGCAGGAAACGGGCCGCTCGCCCCAGCATTACAAGAAGATACGTTTGGAATTTACGGCTGAGGAAATCGCCAAACTGGCTGGCGTACAGCTGGTAAAAGATTGAGGAGGCACTGAAAATGCAGGACGAAATGAAACTTATTCCGGTGCCGACGCGCATCTTGACGGAAAAAGACGATATTGTGGATGCCATTGAGCATTACACCAAGGATAAAATTGGCGAAAATGACCTTTTGTGCTGCGCAGAAAGCGTAGTTGCCATTACGCAGGGCCGCTTTGTCCGCCCCGAGGATTTGCAGATTTCCGGGCTGGCGCAATTCTGCTGCCGCTTTATTCCCGACTACGGTTCTCTGGCTTCGCCTCATGGCATGCAGTCCCTGATGGATGTGGAAGGCAAATGGCGTGTGGCGTTTGCCCTCTTTGCCGGCTTTGTGGCCAAAATCTTTGGCAAGTCCGGAATGTTCTATGTCTGGGGCGGCAAGGAAACGGCCATGATTGATGACGTGACGGGCACGATGCCTCCCTTTGACAAGTGCATTGTTTACGGGCCGGGTGAACCCTATGAAGTCGTAAAACGCATTAAGGAACGTCTGGGCTGCTTTGGCGCGATGATTGCCGATGTCAATGACCTCAAGCGCAGCCGTGTGGTTGGCATTACCGATGGCGTGGACGGGGAAATTGCCCGTAACCTGCTGATTGATAATCCCTTCGGCAATGCTTCGCAGAAGACGCCTATTTGCATTATCAAAAATTACAAGCAGTATCAGGAAAGTAAATAATTGGCTATATAAAAGCCTCCCCATAGGGGAGGCTTATTTAAGGAGTGATTGTATGGAGCGTTATCGGCATCGCGCGGCAGATGAATTGCGCCCCTGTAAAATCCACCGCAAGTTTCAGAAATACCCGGCAGGGTCTGTTCTCATTGAAATGGGCAATACCAGGGTCATCTGTGCGGCGACCATCGAAGAACGGGTGCCGTTTTTTCTGAAGGGTACCGGCGAGGGCTGGATTACAGCGGAGTATTCCCTGCTGCCCAGCGCCACGGGAGTTCGTACCCAGCGTGAGGCCGTCCGGGGGAAACAATCGGGACGTACTCAGGAAATTGAGCGGCTTATCGGCCGAAGCCTGCGCTCGGTGGTGGATACCAAAGCTCTGGGAGAACGTACCATCATGCTCGACTGCGATGTGATTCAGGCTGACGGCGGCACGAGAACGGCCGCTATAACCGGCGCTTTTGTGGCTTTGGTGGAGGCCTGCGCTGCTTTTTATGAGAAGGGCAACGTCTTTCCGGTGAAGGATTTTCTGGCTGCCATCAGCGTAGGCATAAACAAGGACAATGAACCTATCCTTGACCTGTGCTATGAGGAAGATTCCACAGCGATGGTGGATATGAATGTGGTAATGACAGGCTTTGGCAAGTTCGTGGAAGTGCAGGGCACCGGCGAGGGGCGTCCCTTTGACCATCAGGAACTGTCAAAGCTGTTGACGTTGGGGGAAAAGGGCTGCCGGGAACTGATTTCCTATCAGAAGGATGTTCTGGGCGGCCAGCTTGTATGGCTGGTAGGCCGCGAAGGATAACAGAGGAGTACTTTAGTTTGATGAAAAAAATCGTAATCGCAACGAAGAATCCGGGCAAGGTGCGTGAATTTCAGGAAGCCCTTGCTCATTTGCCGGTGGACGTGGTGTCCTTGGGAGATTTTGGACAGCTGCCAAATGCCATAGAAGATGGGGAGACCTTCGCGGAAAATGCTGCTATTAAGGCGAAATTCTATATGGAAAAAACAGGCTGCGCCTGTCTGGCAGATGATTCGGGACTGGAAGTTGCGGCGCTTGGCGGACGCCCCGGAGTATATTCTGCCCGGTTTGCCGGCTATAATGCCGATGACTGGTCAAACAATCAGAAGATGCTGGAAGAAATCTGCATTGCCGATGTGGAAGAGTCCAAGGCCAATTACCGCTGTGCCCTGTGCTTTGTGGATACGGACGGTCATACGGTAACGGCGGAAGGCCGCTGTGACGGCGTGGTAAAGAAAATTCCGCAGGGCAATGGCGGCTTTGGCTATGACCCCTATTTTTACACCAATGAATATGCCGGACGCACCATGGCTGAGCTGACATTGCAAGAGAAGAACCGCATCAGCCATCGAGGCCGTGCCCTGCGCCGTCTTGTACAGCAGCTGGAGGCGGTTCTGTGATGAAAATAGGACTTGTAAGTGACAGCCATGGCGGCACCGGCGATTTGGATTTGATGCTGTCCCGGCCTGAGACACGAGACGTAAGACTATGGCTTTTTGCCGGGGATGTGGCTATGGATGCTGCATACCTTGATATGGTCACGCCGGAAGATGTGGAAGTAATCAAGGTGGCAGGCAATAACGACTGGCCGGGGACAAATCTGCCCGATTATGAAACACTGGATATAGCCGGACATACCATTTTGCTGACCCACGGGCATATCTTTGGGGTGAATTTCGGACGGCAGAAACTGGCTCAGGCTGCTAAGGATGTAGGGGCGGATATTGCTGTTTACGGTCATACCCATGTAGCCGAGAATACGGTAATCGACGGTGTAATGATACTGAATCCCGGCAGTATTGCCCGTCCGCGTGATGAACGCAATGGTTCATTCATGGTGATGGATTTACTGCCGGCGAAACAGCCTGTTGTAAAACTGTATAGATTATAAATGAAGTTTATCCAATAATCATTATCAAATAGAAAAATTATATATTTTTTCATAAAAAAGTCCTGCATTAAGCAGGATTTTTTTTGCGAATATCTAATATAAATATTGATGTGATAATAGTCACTGTTAGAGGTAACTATGATGCACAAAAGTGAATCCGATTCACTATTTACGCGGTCTTCAGGCATTTTCTGAATGCTTGAAAACCAATAGGAAATGTGTTATTATGTGCCTGCTGATGTGTGATAAAGTGTATTTATGGGAGGGATTACTTTGCGAGAAATTGACGCAAAACAAATCACGGAAACCGTGGCACAGATGTGCAAAGAAGCGGCTTATTACCTTCCGGATGACGTTTATAACGCCATGAAGAAGGCGCGCCAGACGGAGACTTCTCCGGTTGGGCAGAATGTCCTTGACCAGATTATCCGCAATGCGGAAATCGCCAAGGCAGAAGACCGTCCCTACTGTCAGGATACTGGTATGACCATCGTATTCCTGGAAGTAGGCCAGGATTTGCATATCACGGGCGGCCTGTTGGAAGACGCTGTAAATGCCGGTATTTCCAAAGGCTATACGGAGGGCTACCTGCGTAAGTCCGTGGTCGGCGAGCCGCTCTTTAACCGTGTGAATACCAAGGATAATACTCCCGGTGTTATTTACACGAAAATCGTAGCCGGTGACAAGCTGAAAATCACCGTAGCGCCGAAGGGCTTTGGTTCTGAAAACAAATCCGGCGTCAAGATGCTGGTGCCTGCCGATGGTGTGGAAGGCGTGAAGAAAGCTGTTATGGACATTATCCTCCATGCCAGCATGAATCCCTGCCCCCCGATGGTTGTAGGTGTTGGTATCGGCGGTACCATGGACAGAGCAGCCCTCCTTTCCAAACTGGCACTGACGCGTTCTGTTGACGAGCGCAACCCGATGCCGGAATACGCCAAACTGGAAGGCGAACTCCTCGAACTCATCAATCAGACGGGTATCGGCCCCCAGCTGGGCGGCAACACTTCTGCCCTGGCTGTAAACGTAGAGTGGGGTCCCACTCATATCGCCGGCCTGCCGGTAGCAGTTACCATTTGCTGCCATGCTATGCGCCATAAACAGCGTGTACTTTGATTTGAGATGGGAGGAAATATAAATGGCTGAACAGATTCGGATTCAGACTCCGTTTACGGAGGAAATGAGCCGCAAGCTTAAAGCAGGCGATGCGGTACTTATCTCGGGCGAAATCATAGCTGCCCGTGACGCTGCCCACAAGGCAATGACGGAAGCTCTTGCCCGCGGCGAAAAGCTGCCGGTAGACTGGCAGAATCAGATGGTTTATTACCTTGGCCCGACACCGGCAAAACCGGGCGACCCCATCGGCTCCTGCGGCCCGACGACTTCCGGCCGTATGGATGCCTACACCCCGACTATGCTTGAACAGGGTATCAAGGGCATGATTGGCAAAGGCTCCCGTTCCAAGGAAGTGGTTGAGTCCATGAAGAAGAACGGCGTTACCTATTTCGCTGCTGTCGGCGGTGCCGCAGCGCTTATCGCCAAATCGGTTAAAAAGTATGAAGTTCTCGCTTATCCTGAGCTGGGCCCTGAGGCTGTAGCCCGTCTTACGGTGGAGGATTTCCCCGCTATTGTGGTTATTGACTGCGAAGGCAACAACCTCTACGAAACGAATCAGGCTAAGTATCGTACGCTGAAAGGCTACTGATAGAACAATGTGGAACAAGGCGGACACGGGAATTTGTCCGCTATTCCAGGAATTATTTTAGGAGGTATAGAATGTTTCACACAACTTTTTACGTGCGTCGTCTGCATTCATTAGTGGGCCTCTTGGCGTTGGGTATGGTTCTTTTTGAACACATCTTTACCAATTCCATGGCTCTTGGCGGCGCCCCTGCACTTAACGGAGCCCTGGCCATGATGGAGCTTATCCCCAAACCGATTTTCCTCGGCTTGGAGATTGGTGCTATTGCAGTACCTTTGCTGTTCCATGCTATCTACGGTGTATACATTGCACTGCAGGCCAACAACAACCCCGGCCGCTATGGCTATGTCCGCAACTGGCAGTTCGCACTGCAGCGCTGGACGGCGTGGTTCCTGGTTGTTTTCCTCGTATGGCACATCTTCTATCTGCGTATCTTCACCAAAGGTATTTCCGGTACGCCGATTTCCTATGAACTCCTGCAGAACTACTTCACGGCTAATCCCGTGTATGCTCTGCTCTACATCCTCGGTATGTTTGCTGCAATCTTCCATTTCTGCAATGGTATTACTACCTTCTGCATGACCTGGGGTATTGCCAAGGGCCCGCGTGTGCAGAACGTAATCAATGCTTTCAGCATGTGTCTCTGCGCAGCACTGTGCCTTGTAACGCTGGCATTTATGGGCAGCTACTTCGTGATGTAATTGCCTTGTGTATGGCAAAGTAAAGGAGAATTTCAATGGCTAATAAACCTGAAAAGAAGATTATTGTCGTAGGCGGCGGCCTTTCGGGCCTCATGGCTACGCTGAAAATCTGTGAAGATGGCGGTAAGGTTGACCTCTTCTCTTATTGCCCGGTAAAACGCTCCCACTCCCTGTGCGCACAGGGCGGCATGAACGCCTGCATGGATACCAAGGGCGAGCATGATTCCATTTATGAACATTTCGATGATACGGTATACGGCGGTGACTTCCTTGCTGACCAGCTGGCTGTCAAAGGCATGGTTGAAGCAGCTCCGAAGCTTGTCAAGATGTTTGACCGCATGGGCGTGCCCTTCACGCGTACGCCGGAAGGTGTGCTTGACCTCCGTAACTTCGGCGGCCAGAAGAACAAACGTACCGTATTTGCCGGTTCCACGACGGGCCAGCAGCTCCTCTATGCTCTTGACGAGCAGGTTCGCCGCTGGGAAGTTAAGGGCGGCGTCAAGAAATATGAATTCTGGGAATTCATCAAAATCATCAAGAATAAGGACGGCGTTTGCCGTGGTATCGTTGCGCAGAACATGAACTCCAACGAAATCGTGGCTTTCCCGGCTGACGTAGTAATTCTGGCTACCGGCGGCCCCGGTCAGGTATATGGCCGCTGCACGGCTTCCACCATCTGCAATGGTTCTGCCGTATCCGCTGTTTACCAGCAGGGTGCCGAAATCGGCAACCCCGAATTTTTGCAGATTCATCCGACGGCTATTCCGGGCTCCGATAAGAACCGCCTGATGTCCGAGGCCTGCCGTGGTGAAGGCGGCCGTGTCTGGGTATACCGCAAGAACCCTCAGACCGGCGAAAAAGAACGCTGGTACTTCCTTGAAGATATGTATCCGGCATACGGCAACCTCGTACCGCGTGACGTTGCCTCCCGTGCAATCTACAAAGTCGTTGTCCACATGGGGCTTGGCATGACCAACCCGAACCGCGTATATCTGGATCTCTCCCATATTCCGGCTGATTATCTGGAACGCAAACTGGGCGGTATTCTCGAAATGTACGATGACTTCGTAGGTCAGGATCCCCGTAAGGTACCGATGGAAATCTTCCCGTCCATCCATTACTCCATGGGCGGCATCTGGGTAGACAGAGAGCATCATACCAATATCCCGGGCCTTATGGCTTCCGGTGAGTGCGACTACCAGTATCACGGTGCAAACCGTCTGGGTGCAAACTCGCTGCTGTCGGCTACCTATTCCGGTACTGTATCTGGTCCGGAAGCCCTGCGCCTCGCTCGCAGCGGCAAGCTGGGTGATGCACTCACTCAGGAAGAGCTGGAAGCAGCCCGTAAAGAGTGCGTAGCAGAATTCGACAAGATTCGCAACATGAACGGTACGGAAAATGCACATCAGATGCACCATGAACTCGGTGACATCATGTACAAGTATGTTTCCATCGAACGCGATAACAACGGCCTCAAACAGTGCATGAAAGAACTCCATGCCCTCTTGAAGCGTTGGGACAATATCGGTGTAACGGACCATGGCAACTGGGCAAATCAGGAAGCAATGTTCGTTCGTCAGCTCCGCAACATGATTATCTATGCAATGGCTATCACCAAATCTGCTTTGCAGCGTGATGAAAGCCGCGGTGCTCATGCTAAGATTGTCCTCAAATCCGACTATGACAGCTGGGATGCAGCTAAGCAGAAGGAATTTGACGAAAAGAATGGCAAGTATCATTTCGATGCTGAAACCGGCCGTGCTATGACTGATGATGGCAATGACGATTTGCTGTTCTTCGGCCGTAATGATGAGCAGTTCATGCGCACCACGGTAGTGTCCTTTGATGCTGCCAACAACGAACCGAATGTTACCTATCGCGAGTTTGAACACTCTCTCATTAAGCCGCGTCTGCGTAACTACGCCGTAGCTAAGAAAGAGTAAGAGGGAGGACAACAGAAATGGCAGAACAGAAAAAAGTCAGATTCGTAATCGAGCGTCAGGATGGCCCCAATGAGGCTCCTTATACGCAAGAATTCGATGTAGATTACCGTCCGGGCCTCAACGTTGTTGCCGCCCTGATGGAAATTCAGAAGAACCCCGTCACTGTTGACGGCAAGAAAGTTGCTCCTGTGGTTTGGGAATGCAACTGTCTCGAAAAAGTTTGCGGTGCCTGCATGATGGTTATCAATGGCAAAGCTCGTCAGGCTTGCTGCTCCTTGATTGATAATCTGGAACAGCCCATCCGTTTGCAGCCGGCGCGCACGTTCCCGGTTATCCGTGACCTCTTAATCGACCGCTCCGTTATGTTTGAAAGCCTCAAACGTATCCACGGCTGGGTGGAAGTTGACGGTACATGGGATGTTAAGGATGCGCCGATTCAGAATCCGTACACGGCACAGACGGCTTACGAGATTTCGCACTGCATGACCTGCGGCTGCTGCCTTGAGGCCTGCCCGAATGTTGGTCCTCAGTCCGACTTCATCGGCCCGGCTCCTACGGTTCAGGCATATCTCTTCAACCTGCATCCGCTGGGAAAATTCGACGCGCCGAAGCGCCTGAATGCCCTGATGGAAAAAGGCGGCATCACCAGCTGCGGCAACAGCCAGAACTGCGTAGAAGCCTGCCCGAAGAACATCAAGCTGACGACTTACCTCGCACAGCTCAACCGCGATGTCAACAAACAGGCTCTGAAGAATATCTTCAACCACTAATTGCATAGTTAGTAAACGGCCCCTGCCAATCGGCAGGGGCTTTTGCTTTAGCACCTATAGGGGAATGATAAAATATAGTAAAAAGGAGGGATAAACTGATGTGTGAATTGAACGAAGGCAGAAGGGCTGGTGAAGAAGATGTACCCACAAATCTGGGCCAAGTTCATTTAATCAACACGCCCTAGTGCACTGACACGATGATATTTCGACAAACGCCACCGCCTATGTCGCCATCTGCTTTGTTGTCGTCAGTCGGCATAGCCACCGCTATGCCTCCCTCCTCCGCCGCGCATATGACGACATATTCGGCGTCGTTTTTATATCAAAAATCATCGTGTCAGTGCACTAGTGACCTTGATAGAATATTATTGGGGAAGAGTGATTATATGAGAGAGATTATTAGTTAATAAAAATATAGATTTTTAGAAATATTATCCTGCTGTCTTAGAAAATCCTCAAACTGTACAAATAATTCTTCGTCCTGCTGTCAACTATCAATAGTTCAGCAGGAATTTTTTTTAGGTGGGTATATATGGTATTTTCACTCTTACCCAGATATTTTTGTAAGTCTTTCATGCTCAGGCCGTAGGGGGAAAAGGTGGTTCCCTGTAGCAGCAGATTACAAAGGCTGATTGTGGTTTTGCCGGGGAGGGGGAGCTTTGATAATTGGGGCAGGCTGTTTTCATAGGCGGCAAGTTTTTCCTGCAAGGTTTTTGTGGTATTTTGCAGGGCTTCCATGGTAAATTCCAGCATACCTATGATGAATGGCGTCAGGTCACCGCGATTATAATCTGCATCAGTTATGGTAAAGAGCTTATAGTATTTGCTACACTGATTTTTAATTAAGACAGACAGGTTGATGGCAATTGCAGGATGCAGCTTTTGTGCGAGGTAATAAGCTGTGATAAAGCGTGACAAGCGGCCATTGCCATCATAGAATGGATGGATATAGCCAAAGAGGTAATGAAAGATAGCAATGCGAATAAAGATGGGGATTGATTCATCATGGAGAATGGTCAGGGCGCTGTCCATACAGCTGATAATTTTGCTTTCTGGATACAAGCCGCGGTGAACTGTTTTTTGTGATGCCGAGACAATATCTACGCTGTCTCGGCGAAAAATATTCCCATCGGGCAGATTGTGGGGATTTTCTCTTTTTATTTCATCGGCAATAAAAGCATCAAAGAGACAGCGTATATCCTGACTTGATGTCAGACAGAGTTTTTGGCCTGCAATGATATTTTCGTACTGGTTGACAAGACTGCCCAGCCGCAGGTTATGACGCTCGTCAGCAGGGCAGTTCATGGCATCAACAATTTCTTTACGTGTGCTGCGCACACCTTCAATGTCGTTGGTGGATTTTATTTCCTCAATCAGGCTGGTGTGAAGATACAGGGGCATGGCAGCAGCAGGCAAGCTGCTGATAGTTTGGATGAATTGCCGGAAATTGTCCATGATTTTGTCTTGCAGCAGAGCAATTTCTTCTGTATAGCAGAAAAAAGCAGGATGCTGTTGCTGCCGTCCGTATTGACTAATGCTTATCGGCAGGTGGCGCGCGGCGCTGCTGTTAAAGCGCTGGTGATATTCTTTATCCCAAACGGATGGTGTTTTGTAGTATATATGGTAAAGGGATTCGTAAGGCATAAATCATACCTCGTGTTATAAATTGTGATGTTTTAGAAGATAGACCTCAAAAATAGAGAAAATTGAGGTCTTAATCATATTATATAGCAATAACTGAGACTTGGCAAACAAGTCCTTTTTCTTGTTTTCGCTTGCTTATTACCCCTGTTTAGGTATAAAATATACATAAGTGGGTAATTGACCCAACGGAATTAAATCGGCAATGTAGGATGATAATTATGAAGAAGAATAATCGCATTCCCCTGAGCCCTTGTTTACGACGTTTTCGTTTTTACTTTGATTTACTACGCAAGACTACCAACGACTATTTGTTTTTCACGGATTTGCAGGAAAACATGGTCATGATATCGCCCAATCTGGTGCAGGATTTTGAACTGCCCGGTGAAATTTTATTTGACCTTGATAAATATTGGCTGCCGCTAATCCATCCTGAGGAACGGGCGGATTATCAGGCATCCATGGACAAGGTGTTTTCTTCGCAGAATTCCTATGACCATAACCTTGAGTATCGTGTCAGGACGCGTAAGGGGGAGTATGTGTGGATTCGCTGCCGCGGTCGTGTGGGGCTGGACCGGGATGGCAAGCCGTACATATTTGCAGGAACTATGTCACGGATGGCACAGCGTAATAAAGCTGATGAGGTGACAGGACTGCTCAATAAATATCAGTTTGAACATGCCGTCAAGCTGGCGTTGGCCCAGTATCGCGAGACAAATGAAGGCGGTGCGATACTGGTATTTGGTTTGGATAATTTTAAAATCGTCAATGAGACGTACAACCGTCTGACCGGCGATTTGGTGCTGAAGCGTGTGGCTAATATCATTGACAATGTGCTGCCGCCGGCGTTGACGCTGTTTAAACTGGACGGGGACGAGTTTGCCTTTATCTATCCAGGCGCTACGGAAAAAGAAGTAGCCGAGATTTTTGCCAGTGTGCAAAGCGCCCTGTCAAGACCGCAGGATTTGGAAGGCCATCAGTATTTCTGCACGGCTTCCTGTGGCACGGTCTTTTATCCCGAGGCCGGCAAGGATTATCTGGTGCTGCACAAACACGCGGAAGCAGCCATGGATATTGCCAAGCGTGAAGGCAAGAACCGCAATGTTATATTCAGCAAGGAACAGTACAATCGCTGGGTGCGTTCTATTTCCATGCGTGACAGCATTTGGGAAAGTGTTGAGAACGGCTGTCTGGGCTTCAGCCTCTTTTTCCAGCCGCAGGTCAGCGCAGAAGACCAGCGCCTTATCGGGGCTGAGGCGTTGCTGCGCTGGAAGAACCCCAAGGGCCGCATGGTAGCGCCGATGGAGTTTATCCCCATTTTGGAGGAAACAAAGCTGATTATTCCTGTAGGCAAGTGGATTGTGGAAGAGGCCATCAAGACCTGCAAGAAATGGCGCAGGGTGGTGCCGGATTTCCGTGTGAGCATCAATCTTAGTTACGAGCAGATAAAGGATTTGTCCCTGCAAAAGTGTGTGGAAGAGTGTCTGGAACGCTATGATATGCCGGCTGACTGCATTGTACTGGAGCTGACAGAGAGCAAAATCGTTGCCGACTGGAGTTTCGTCAACAAGCAGTTTGATTCCTTCCGCAAGATGGGCATTGCCATTGCCATGGATGATTTTGGCACGGGCTATTCCTCGCTGGCATCCCTTAAAAACCTGTCCTGTGATATCGTAAAGATTGACAGGGAATTTGTGAAGAAGATACTGGAAAACGACTTTGACCGCCGCTTGGTGCAGTATGTGGTGGATTTGTGCCACAGTATTGGTATTCACTGCTGTATTGAGGGCGTGGAGGAGGAGGCCGAGTACGACCTGCTCACCAAGGAGTGCAAGGCAGACTCGATTCAGGGTTATCTTTTCGGTCACCCGGAAAGTGTCGAAGTATTTGAAGAGAAATTTTTACAACTGGAGAAAGAAAAATAATGTCAAGAAACAAAGAGCAAGAAGATATTTCGTTACTGGGCAACAAGCAGGTAAAATACCATTATGATTACTGCCCGGAAATTTTGGAAACATTTCAGAACAAACACCCGGAAAATGACTATTGGGTGAAGTTTAACTGTCCGGAATTTACGGCGCTGTGCCCGATTACGGGACAGCCGGACTACGCGACCATCTACATCAGCTATGTGCCGGGGGAAAAGATGGTGGAGAGTAAGTCCTTAAAGCTCTATCTGGTCAGCTTCCGCAATCACGGCGACTTCCATGAGGATGTGGTGAACGTCATCATGAAGGATTTGGTGAAGCTCATGGAGCCGAAATACATCGAAGTGTGGGGGAAGTTTCTTCCCCGGGGCGGCATATCCATCGACCCTTACGCCAATTACGGCAAGCCGGGTACCAAGTATGAAGAGCTGGCCTGGCACAGATTTGCCGAGCATGATATGGTAGCCATGGATAAAGTGGATAACCGCTAAATGGTAATCACCCTGTATTGTAGGAGGAGATTTCCGGTTGAAACGTCAAAAACGCATTGCTCTTGTAAATGATATAACTGGCTTTGGACGCTGTTCGGTGACGGTGGAACTGCCGCTAATCTCGGCCATGAAGATACAGGCCTGCCCGTTTCCGACCGCGATACTGTCGGTGCATACGGGCTTTGAGCAGCATTATCTTGATGATTATACGCAGCGTATGCAGCCCTATATGGACAGCTGGGAGAAAAACCGGCTGTCCTTTGATGGTATTTGCACCGGTTTTTTAGGCTCTGCTGAGCAGATTACGCTGGTGGAGGATTTTATCCGCCGTTTTAAAGCCCCTTACACCCGGGTGATGGTTGACCCCGTGATGGGGGATAACGGCAGGCTTTACAAATCATACAATATGGAAATGTGCGCGGAAATGCGCCGCCTGCTGGCTCATGCCGACCTGGTGACGCCGAATCTCACCGAGGCCTGTCTGCTGCTGAATATACCGTATCCCAAGAACGGCAAAATCAGTGATACGGAGCTGGAGTATATGGCCAGCGAACTGGCCGCGCATGGGCCGTCACAGGTCATTATCACCGGCCTGCATGGTGACAGTACCGTGCGGAACTTCATCTATGAGGCCGGCCGGGGCAAGGCCCTGTCCGTAGAAAAGGTCGGCGGCGACCGTTCGGGTACGGGGGATGCCTTTGCAGCCATCGTGGCCGGCAGCCTTATCAACGGGGAATCCTTGGAGCAGGCCGCTGTGAAGGCCGCCGAATTTATCAATAAATGCCTGAAATACGCCATGCAGCTGAATCTGCCATGGAATTACGGCATGCCGTTTGAGGAATATCTTAGGGAGCTGAAGTAATTGTTAGTCTATGCAACACATAAGGGTGGACGCTATCTTACACTGCCGGAAAGCCTGCGGGAGCAGCCGGAAGGCCTGCGGAATCTTTATGTCAATATCACCAATGAATGCAACTGCGCCTGTACTTTTTGTTTGCGCAATATGAAAAAAATGGCAGAGGAGTCCAGCCTGTGGCTGAAAAAACGGCCAAGTGCCGCAGAGCTGAAAGCGGCTCTTGATGAAGTGCCATGGGAATACATCAAGGAAGTGGTGTTTTGTGGTTTTGGCGAGCCGACCATGCAGCTATCCACGCTGACGGAACTGCTGCATTATGTGAAGGAAAAACATCCCGGCATGCCTACACGGCTTAATACCAACGGCTTAGGCGAGCTGGAATACGGCCGGGAAATCGCCGCAGATTTTGCCGGGATTCTGGATACCGTATCCATCAGCCTTAATGCCGCAAGTGCTGAGCGTTATTATGAGCTGACACGTGCTAAATACGGGCTGAAATCCTATGAGGCTATGCTGGACTTTGCCGAGCATAGCAAAAAGTATGTGCCTAATGTCGTGCTGACCATTGTTGACAAGGTGGAAGGCCCGGAGGAAATCGCTAAGTGCAGGGAAATCTGTGATCGGCGCGGTTTAAAACTGCGTGTCAGGGAATATGAGGATAGTTGACGGGCATAAAAATACCGCTGGAAGCAGGTGCTTGCCAGCGGCATTTTTTGTCTAATGTCAGTCATCGCTTAGTTTGCTGATGGTCAGCAGCAGGTCAATGCAGCGGACGTAGAGCCAGACCAGCGTGATGAGCAGGGAAAAGGCGCAGAGCCATTCGTATTCTTTGGGCAGGCCCTGAGTTACGGCTTCCTGAATCTGCTGATAATCAATGAACAGGCAGGCCGTAGCCAGACCGATAATCAACAGGTCTAAGCCAATGCCAATCAGACCGCCATTCATGAAACTGAAATCCACACCGAAGAAGTAGGACAGGACAAAGCGCAAAAGATAACCCAGCAGCAGGCCGAATAAGGCAATGCTTACACATTTGGTAAATCTGCCATCTACGGTGACAAGACCTTTGCTGAAAACTATCGCTGCAGCGATGGCTACCGTGAAGGTGAGCGCCACGGCCTGAACGACAACGCCGGGCAGGAAGGCTTCGGCTATCATGGACAGCATGGCAATGGAGGCACCCTCAAAAATGGCAAACAACGGTGAAATAAAACCTGCTGTCCCCGGCTTGAAACTCACAATCAGGGTCATAATCAGGCAGCCGACGCAGGCGACAATGGTCGTCACCGTCGTGGCATAGCCACTGATGATGGTGGCAAAGGCCGATACAGCCACTAACAGCACCATCAGGATTTCCTTGAAGGCCACGCCGGAATAGCTGGCAGCTTCGGACACATACTGACCCCGGCTGAGGTCGTCTATCTTGCTAAGCATAGGATTTTCCATAAATATCATCCCCTAACATAAAATATATCCATGCAATATTATTCTACCATAAAACGGCAGCGCATGGACATAAAAAGAGACAAATAAGCAAGCCGGCACATATTGTGTACCGGCTTTATTTATGGATATTCATAGATATTAACTTATCCTTCTCGTATTCTTTTGTCGGCGCAGATTTCCTCTCGAGCAGAAATCCCGCACAGTGTTCCATGATATATGGATGTTTAGCTAAAACATTTTTGAATACACAGATTCATTGGTATGCGCGCGCTGCATCTCTCATTCGATAACAATAGGGTCACTACAGTTTCGATGCTCATAGAGAGTTGGTAAAGATTTACCCGGGATAGCAGTTTCTTCTTCCTCGTCCTAACGTTGTGCGCCTTACTTCCAATCGCTTTTGAGTACGTCTGGCGACCAAGTCATCATCACGTCTCCTTTTCGCCTATTGGATAATCTTTTGCTTCACCGATGCACTTGCTAGCTAGGTCTTAAAAGAGTACCTGCTCAGTGATTTCTTCAATAAACACTCACATCCTTTCATAAACAAGTATGCAAGTCCTTGAAGAGAGCCTGTTTCGGCCAGATACCCACCTGCTAAAATTTCGACCTCCAGGACTACTTTTCTAGTGGTTTGCGTATCCATCTCCTCTTTACACCTATATGATAACATATTATTCAGATTATTGCAATGCTTCGGAAAAATAAAATTTAGGATTTGGCTAAATTTGTCTTAAATTATGGAGGAGTTTTATAGTATAATAGAATAAAGTGAAATGTGAACATGAAGGAGCAGACGTCAATGAAGCATTTGATTATCGTGCGTGGTGGCGGCGAACTGGCCAGCGGTGTGATTCACGCCCTCTATCGGGCCGGGTTCCGCGTGCTGGTGCTGGAGAAAAAGGAACCGACAGCCACACGCCGCCGGGTAGCTTTTTCTGAGGCCATGTACCGCGGTGAAGCCAAGGTGGAGCGAATCATTTGTTATAAGGCTGAAAACATGACAGAGGCCAAGGAACGCCTGAAAAAAGGCGAGCTGGTCATGCTGGAGGACCCGGAGGCCCGCTGTGTGAAGGAATTGAAGCCTCAGGTGCTGGTGGATGCTATTCTTTCGCATACGACCAACGGTACGACCAGAGATATGGCAGAGCATACCATTGCGCTTGGCCCAGGCTTTTGTGCCGGACGGGATGTGGACGTGGTGGTGGAGACCATGCGCGGCTACAATCTGGGACGTCTGATTTATGAGGGCTACTCGGCGCGCAGGCAGGATATTGAAAGCAGTACTGTTGGGGCCAGCGGCAACATCGAGCATCTGATTTTTGCACCGGAGGCCGGCATTGTGGATGCACTGTTCACCATTTCCATGATGGTGAAAAAAGGCGAGACCATTGCTAATCTGCGCACGGATGCAGGGGAAATGCTGGAGATAAAGGCTCCCCTTGACGGCGTACTGCGCGGCAGCCTGCACCGGGGCAGCAGGGTGGTCAAAGGGCAGAAGATAGCCGATATCAATCCGACTATGGGGCAGGAGGAATGTTATACCATTTCTGACAAAGCGCGCTGTGTGGCAGGTTCCGTGCTGGAAGCGGTAATGGTTTGGGACAATAAGCGTCCCAAGCGGAGATTCTTTGGCCGTGGTTAAGCTCTGGGAGGCTTTGCTTGATTTTATTTTTCCGCCGCATTGTCCCGTGTGCCATGCCTATGTGGAACAGCGTGGCGGCTGGTGTCCTCATTGCTTGCAGGCGACGCTGCAATTACAAAGACTGCCGTTATCTGTGCCCATGCAGAGCGCTCTTGCTGAAGCATGGGCTTTTGGCATATACCGTGAGGGCTTGCAAAGTATCATAAAGTCCTTAAAGTACCGCGGCAGGCGCAGCGCCCTGCCATACATTGACACGCTGCTGCGGTCTGGCCTTACGGACGCGCAGCTGGGCAGCTTGCTTAAACGCGTGAATTTGGCAACGGCAGTGCCGCTATATCCAGACAAGGAAAAACAGCGCGGCTTTAATCAGGCGGAGCTAATCTTTAGGAACTTTCTGCAAGAGGCGGCAATTCCTTACGCACGGCTCTTAGCACGTCAGCGTCCCACCACGTCCATGTATAAGTTAAGTGAGCAGGAACGGCGCGCGAATGTAAAAAATGCCTTCGCCGTGACTTCGGCAAAGGCAGTAAAGGGGAAAAATATTCTGCTGGTCGATGATATCCTGACCACGGGAGCCACCTTGCAGGAATGTGCCAAGGTTTTAAAAGCCGCAGGCGCTGAAAAAATATTTGCGCTGGTCTTAGCCAGTGACCATCGCTGAAAATCAGCATACAAAAGCCCGGTAAAAATAATTCAGGAGCGTTTGACACAACGTCTCAGCGTATGAATTATTTTTACCGGGCTTTGTTTTATATTATGATGTTAGCCGACTACGCTCTGGCCAAAGTAAACGATAAGTCCCATGACGATGATAAAGGGCACGTAAACTTTAGCGGCAAAGGCTAGCAGCTTGCCGTCAGCGCCGGTGGTCTTGATGGCGGCCACGGCAATGGCAATACTCTGAATGGAAATCATCTTGCCGGCGCAGGCGCCTGTAGCATTAGCTGCGGCAATCCAGGCCTGAGCGGCAGGCGTGGCGCCGATAGCCTGTGCAGCTTCGGTCTGCAGCTTGCCAAAGAGTACGCAGCTGGAGGTAGCCGAACCGGTAATAAATGTACCGATGGAGCCGATAAAGGCGGCAATGCAGGGGTAAGCGTGACCGGTAGCGGCTACGGCAGCCTCGGCGATTTCGTGAGTCATGCCGGCATAGCCCATAACTTTAGCCGTAGCAATTACGGAGATAATGGTGAGAATGGTAAAGCGCAGGCCGACAATGGTGTTTTTCAGCACGCCCAGCATTTCACCAAAACCGGCGCCCTGCTTGGCACCGCCGATAAAGGCAGCCAGGAAGATGAGTACGCCTGGGGTGGCTACCCATGTAAATGTATAAGGCGCACCGCCTTCGCCATCGTAAATGAGAACGGAGGATTTGATGAGGTTAAGCGGGTCATGGATAGCCGGAATCAGTTTGGAAGTAGCCAGCAGGAATACGAAGATGAGGATAAACGGCAGCCATGCCGTGATAGCCTTGGCTACAGTGAGCGGCTCGTCGGTTTCTTCGTGGGCCGGCATAGCGTAAGCCGGGTCATTGACCGGGAACATTTTGGCGCAGGCGATAATTGCGGCCATGGCGCCGATGGAACCTGCTACTACAGCCAGCTCCGGCCCCATGGTGACGGCTACGGCCAGCTCGGGAATGAGGAAACCTAAAGCAGCGCCCAGACAAATCGTGACCATGCCTTTGAGGGCTTTCAGGGAGCCGCCTGCTACCAGCGTCATGATAAAGGGGCAGAGCAGGGAAAGCGGTGCCAGCTGCAGGCAGGTGTAAGTTGCCAGTGTCGTGGCATCGGTGCCCGTGACGTTGCCCAGTGTTACGAGAGGAATACCGATGGAACCGTAGGCCGTCGGTACAGAGTTGGCTACCAGACAGACGCTGGCTGCCAAAATGGGATTGACGCCGATACCAACCAGCATACTGGCAGGAATGGCAATGGCTGTACCGAAACCGGCCATGCCTTCCATGAAGCCGCCGAAGCCCCAGCCAATCAGCAGGATGAGCACACGGCGGTCATTGCTGACAGAGGTCAGCATCTTTTTGATGCCTTCCATGCCCTTGGTGTGTTCCGAGAGGTTGTAGGTAAAAATTGCAGCGATGATTACAAGCAGGATAGGCCAGCAAGCCAAAGCTACGCCTTCTAAAAATGCCTGAAAGGCATGTACGGTGGTCATGTCATAAAGACCAATGCCTACGACAGCTGAGATTAAAAGTGCCAGCAGGCAGGCTTTATGAGGCTGCATGTGCAGGACGCACAGCGCAACAGCCAGCCACAAGATTGGTGAAAGCGCAATCAAAAACAAAAAAATCAAGTCCTTTCCTTATAAGACCATGAAAAATATATGAATAAGATACTTCATTATATAAGCAGGTACTAAATATTGTCAATGGGGGAATGAAAGAAATACCAGCACAATATTGGTAAGATAAAAAGCACCGGTCAGAGGAGGCTTATTCCTGCGCTAGTACGCGCGGGGCGCGTAAAACGCTTAGGAACAAGTCTCCTCTGACCGGTGAAGCTGATGCGTGCTTAACCCTGCGCTGGTATGCGTGGGGCGCGTAAAACGCTTAGGAACAAGTCTCCTCTGACCGGTGAAGCTGATGCGTGCTTAACCCTGCGCTGGTATGCGTGGGGCGCGTAAAACGCTTAGGAACAAGTATCCACTGCCCGGTGAAGCTGATGTGTGCTTAACCCTGCGCTGGTATGCGTGGGGGGCGTAAAACGCTTAGGAACTAGTATCCTCTGTCCGATGAAGTTGATGTGTGCTTATTTTTATCCTTCGAGGACGCTTTCCAGTTCTTCTAGGGTTTTCTGTTTGCTTTCTTTGCCGAGCAGGATGACTACGGCGGAGATGATGACGAAGACGGAGGCGAACATCAGGAAGATGGTGTTCATGCCAAAGGAACTTCCCAGCATGACGCCGACGAGCATGGGAGCCAACATGCCGCCGATGCGGCCAAAGCCTGCGGCCCAGCCGCTGCCCAAAGCGCGGATATGGGTGGGGTACTGCTCTGGGGTGTAGGTGTAGATAACGCCCCAGGCGCCGAGGTTGAAGAAGCTCATGGCTGCGCCCCAGGCCAGCAGCGTTTCTGCGGTGGCGGCATTGCCGAAGAAGAAACTGCAAATGCCGGACATAAGCAGGAACAGGGACAGGGTATACTTACGGCCGATGACATCCACCAGCCACGCGGCGGCATAGTAGCCGGGGAGCTGAGCCAGTGTCATAATCAGCACGTATTCAAAGGTCTTGACCACAGCAAAGCCCTGAGCGTAGACGATAGACGGCAGCCACATGAAGATGCCGTAGTAGCTGAAAACAATGCCAAACCATGCCAGCCAGAGCATAGCGGTACGGGTGCGGAAAGCCTTGCCCCACAGCGTAGTGAAATGCGGCTTTTTTTCCGCTTCCTGACTTGTCAAAACTGACAGGTCAGTTTCCGTGTCAAAGGGCTGACTTTTGACACCTAACTTAGCTTCCAGATTGAGGATTACCTGCTGTGCCTCGTCAATACGGTTTTTCGTCAGCAGGTAGCGGATGGATTCCGGCATGTGCAGGCGAATCAAAAAGACGTACAGGGCAGGCAGGGTACCGATGACGAAAGCAATCTGCCAGCCGAATACAGGAATCACCAGATAGGAAATGCAGGCGGCTGCCAGCCAGCCCACGCCCCAGAAACTTTCCAGCAGAACGATGAAACGTCCGCGCAGCTGTGAGGGGGCATACTCACTCATGAGCGTGGCGGCCACCGGCAGCTCACCGCCCAGACCAAAGCCTACCAAAAAGCGGAAGACCAGCAGGGACTCATAGCTCCATGCCAGAGCGCACATACCTGTGGACAGGCTGTACAGCAGCACCGTGATGGAAAAAACTTTTTTTCGGCCGATGCGGTCGGCTACGGTTCCTGCAAGTACCGCGCCCAGTGCCATGCCGATAAGGCCGATGGAGCCAATCCAGCCGACCTGAGCCGGCGACAGACTCCACTCCTTGGCCAGCACCGGCAGGACAAAAGCGATAAGCCCTGTATCCATAGAATCAAACAGCCAGCCCAGTCCCGTAAGGACGAGCAGCTTGTAGTGAAAGGAACCCACAGGCAGGGATTCCAGCCGTTGTAAAATCATTTGCTTAACCTCTTTTCAAAAAATGCGACAGCTGTCATGACAATGAAAAATAACAATTTGCATTATACACTGTCTTGACACCTGTCGCAAGTATTATGTGAAAAAATTCTGCCGTGGATGATTTTTGGCGAGGGAAATGCTATAATATTGTGGTATTAAATTTATTAAGGAGTTATTTAGTATATGCGTGAAATAAAGGAATGGCTGCTGGCTGGCGGTATCACGCTGGCGGCCGGACTGATGATGAATATGAACGTGACCTGTGCCGCTGCTGCAAACAGTGATGCGGTGCGGATAAAATTCGGGCAGCCGTCAGCAACAACGGCTGGCGCAAAGAAGCCAGTTGCGCCTGCCGGCACCGGCACGGAGAAGGCGATGGGCAAAATAAGAAATGTCCAGCTTACATGGAAGGAAATTCCCAGTGCTGTCCGCTATCAGGTAGTGATATTAAAGTCAGCTGATGATAACAACAAGAATATCGCCCTGACTTATGATTATGTGTATACCAACGGTCTTACCGTTGACCTTCATGATTTCGGCCCGGAGGCGCGTAATTTTTACTGGAAGGTTTGTCCACTGGACTACAACGGCCGAGCGGTGGGGAATCATCACTTCTCCAAGCCGCGCCCCATTACCGATGGCAGGATAAACGCTGCTGCTCCCAAACCAACCACCCAGTTTGACAGGATGGATTATTTCCCTCTTTACCCCGTATTTTCCTGGGTGCCCTTTGGCAAGGCCAAGCAGCATGAAGTACAGGTATATCAGGTGACGGGGCAGGGAGAAAAGCTCCTGCGTACCTTGCAGGGCGGTGAGTACGATGTTTATGAGGACGGCGGCTACACCATGCCGGGAAAATATTTCTGGCGTGTCCGTGCCTTGAACAAAGACGGCAGTCCTTTGGGAGAATGGTCAGAGAGAAGTTATTTCACCATCAGGGCGGAAAAAACGCCCGTAGCCGCGCTGGGCGACAGCATTACCCATGGCGGCGGCGCCATGTCCGTGTCGCCGGGATATCTCCTGTATGACTGGGAATCCTATTGTCAGGTGCCCGTGAAAAATCTTGGCTATAGCGGCAACACCACCGAAGCCATGCTGGAACGTTTTGAACGGGACGTACTGCCCTTTTCGCCAAGGGTACTGATTGTGATGGGGGGCGTCAATGACTATCGTCTGGGCACACTGGGCTGGCAGACGGTACAAAATTTGCAGGCCATCAAGGAAAAGTGTGAGGCTTACGGGATTATTGTAGTATTTTTGACAGTGACACCTGTCAACTCGCCATTGATGGTCAGCAGGGCGCATATCGACCAGCCGCCTTACGACTGGCAGGTACATCAGAAATACATCAATGACTGGGTGAAGCAGCAGCCTTATCATCTGGATATTGCCACAGCTTTGACCGACAGCATGGGGAATCTGCGTGATACCTATACGACGGACGGCCTGCATCCCGATTACTACGGCAAGAAATACATCGGCGAACAGGTGGGACGCTACTTGAAGATTCACTTTGCCTGGGTAACGGACAAGCTCGTAAAAAAGCCCATTCCCACTTACAATGACTGAAAGCATTTTTTGCATTTTTAACCCAGTTATAATGACAACGGCCACATTTTGCTTTAAAATATAAAGTATAATAGGAAATGATATGAACTAAGGGGAAGGTGGAAGTTATGAGAAAGATTTTGGGATGCCTGCTTGTAATTTCCTGTCTGCTGTCTGGTATATGTATGGCTGCCCCCCAACAGATAACCGCTACCGGTATATATGTCATGGGAGAAAATGACTCGCCGAAAATTGCCAAAGACGCAGCCAGGCAGGAGGCCATGCGTTCGGCTGTAGAAAAAGCCGGGGTCTATGTGGAAAGCTATTCCCGGACACAGAATATGCAGCTGACGGCTGACGATATCAAAGTCATTTCCGGGGCGGTGCTCAAGGTCACACACGAGCAGGCGGTGCCGGAACTTTCTGCAGGAGTATGGAAATACACGGTCAGTCTGACCTGTGAGGTGGACACGGATAAAATCGACCTGCAGGCCATGATGGAAAAGCGCAAGGAACTAGAAAAGCTCCAGCAGGAACGCGACGCATTAAAAAAGCAAAACGAGGAACTGCTGGAAAAGTATCGGACAGCGCAGGGGCAGGAAAAAAAGGACATTGGTAAAGAACTGGAATCCCAGTACTCTTTGCAGGATGTATTTGACAGATGCGCGACCTACATTCAGCAGGGTGAACAGCGGCGCGCCATATATGAACTGAACAAGGTCATCGAGGATAAAAAGGTCAAGGACAGTCCCAGAGCCTATGCGTACTATCTGCGCGGCCGCGCCTACTACGAACGCAACATGGACACCGAAGCGTTGGAGGACTTTGACGCAGCCAGCGCCACGCCCCATAACGATAATATCTACCCCGTCTGGCGTGCCTGCTACTATCGGGGGCTTATATACTCTGACAGAGAGCAATGGGCTATTGCCTATGAGGAATTAAAAAAGGCATGGGAATCATCAGGACGGCAGGACGCCGAGATAGAAGCTGCCATGCAGCGCGCCAAAAGGCACATCTATCCGGCTTCCAGACGTGAAGAAAGGCGGCATGAACCTCCCGGAAGACAGCAGCGTCCCGGCGGCAGCGGTGACGCCATAAATTGGGAAAAGGTGGTTTCCGATGTGTTAATAGGGGTATTGCGTCAGGGCGGTTTGTAAGGTTTTTTTGCAAAAAGTATTGACAACAGCGCACCTTATCCGTATAATTATGTCTTGTGAGTGACACACTTGCAAATGGCCCGGTAGTTTAGTTGGTTAGAATGCCGCCCTGTCACGGCGGAGGTCAGGGGTTCAAGTCCCCTTCGGGTCGCCATTTGCCTTTGTAGCTCAGTTGGTAGAGCAGGGGACTGAAAATCCCCGTGTCAGTGGTTCGATTCCGCTCGAAGGCACCACTAAAAAAATAAAATCCTTGTCTTAGCCAATGCTTTGACAAGGATTTTTTGTTTTGCCATAAATATTATCTGGCACGGAAATCAATATAGAGGATTTCCGCTACGTTAAACAGCAGCAGTCCCTTCTTGGTGAAGAAGGAAAAAGAATCAATGTTTTGAAGCTGGAAGGAACTCAAATCATTGCTCTGCAGAAACTTCTGCCCGTCTTTGTCGGTATAGCGGATGGTCAAAATATCATCAACAGAGACGGAAGAACCGCCCTTCCAATGCACAACTGCTCTCATGGTATCACCCCTAACGTAGTAAATATATTCGACGCAAAAAGAAATTTTCCTGCTTGAGTGGCGGCAGGGACAGGCTGTGCTATACTGAAAAGGGCAGAAATTATGTGTGTAAATTTAGGAGTGTAATAGATGGAAGCATTTTGGGCAGCGTTTTTGCTGATTTTCTTTGCGGAAATGGGAGATAAGACACAGTTCCTCGTCATGGCACTGGCTGGCAGGTACAGCAGTCGGGCGGTGCTTATCGGCATGACCTTGGGGATTGTGGTGGTGCATGGCGTGGCTGTAGCCGTGGGCGCCACCATTGGCAGCCTTATCCCGGCAGAAAAAATGACGATAGCGGCCTCGTTCCTCTTCATTTGCTTCGGACTGTGGTCGCTCAAAGGGAATACTGAGGAAGAGGAAGAATGCAGGGCCAGCCGTTTCGGCCCCGTAGCCACGGTGGCGCTTACCTTTATCATCGGGGAAATGGGGGATAAAACCCAGCTAGCAGCCGTAGCACTGGCCTCGGAAATGGGCAGCTGGCTGCTGGTTTTCGCCGGTGCCGTAGCCGGGATGGTTATCGCTGATGGTATGGGACTCGTGGCCGGCAATTACCTGCAAAAGAAAATATCGCCCCCGACCATGCAAAAAGTGTCAGCGGCGATATTCATCGTATTTGGTGTGGCAGGCTTGGTGCAGTTTATGTTATAAATTTAGCTGTGGTTCATTTTATTTTGTCACGAATATATGCTATAATAAGTATATATGTTTTCTATACTTTGTATTACGAATAGACGAAGGAGTGGAGATAATGCCAACAACTAAATCAATAAATATCCGCATTGATGAGGATTTGAAAAGTCAGTCTGACAAAGTGTTATCTGATTTAGGGCTGACAACCTCTGCTGTGGTATCAATGCTGCTAAAAACGATTGTCCGTAACAAGGCAGTCCCTGCGGAATTGTTCACCATTCGTGAACAGGCAAGAAATAACGCCGAGTATTTGGCAAAACTTGACCGCAGCTTTGCCGAATACAAAGCAGGCTTAGGACAGCAACATGAACTGCTAGAGGTCAATGATGTCTAATTTAGTATGGACACCTACTGCTTGGTCAGAATATTTGTCTTGGCAGGTTGAGGACAGAAAGACATTGAAACGCGTTAATGAACTGATAAGAGATATCGAGCGTAATGGCTTGCGCAAAGGGATAGGCAAGCCGGAACCGTTAAGGCATTATCCAGCTTGGAGCAGAAGAATTGATGATAAGAACCGCTTAGTATATAATGCGGATAATGATGGAAATTTGATAGTCTTTTCGTGTAAGGGACACTATCAGGATAAATGATTGGTTTTGTTTTTTAACTCCTGCAGTTTGATAATAAAATCCTGAACAAAGTTAAGGAAATCTTCCCTCTTATCAGCTGGTATGGTTGAGTAGGCCAGCAAAAGCTGCTGTTCCCGTTGGGTGAGTTGCAGTTTGGTGGCTAATTCTGTTACAAGGTCGGCGCGATGGCTCACAAACATTTCCCCTGTGCCATGACGCAGGTACTCTTCATTTATATTGTATTCAGCAACAAGCTGAGAAATGACACGTTCTGTAATGGGACGTGTCTCTTTTTCGTATTGGCCTATGGTGGTTTGACTTAGGTTGATACGCGCACCAAAGTCGGTTTGATTCAGATTAAGAAACTTGCGGATAGTCTTTAAGTGTTCGCCCATGCTCATAAAGATAATCACCTCATATAAAGTATAAAAAATTATATAGTGAAAAGTAATAAATAGTGATAAATACTATAATTAGAATATAAATAACTTAAATCACTGCTATATTAAATTACATATATTTTATGTAATACGGTGCGTATATGTCAAATATACGTGGGGATAAATGCGATAATTATTATAAGGTTTTTTATAACCATTGGATGTAAGTGGGGAGGAGTTTTGAGGAAGAAAACGAAGGAACGGAAACAAACACAGGTTTCCCCTGATTACATATCGGCATCAGTCGGACATAGCGGCATTTTACGGGACATGGCAGGACATTTTGCAGGCACTGGCAGATATGTGGTTTCTGCCATGACAGCTGCCTGTGCTATGCAGGGGACGGTTATGCCTGTATGTCAGGCACAGCACCGACAAGTACCGCATGGTCATCTACCGCAGCAATAAGAAATATGACTGGCATAAATGCAAACACCCCATGGGCAATGTGACGGTGGCATGATGGTGGTGTTCCGGGATGGGGATTTGAAAAAATTTTCGTGACTTGCAGGAATCATCAAGGGGATGTGGAAAATTTTATGTGCAGGACTTTTTAAAGAAATATCGGAAAATTTTAAAGTTTTAGAGAAAGGAATTTGACAACCATGAAGAGCAGCGTTACGCTTTGCCCAGCACAGGTTTACTGCGCTCTTTTTTCCTGTAACAAAGCTGCGTATATTATTCACGATGGATAACCGTCGGATTTGATGGGGTTACTATGCACTGTCAGGTTCGACGGTTTTTGGTTATGACGGGTTGCAAGTGGAGGAGGGACGAATGTGAAACACAAGAATTTTTCAGGTGTGTGGAAGAAGTGGAAGAAAAGGAGGCTGCTGGCATCTTTATTGCCTTTTTCCGTGCTGATGGCTATGCCTGCGATGATTTTGCCGCAGGAGGGGCAGAACTGTGTTCTTGCTGCAGCAGCGCAGGAACAAGCCGGGGATATTCAGAAAAAGAAAAGGGCAGAAGCAGCGGAAGAGCAGATGAAAGCCCTGAATGAAGAGAGGGAACAGCTTCGAGCACAATACGGCGAGAATAAAAAGATTACTGACGGCAATTATGATCATTCGCTGGCGGTCAAATGCGTCAACGGTACTTTCGTCGGCAAGAAAACAGAAAATATCATTGCCTACCGGGGCATTCCCTTTGCAGGAAAGCCGCCGGTCGGGGAACTTCGCTGGAAAGCACCCGTGGAAGTCAGACCCGACGACGGCGTGTACGAGGCTTATTATAATGCAAAAAGCGCCTACGGAAACGAGCAGCTGGAAACCGGCTCCCTGTTCTATCAGGATGAAGACTGCCTGTATCTGAATGTGTGGAAATCGGATGATGG
>ERZ842401.1953-NODE-1953-length-28237-cov-9.971152_pt1 | contig 28237 bp, 24 predicted proteins | sample MGYA00521270_ERZ842401 | MGnify/ENA primary metagenome ERZ842401 (study PRJEB31892, sample SAMEA3878208) | bioreactor metagenome | biome: Moose rumen | place: Sweden | collected 2011-10 | study: EMG produced TPA metagenomics assembly of the PRJEB12797 data set... | reverse complement strand
TGGAACTATAAAATATTACCTTCATGAATTTACCAACTTATTTTTTGAACATTACTAACATCAACATTTACAACAGGAAGGACATTCATTGTAATGCCACATAAATCTGGCACTTCATAGCCTTCAGGAAACACCAACTGTAACCACAACGTGTTGGCTTCAAAGCAATCCAATGCTTCATCTTCAAGCCATTGCTGGAATGCTCGTGGATATGCGCGTGGTTTAAATATATCTCGGTCATGTCTTTCATCTGTTAAATATAAAAGAGAAGCATCTTCCATGTTCAACAGATTCTCTTTCCAGATGTTCAAAAATGAGAAGAACTGACTTGATGATTGTTGGGCATCAAATGGCTCTGCCATTTCAATGTTCTCCATCTCGTTCATTGTCGAAAAATCAAGTTCTCTATTTTCAACACCGACATAAATGTGCTCTGGTAGGACTCTGCTTGTACCAGTTACAAGGAATGAAAGCCCTTGCAGACATTCTATTTCTGCCTTTGTTGTTATCCCTACCCAAACGCAATTTTTCCTGTCCATGCTGATTGCGCGTGACCCTTTACTGTACGATAACCTATTGGGGGTAAGAACATACAAATCTGTATATGGAACTAATGATGTGGTAAAAAGTGGTATGTAATTTATAGGTTGCTTGCTGTTAACTGTTTTATATGCAAATGAGGCACCAGTACCCACAGAGACTATTCCTGTTTCCTTTTTGGGCTTAAAAGTTGGATTTACTAATGTTATCGCAGGGATTGCCTCTATTTTTTCATGAGGGATAAAATCGGTGCAGAAACGATCAACTATTCTTTGTGTCGTTCCGTCAATATAGTCTTGAATCTTTTGACACTCATTTATAAGAGCAATGAGCATCATCTTGGCAACAGGATCCATTTGGTTGAAGTCTATGTCCTGTATTGACAATTCTCGCAATTGACTTATTGCCTCGTTAACTCTTTTTTCAACATCAATATCCATAGGGTAGTCTTATATCCGGTACTTCTTAGCTGTTGGCTCCATTAAAAACATGACGTTTTTCTCGTATTTACATGTCGTTCCCAATCCGTCTTCAATGATGCCATCCACTTTGATTGTTACAATGTATTTTGATGGAACTTTCTTTTTTCGCTGCTTTTCAGCTTCTGCCGAATTTAATTCCATTGACACAGTGACTTGCTTTAGTTGAGGGGCGTATGTGAATAAGCTCTGCCGAACACTTTCCTGACACTCTTTCTTTGTAATCTCATTGTATAGGCCTGCGGATAGCATTCCTGTCTGTTCATTGTTAAACTCACGATAATGCACATTTGAATATTCATGATTCCAATATTCAAATCCAAAATCAGGGTCTCCAACGAAGCTTCCCTTGGGAGTAAAAACAATTAACTCCACAAGGTTGTCAAGCATTGAAATACGTTCGTCAATATCACGAACTATACTTATACTTAACTCCTCGTTTCTAAAAGAGATGGGTGTACTGGCAAATTTCATTATTATATCTCAATACCTGTCCAACGTTCAATATCTTTCTGCAAGGTTATTTCGTAGGTGTTAGTATTACTTTCTATGCCATTTAAAACGGCTTTCAACTTTACCATGACAACTTTATCAGGTTCTCTCTTTCTGGAATTGTTAAATCCACTTTCAAGTTGTAATGTTTGTCCATTGAGGCTTTGGGATGGCTCAGTCCCATCAATCGAAAATAATACCATTGCCCCCGAAACGTTATTCGTTATTTGAACCCTTGCCTTACTATTTGTACATCTTTTTATTAATTGTGAGTTCGCTATCGTCGGAGCCTCTATAGTAGAAGGTGTTTGAGGGCCATCATTTAGCTTACTAACCTTTTCATTAATCGAAAAACATAGATCAAGGCCTTCCTTTATCCTTTGATAAGAGTCCTTGTAGTTATATGGCGCATATATGTAGTTCCTAAATCTGTCCGCATCGGCCAAGTCAATATAATCATCTAATTCACATGCACAAGTAAAAGCGCTGACACACTTTTGGACATTTGCCAGCAATCCCATCGGAGTCATCAGGTCTTGTTCTTTGCTGACAGTTATCATCAACTGTTGCACAACAGGCCAGAATGCCCTAATGACGTCTTTCCCGTTGGAATGAAGGAGATTTTTTGCCTTATTATCAATTTCCGCAAGAACATCAGAGAATTTTTTCAATAGCTCATTATACTTTTGGTGGGAAGAAACAAAGAGACATGGAGGTACAAAATCTATTTCGTCCAAACGCCAACCGTATTCATCAACGATTCTTGCAATAGGAAGAGAGTTGGATGGTATTGAACTGTTTGAAGCCATCAAAGAGAAAGTATAAATAGGCTCTTCATAACCATCATTTGAATCTTTCCATTGTCCGGTATAGTCAATTGTCAAGATATATTCTTTTTCGCCACTTTCTTCCGGTATTTGAATGCGGGTGTCAAACGAATTCGTGAATTTTGTGTCATAGTGAGCATCGATAACATTGCCACTTTTAGTAACAGCCGTACAATTTAGTGACTCAACATCAACAAGCCCTTTGGAAATATTGACAGATAAATCAAATGATGTTGACGGCAAAAGACCGAATCGTCCAGCTGCTGCCAATGCTAATGACTTGCCAACTAACTCTATTGTGCTGTCATCAGAAGCCCTTAGAACCTCATCTGTCAGCCTCATACCCTTTTTCCAGCATATTCTTTTAGTCATAACTATATGTTTGTATTAAAGTTCAGATAATTGAAGATGATGTCGTCTGAAAGCCGAAGAGGTACATCATCCTTACAAATGTTAAATTGCAAGGTCTCTTCAATGGCTATGAAGTAGTCTTGTATGAAATGTCTGAATACCTCTATATCATCTATAAACTTAAGAAAATCCTCGTCACAAGCCTCTTCAGACCAATAATGTATATCGTATATTGTTGTGTCCTCATAGAATGTGTTCCCTACATAACTATCGCCGAGTGAAGAATCAACTCCATCCGCATATCTTGGTTCTGTATCCGTATATTTAATCGTTTCACGACGTTTCTCGATTTTCAATCCTTCTTCCATGAAAATTTTACGAAGCATGAACGTCAATAGCGTTTTGTCACCTCGAATATTTTTACATGCGGGGATAAACATGAGAGTATGCTTAATAAATCGGTTAGATCTTTGTTCATCCGTAAGTTTGTCGCCTATAATATCTATTAAGACCTTGTTGTTATCAATATATTTGTTTAACGTCTCTCGTATAGATGTGCGCAATTTCAATAACAGCAAATCTAACGGTTCAAAGAATCTATATGCATTTTCCTTTTCTTGTTCTTGCTTTTGATATTCTTCAGCAAATCGTTCTTTCTCCTCCAACTTTGGTATATTGTCGAAACGATCTACTGAATGGAACATGAATTCTGGTAGTGAATTATACAGACTATTCCTACCGATACCGAATAATAGCAATCCGTCTCTCTTCTCTTCAACCTCTATAATATCATTATAGGCATTGCGTTTGTGCAATCCCCTTAATGCGACTTTGCATGTACCTGCAGGAAAATATGAAAGTAGCAATTCTACATTAATATCCTCTGGAATGTTTTTAGGTAGCATCTTTATTATAGGTAAAGGTGGGCATCACCTGTTAATTCGACGAAATATTGACCTTTTTCGGTTGCAACTTGAATCACATCAAATTGAGGAATGCCAATTTGCTGTAAGGTGAGTTCTCTATACGGGAAATCTGCATCAATATTTTCGAAGAAGGACTTGTGAAACAAAGTACGATAGCTCAATTTTCGCAACTCTGCATTGCTATTGATATATTCATCAAGTTTAGATTCGGGAATCATTACATGATACTCTTTCTCTGGCTTATCAGAGACAATCTTGTCTATAAACTTGTTGTTTCTCATGCTAATCTCCAGTGCTTTGACATTCAGTAATGACTTCAAATACTTAAAAACATCCTCAACGGTCATTGTTGCAGACAATTCTTTTCCGTCCATTATATCTTGCCATTGCTCATGAGCAGGGCAGTTTTTCTTCCAGGATGAATATTTGTATATATTCATACTATTTGTCATTCCTTCGTACCTAAGCATCTTTCCTTGAAGAGTCTTAAACTGACTGTTATCACCAGAATCAAGATGTATAATCTTCATAGCCTCTTGCACCTGCATGGCTCCAATTATTGACGCGCTTATAGGGGTGGTTGCTACTCTGCCAGCAGAGGTTTGTGCACGAACGACATCTGCACAGCCAGTTCTCAGCATGATAATATTGAATTCTTCTCTTGAAAGTCCACACTCATAACAGTTAATGCCTGGCGTATAAACTTTTACAGCTCCAGTTAGATTTTCTATACTACCATCAATCCATGTCTTTCCAGCCCGCATGCACAACCTGTTTAAAAGATAGCGTGCCATTCTACTATCAAGACAACCAATAACAACATCAACAGCTCGATACAGGCCAAAACCAACTTCTGAGAAAAGATTTCCGACAATGGGGGTCACTTTGATCTGGGGATTTATTTCCATTGCTCTTTTTGCGACGATTTCTGCCTTAAAGGAATGATTATATGCATCTTCTTCCCTGAATAGTACAGAACGAGTCAAATTGGAAATTTCTATCTGGTCAAAATCGACAACATATATGTGTCCAACTCCAAATAGTGCCAAATCTTTTACGACCTCATTTCCAAGAGCACCAGCGCCTGCAACCAAGACTCGGGCATTCTTGACTTTGTCTTTTTTGAACCAGGAGAGAAGGGTAAATACCCCCTCTCCCCATTCATATTTCTTTTCTTGCTGCATGATGTAACTTTTCAAATACTAAAAAACCAATCCAATATTTGCACCTATAAAGAACCGGCCAATTCGCTCTTTAAAAATATCGTAATCTCCTCCAGAACAATTAATGTCATATTGTGCAAATCCACCTAAACGAACTAATTGCTTGCCAATAGGAAGATAGCCACCAACATCTATTCTTGGAGCAACAAATATACCGGATTTACTTTCCCCAACTTCGTCTTTTCCACCAGTATAGAATGTTGGAACTACTCCAATTCCGCCATACATGGTGGCCTTTTTGCGGTCTAGATTGCAAAGTTCAATAGAGAGAGGTACACCTATCTCAAACATAGTTTCCGAAAGGCTCCCGTCTTCCCAATCCTTATAGTTCTGATATGCCTCTCCATATTTGCCCATTGAGAGAGCGACAGAAAGGCCAGCATTAAAGTATAATTGTTTTCCTATTTTTTGTTTCCAGGCACCATCAATTCCCCAAACATTTGATACGCCATTAACCACATAACGGGGAATGCTCATGAAGGCGTTCATTTGGAATGCCCCCTTTATCGGTGATGTTGGGGTGTCAACAACCTGAATGGTCGTGTCTTTTTTTAAGCCGAAGTACTCATACAAGTCAACGCCTTTTCTAAGCCGGAACTTGTAATCACCAGAACCTTTGTAATCTACTTCATAAGGACCAACTTCAAAGTTGTCCACATCCTGTGCAAATCCTGCTACGGAAATAGTAAGGAATGCAACTAAAGAAAAAAACTTCTTCATAATATCACTAATTTTTGTTTATTAATCGGTTTCTACATATTGAAATATGGTGTCACCAATCTTAAAGGTGTCTCCATTAGACAAAACTGACGGTTTCCCTACCGGAAGTTCTGCTCGTGTGTTGAAAATAACTCCTGTTGCCAAAGGTTTAATCATCGGAAGTGATTTGGCATGATCAATAAAGAGCTGAGCATGTTCCTTGGCGACCTTATTACTCTTTTCCCAGTTCATTTGAATTTCGCACTCACCAGTCATACCTAAAGAAACTTTGTTCCCGCCGCCAGTAGCGTTCATCCATTTGTGAATAGGAATTCTTTGTCCAGCCTTCACGCCATTCTGGATGACTAGGAAGTATTTTTCTGCAAGCATACGAACAGTTACAAGTGAAGCCCCAAGGCCTCCACCATAAATAACAAAGTCAAGTAACATATTCATCCAACCATATCGAGAACTTGTAATACTGGAGAAATACAACACAAAGAATCCTATGATGGCTGAACAAACTCCGCCAATCATTGCACTCTTGACAGGAATCGAAGACTTTATAGTTAAGCTGAGCGATGTGCAAACAGAGAACAAAAGATAGGCAGGAAGCGAACAATACCAAGGAATGTAGGTCGTATTGATTGCTGACAACAGCACACAGAACAAAATAGCTCCAATGGCAAATGAAAGCATTCCTATAATACCAGAGAGCAGTGATAAGGCAACAATTTTGATATAGATTCTCCAATCCTTTTTCCGATACTCGTCATTATATCTGAAAATGAGTGACAGGAAGAATCCGAGGAGGAAACCAATCGTTAAGAAAGCAGAGACCTTTGTGACACATGTGTCATATAAATTTAATTGCTGTTCTTCGTTAGTAAAGAAAGTATTTACAATACCTGTAGCCATTGAAGTGAAGCCACCTCTTCCCATAAGTTCATAAAGAACCCAGCTTACAAGACCTGCACATATACCCGCAATGGTCTGATAGCAGTCCCTCAAAGAACTCATAGTAAGCAATTCCTTCCATTCTATGTGATCTTGGATACCCGTTTTGCAATTCTGGCCGTATTCAGCGCACTTATAACCATTCTGATGCCAACAATGAACATGCATGATGTGCTTACACTTCACAACAACCATCTGACCTGGTTGTATGTCTTGCTTGCAATAGTGGCATATTCGTCTTTGTATGTTTGCTTCTGGCTCATACTTCTTATAATACTTTAAAGCAAAGGATTTAGATTTGATATATGGAATCAGAATCTTCATTACGCAGAAGAAGAACACTATCGTAAACAGAGTCGCAAGAATTGCTATCAAATACTTAATAAGAGTGTCTACCGTACTTTCTTCGTGTGTGGGCCAAGGATTTTCTGCAGTTCCGATGGAGTAGGCTCCACTACCCATCTGAGAACCTTTCCATTCCGCAATGTACGTTGTTTTACCAGAATATATTTTGCTGTCAGTTGCCTTATAAATGAAGGCGAAATCGTACATTGCATCTTGAACAACTTGCTGGAAGTCTTCTAAAACACTATTTAAATCATCTGATGGTTTATATGCTCCACGTCGATCAGAAAGAATTTGTCCTGCATCATCACGTGGACTAGTTACACCTTCAAATGTTAACTTTACATTTTCATCAAATCCATTTCCTGTATAATAAAAAGCATATACTTTGGGAACAACATGCGACCTGTCTTTTTGGTAATCGGTCACCTCAACAAAAGTTATAGCCTCGTCCTCTGGCCTTTTGCTTCCCTCAGTAAATACAAACAGAAGGTTCTTGTCCTTATTTTCTCCTGCACGTTTTTTTATAGCCTTATTCTTTGAATAGCTATCATCTAAGACTCTAACAGAAGATTCTAATTCTGAATTCCCGCCTCCAAATTCAACAAGTTTTGAATAGAGGGCACCATAAAAGAATTTACTGGCTGCTCCTTTATGAAATTGAGGCTCCAATTCTTTGTAATTATGCTTTGTGACAAGCTTACTTGACGAAATGTTATCTCCAAAGAAGGATAAATAAACACAACTATCAGGCGCACTTTCGACAAGAGTTCCTATTACATCATAAATCTGTGCTTTCCCTTCCTCTGGAATACTTAAATCAACTAATACTGAAAAAGTATAATCGGCAGGTATTCTCTGACCAGAACTCAATGACTGAATGTTTCTTCTGTCATTTGAAATGATATTTTTGTCATCCTCATAAACAACCAGATATTTCTCCAAATCTGCTGTTGTTACTTCTGTTGAGCGATTACCATCACTATCCAATACTTTTAGGAAGAGTGTTATGCTGTCTTTCCCGACACCATACTCATATTTTTTGTCGCAGAACACAATCTGCTTAACGTCCTGGGCATTCATGTTAAATACCACAGCAATAAGTGCCAAAATAGTAACAAATCTTTTCATGATTATCTTTTTCTTCTTGTCCATATTTTGAGTTCTTCTAATTTCTGTTCTCCATAATAATTTTCATCAGTACAAATGTCCTGATTGATAATAGGAATAGATGTTAATAGTCCATCGGCTGAAGTATATACTAGCACAAACCTGATTTTGTTAATATAGCTTGCAATTGCTTTCCTAATGGACGGTATACTACAGTGTGTTGCCATAATAAAGCATCCAACTAACTCATTGTCGGGTACTGCCTCGTTTTTAGTAACGGTTACTGCAATGTTTTCGGTCTTCAATCCTTGCTGATTGGTAAATCCATGAACCATCCCTACAAAGCCCGTAGACTCCTCTGTGGCAAATTTACCCATATCAATAATAGCCCCATTACTCAATTGTATACCTGAACAACTATTGCTATGCTTTTTGGCACTTGTAAGAGTGTTATAGTAGTCCTCTGGCTTAAAGGAATTTCTGTCACTCTCTACAGCCCATTTATAGAGTTCTTCGAGAGAGTACATTTTCTTCAAGTCTGCTTTTGAGTTTATGGAAGAATCGCGTTTAAACGTGAAGATTCCCATTTCTTGTTGAGGTGTAAGGATGTCAACCACAATTGCTGTTAGGAAGTTGGGGTGGGTTGGGTGTTTCAACTGCATTTGGACATTACTGTCAGAATTGCTGAAGAATACACCAAGTCCAGGATGAGAGTGAACCCAACATGTCAAGTCATATTGCAAGTTTGTATCCCTTCTCAATTTTCTTAACTTCTCTGTTACCTTCAATTTGATTTTACCACCAAAGTTTAACTCGTATTCCGCAAATACTGCATCGTCACCAGGAAGAACTATATGCTCTAATGAGACATAATATTCGTTGCTCTCTGCATCGTGAACCCATCGGCCTAACACCATACACCCATCTTCTTTCGGGTTGTTGGGGTTACGCAAATCTTCCGCATACATATTGTAGATGTCTTTGATGCAGGTGTTCTTTATGTACATTCTTCGGACAGCAGAGTCTTCACAGAACTCATTGCAGTCAATCTTTAGGTAAGCGTCATTGTCAATAACATCTTCAAGACTTTGCTTTCTTAATATCGAAGTAGTCTTTCTTCTTACAACAATTGCGGATGAAGCATCTGTTGTCCCGTTGGCCTCATTGTTTGATAATGTGGTTGTGCGATTCTTCTTGTTAGCCTTCCTGAACCATACTAACAGGATTATTAGTAAAAGAAGTAGGCCTGCGCCAATTCCAATGATTTTCCAATCCAGATTTTTCCAATCAAAAGTCTCAGTAACAGATGTGCTGTTTATTTCATCAGACAATCGGTTGATATTCTCTTCTCGTTGGCTGAGTCTGCTTGTTAAGATCATCTGAATACTGTCTATGCACTCTGCTTTATTAACAATTTCCTTTTTACCCAAACTTTCAATATAACCAGTAATCAAAGACGTTGTATTCTTTGAATACTGATTTAAGGAATCGCGTGTTGAGTTTATATATGAATTCAAATGATTTTCTCTAATATAGGCATCCTTGTCATTCCAGTGCCTCAAACTCTTTAGATGTTCTTCTATAGTTGAAGTTTCTTGCTCTATTGATATTGAAGACAAGAACGGAATCGTCTCAAGATAGTTTATAAAATCAGGAATAACATCTTCTATTGTAAGTGGGCCTTTTTTAGTTTGTGGTATTGGCTTAACCTCTGTCACCTCCTTAACTTTCGTCGGCTCGGGCTTATTTACAACTTGTTGAACGGGCTGTTGTTCTTTTGGTTCCTCTGGCTTCTCAACCTTTTCTACCTGTTCTTTTGGCTTGGTTTTTCTTATTATATCAATAAACTTCCCACCACCTTGGGGTTTCGCTTCTACTATATTACATGTAATATCTATAGTTCTCTGCTCTCCCTTCTTCAAACTAATAGAGACAGGCCCACCAGTACCATATTCATTTGTAAAACGAACAATGACACCATCGTTAGAATTATTCTTGATGTAACTAACAACAACTCTTCCCTGATGTGGACTGTTACTTGATTTGATTTCAATTTCACTTTTCGACAATCCTTGTGCATTCAAACAAAGACACAGAAATGCGAGTAAATTTGTGAGTAAAAACTTATTTAATGATGCCATAATCGTAATTATATTGTTATTCCTTTGTTCCCTTTTCCTTTCTTGCCTATTTTACTAATCCCGTCGTTAATTGCGCTACGGGTTTTACGTCTTGCTTCACCTTGAACACGGTTGATTTGGCTATGAGCCATATTCCTTGCTCGACGTTTTGCCTCGTCTTCTGCTCTTTTAACAACGGTCTGTTGCATATCCATAATACTTTTCTGATTCTTGACATTACGGAAATGCTGAAATGTCTGGTTTCCAACAAATGCGAGAATAGCAAGGATAACACCACCAATAATCAACCATAGATTTTGCTTTCTATCCTTTTCTGCTTTTTGTTGTGCTGCAGCAGCAATGGAATCTTGTCTTGCCTGTGCTTCTTCTTGAGCCTTTTTTGCCTGAAGTCCTGCTTCTTTAGCAGCAGCGTCAGCCGCAGCACTGGCACTGGCTTTCAGTTCCTTTTCCTTCTGCTTGCAGTCTGCCAGCACATCACTAATCCTTGTAGACAAACTATGATCGGATGTACTATGTCCAATTACTCGTAGTCTTGATATAGTTTGTTGAAGTTCACCAGAGAATTCTTCTCCTTCTTGATCGTCCAATAAATCATAAACAACTTTAATTAGGATATTCGCTTCATCTGCCTCGGATAGAGTACCATCAACTTCTTCTTGTGATGTTATTGTTTGAGTTGTTAACTGTGTTGCTGGATTATTGGGATTAACTGTCTGCTTGTGTTTAGACATTTTAATTAACAAATCTCCACAACTGCTAAAAACCTTATACCGATGCTTCCCCTCGTAATGGGCTATATATATTGGAATCTTTAGTTCCTCTGTTTCTGCTGATTTCAATTCCAATGAGAGTTTCTGGTTGTCGTTAAGTATAAAATATCCATCTCTTGATATTTTATAGTTGACACCAGAAGGAACCATAAAAGGTTCGGGAGATATTCCTAAGAATTCAGTTTCATCTCCATAATTGCCCATCCTATCAAAAAATAGGACGACCACCTCGTCAAGCTTTTTATACTTGTCTTTAAATGTCCGTCCCAATCTTTTTTTTGCATCGATGAATTTGATAACAACTTGTCCGTTATTCTGGGCAATGTCGTATGTAACAATTACTCTGTCTCTTTTTGTCGATTCCAAAGTGTCAGTTACTTCCTTTGCCCATAATCCAGAACATAGAAGAAGAAATGATGCGAAAAGGAACTTTCGTTTTCCCATTATCAGAAATTATTAATTCTGTTATAGCGCTCTATTATCTTTGACTTATAATCGCTGTTTTTCCAAACAGGAGAATGTTTCCCACAATTATATAATAGATTTACTTCAGATATAACGGCATCTTTAGTCGCTTTCCTGTTGTTGCTACTATAAATCTTCTTATAATAGTCATCTAATTTGTGGTATATCTGCTGGGGAGTCAATTTGCAATATTTGCAACCTGCAACTGGCTTGGGACGGGAATCTGGATGCTTTTTCCCACAATCACCCTCATAGTTGGTAAAATCTATATCGTCAAGTTTTTGTTTGATTCCATTATACCTTTGATAGCCCCTGTCACTAGTGTACCAATTATGACGGCTTATAACCTCGTCAATTTCAGACTTGATTTTACTTATTCTTTCCTTGTAGGGAGCCTCTTGTCTTTCCAATGATGGTTTATGTTTGGAATTAGTACAGAATGTTTGCTTGGAAATATCTTCAATCAAATCATTACAGTCTTTTTCAAGGCGTATAAAATCCTCATCTGGCTTAACTTCCACCTCAATCTCAAGTTCGAGAATCTGCTTTTCCATAAGCAACATTTTATTGGTTCTCGTAGTTGTACCGAGGAATTTCTTGTCCTTGTATTTTGCGATATATATAGGAAGACGGCACAATTGAGTTTCTGCACTCCTAACAGAGATTTCAGGTAACATAATCTTTTCTGAAGGTTCAATGAAAAGTACATTTCTTGCTTCTCTATAGGTATCTATATTACGCTGTCCTTTAGTTCCAGGAAAGTTCTTGTCAAAGGTTATAGAGGGTGAAAGCTTTTTTAACTCCTTTTCAGGATAGGCATGACCAAAGAGGATAATGACGTTTGACTCGTCAAGATTCTCTATTTCAACAGTTACTTTAGCATTCCCGTCATCATCTATGTCGGCCCTTGTCACAAATACATTGCAATAACCAAGGCGCACTTGCTCTTTTGTGTGACCATCGTCTAATTTTACCTTCTTCTGTTCATCTGCGAAAGTCGAGATAGCAGCCAAGAAGAAAAATGTCACAAATATCAATAGCTTTTTCATATTGTCAGTGATTTCTTTATTGGTTTATCATTATTAGCTTCTGTTCCAGCCCCATCTTCTTTAGCTTGAACAGGAGGCAAGTTCTTATCTGGGCCATCCTGCCCGAAACGGGTCCATCCATTGGGTTCCCCTTCTTCACGCACCCATTCGGCAACATTCTGATCTTCAGGATAGGGGTAAGTATTCTGGGCGTGATAGAGCTGATATTTCAGATAACGCTCTACACGAAGAACGAGATCCTTTAATGCTGCCAGCACTCCCATTTCCTTAATTGTCAGACAGACATGACCTTTGAAACTACCTGAATATCGGATATTAGGATGCCAAATGTTCGTTCTAAACGTAAAAATAGGATTACCATCTGCCGAAGGATAATTGTTGGGTAAGACTATGCTCATCTTATGGAGATAGCCAAAAATCGGTTCTCTTGGAACACCTGTATCTTTTACTCCCACAATAGACTTGCATCGGTACCATATTTCATATTCCGTTGGAAGCCCCATAATGTTTTTTTTACGGATAATGTATGATAGGGACGGCTTGCGAGGATTTGGACTCGTGGCTTTGCGCTTACTACACAGGTTGTCCAACTCCCTCCACTCTTGCAACAACCGCGCATCGCGTCCAGACAGTTCTTTCTGGTTGAAATTATTGATTAAGTCATTCATATTCAGCCGATGTCTTTATCAGTTTAACCAGCAATAGGAACAGAGATAAGATGAAGATTGTCGCCGGGCTGTATGTTGTAGTCCATCAGGCATTGTTCACGACCATCTTCATCCTCGAAGTCGAGGATTTCAGGCTCCTCACCGTCATCGAGCATCTGCCCCAGAAGATATTGGATAGGATTACCTCCGTTATCCATCTTGGGCAGTTCAAAGACTTGCACAATGCTGTTAATCTGATCACGAATAGTCTTGTTCGGGTCAGTCACTTTCACTTCGACTTCTTCATAGGAAGTACCGTCGATTGTCAAATTGATGATAAACTCTTCATCGTAGAATTCTTCGTTTGCCATATTATTTAAGTTTTTAATTAATCTTTTATATCAAGTTTGTAAATGTCTGAACTATAGCTTGTCTTGAAATAGAAATTGTCTTTAAGCAAGAAAGAAAACCTAATTTGGACAGGAATTGGCAAACCGTCTCGTATTCCAGGAATCCATTTCGGCATATTCTTAAATGCAGATAACACATTCTTCTCTATATCGGGATTCGTAGTCTTTATGTCAATGTTATCATTGATAGTGCCATCTCGATTGATTACAATCGACACCGAGAAAAATTTGTCTTCTTCTCTAATTGATTTAAGTTTTAATGCCTGTGATAAATACTTGCAAAGGCCTTTGTCCCCGCCATTGAATTGTGGCATCTCGTCCAGTCGATCATATAAGACGACTGCTGCTTTTCTTTCTTCATCCTGCGACAAATTTGAATGTACTTTGTTTTCAACAATATTTTGCGCAACAGGCTTTTCAACGGGAACTGCTCCTTGTACCGTTGAACTATTGTCAGAACTTGCTATAGAATAAATGAAGCACAGTACACACAAAGCCAAGGCACTTGTAACGCCACAAACATATCCTTTGCTAATATTCTTTCTTTCAGAATAGTTTTTGCTTGTGGCATATTCTGTCAACTGTCTGGCTGTAGGACGATTTTGAGGTGTTTTGCTTAAACAAGCACAAATCAGGCGTTGTATTCTCTTCGAACATGTGTTCTTAGGGAAGTTGAGGGATGGCTTCTCATCTGTTTGGTCGCAGCCGCCTCGTTCGCCAAATGGTACTGACCCTGTAACAAGTTCGTATAGAGTGGCACCTAATGCCCATATATCACTTTCAGGCATAGGTATAGTGCCATCAGAGAATCTTTCTGGTGCCATATAGGCTAATGTACCGCTATTCTCTTCTGCATCATAAGCATGATGCGGGCGTGAAATACTAATCCCAAAATCCGTTATTGTATAGTTCCTGTTGTCATCAATTAGGATGTTTGCTGGTTTGATGTCCTGATGGACGACAGGAGGATTGTTCGTGTGCAGGTAGTTTAAACCTGAAGCAACATCATGGATGAACTTCCATATATCATCGTCTTTCTGCACTTGACCTGTCAGAAGTTCTGTAGAGCCATTCTTGCAGTAAGGCAATACCAAATAGGGAGTTTCCTTGAATATAGCAAAATGAACTGGATGTAACAGGTTAGAATGCTGGCAGTTGAATACAACTTTAAATTCATTTCTGAATCTTTGTATTCCTTCTATATCAAGAGCATTCTGTGGACGATATACTTTTATTGCTACTTTCAGACCTTGCTCTTCATCAACTTCATTTGAGTCGGATCCATCGTAATCAACAGTATTGGTATCTACTGCCAACCAAATGTCAGCCGTAGCCCCGTCTGTGCTCAATGGGTACAAAAGCCTGTAATGTCCATCAAACAGCTCTTCGGATTCTGCTAATTGCTCTAAGTCCAACATCGTTACCATATCCATGCCCCTTTAGGCTGGTCGTAATTTTCACTCCGATAATACTCAAATTTGTTTTTGAATACAAGAAGCTGATAGGCTGACTCGCTTATCACTTGCGGCTCTTTCACTCCATAGCGATAAAGTGCCAACTCATACTTATTCTTTTCTAAGTCTATCCTAATCATAAAGTCTGTCTTGGTTTCAGGATGTGCACCATAAAAACGATCAAATATCACTTGGATTTCATCATCCTCAAACCAAAAGTATGCTGTATATTCCGACTTCTTAATTTGCCACTTCAAAGATAATTTCTTTGGTTTCCCTGCTTGATGATAGTTCAACAGCCTATCGTCATGCAGTTTATCGAAAGTACCATCAACGAGCAGTTCTTCAATATAATCAAAGGTTGGAACAACATCGTCTTGGTTTGTTTTGTCCCACTTGTTATTATCTTCATCCCAATGCTCAAATAAATACAAATAGCGGTAGGTAAACTGCTGCATGTATTTGTCAAACAAATGCCGAGATGGTAAACCATTTTTTAGGTCTGAATCATTGTTAATATAGAAATTACAATATTCTTCAAGTGAGTATTGAGACTCTCCACCCATAAAGGTTTCCATATCAACTGTTGTCTCTTCTCCCAAATGCCATCCTTCGAGAACTGACTTTTTATTGCCAGATGCCCAGACAGCAACACCGCCATATGGTGCCATACCAACAACAAGATGAGTAAACAAGTCCTCTTGGGTCTCCTTTTCTTTTTGTTGCCAAAGGGTTTCCAACAAATCGTATTGTAACCTGTCGCGTAATATATAGAACTTCTTTTCCACAATAGATAGCCATACCATATAAATTACCCGTGGCATTGGAAATGTATCACGTTCTAGTATCTGTGTACTTAAAATCTGCCCCCATTCTCCACTATAAGGATATAACTTCGGAATCTCTATCGCTTCATCACGTCCATAATAGAGAAGACCAAAAAAAGTGTCTGAAGGATATATGCTTGGCGCATTACCCGAAACACAAATCTTATATTGAGATTTCACGCTCATGAATTAATCTGATACAAGAATCTTCTAGTATTATCACCTTTGTTGCCATGATACAAATAACGGCAGAACGTCAATTTGTCATAACTTGGGTCAAAACCTAAAGAATCCTTCGCCGAGAAATGTAAATTCTTCCTAAGCCGTTTATATGATTCAGAAGAAAATGTCCCACCAGGATAATAACAATGCCGACCATGAACGCCTTCATCTGCATAAGCAAGTAATTTTTTGTTCCACTCACTGAACCTACGTTCGTCAGTTTTATATCTTAAAGGAATTGTATTAAATGTAACTCTCTTATTTTTCCCATTTGTTCTTTTCCACATCATTTCCAACGGTATGTTACCATAAACGCCATATACCTTTCGCTTTATATTAGCAGTTGTATGGGTCAAGTTTTCTCCATATCCGTCACCTTCACCAACCCATCCCAAATTTTCAAAAGTCTGTTTGTTTAAGGATTGTTTAACAGAAGAAGCTTTGTCAACAAAGTCCATTGCAAAATTAATTTGTGGTTCGCGAGCAAACTTAGTAAGAGAAAAACTATTGTCTTCGCCACTAACATATCCACCGCCAACATCCGAATGGCAACCTGGTATCAATATTTCTGCATTGTTTGAACTTGATGCTGCGCTCCCTATATCAGTTAATGCAAAATGAGAACGATATTCATCCATCGCACAGAGATGATATGTTGATTTCACCTTATCAGTCAATGTTGGAGAAAATAGTCCATAGTCAGTCACGTTATTTGCATAGCTTTCTGTCGTTACTCCACCTATTGAACTTACAGTATCATATATTCCAAGAAAATCTACAGTAATAATTTTTAATCCTAGCTGGTCAAGAAAATGCAAGTAGTTGTTGCTATAATAACTTTTAGCAACCGAATCTTCAAACTCTTCCTCACACCCCAATTTGTCACCGCTACCCCTAACGGCTAAATAGGAGAAAAGCCGAGCACAAGTTGCACCACGGCTAAAGCCAAACACATCAAAATGTACCTCTGTGTTAGGAATGTCTTTTGGGGACAACCCTTTTAATCTTGTCCTTATCAAATTTACTGCTTTAGCTACTAATTTGGCAACACCAGAAACACCTTTTCCACTTATACTGCCTTTCCAATTGTATGTCTTTTCATACCATGCAGCACTGTAGATGGCTTCTGTTCCTGCTCCCTCTACATAGATGTTGTATATGAAAACATCTGCATCTCTTTTTTCTCTCTCAAGGGTTTCTTTAGACATCCCTTTATATATAGAATGTAAGAGGGCTACATTTGAATACTTCCCATTTTCGACATAAGGCTGATTAGCCCCATTCTTAAAAGACTCATCTTCAGTACTGATTAACTCAGACTCCCAGTCATCACTATTGGATGAGTTCTTCTTGAACTTTTTAGCATCTTCTTTCTGAATCATATTGTTACTGGTGCCGTCAAAGAATACCCCAAAATAATACTTTTTAGGGCGATCCATTGTATTCATCGACTCTTGTGTCTTGGGGGTATCCGCGTTAACAACTCCTATTGATGCCATCTTTAAAACTAACCTAAATAATCGATGATTTCACCTTCCTTTGAAGGGTCTTTTCCTTTGCCTCCTTGATATTTAAGGGATCCTGATCCGTTTCTGTTAGCTCCCTTTTCTTTAAATTTTTTCAATGTCTCGTTTTCGTTCTTAATATCAGACTGATTCTTCTCAAATCTTTTAGCTACTGCTTTTTCCTGAGAGACCACATGGACTTCGTTTACTGGCTTAACTTTGTGCGCAGACGTAGTAATACTCCCGAATGGCCTTCCTGTATGTTCGGCTGTGTCGTATAATGTATCTGAATATTTCGGATCATATTCACATTTAATTCCTGTTTCTTTTTCAAGCATTTTTGCTCTTATCTTTCCCAGTTTTTCATTCGGGGCACTTTTCGACAAACTCTTTTCAGCAGCAGTCCATCCTTTCTCTGTCCCTTTTGCCAGTTCAGATGATGCTTTTTCTACTTTTGCACCTGCTCCTGCAGCTTCAGCACCCTTCTTGACCTTATTAGCAATTTTTACTCCATTTTTAACAATCTTCGCACCGCCAACAGCATCGCCAGCCCCCGGTACTGCCGCGAGAAGCGACAAACCTGCCTCTGCCCAATTCCCGCGACAGGCGGAAATTGCGGCATTCATTAAGTCTGGCACCGCTCCAGCAAGAGGTGTCATGCCTGCAACATCAAGAGCCATTTGAATACCGTCAAGAACGTCATTTACATCAAGATTATCTGTTTTTTCTTGATGTGTCTCATAATCTTCTTTTTGGCTACGACTTAAGTCTGTAGGACCAGTGCTTTTTTGTCCATCATCCACAATGCTGATGGTTCCGCCCCACACACAAGAACAAGTACTTGATTTTAATAAAGCAGGATTGCCTTTTATTATGTAATCATTCTTGCCTCCCATCCAAGGGAAAGGAGTATTGTGTATACATGGCATAGGGGTAAGAGAACCATGATTAGCTGCTGTCGCAGATGCTGTAGCTGGGAAACCTAATGAACGACATCTGCCGAAAGGAGCTAGGTTGACCATAGATAGATGATCGCTAATGTTTGCCATTGGCTGACCTGTAAGGAAAACCGTACGTGATGGAAGAACTGACAGTTTCGCCTGGCTTGTTCCCATTGAACAACGCATTGTCGCTCCAGAACAAATGTAAGAATCTGGCATTTGTATTATGAATTGTTTTTAAGCAGGTTGAGCAATTTTAGCGAGTTCCATAGCTAGCCTTTTTTTATTTCTCATATCATCACCAAATCCAAGTGGTATATAAACCTGTTGCTGACCACCGACAGCCCATAATGGCATTCCTTCGGGCCGTCCTATGGAATTCCTTCTGAGTTTTCCTGAGGCATATCTTTGCATATTGTCCCAATTGTCATATGTTCCTCTTGCTGCACTCAACAAGCATTCAGCATCAAATGGAAAACAAAATTTATAGCACTCTCGTTTTGCTGTTCCCAAAAATTTGCCAGAAACATCCATTAAATCGTAATAAGGACTTATGCCTAACTGTTCCTGAGGAACTTTTCTAAAACAGAAATACTCACCTACTGTCGTAATGTTAGTTTTTTCGTCATAAAGAGATGCTTTTCCATTAACAATTACGGCCTTACACCATTGATATAATACTGTTCCTTTTGAAATTTTCCCAATATAAATATCATGTTTAAAATTAATAGCATCAACTTGCTTAGGATCTTTTCCCCAATATGCATAGAATGATGATGCAACTTCTTCCCTAGCTCTACAAATAGAATCCCTAAGCTTTCTTTTCAAATCATCGTAAACAACCCATTTCAAAGCTTGATCTGAAGAAATTTCATGCAGAAGAAATTCCAGTTTCCGCGCTTGATTATGTGTCATGCGACATCCTTCTGAGATTTTATAAACCGTATCTTTTATACGATCAGATAAAAACTTAGCATTACCGCCTGTTTTAAATGCATGAATATCACTGGATAATTGTTGAATTAAGTAATCCATAAATAACTAAACAGGTTATAAAAATTTTATTGAACTTTGACTACTCCTGCCTTAATATCAATCTTACTACCAGCATTAAGAGCAGCGGAGTCGCTAGCTTTCATGTGGTGTGTCGTCGAATACTCAAGCAACTGGTCTTTTGCCTCTTCACGAATGTTTTCTGCAGTAACTTGCAGTTTGTGCTCAACTTGTTCGTCTTTGTTGTCACCAATTTTAATAAACTGGTTTTCGCTGACTGAGAGAGAGTCGTTACGGTCTATGTTTGTACTGCGATCATTACCCGCATGTTCACGAATATCGTTATCTGCTGTCTGCTGCATATCATGAGAGGCTGCAATGAAGATGTCATTATCTGCACTGGCATTAATATCATGACCAGCATGCATGATTATATCGTTCTTTGCATACAATTCTATATTGCCAGTGGATTCAAGTTTAATCAGTTTCTGGTCTGTTGAAAATGTGAGGATGTAATTCTCTTTCTCATTATCATAGATGCGAATATAGCCGTCGTTACCTTCATCATGTATCTCAATGGTATGACCATTACGTGTGCGAATGGCCTTTACCTGATTGTGGCTATTGTTACTTGCCACCCAAGCACCATCTACATCATCTACACCATTATATAATGTACCCTTTACGTAAGGACGCTCTGCATTGCCTCCTTCAAAGTCAATCATAACTTCTTCGCCAATCTCAGGGATGAAACTAAAGCCCTTGCCACCACCCGCATACGGCTGAGCCATGCGAAGCCACGGTGTCATCATATCATCTTCCAACTGTGCTTGCCAATCGAACTGCACCCGAATGCGTCCCAAACCGTTGGGGTCTTCATTGTCTTTCACCTTTGCACGACATGAGGGAGCAAAGGGGTATATGTCGCTGTTAGAATATGGAGGATAGTCACACCCCGTAGGTATGCCCGTGAAATGATTGCTATACATATCGTCAAAGGAGAAGTAATGTATCAGTTCGGTAATCAGAATTTCGTCTTGGTTGACATTACTCCTCGAAGTCTGTAAACCAGAAGCGAGATAGTTATCCTCAACGAGCAAGGTGGATCCCAATTTCAGCCGTGAGCAGTAGGTGCTACCTGAATAGGTTAGCATACTTGCTTTCTCACCACGCCCTTGTGTCTTTGTCGATATATTGAGAACTGTCTCACGTGTGTCTGTGTTGTCAGGCTTTGCGAATCCTCCGGAATGCAAATTCTGCAGGGTTGGCTTCGTGTAAATGTGCTGAGAGGCAGAAAACACTTTCTCGCTGAGGTCATTGTAGGTTCTTTGCATCTCCTCTATGCCTTCTTTTTGATTAAAATCGTTTCTGTTGTATGACGAAGCGACATGTCCGAATGCTACATGCTGCATTTTCAAGTCAACGTTATACGACGGGATGTCCTGATTAGGATAAACCAGTGTTACGGTATCTTTGGGGACAAGCTCGCCAAACACGAACTGTGAACCGTCATTGTACAGCCATTCTCCGAAGCGTCTTGCCAATCGCTGTAAGAACTGGAAGTCAGTTTCATTATATTGTACGCAATAAGGAATTGTTTCTTTGAAGCGTGAATTGACAGAGATGTCAGAAAAGTGCTCACTGTAATCTCCGATGACATCGTTTACTATATCGTTGAGACTCTGGTTTTCGAATGATTTACAGTTGGGATTGTCATCCAACAGGGCATCCCAGCTTCTGGCTTCAACATTGATTTGGTATTCAGAATTGTTCCTGCTGCCAGAAGCTGCAATAATGACTCCGTGGAATTCTATATCAGCGGCTATTCCTTCTTTTTCTTTCGGTGCTACGTAGAACGTCTCAATACGAAGGTCCACTTTCTTGCCGATAATTTCTCCACACGTAGTAAACTGCGGGTCATCCAATTCTTCTTCCGGGTCTTTGCTAAGTGTAAATGAAAGAGAATTGTTAGTAAGAAGGCTCTGATATAGAGTAAAATTATCGACGTGGAATTTTCCTCCTTCTAATTGGATATTTTTGCCATAAGGAGTCCCGTCAATTGTCAGTTCTAATTTCCTTATTGATACAGACATGTTGTGTTACGTCCACTCGTTTGCAAACATGGCACTGTCGAGTGTGCCAATACGTATAACTTCAGCACTGACAGTAACGGTAGTGTACATCAGTTTGCTGTCGTTGTCGTTAAAATAGTCTTTGAGACTGATGCAGTAGGCATTGGCAAATTCGACAGTTTTGAAACTTCGTTTGTTGCTCTTTGAATACACAACAAATCGGAAAATGCCAGCTTTTACTTCGGTTTTATTGAACATCCACTTGTAGAAGAACAAGTCATCATCACTTGTGGATGGCATCACAAATGTAATTTGTCCTCCTTTGGGACGAGTCACAGGCTTACCTGTATCATCGACGGACTGGTTAAATTCATAGGCGCATTCTACAACACCGTAAGTCCGTCCACCAATTTTTAATTCACCTTGTAGAGCCATAAACTTACTTTTTGGTATCTGGTGCCTGGCAAATTGCCAAGCACCAGATAACGGTCAGGATTAGTTGTCGATAGTCCAACGATTGTTGTGATGAGCATTGCCCACCTGAATCTCCTTGGCAGAGATAGTGAACTCCTCATACTGCTGAACCTCATTCTTGTTGTCGTAGGTCTCAGCATACTCCACCATGTAACCTTCCTTGAAGTCGAGGTGCTTCATCTCACCACCCTGGCGGTTAGGCCACGAGATGGTGCCGCTCTTTGACATATAGGTGTCGCACATCCACTCCAGAAGATCGGTGTTGCCGTCATCATTAGACTTCACCTTGAAATAGATCTTACCACCACGGGTGGTACCAGTGGGCTGACCTTCAACGTCAGTCTGCTGGTTCAGTTCATAACGAACGTACATAATCTCACGCTCGGCAATGCCGTCGGCATTGAGTGTAACAACTCTTTGTGCTGCCATAATACTTTGCTTTTTAGTTATTAAAAAAATGAAATTATTAATTAGTGATAAACACTTTTTACTTAACGCTCTGATCCCATTCAACGCCTGCTTGACCATTGTGTCCTGTCAGTTCAATGAAGAAATTCTTAGCAGCGAAGAAAGGCTTTAGTTCAACCTGTATAGAGATGTCCTTTGTCTTAGGGTCTTGGTTGATACCTTTGAGATTATAGTTCTCAATAAGTTTACCTGGGCCTTTATAGTCACTGAGGAAATCATGTACGGCTTGCTGTAACTCAGCTTTAACCTGAGAGTTCCAGTTAATGAATGCTTCGTCATTGAAGAAATTCTGGAACACTTTTCCAATCCAGTCGAAGACGCGAACGATAGGATACTCCTGCAAACCGATAGTGGCACCATTATAAAGAGAACGGTTTGAGAATGCCATTGTGCGACCGTCTTCTTCAACCATAGGTATAACGCCCTGGTCAATCAAAGCGGCAATTTCCGACTTGCGCAGGTCAAGACGAGCACCCTTTACATTGCTGAGAGTACCATACTTCTTACCAGCGGCTCCTTGAGCAATGACAATCTCGTCAGTATTAGTCATGCGACCAGCAAGAGCAGCAGAACCAGGCAAATAGATGTCATCGTCCTCGTCAGCCAATTCAGACTTCTTTCTGCCGAGGATATAGTTACAAGTCATAACGATATTTGCCAAATGAGCATCCTGTCCCTGTAAGTTAGCATCGTCAAGTTCCTCCTTAAGCATTTCAAAGTTCAGACTATCCTTGAAGTCCGTCAGCATAATTACCTTGTTGCGGTATGCTGTGTCGGCCCACATCCTGATGGTATTAGCATCACCGAGATAGCCGGGGACAACAAGTAAACTGTAATTGTTCTTAAGGCTAAGACGGTCATAGTACTTCTCCAGTTCTTCACGAATGGCGACGGTATCTTCAGAATCGTGAGACTCCAACTCGTCCTTATTCACATTCATCAAGGTAATGCAGTCAATCTTGCCCTGTCCTGCATTTGCAAAGAATGAATCAAGAGAACGGTAGGTAATCTCCAACTTCTTTATTTCCTCATGGATGTTAAACAGATTATTCTTCAAGTTTTGTTCTGCCTTCTCACACTTTGCCTTGCACCCCTCGATGATTTCCATTGGGTCAGTTCCTTCACCTTCAAGTATAGAAACCCACAAAGCCAGCTCGTTCTTTAATTTCTTACGAGCATCTGAGTATGCGGAATCAGACAAGAAAATGTTCTTAACTGCCTTACGACGAGGATCCATATTCTCAACACCTTTTATAAGTCCTTTGAGCAATTGGAAACCTCCAAATTTGTCCAAACCTCCAAGACTGTCTTGCAGTAATCCCGCAGGATTTTCTATTTTTTCTCTCTCTTTAAGTTCCTGTCCCTCGCTGAGAGCTTCTTTTTTTAATTCTTCTGCTGCCATATTGCAAACCTTTTAATCTGTTAATATTATTCAGCTTCTTCAATTTCTGCCAATAATGCTTTGAGGGCATTCTTCAGATTACCTCTTGCTGCTTCATCCTTGAGAGTGTTTCGCAAAGTCTTGTTCTTCTCCAACTGGCGAATAACCGAATTGTAAGCATCAATCTTACCCTTCTCCGTTCCAAGAAGTTCACTTTGCTCAATCAGGGCTTCGTCCTCAAAATCTTTAATTGACTTGAAATCGAAACTCTCATAAACGGCTCCGCCTTCTTCTGTTTCCAGAGCGATGCCGTTTTTGCTTGGCTGGTAGTGCTCAAACACTTCCTTCATGTTCTTTGGCTTAAAGCCTTCACGATCTTCGTCGGTGTTAGGTGCTTCATCAGTAAACTGATCTGCATACAGAGTCCTGTTTTGCGGGAACTCAATGATGCCATCTTGTGCGTCAGCATCCAGAACCTTCGAAATAACAGTTTTTCTTGCCATAATAAATATATTTTTAGTTATTAAAAATTTTATTCATCAGGAGTGTCTATGTCCCAACTTATTTGTTTCTTCTCTTCATCGTACTTCATAGTCACCTTATCCCCAGCATTAACATCCCCCGATATGATCAATTTTGACAACGGACGACGTATTTCCTTACGAATAATTCCAAGAATGGGTCTTGCTCCGTAATGCGCGTTAAAGCCTACCTTTGTGACATATTTCCTTGCGCTCTCGTCAATCTCCAATTCGATATTCTGTTCGTTAAGAGTCTTAAGTAAGTTCTTAATGTGAATATCGAAAATTCGATCTATCATCTCTTCTGTAATTGGTGAGAAAGGAACGATTTCAGTAAGTCGAGCCAAGAACTCTGGGCGGAACTGACCTTGCATCACTTCCAGCATCTGGTCATGGGTTGGAACTTTATTCTCGCCAAAGGATTTGAAAATATAATCACTTCCGATATTTGAGGTAAAGATTATCAGCGAATTTGAGAAATCGCCCACACGCCCTAACCTGTCATGCAACTTTCCTTCGTCCAAAATCTGGAGGAACAGGTCAAATACTGATTTGTGAGATTTCTCAATCTCATCAAATAGGACTACAGAATAAGGATGCTGTCGAATTTGGTTTACCAACAGGCCACCTTCTTCATATCCCACATAGCCCGGAGGCGCACCATACAACAATGCCACAGAATGCTCTTCCTTATATTCAGACATGTCGAAACGCAAAATACTTGTTTCATCATTGAATAGGAACTCTGCCAAAGATTTGGCTAATTCTGTTTTACCCGTTCCTGTCGGACCAAGGAAGAAGAAAGAACCCATAGGCTGACCTTTCTTGTTCAGACCTGAACGTGATTCATAGATGGCCTCCAAAATGCTCTTTATTGCGTGGTTTTGTCCTACCACTCGTTTATGGAGTATTTCCTCTGCATTTGACAGTTTCTCACGTTCTTCTGACTGAATGTTGCCCATTGGTATTCCTGTCATCTTTGAAACAACGTCACGGACAGCGTCTTTTTGTAGCTTTTCTTGCTTCTCTGCCTTCTCTTCTGATAAATCTGCCATCTCATTGGCAATCTTTACAGATGCCAAGGCACGGTCAAGTAAATCAATCGCAGAAGAAGGCAAATGACGGTCTGGCATATAGCGCTTTGCAAGACGAACTATCTCTGCAGGAACTTCATCCTCGATTGGCAAATGATGGAATTGCTCATAACTATCCCTCTTGCTTTGCAAAATCTCAACTGCTTGTTCTTCTGTAGGCTCATCTACAGTGACCTTTTCAAAGAAACTTATGAATTCCTTATCTTTCTCTATGTCCTTTGTATATCCGTCAATTGTTGCAGTACAGATAACTTGCAATTGATTCTTTGACAACAGTTTCTTAAGACCAGGCAATATACCATTGAGAGTTGACTGCTTATCCTCAACACGGTGGAAATTCTCAATAACCAAAAGGGGCTGTGCCTGATTTAGCAGATTATCTATTACTGACTTAAATCTATCCTCTATCTCACCTTTATAAGTCACTCCTTGACTTAAAGCGATTAAGTCTAACTCGTATGGCTGCAAATTCTCTAAGGAGGCAGGGACCTTCTTGTCGCGGACTTTCTGGATAATTCCATTTACTAGACTTGTTTTTCCGACTCCAGTCTCACCTACAATCAATATGTTTGCCCTGTCTTTACGGGCAAGTACTTCACCCATTGATAATATCTTGTCGCTGAAGCCAATGACAGGTGATTCTGGGACACTCGACAGCATAGAAATGCAGTAATCCTGAGAATCATTTCCTTGCAAAACCAGATGATTCGTATTGGACGAAGTTGCTTGAGTTTTAGTAGTCGTTCCTGACTGAATTGTCTTTATTATCTTGTCTGCTTGAATAGGCAATGTCTTTAGTTGCTCATAGGTAAAACCTATTCCTGGAGTGACTAAAGAAGCAAAAAGGGTAACGGGAGTGATTTCCTGAAGTCCACATTTCTCGCTGATTTCCAAAGCTTCCTTTACAACCATTTGGGCATCATGTGACAACTCGGGTCCTTTCATCCCATAAGGTGACTTGTCGCATTGCTTTATTCGCATATCTGTCCAATCAACAAGATAATAGTAATCTTCATCAAGAGTGTCCTCTATGAAATTTACCAAACCTGCACTTTTGTGAAGAAGTGCACGAAGCAGATGGGCAGGCTCTATCTTTGGTGACTTGTTATCTGTAGCGAAAGATTGCGCTATATGTAACAAATCAAATGAGAACCCTTGTAATAATTGGATGTACTTGTCCATATCTTTAACTGTAAATTAGTTGTATTACTTATTCAGAATCAAGCTTCTGAAGGAATGCTGTTGGGATGTACGCAGTAGAAATTAAGCCAATGTTAGATAATGAGATGACAACTCTTTGCTGGCCAGATATTCTTGCGACCTTCCCTTCAATTCCTTTAAATGGCCCTTCCATAACTTTCACCATCTCGCCACTTTTGTAATGGCACTGTGATGGATCAACAAATAATAGATGTTTGTTCTTATTGCATGTTGCTTCAACAAATCTTCCCATCTCGTCACAAGAAACTATCAATGGAGGATTCTTTTGGTCATCATCAAGCTCAAAATGGTTGTAATAGTAGGTAAGATAGGATAAAGCTGGCGTGCTATTAACATATTCTTCTGCTTTATCCTCGGTTGTATATGCAAATAACAAATTCGGAATAAGCGTCTGGAGGTATCTCTTGCGTTTTCCACGAATATACCTCTCTACATACTTTTTGGCAATGTAGGTGTAAGTTCCGTCTTCAACCAAATAATCAGATGCTTTGTCTTCTCTTCCATAAGAAGCTCGGAATACGAACCATTTCTTTTCAGGTGTCACTGCATATCTTACCGACACCCCTGTTTTTGAGCTTTTCGCTTCGGGGAAGGCATCAGGGGTAAACCTGACGCTCAGAGGATTTGCCTCGCCTCGACGAGTTTTCACATTAGACAATGTGCTCATATCGGACCTTTTGCGTATGTTATGTCGGTTCGACACGGTACACAAAAAAGCGTGGAATCGTCGTGCTGTCCGTTCCACCAATCGAGGCTCTAGCATTACCTTTGTCGTTGAACAGACAACGTTAGAGCCCACGCCGATATGAATATACACCCAATGCCTAATGACACGTCTTCCGACTATGTATCGACAAAGGGATGCGAGTATTCACATCCCAGGGACATCTACCGCTGCTTTGTTCCGGACGACTTTCGTAAATTTGCTAGACTTTCGATTGGTCCATGAACAGAGCGCTTCGTAAACGCCTTTCTATGTAAAGATCCTCTTTCCCACCCAAAGCCCGCTTCGTTAGGCTTCTCCATTGCTGGATTCGCCTTCCTCAGCTCGGCGTAGGCTGTCAATCGAATTGTGGGCGCGAACGGACACGTCCGTCAGTAACCCAGTATCTCATGACTTCGAGAATCGTCAGCAAAAGTACAAAAATTTTATGAAACGGAATCACACAATTCCAAAAAAGTTGCAAAAAGAGACGAAAATTCTTCTTTTTAGAGGCAATGTGGCATCAAAAAACCAATTTCACAACTAATAATGTGGAATAAGGGTACTGTCGGGATGGGGTACGCACCTGACAAGCGTACATCTCAGTCAGATTTCCCTTACATCTCCGAGCCATCTACGTCTAATCTCCATGCGAGCTGCGTGCATGCTCCGTGCCTCTCTTCTACCTCTATTCTATCCCTCTTCTTACCCTCGGCCAACTTTGCTCATGCTCCGCCTATGCGACGATAGCCCCACCATTATACGATGCCCCTGTAATAAAAGGAACACCAAAGGAGAATCAAAGGAGCATCAAAGGAACATCAAAGGAGCATCAAAGGAAACAAAAGGTGTCCCACACTCAGTCATACTCCAGTCATACTTCAGGCTGCTTTCAGGCATACTCTAAGCATACTCAGGAGTAAGCTTAGA
>ERZ842401.1952-NODE-1952-length-28252-cov-7.296592_pt1 | contig 28252 bp, 32 predicted proteins | sample MGYA00521270_ERZ842401 | MGnify/ENA primary metagenome ERZ842401 (study PRJEB31892, sample SAMEA3878208) | bioreactor metagenome | biome: Moose rumen | place: Sweden | collected 2011-10 | study: EMG produced TPA metagenomics assembly of the PRJEB12797 data set... | reverse complement strand
ATGGTACAAACTTCCCGACGTTTTTTCGGGCAACGTCGTTTCTGCACAAATGAAAAAACGTGATACAAGTTTTGGTCCCTGTACCACGTATTTGCTTGGATTTCCTGATACTTCGGAAAGCTTCAATCAATAAAAAACGGGAGCTGAAATCTATCCAGCACCCGTTTCTATTTAGAGTATTTCAGTGAATTATTTCACCTCCTCGAAATCGGCATCGGTAACGGTGTCGTCGTTGCCGTTGGGCTGGCCATTATTGTCTGTGGCGCCGCCATCGCCCATGTTGTTGGGGTCGAACCCGGCACCCGGGTTGGCACCGCCCTGCTGCTGGGCTTTGTACATGTCCTCGCTGGCGGCCTGCCATGCGGTGTTTATTTTCTCCATGGCCGAGTCGATGGCGGATGAGTTTTTCGAGGCGTGGGCCGATTTCAGGTCGGCGAGTGCGCCCTCTATGGCCGATTTCTTGTCGGCGGGCAGCTTGTCGCCGTATTCCTTCAGGTTTTTCTCCGTTTGGAAAATCATGCTGTCGGCGGCGTTCACCTTTTCAATTTCGTCCTTGGCCTTTTTGTCGGCTTCGGCGTTGGCTTCGGCTTCGGCTTTCATGCGTTTGATTTCGTCTTCCGAAAGTCCCGACGAGGCTTCGATGCGTATGTTCTGTGTTTTGCCGGTGGCTTTGTCTATGGCCGAAACGTTGAGTATGCCGTTGGCGTCGATGTCGAAAGTAACTTCGATTTGTGGTACTCCTCTGGGTGCTGGCGGAATGCCGTCGAGGTTGAACTTTCCTATGGTCTTGTTCTGGTTTGCCATGGGGCGTTCGCCTTGCAGCACGTGTATTTCAACGCCGGGCTGGTTGTCGGCGGCGGTGCTGAATATCTGGCTCTTCTTGGTAGGTATTGTGGTGTTGGCGTCTATCAGTTTGGTCATCACTCCGCCAAGGGTTTCGATACCCAATGAGAGGGGTGTTACATCGAGCAACAGCACGTCTTTCACTTCGCCGGTGAGCACACCGCCCTGTATGGAGGCTCCTATGGCCACCACCTCGTCGGGGTTTACGCCCTTGCTGGGGGTCTTGCCGAAGAAGTCCTCAACAATTTTCTGTATTGCGGGGATACGTGTGGATCCGCCCACAAGTATTACCTCGTCTATCTGCGATTTGTCCAGTCCGGCGTCGCGCATGGCGTTGCGGCAGGGTTCGAGGGTGGCTTGGATAAGGCTGTCGCACAGTTGCTCAAATTTGGCGCGGGTGAGGGTGCGTACCAAATGTTGGGGCACGCCGTCCACAACAGTGATGTAGGGCAGGTTTATTTCGGTCTGCTGGCTACTCGAAAGTTCTATCTTGGCTTTTTCGGCAGCTTCTTTCAGACGTTGCAGCGCCATGGGGTCCTTACGCAGGTCCACGTTCTTTTCGGCTTGAAATTCGTCGGCAAGCCAATTGATGACTTTTTGGTCGAAATCATCGCCGCCGAGGTGAGTGTTGCCGTTGGTGGATTTTACTTCAAACACGCCATCGCCGAGCTCGAGGATGGAGATGTCGAAAGTGCCTCCACCGAGGTCGAACACTGCCACATGCATGTCCTTGTTTTTCTTGTCAAGGCCGTAGGCCAGAGCGGCGGCTGTGGGTTCGTTGATGATACGGCGCACTTTAAGCCCCGCTATCTCGCCGGCTTCCTTGGTAGCCTGACGCTGGCTGTCGTTGAAGTAGGCAGGCACGGTAATAACGGCTTCGCTAACTTCCTGACCGAGAAAGTCTTCAGCGGTTTTTTTCATTTTCTGCAAAACGATGGCCGAAATTTCTTGCGGGGTGTACAGACGGCCTTGGATATCGACACGCGGGGTGTTGTTGTCGCCTTTCACCACTTTGTACGGCACGGTGCTAATTTCGTTGGTAACACGGTCGTAAGTCTCGCCCATAAAACGTTTTATGGAGTACACCGTGTTGTGGGGGTTGGTTATGGCCTGACGTTTGGCGGGGTCGCCCACCTTGCGTTCGCCGTTGTCCAAAAAGCCTACTATCGAAGGGGTTGTGCGGTGTCCTTCGCTGTTGGCTATCACCACAGGTTCATTGCCTTCCATAACGGCAACGCACGAGTTGGTTGTTCCTAAATCTATTCCTATTATTTTACCCATATTGCTTTTTTTTATTCGTTGATTGATTATGTTTAAAGACAACCATTCTGTTTCAATTTCCGTGCCTGAGTGGTTTCTTTTTGCAAAAATGCAATAATGGCAGAATGTGGTTGGAAAAATTGCACTGCCGTATGCCATAAACTGACAAATTGACAGGGTGAAAAGGGTGGCTATATATAATGTATATGCTTGGAGCGGGCGGGAGGGATGGTAGTGCGAAATTTTTCAAAAAGAGAATGCGATGGGTATCAAAACCTTTGGAGCAGGCAATGGCGGCTGTTGCCAGTGTTCGCGGCATAGGCTGTGCACAAGCAGTGCCGTGAGCGAACCTATTATGGCTCTGGCAATGACATCGGAAGGGTAGTGCACACCCAAGTATAGTCGCGAAAATTCCATGCCCGTTGCCCACAGCATCAATGGCGTAACCACGTGCCATTTTTTGGATAGCAGAGACTTGGCGACACCGCCGTGGCAAAGCAGAGCGATGGCCCCGAAGGGAAAGAAAATCCCAGCGTAGGACGTACAGGGTGTAGCCTGTCGGGGTTGCTTTTTTATGGTGTGGCCGCTGGATAGTGAATTTCAGTCCTTCGGTTAGGCCAAACGTGGCAATGTGTGATATACCTGTGATGTGGCCTGCGTGGAGCGTTTCTGTGTCGTTGTTGGCCCAGCCGGCAACTATCAGTCCAAGCGGAACGGCGGGTGTGGCAAACAGACTGCCCGAAGTCCGCTACATACCCCCGTCCATTGCCGCGGTGAGGTGATTTTGCAGTGTTTCAAGTATTTGCACATCGGCATTCTGTGCCGAAATGTCGTTGGCCACAGTCAGTGCCACAAATAAGCATGATATGTAGAAACGCTTCATTGCAGTACGTTTGATTTTAAGGCAATTCGCCACTTCTGTCGCTTGGCAGTTATCTAAATTTATACACAGTCCAACTCATAATTCCAAACTCCAAACCAATCAAAATCCCGGCAGTTGCATGAACAATGTTGGCAGAAGCATCAGAAAGCCCACAAAAACCAGCAGCACGATAAATTTCCAGAACCATTTCAGCCATGTGCCGTAGGGTATTTTGGCCACGCCGAGGCATCCTATCAGCACGCCCGAAGTTGGTGTTATCATGTTGGTAAACCCGTCGCCGAACTGGAAAGCCAGCACTGTGGTCTGTCGCGAAACGCCTATCAGATCGGCAAACTGAGTCATCACAGGCATGGTAAGTGCCGCTTTTGCCGACCCCGATGGCATTATCAGGTTCAGCAGTGTTTGGAAAACATACATGGCACCCACCGATGCCGTCTCGCCCATCGACGAAAGTCCCTTGCTCATGCCGTAAAGTATTGTGTCGATGATTTTTCCGTCTTTCAGGATAAAAATAATGCCGCTGGCGAGTCCCACCACAAGGGCAGCGCTCATTATATCTTTGGCGCCATCCAGAAACAGTTTGCTGATGCTGTCGGCACCGTTGCCGTAGGCAATGCCCGAAAAAATGCCCATAGCAAGGAACAAGGCCGATATTTCCATAATGTACCATCCGTAGCCCAATACGCCGGTGATAAGATAGAAAATGGTGAAAAGCAGCAGGTTGAGTATGAAATAATGCACCGATTTGCGAAGCGCCACAAATCCGGTTACGAAAAACAATGCCGCCAGTACTGGCAGTATGCAAACCGAAAACTGCGTGTTGCCAATGGCGATGGTTGTAAACGGGTACATTATGGCAAAGCACGTGAGAATGGCGGTTATCACACCCCACACTATCCAAGCGGCGCGTGGAGTGTGGTATTGGAAAGGTTCCTTTTCTTGTTCTTCCACGCGGTTGCGCCAATAGGCGTCGAGTTTATAGACGGGGGATTTTTCGGGATTGCGTTTCACGCGGGAGGCGTACCACAGCACAAAAACTATACATATAATAGTAAGCACCACCCAGCAGAACAGGCGGTATTCCATGCCCGAAAAAATGGGCAGTTCGGCAATGCCCTGTGCAATGCCTATGGTAAACGGGTTGAGAATTGCGCCCGCAAAGCCTATGTGTGCCGCCACGTAGCAGATGCACACCCCCACGATGGAGTCGTAACCCATTGATATGGCGAGCGGTATAAAAATCACCACAAAAGCTATGGTTTCCTCGCTCATTCCGAAAACGGCTCCAAATACACTGAACATCAGCATTATAAGGGTGAGGATGATGTTGTTCACCCCAATCTTTTCGAAAAATTTGTGTCGTTGCAGTTTTGTTACTTTGCGCAGAAACGCCATCACACCTATATCGATGGCGCGGGTGCTGTTCAGTATCCAGAAGGCGCCGCCCACCATAAGTATGAACACGATGATGTCGGCCTTGTCCACAAACCCTTTGAAAAACGACGAAAACACCTGCCATGTCTGCGGCGCGCGGTCGGTATAGTGGAACGATCCGTTCACCACCACCTCGCGCTGGCCGCCGTTCACATCCACGGTGTGTCTCTCAAACTCGCCGCCGGGAATTATCCATGTGAGCACGGCGGCACAGAGTATCAGGAAGAAAACAATGGTGAAGGTGTGTGGTATTTTTCGCAGTATGGCCATTTTTTTGTTTTGGGTTTTGTTTCAAAAAAGAAGAGTGCCATGGTGCCGGCACTCTTCGTGTAAGTCGTTTTTGGCGCGGAAGCTATTCTTTTTCGATGCCAGTTATTATCAGTTCTATTTTTACGTCTTTGAAAATTTTGCCTTTGTTGTTCAGCACTTCCGAAGCGGCTTTTTTTATTTCGTTTTTGGTCATTCCTTGGGCGCAGATGCGGTTTTCGGGTATGCCGTTGTCTATAAAGTATTTGCGTACCGACTGTGCTCTGCCGAGCGATGTAGCCACATCCTTGTCCACGTCGAACCCGTACGAGGCCACGTAGCCTTTGATGGTGAAGAACACTTCGGGCTGGTTTTTGAGCATTTGCAGGTATCCGTTGAGGGCGTTTTCCGATTCTTTCACCATCAGGTTGGTGTCGCCGTCTTCAAAGTAAACGTCGGATATTTCGAACCGAGAGCCGCGTTCCACCTTGTTCATCGTTATTTTCATGATAGTGTCCGCTTTGAAAATGTCGGCGTTGAATTCCTTGTATATGGAGAAATAGCCGTCCTTTTTCACGTACATCACGTAGTCGAATTTTGGCACGAAGGATATTTTGCCCCCTTTGAAAGCCGGATTTTGGAGCACCACGCGGTTGTTGGTGTTCTTTTCGATCAGCAGTATGTCCACATCGACATTTTTGCGTGTCTTGGGGTCGAAGAAGGTGACCTTTGGCGTGAAGCAGTCCACGCTTATCGACACTTTTATGGTGAACCCGCTGCCTCCGTTGAGGGGTTTGTCCACCACGATGTAGTAATATTCGTCCTTGGCCACGTCTATAGTAGCGCAGAACGGGTCGGTGGTTTCTTTGCCGATGTATTTGTTGCGTCCAGTAAGCGAAACGCCCACGGCGCCTTTTGTGGCGGTGTCGGGCATGGACAGGTTGGACAGCACGGGTTTGGCCTTGCCGCTAATCACTTGGTTTTGGAAGTATTGGTCGGTGTAGCGGTAAACCAGAAAGTCGTAGTCGTCCTTGGGGTCTTTGGGGGTGAGGTTTACAAGCAGCTTGCCGCTGTATGGCACTTTGAAGCGGAACCACACTGTGTTGTGCTCAATCTCGAACACGTTTGGATTGGTTTTGCTGCGTGTTATTTCCATCACACGTCCGCCGCCGTTGGGCACATTGGTGGGACCGTAAGGCACGTCGGGGTTGAGCTCGACGGGGTACAGGCAGTCGTTGCTGTTGTATGGCAGTTCGGTGAGCTGAATGGCGGGTTTTTCCTCTTTGCCTTTCTTGCTTTTTTTGCCTTTGCTGGATGATTTTTTCTTTGAGGTGCTCGATGTTTTTGCCTTGCCCTTGCTCTGAGCCATTATTTCGGGCGAGGGTAACGCTATCAAAAGCATGAGACCCATCATTATTGTGAGTATGTTTTTCATGATGCTGTTGTGTTTTTGTTTTGTTTTTCGAACATCGTTTCAAAAAAACAATATTCTTTGCAAAGTTAGTAAAAAAAAATGAAAAAACCTTTTTTTTTACCTTTTTTTTTTCCAAAGATGGGAGAAAATATTTTTTTTTGTTATAAAGTGCTGGTTAGTAGTGTTTTTGTATTTTTTCAACATTTTATTTTTGAAAAATATATGTTCTTCTTTATTGCCAACCTGCGAAAAAATGACACAAATGGCTGATTGATTGTTACTTTTTTTCTTTTGTCTGCAAACATTTTGTTGAATGTTTCGTTTGCGTTGTGCAGCTTTGCAGCGGTGCAAAAACGGTGTTCTTTTTGTAATGTCGTATTTTTTTTGTATCTTTGCAATTTGAAATTATCTATATAAAATGAGTAACCGTAAAACTGTAAGGCTTTGGGGGACATACACTTCCACTGTTTTAAGCATAAACCTTGTGCTGTTTGTCCTTGGGTTGCTGATGCTTGTGGGGCTGCATTCTTACCAATACACAAGCGAAATAGAGGAGGACCTTTTGTACAACGTAATACTTTCGCCCGAAACCGACGATTCCACATCGATGGCTCTGAAAGCCGAGCTTGAAGACGTTTCGCAGTATCCCTATGTGAAATCGGTGTACTACATTTCCAAAGCCGAAGCTGCGGAGAATTTCTCGAAAGAGTTGGACGAGGACTTTGTGTCGTTTGTTGGATACAATCCGCTTTTTCCATCGCTCGAAGTTGCGCTGAAAAGCAATGTGCTCGATGCCGACAATGGCAAGGCAGCGCGTCAACTGAAATCGTCGCTTGAACAGAGGGAATATGTGGAATCTGTTGTTTATCAAGAAAATGCCGTTGAAGAGCTGAATACTGTCCTTCGCAAGCTCGGTTGGTTTATGATAGGTATAATAGTGTTGTTGCTTTTTGTTTCTATAATGCTGATAAACACCACTATACGTATTACTATATACGAAAAGCGCTTTACCATAAAAACCATGCAGCTGGTTGGTGCCAAGCGCAGTTTCATAGTGTCGCCCTATTTGCGTCGCAGCCTTTTGTATGGCTTTTTGGGCGGTTTGTTTGCCATAGCGCTGCTTGTGCTGCTTGGATATATTGTCAGCAACCATCTGGGCGTTGACATTGTTTTGATAGACAATCTTAATTATTATATTGTTATCGGCGCATTGTTGATAATTTTGGGTGTGGTTATTTCGTTTTTTTCCACCTTGTTTGCTGTCAACAAGTATATCAGGCTGAACAATAGCAAGTTGTATTAAATAAACGCAAGTTACATAATTATGAGTAAATTTGTCAGTAAAAAAGATTCGAAAAAATCTGTTGCTTCCAAAGCTAATGCAGATGGGGCATCGAAGTCCGCTTCATCGAAAAGCGCAGTTTTTGCTTTTGGCAAAATAAACTACATACTGCTTATTGCAGGTGTGGTGGTTCTGCTTGTCGGATACATCTGCCTGTCGGGTGGCGGTTCCGACGACCCCACCAAATTCAATCCGGCATTGTTCGACACACGCCGTCTGGTAGTTGCGCCATTGTTGATAGTGGCCGGTCTGGTGGTGGAGATTTTTGCAATAATGCTCCGTCCCAAAGACGAAAAGCATATTGCCGAGGAGTACCCGGAGAGCGCCAAATAACAATCAACCGATACTTTTATGGAATGGTTTGAAGCCCTGATACTTGGTATTATTCAGGGACTTACGGAATATCTGCCCATAAGTAGCAGCGGGCATTTGGCAATAGGTCAGGCGCTGTTCGGCTTGGACGACGGTGCGTCGAACCTCACATTCACCGTGCTACTGCACGTTGCCACAGTGCTTAGCACCATGGTGGTGCTTTGGAAAGAGATAGTGTGGATTTTTAAGGACATTTTTTCGCGTCAGCAGTGGAGCTCATATTCGGGACTCAACGAAGGCACGCGCTACGCCATCAACATCATAATATCGATGATTCCTGTTGGCATTGTGGGACTGCTGTTCAAAGACAAGGTGGAAGAGATTTTCGGACAAGGACTGCTTGTGGTTGGCATTTGCCTGCTTATAACGGCCACCCTCCTTGCCTTTGCCCATTTTGCCAAACCGCGCCAGCGCGAAAACATCAGTCCATTGCACGCCTTTGTTATCGGCATAGCGCAAGCCATTGCAGTGCTGCCAGGACTTTCGCGTTCGGGAAGCACCATAGCCACAGGACTTCTGCTGGGCGACAAAAAAGAGAACCTTGCACAGTTCTCGTTCCTTATGGTGATCCCTCCAATTTTGGGCGATGCCCTGCTCGATACCAAGAACATACTTGAACAAGGTTTCAGCCAAGCCATGAACGGCATTTCGCCGCTTTCGGCAATTGTAGGATTTGTGGCCGCTTTCGCCTTCGGATGCATAGCCTGCCGATGGATGATAAACATCGTCAAGCGCGGCAAACTGGTGTATTTTGCCATCTACTGCGCCATAGTTGGAATTGTGGCCATCATATTTGCATGACAATGACGCCGGAACAGTTCGCACAGGGCTTTGTGCAGCCCATCGACAAGCCGTACACATGGACTTCGTTTCAGGTTGTGAATAAGCTGAAATACCTGTTGAAAAACGACTACGGCCTTAAGAAAATAAAGATAGGCCACGCCGGCACCCTCGACCCCTTGGCCACGGGGTTGCTCATAGTATGTATCGGCAAGGCTACCAAGCAGATAGAAACTTTGCAAAGCGGCGAAAAGGAGTACACCGGCACCCTTGTGCTTGGCGCCACAACCCCCTGTTTCGATTTGGAGAAACCCATCGACGCCACCTATCCTACCGAACATATTACAGAGGAAATGATACGCTCGGCGGCCAATGGCTTTGTGGGCGAGATAGAGCAGGTGCCGCCGGTGTTTTCGGCCGTGAAGGTGAACGGGCGGCGCGCTTTCGAATACGCCCGCAACGACGAGGTGGTGGAGATAAAGTCGAAAAGGGTGGTGATATCCGAATTTGAGATAACGCGCATAGCCATGCCCGAAGTGGATTTCCGCATAGTGTGCGGCAAGGGCACCTACATACGTTCCATAGCCCGCGATTTTGGCATGGCACTAAGCTCCGGTGCACACCTCAAGTCGTTACGACGCACACGCGTGGGCAACATCACTGTGACTGACGCCCTGCATCCCGATGTGGTTAGAAAGGCTTGGAAAAACATGTGAAAAAAATGATGTAAGCGGAGGCAAAAAACGGCATAAACGACTTTGCAAATGACAAAAAACATGCTCGGTTTGCCAGTTGTTGAAAAAAAATATGCGTAAGAGGTTGTTTGTAATAGTTTGATAATTAAGCTATTGAAAGACTTGAATGTGGCAAAAAATCAAAAAACGAAATTAAAAGATTGGTAATTCAAAAAAAAAACGTATTTTTGCAGTCCGTTTTGAACCAAAAAAAGAAATAAAAAACATATAATAAGATGTCAAGAATTTGCGAAATCACAGGTAAAAAGGTAATGTCGGGAAACAACGTGTCCCACTCCAATATCAAGACCAAACGTAAATTTTATCCCAACCTTCAGACCAAAAAATTCTACATTCCTGAAGAAGATTGCTGGATAACCATGAAAGTTTCGGCCAAAGGTATGCGCATTATCAACAAAAAAGGCGTTTACGCAGCCATTATGGATGCCGTTAAAGAAGGCAATTTCCAATTGTAACCCACGAAAGTTCATTTTATTCATTCACTAAAAGAAAAGAGGTTATTTAACATGATCATTGTTCCTATTAAAGAAGGCGAAAATCTTGAAAGAGCATTGAAGAAACTCAAACGCAAATTCGAGAAGACTGGTGTTGTGCGTGAGCTCCGCGACCGCCAGAAATTCACCAAACCTTCCGTAAAAGCAAGGGAACGTAGATTGAAAGCTATTTACGTTCAGCGTCTGCAACAACAAATGCTGGACAAATAAGCAGCTGAAAATCTTACGGATCGAAAAAAATCTGCAAAAGGTTTCCTTTTGCGGATTTTTTTTTGTAAATTTGCAAACGTGGAAATAAACCAAAGCATAGAACAGTTTGTAGAATACCTGAGCAGTGAGCGCCGCATGTCGCCGCATACCGTGAAGGCGTACAGCGACGATGTTCGGGCTTTTGCCCAATATTGTGCCGAAGAGGCTGTGCACGATACTGGCGAACTGTCGGCACTTGCCGTGCGCGATTGGGAGATGTGCCTGATAGACAACGATATGCAACCTCGCAGCGTGGCACGAAAAATAGCGTCGCTTAGGGCTTGGAACCGCTTTCTGCGCAAACAGAAAATACTTGACAAAGACTTGTTCATAAAAATATCCACCTCCAAAGTGCGGAAAAAACTTCCTGTGTTTGTCCGCGAAAACGAAATGGAGAACCTTCTCGTTACAGAAAACGTTTTTCCCGACACTTTTGAAGGCATCCGCGACCGACTGATTATAGAGATGCTGTACGCCACCGGCATGCGAAGGGCCGAACTTATTGGCTTGAAAGACAGTTGGGTGGACACAGCAGGCCGTGTGCTGAAGGTTTTGGGAAAACGTAACAAAGAACGGATGATACCCTTTGGCGAGGAACTTTGTGCCGAGATTGAAAAATATATTTCGGCAAGAGACGCCGAGACACACAATAAAACCGACAGTTTTTTCGTTACAAAAAAAGGAAGTGCTCTGTATCCGATGTTGGTGGAGCGTGTGGTGAAGCATTATCTGTCGTTGTTTTCGGATGCCGACAAACAGAGTCCCCACGTAATGCGACACACTTTCGCCACCCATCTGCTCGACCATGGCGCCGACATCAACGCCATTAAGGAGTTGCTGGGACACGCAAACCTTTCGGCAACGCAGATATACACGCACAACACTATTGATAGATTGAAAAAAACTTATAAAACCGCTCATCCAAGAGCAAAAGAATAGGAGGTTTTTATGAACATTAAAATCAATGCAGTAAAATTCAAAGCAGACCAGAAACTGGAACAATTTGTAAATGACAAAGTCGGCAAATTGGAGAAACATTTCGACGGCATCACTTCGTGCGAGGTGATACTGAAAGTGGACAAACCCGAAAGCGACGGCAACAAAATTGCCGAATTGCAGCTTGTATTGCCAAAGCAGACTTTGTTCAACAGCAAACAAGCCGACACCTTTGAAGAAGCTGTGCTTCAGGCCGTTGACGCAATGAAAGTGCAACTTGCAAAATACAAGGAAAAACTGTAACAGCCGGTTTTATCCAAGTCGAGTCTGGTGTACCGCAAAGCGGTGCACCAGACTTTTTTGTATAATATCAAACCACATTTTTTGATGGAACAAGCTTTGCGACACGCTGCTTGGAGCAGATTTGCCTGGGTTCCGGCTCCGAGTGTGCAGGCAATGTCGTATTTTTTTCGTATCTTTGCAAACTGGTTTGACACCCAAAAAATAAAGAATGACAATGGTGCGGTTTGCCAATTGCCAACAAAGTTATACACTTTTGGAAAATAAATGTAGATGCAAGAACAAATAACCGCCGTGCTCACCATTGCCGGCAGCGACAGCTGTGGCGGGGCAGGGATGCAGGCCGACATAAAAACCATCAGTTCGCTGGGACTTTACGCTGCCAGCGCCATCACCGCCGTTACGGCACAAAACACCTGCGGCGTGCGTGGCATAGAGGCCGTTGCGCCGGCCATGCTACAAGCACAGATCGAGGCAGTGATGGAAGATTTTGCTGTTTCGGCAATAAAGATCGGGATGATTTACAACAGTGCCAATGTGCTGGCCATCAAGGATAGTTTGTCAAAATGCGGATACCACGGTCCGCTGGTGCTCGACCCCGTGCTGGTAGCCACTTCGGGCGACACCCTTTCGGGGAACGACCTTGTGGCAACGATGAAAAACGAACTGTTCCCCATGGCCACGCTGATAACCCCCAACATACCCGAGGCGGAAGTGCTGTCTGGCATGGAGGTGAAAAGTCTCGGCGATATGCGCTATGCGGCAACGGCCATAATAGATGGAACCGGCGTGAAAAACGTGCTTGTGAAAGGCGGGCACGGCACCGGCGACGAGATGACCGACCTGCTGTTTTCCGCCGACGGCACCGAGCGGCTTTATTCCGCCCCGAAAGTCGATACCCGAAACACACATGGCACCGGTTGTACCCTGTCATCGGCCATCGCCAGTTTCCTTGCCATGGGTCTGGACATCAATGCCGCTGTTGGTCAAGCCAAAGAATACGTGCATAACGCCATATCTGCCGCCATGAATCTTGACACCGGACACGGACATGGCAGCCTGAACCATCTGTTTGCTCCCGAAAAGATGAAAGTGAAACAACCGTAGGCTTGTGGATCGTTATGATAAAATACTGAAAAATATGAAATTAACGCACTCTGAAACAGAACGATACAACCGTCAGATAATACTCCCCGACTTTGGCGAGGAGGGGCAGGCCAAGCTGAAAGCCGCCAAAGTGCTGGTGGTGGGCTTGGGCGGACTGGGCAGCGTGGCCTCGCTGTACCTTACCGCCGCTGGTTTTGGCACCATCGGCATAATGGACGACGACACGGTGGCTATCCACAACCTGCAGCGGCAGATACTTTACCGCGAGGACGAGGTGGGCCAGTCGAAAGCCATAAGGGCAGAGGCTACACTGCAACGTCTCAACTCCAACGTGCGGCTGATAACGTATAACCACCGGCTGACTGCTGAAAATGCTGAAGGAATTGTAAATCAGTATGATGTTGTGCTCGACTGCACTGACAACTACGCCGCCCGCTACCTTATCAGCGATACCTGTGTGTCATGTGGCAAGCCGTTTGTATATGGCACCATAGGCGACACCAAGGGGCAGCTGGCGGTGTTCAACTACCAGCCTCCGGCCGCCAACTACCGCACTCTGTACCCCAATCAGGAGACGTTGATTGCGCAAGGCAACCGCAACAAAGGGGTGATGGGCGTGCTGCCGGCCGTAATCGCCTCTCTCGAAGTGAACGAAGCCGTGAAAATAGTTACCGGAGTCGGCACCCCCCTCAAGGACACACTGTTTATGATAGACCTGATGACCAACGAAACCATGAAGTTCCGTCTGCCGGTGTGACAGTTGGTTGGGAGTTAGGAGCTAAGAGGTAAGAATTAGGAGTTGGGAGTTGGGAGTTAGGAGTTAAGAATTAGGAATTAGGAGTCGGGAATTGTAGACAACTGTTCAAGGTTCACTGAATGTCTGTTTACCCATTTTTGACAAGGCAGTACGAGTTGCGTGTAAGGTCGGTGAGGAGCGTGTCGGGAGCCGAAAACGCATCCACGCCTATCCAGTGCTTGCGCGACATGTTGTAGGGATTGCCCACGCAAGGGTATAGCTCCTTGAGTTCCGCGATACGTTCGGGCTGGCATTTCAGGGTAACGGTTCCGAAATTGTTGCTGTTGAAAAAGCAGAAAATGTGTCCACTGACGTAGAACGCCAGCACCCCCTGAGCCGCTTTGAAGGCTACGAAAGGCATTTTCTCCTCCACCTCGTCGCCGAGCGACAGGCAGAAATTGCGGTAATCCTCGATGTTCATTGCCGATTAGCGTATGAAATTCATGCCAAGCCACTCTTCGCGTTCGGGGTAGTCGGGGTGGCCGTTGGCGTGGATTTTCTTGAGCATCCATGCCATGTTTTCGGCCAAGGTTCGCATGGTTTGCATGCCTTCGGTGTCGAGAGCGGCTTCGCCCTTTGCCCGTCCGTAAACAATGTTCCAGTATTGCGAAGTTACCACCGGCATGTTCATCATCTGAAAAGGCATGTTCATGGTGTTGAAAGCGGCTGTGGCACCACCACGGCGGCATACGCATACGGCGGCGGCGGGCTTGTTTTGCACGTTGGTTCCCGAAAAAAACATGCGTTGCACCACCGAGAGCACGGCACCGTTGGGTTGACCGTAATATACTGGTGTTCCGACGATAAGGGCATCGGAGAAGTTCATTTTTTCGGCAATGCGGTTGCAGATGTCGTCGTCGAAAATGCAACGACCGAGTTGTTTTTCGATACACTGTCCGCAGGCAATGCAACCGCGCACCGGCTTGGTGCCAATCTGTGCTATTTCGGTTTCAATGCCGTGGCTTTGGAGGGTTTTTGCAGCTTCGCCAAGTGCCATAAAGGTGTTGCCGCTGGTACGCGGGCTGCCGTTTATCATCAGTACTTTCATAATGTGATTGTTTGGGCTGTTTTGTTTTGCAAAGATACGAAAAAAAAGCCTTTCGGGCAAATGCCATTTGCTTTCGGAGGTATGAAATGGTGAAGGCATGGCACCCTTTTCGAGTTGCGGCAGCCAAGCCCTGCTCCCCAATCCGCTTGCGGAAATGCACGAAGTCGTTCGGGTCGGAAGGAAACTTGTGCTGGAAGAATGCCTCGCCACAGAAGTACTGCATGTACGGGTTCATCACCCACTCCGACGGCAACGTATCGTCGCCGAGGTTTTACATCTGCTTCAGCAACAGGCATCCCACCATCATGCGTATAGGCTTGGCCGGACGACCGTTTTCCGAGTACAGCGGCACAAACTCGCTCTCGAAGTACTGCCAGTCGATGTTGTCGGCCAGCAAGGCCAGTTCGTTGCCCCGGTCGATGAAGTCGGTAAGCATGGGGCGGAAGAGTTCCGGGGTGTTGCGGTTGGGTGATTTTCCTATCGTGATTTCTGTGCGTTTTTCTGCAAGGTTTTTGATGTGTTATTCAAATTTTCTTGCATTTATAACGCTGAAAAATCGCATTTATTGTATTGAATAACAAGTATTTAATATATTTTTAAGGACGGACTAAATAAAGTTAAAGAAGTGTGAGATGTGCAGCACACCTATTCCGCTGTTTACTTAATATCATGGCTTTCAACTTTTTTGCAGATGAAAATCAAAAACTCGTAGAGCAGGTACAGCGGCAGTGTTACGAGAATTAGGGTGAACAAATCGGGGGCGTGTTATGGGCACATCTCCCCCAAAATGCCACAAGTCATCAATCCGGCAGGTTCATCTCTGCCGTACCGCACGGACGGGAAGTCCTGTGCAACGGTCCCGCCCAGACATTTCAAGACGGTAGTAGTTTTTATACGTAGTCATAATGCTTGTTGAATACTCCGTAGTGTTAAGTGACGCAGACTGGTAATATGCAAAACCAACATTTTCAAGTCGCCCATCGATACGTTCACCTGCGAATGGGATGAAAATACTGTTGCCGTTTGAAGCTGTAAGTAATTTTCCATCTATGCCGTATAAAGTGAAATCTTCTTGCGTGGTGTAATCTATCAGTTCCTGCCAATCGAAGGAGTAAGGAGTGCGGGCACCGCCGCCAAGGTTGGCTGTTGCGGCGTCGTCCTCGGTCTGCATGGTGGTGAAGTTGTCGGTGAAACCATTATAACCGTAGGATGAATTACTGCAGTATTTTGTGAGTTGATGATAATCTCCGTTCATGCAGTATTTGTAGGTGTTCCAATTGTATTCTATCTTGGTGGTGGTTTCGCCCCAAGCGTAATAGTTGCCATACTGTTCCGGATATTCGGCGCCCACATTGCAGGATGCCCACAGCAGTCCGCTGGGGAGGCCGAGGTCCACCCACTGGCCGGAGGTTACATAAGTGCCGTCGCCGTGGCCGGCATTGTCGCTTGTCTCGTAACTGTCGTCGTCGGAGCAGGAACTTAGTGTTAGGCTCATCAGCGCCGCCGCCGTTAAAATTATTGAAATTCTTTTCATCATGTGTTGTGTTTTTTTGATAGATTTATTCGTTAGCAGCATAATGGTTATTGTTTTCTTTATTCTTTGTTTTGCCGGTTATTTTCCATCGGCCGTCGGAGTTTTGGGTGATTGTTTGTGCTTATAAGGGAGTTTGTGTCTCATTCCTTTCCAAGCGCCTGTACTACTTGTTTCCCTCGTGTTTTTTTATGAAATCTACGTTAGTTTAAATCAAGTCAATCTATGTTAGAGTTCTCGGACAGCCTCCCCCCCTCAGGGACATCGTCAAATTCCTCGGTTTCCGGTTCGGGGCTCATAAGTTTGTCGTAGTATGCTTTGGTCATAACTATAAAGTTATCTCCACTTCCATCTGAAATTGCGAACACTATGTTTTTTCCGCTTTGCTCAAAGTAATGCGAATCATCACCACCAGGCGATTCAAGCTCTTTTACTTGATATTTGTCTTTCAGATAGTTTTCTATACCTGCTGCGAATGCACCGTATTTGTAGTTTGAGAGCGAGATATTGTATAGGACACATTCCACCGTGGTTTCCATATTGTATTCTTTTGACCAGTTTTGAAAAGTGTAGAAATCATTGTTGGAGAAAAACCTTATGGCATTGATACCAATAACATCATCAATACGTCTGTCGGAGTAGGGAACCGAGTAAGATAAAGCCTTTTGGTTTTCTGTGCGTGCTTTTTTTCCGAATTGCGTCTCGTTGAGCTGTTTCAGGGTTATGCCGAGCAGGTTTTCAAAGTAGTACGGCTGGTTGGCATCGAAAAACTTGTTAGTGAATGCCGAAAGGTCGAAGAAATCCGTTTCCACTCCTTCTTGGCGAAAGTTTTTCACGGGGTCTTTGAGGCTTTCAAACTGGGGGTTGACCTTGTACTGTCCGTCTTTGCCAATAAAGCCCCATTTGCGTCCGCTTTCCACAAAGGCGATGTCGCCTATAAAACGGCTGGCATTCTCAAACTGCGGGTTTATCACAAATTTGCCATCCTTGTCGATGTATCCTGCTTTGTCGTTTTGCATCACGGGGGCAAGACCTTCGGAGAAACCGTCTGTGTCGTAGAACTGCGGGTTTATCACAATTTTGCCTTTTTTATCCACGAAACCGCATTGTTTGCCGTTTTTGAACGGAGCGAGGCCGTCGTGGAAGTCGCCGGCATAGTCAAACTGCGGGTTGATGGCGTAGTTGCCCTTCTTGTCCACAAATCCCCACTGATCGCCGTTTTCAAACCTAGCGAGGCCGTCGTGGAAGTCGCCGGCATAGTCAAACTGCGGGTTGATGGCGTAGTTGCCCTTCTTGTCCACAAATCCCCACTGATCGCCGTTTTCAAACCTAGCGAGGCCGTCGTGGAAGTAGCCGGCATAGTCAAACTGCGGATTGATGGCGTAGTTGCCTTTCTTGTCCACATATCCGCAACCCTTCTCTTTCACATACACCAAAGCCAGGCCCTCGTGATAGGGGAACACAAACTGTGCGTCCTGCAACACAAATTGTTTCTCGCCTTTTTTGTTGATGCATGTGGGTGCTTCGCCTTCGGCCACCACAAAAGCCAGACCGTCGGAAAAATCGGTGGCCCTGAGGTATTTGGCGTTTATCACAAATTCGCCTTTTTTGTTGATGTAGCCCCATTGGCCTTCGCTGTTCTGCACACGGGCGAGTCCGTCGCAGAAGAAGTAGGCGTCTTCGAACTGCGGGTTTATTCCAAAGTTGCCTTTTTCATCCACATATCCCCATTTGTCGTTGCTCTCAACAGGGATGAGGCTGGTGTCTATTTCTTCCGAAGAGCCGCCGCAAGCGGAGAAAATGACGACCGTAATAGCAGTCAATAGAAAGGATTTGATTGTTTTACTCATGATTATGAAAAATTTTTATTTGTTGATTAATGGATAGATTTTATTCTGTTATTTGTTCTTGGTTTTCCATTGCGCCGGATTCTTGCGAAACATGGTCTTCGGCAGTTTTTTCCATTCCCCCGGCTTGTTCCGAAGGAATGTACGCCGCTGCCAAACGGGTGTTGTGTGTTACAATGGCGATGCAGCACAGAGCCAAGGCGAGCGCCAGCGGGGCAAAAGTCATGTGCATAAATGCATGAGCGTAAAAACCTGTAAGATCTCCTAATTTGTCGGCGTCGGATATCATATTCGACAGCTGTTTGAGAAACCACATCGAGGATACGCCCGACAATATAAACAGGATTATGCTTGCCGCGCCCATGCTTGTTCCGCCTTGTATCTTGTCTTTCAACTGTCGCAGTTCGCTGTATTTCATCAATGCGGCGGCCAGTGCCACAAGCGAGCCTCCCAATGCGAGAAAGTCCATGTCAAAATGGTACTCTATCTCCGTGTAATCGGATATCGCACTCCAAAATCCTTCTTTTGCCTTAAGGTCTTTGTCGAAAAACAAAGCAATAGTGCCTACTATGAGTAAAAAAATGCCGATGTACAGGCAAATGGTTCCAAAAACACTTTTGGGTTTTATGTTTTTTGGCAGCGATTTGTACTTGTACGAGTCGGCTGCCCATAGCGCCAAAGCAAGGAACACGCACGATATGGCGAGATAGGTCGCGCATGTCGGATATAACAGCTCCTCCCACAATTCATTGAGCCCGGTTCCCACAGCATAGTTTGTAAGAACCACGACAAATGCAAATGATACAAGGGTGAATAATAGCACCGACAAGATGTTTCTTGCAGGAGTGTTGCCATTATCTGGATCTTTTGCTACTGCCTGCGACAAGCTGAATACAAATGCGGGAAATAAGCATTCCATAAGGCTCTGAATAATACTGCGAAGAATTATAAATGAGTTCCATCCAATTGTATAATCCACACACAATGTTACTATATTTCCTATCGCCCATAGCAGGCCTGTTACCCATATAAATATGTTCTTCTTGCTTTTTAGCACAATGTAAATGACGGCTAAATATTGTATAAAATATAATGACTGTAACAATTTGATCTTGGAAAGATATGCCATCCAGTCGTTTGCTGCGAGATAGGCATAGTCGGCGAATAAAACCCATGTTTTGGATATTGTCATAAGCGCCACGGCTGCAAGTGCCACAAAAGCTCCATCCCTCAAAGATGAGTTTTTCCCCGCCTTTTTATAAAGCATGGCAAATGCCAATGCGCTGCATGCATACCATAGATATGGTAGTGTGTTATACACACCTTGCGGCAGTGTAGCAACTTTGAAATCTATAAAAATAATGTCCACTAAGCACAGAATAGCCAATACGAGTGCCGAGCTTTTTATAATTTTGTTTTCCATATCAATGTGTTTTTGTTAATGTTTTTTTTAGTAAATTCTTGTATATCACTAAATTCAATACTGTTTTTTTTGAAGAACATATTTGCAAAAATAACGCAAACGCTCTTTGGTTGCGCACTTATGCCCTATCAAATATGGATAGAATAATCTATCCATATTTGATAAAGTTTATGAAAGTTTTGACTTTCAGTATTTTGCAAATATTTTCAAGCGAAGAGCCACTTTTTCCTTTTGAACCGTATAGGGTAGCATTCCTCTCGGTTTTGAGCAAAAACGGGTAATTATTCCTCTCGGTTTTGTGCAAAAAACAGGTGATTATTCCTCTCGGTTTTTGGAAAATTGAAAAAAAAATATTACTTTTGCAGTTGTAAAAAACTGATCGATATGTATCTAAACAGACTGATAGATAATGAATTGGCGAAATGGCAGAAGTCGCCTGCTCACAAGCCGGTATTGTTGCGAGGTGCCCGTCAGGTTGGAAAGTCCTCATCGGTACGGCATTTGGGCGAGAGTTTTGATAATTATATCGAAGTGAATTTTGAGAAGCGTCCCGAGCTGAAACGTCTGTTTGCCGAGGTGCACGATGTGAAAGAACTAACAGCACGACTTGGGCAGCTGTACAACACATCCGTAGTTCCTGGCAAGACGCTTCTTTTCCTTGACGAGATTCAGGCCAGCGAAGATGCTCTTAAATCCCTTTGGTTTTTTAAGGAGGATTATCCCGAGCTTCACGTGATTGCCGCCGGTTCGTTGCTTGAGTTTACACTGAAAAACACCAATGCCTATGGCGTGGGGCGGATTCGCTCAATGTTTATGTACCCATTGTCGTTCGATGAGTTTTTGTCGGCCAATGGACACTCATCGTGGCTTGAGGCACGCAATTCGGCCGATGCCGACAAACCTCTTTTTGAAGCCTTGCACAACGACCTTGTCCAGCAGTTTCGCTCGTATCTAATAGTGGGAGGAATGCCAGCCAGCGTTATGGCTTGGGTTGCCAATCATGATTATTTGCAATGTGCCGCCGAACAGGATGACATACTGCAAAGCTATTACGACGATTTTTCCAAATATGGCACTCGTGTGGATACCACTCTTTTGCGAAACACCCTACAAAGCGCTGTTTTACAGGTGGGAAAGAAATTTATGTATAGCAAAGTGGAGGGCGAATGCGGTTCCAAGGCTGTGAAAGAGGCTTTGGGAATGCTTTGCGATGCGGGGTTGCTGAAAACCGTGCAATGTACAGCCGCCAATGGCCTGCCTTTGGGAGCGGAAACAAATCCCAAATTCCGCAAATACATCTATCTCGACAGCGGTTTGCTGCTGCGGATGCTTGATTTTGGATTGGGAGGAGCCAAAGAGCTGACGCAATTAGTGCTTGCCGGCTCTGCCAGCGACCTTGTAAACAAGGGCAGCCTTGCCGAAATGGTGGCCGGATGGGAATTGGTTAAATACGGCAACAGCCATACACAGCACGACCTTTACTATTGGGAAAACATATCCGAAGGCACTACCTCGGAAGTTGATTATGTTATAGCAAAAGATATGAAACATCTTCCGATTGAGGTGAAATCGGGCACAAGCGGCAAAATGAAGAGTCTTGCGCTTTATATGAAAAAAAAGGGACTCACCGAAGCTGTTCGCACATCCCTTGAAAATTTTGGTATGATTACGCAAGTTAATGGCATGGAACGCCATATAAAAATAATACCTTTGTATGCGCTGTCGCAAATTTAGAAACCGTAATAATAGGACTGACGTCCAGATCTTTCCTCTCGGTTTTGAGCAAAAACGGGTAATTATTTCTCTCTGTTTTGTGAAAAAACAGGTGATTATTCCTCTCGGTTTTGTGAGGGTTTATATGCAATTTGTTTAAAATCAATATAATGCCGAGAGTGCTATTTTTCGATATATTCCCTGAAAAAGTTGTACTCCAACAAATTGGAAATGCGTACAAGCATCTCGGTGTTTATGTTGGGTTTTGAGTATATCTTGTAAAGGTGGTTGGGTGTGCAAGGTATCTGGTGTGCCAGCCACGCGCTGGTGCGGCCCTGCTCTTTGAGCTTGGCTTTTATAATTTTCCCTATATGCACATTTCTGATATTTGCCATAAAAAAAGCGTGGAATTGTTTTCCTTGCTTGACATCCGGGGTTACCACGCCCCACACAATCAACAAGTCATTCCACGCCGTAGCATGCTACGGCATTCGATGGCTAACCTTGATTGTATGATCGTCTCTCAATCGAGAGACTGTGTGGTAATTGGATGTCAAGGATAGCTACAAACGCTATCTTATATTGTTATATGTTTTGTTTTGTCGTATCTGTTTGGTTTTCTGTTGTTTGAATTGGTTTTTTTTTGTCTGTTAGATTTATGTTTGAAAAAAAATATTTGTTGTCGGTTTGTTGGGGCTGTTCTGCCAGCCAAGCATTTACTTTTGCAGTTATAAGGGTAATTATTTCCTCGGCTTTGGCATAAAGATCCTTGGCAGAGGTTTCATCGTGGTCGAAAAAATCCTCGTAGTCGCCGGTATTGCGTTCGTCGAGCAATTGTCCGTAATATTTGCCGATATATTGCGGAAATACCCCTGTCCTTACGAAATGCAATCCGGACATTTGTCTCACACCTTCGTGCGACTTGGCATTTATCTGATTTGCGATAAGCATGGCGCTTGCCGCATAGTAGCAGGCATAAGTACATGCGGTTTGTGGCGGTGTTGAAATAGCCGTGCCTGATGTGGCCGAGCACCTCGGCCAGTGTTTTGTTGGCGTTGGTGGTGCGGTATTGCGCAATGTCGGTTCTTTCTTGTTGGGTAAGCATGTTTTAAAGTCTTATTCTGTCGGATGAAACATTGTCGCGAAAGGGTGTCATGCGCGATTCCCATTGTGATTTTGGCAGTGCAAAAAGGCTTATGGATATACCCGGGTTGAGCCTGATGGGGTATGTTACGTCGTAAAGTCTGTCCACATCTTTTTTGTCCACGGTAGGTTTGTCGAACAGCACAAGCAGGTCTATGTCGGAGTCGGGGCGAGCGTCGCCGCGTGCCTCGCTGCCGTATATCCACACCTCGACAGGGAATGGCAGTGCGGCAAAGCCTTCTTTCAGTTTTTGTGTTATCTCCGGCCTTCTCATGTCTTTTGATGAGGTTTGGTGGTGTTGGTGTTTTTTTCCGATGGTTCGGTTTTGCAAAGTTACGTTTTTTTTCCGACAAAGCAAAATAATAAAAAAAACTCCGTCATTTCGGTACGGAGTCTTTCTGTTGTCGCTGAGATGTTTTTATTTCATTTTCAGGACGTTGTGCACTTGTCCGATGATGTTTTTGCTTTTCAGTCCGAAATGTTCCATCAGTTGCATGGGGGTGCCCGATTCGCCGAAACGGTCTTCCATTGCCACCATGCGCATTGGGGTGGGGCAGTTCAGTGCCAGAACGTGAGCCACGCTGTCGCCAAGGCCGTTTATTAGCGAATGTTCCTCGGCGGTAACCACGGCGCCAGTTTTGTGTGCGCTGGCAATAATGGTTTCGCAGTCGAGGGGTTTTATGGTGTGTATGTTGATAACGTCAGCGCGGATGCCTTCTTTTTCGAGGGCTTGGGCTGCCACAAGGGCTTCCCACACAAGATGTCCGGTGGCTATGATGCTTACGTCGGAGCCTTGGTTTAGAATTTGTGCTTTACCAATGATGAAAGGCTCGTTGATGTCGGTGAAGTTGGGCATTTTGGGGCGTCCGAACCGCAGGTACACGGGACCGTTGTGTTCGGCGGCGGCAATGGTGGCGTTGTGAGTCTGGTTGGCGTCGCAAGGCACAAGCACCGTCATGTTGGGCAGGGCTTTCATCAGTCCTATGTCCTCCATGGTCTGGTGTGTGGCACCGTCTTCGCCAAGTGTGATGCCGGCGTGGCTGCCGCAGATTTTCACGTTTTTGTTGGAGTAGGCCACCACTTGTCGTATCTGGTCGTATATGCGTCCGGTAACAAATTCGGCAAAGCCTCCGATGAAGGGTGTTTTGCCGTTGAGCGACATGCCTGCCGCGATGCCCGTCATGTTGGCTTCGGCAATGCCGCATTGCACGAAACGTTCGGGGAATGCCTTGGCAAAGCCGTCCATTTTTACGGAGCCTGTAACGTCGGCGGTGAGGGCCACCACGTTGGGATTTTTGCGGCCGGCGGCCACCAAGCCTTCGCCAAATCCGCTGCGGAGGTCTTTCATTGCTATGTTCTCGCTTGTGTTTATCATTGTATGATGTTTTTTTGTTTTTCGTTAAAAATTGATGTTTGTCTGTTGTGCCGATTCTATTTTGAAACGGCGTTTCTGAACGGTTTTATGTCCTTGTTCCTCTTTGTCCTGCAGCAGCACCACGTATTCGCCGGGCATCATCACAAGGCGTTCCACGTTTTTCTCTTCGTCGAGCACGTGGATTTGCGTCAAGGTGTTGTCCTCCTCGCCGATGGCAAAGATGATGCCTTTGAAAAGTCCCTTAGGCTTGTTCACCACGGCCATTCCGGGGGTTGGTATCACCAGCTCGGTGGTGGCGGTGTAGCGTATGTCCACGCCGTTGAGGATGGTGGGGGGCAAGGTGTTCACCTCAATGTTGTAACGTCCTGTGATATAAGGCGTTTCGATGTTCAATGCATGGATATTCACAAAACTGTTGTCGGAGTTTTTGCGCACGCTTACTGTGTAGTCGGGCAGTGGGAAAAGCACCCTGTGTCCGTCGAAATGCACGCGCAGCAGGCCTTGTTCGGCGGTGATGCCGATGTTGTTTGTGCGTCCGTTTTCGAGTTTTACTCCGTGCAGAGTTTGCGGCGGGTTGGTGTGGAAAGTTACGTTGTATTCCACCAGTGGGTCCACGGTGAGGGTGTCGGGCTGCGACTTGCTGTTGAAAGTGTACAGGGTTTGCAGGCGGGGCATGCCGGTTTGCGCGTCGGCAAAGGTAACGGGGGTGGTACTTTCATAGATTTTGCCCGTTTTGTCGGCAATGCTCAGGCACACGCCGGCCTGCTGGTTGGCAAGGTCGAAAATGTTGTACAGCGTTTTGATGTAGGTCTCCTCGTTTGGTACGTGGAAAAACCTGCCGGCGCAGTTAAGGTCGCTTTTGAAGTTGCTTTTTTTGCCGATGCCGATGATAAACGTTTTTACCACTATGCCGCTGGTTTGCACCTGTTTGGCCACTTGGCAGATGTCGTCGCTGCAGTCGTCGAGGCCGTCGGTTATTATCAGTATGATGTTTCGCGACGAGTTGCCCGACGGAAAGTCGTTTACGGCGTTGGTGAGGGCCGTGGTGGCGGTGCATCCGCCTTGTGGCACGAGGGTTTTTATCTTGCTTTTTATTTTGTAGTTGTTGTCGTAGGCGAATGGTACTTCGAGCCGTGTGCCGTGGTCGTTTTTGTTCATGTGTCCGAACACGCGCATGGCAAATTCCACGTTGTTTTGGTGCGAAATGCTGTCCATGAATTTGAGCAGCACGGCCTGCGTTATCTTTATTTTGGAGTCGCTCTGCCATTTGTCCCACATGCTGCTGGAGCAGTCGAGAATGAGCAATACATGCGTTTTGTCGGCGAGCGGATTTACGGGCGTGCGTTTTTTTTGCGCTTGCGCCGATGCCGCCACCAACAGCATTGCCGACAATATGATACAGAGGCGTTTCATCAATAGTCGCCGAGTGTTTCGGGTAGTTGAGCCAAAGCTTTTGCCAGTTCTTCGTCGGAGGGCGGTGTGCCGTGGTATTTGTTTGTGCCTTGCATAAAGTCCACGCCGTAGCCCATTTCGGTTTTCATTATCACGCAGATGGGTTTGCCTTTTCCGGTGAGGCTGCGGGCAGAGCCAAGTCCGTCAAGAACCTGTTGCATGTCGTTGCCGTCGGCGATGTTCACCACCTGCCATCCGAAGGCCTCCCATTTGGCCTGCAGGTTGCCCAGCGACATCACATGGTCGGTGGTGCCGTCGATTTGCTGGCGGTTGTAGTCGATGGTGGATATTAGGTTGTCCACGCCTTTGGAGCCGGCAAACATCACGGCTTCCCAAATTTGACCTTCCTGCAGTTCGCCGTCGCCGTGCAGGGTGAAAACGAGGTTCTTATCGCCGTCCATTTTCTTTGCCACAGCGGCGCCGATGGCCACTGAAAGGCCTTGTCCCAACGACCCTGAGGCCATGCGAATGCCCGGCAGGTTGTGTGCTGTGGAGGGGTGCCCTTGCAGACGCGTGCCGAGGAACCGGAAGGTGTTGAGCTCGTCGACAGGGAAATATCCGCGACGGGACATAACGCTGTACAGCACAGGGGTTATGTGTCCGTTCGACATAAAGAACATGTCCTCGCCACGCCCTTCCATGGTGAAATGCGCGGGGTCGGCGTTCATTATGTTGAAATGCAGGGCTGTCATAAATTCGGTGCAGCCTAACGAGCCGCCCGGGTGCCCCGATTTGGCTTTGTTGGTCATGCGTACTATGTCTCTACGTACTTGTTTTGCAATGTCTTGCAGTTCTATAAGTGTTTTCATCAAATATCTTGTTTTTTTGCAAAGATACGTTTTATTTTTCTCTTTTGCAGAAATAAAACGGCTTGCGTTATTCACAAATTTGGGCAATGGGCTGTATAACAAAGCGTTGCGTGTTGAGATAATTCAAGATTTGCCTTTTGAGCGAGTTTGTGCCATGTGTTGCCGAAAAAAACGGGTAAACGGAATATTTTGTGGTTTGAAAATTTTTTTGGGGGGTGGGATATTTTGTTGTTGAAGATTTTGGGGAAATGGGATGTTTTGCAGTTGCAAATTTCGGGGAAACGGGATGTTTTTTTTTAAATGTGAGGCGTCGTTTTTCTTCGTACCTTTGCATAGTTTTATAAAAATACAACAACTATGGAACATGTGTTTAAACGCAAGTCTTACAATGAGTTGCTTGATTGGAAAAATACCAGTATGGGACGTGCGGCAATGCTGGTGGAAGGTGCTAGGCGTGTGGGTAAGTCCACATTGGTGGAATAGTTTGCTAAAAACGAGTATGAAAAATACCTGCTTGTAGATTTCAACAGATTGCCCAAGACGAATAAGCGAAATGTTTGAAGATGTTTCGGACTTGGACGAGATTTTTCTGCAGTTGCAGCAGCATTATCGCACTGTGCTTAAGCCTCGCAAATCGCTTGTCATTTTCGACGAAATGCAGAAATGTCAGCTTGCGCGTCAGGCCATAAAGTATTTTGTGGCCGACGGGAGATACGACTATATCGAGACGGATTCGTTGATAAGCATAAAAAAGAACACAAAGGACATCACCATTCCGAGCGAGGAGGAGCGTATCACCATGTACCCGATGGATTACGATGAGTTCCGCCGGGCCCTTGGCGATGGCGATGGCCCCTGCATTTTGCGTGAAATGTTCCACAGTCGTAAACCTTCAGGTTCGGCACATCGCAGTGCCATGCGCGACTTGCGCTTGTATATGCTCGTGGGCGGTATGCCTCAGGCCGTAAGCACATATCTCAGCACAAAAAACCTTAGTGCTGTGGACAAGACCAAGCGGGGAATAATACGGCTTTACCTTGACAATTTTCAGAAATTAGACCCGTCGGGTGCCGCGGAGCGTATGTTTTTGAACATTCCGGCGCAGCTGAGCGGCAACGTGTCGCGCTATCGTCCTGCGGCAGTGCTCGGCGAACGTTCCTACGGCAAAATGGCCACCCTGCTGCAGGTTTTGTCGGAGAGCAAGACCACGCTTTTCTGCCACCGCTGCACCGACACCAACGTGGGTATGGACTTGGCCAAAGACCTGCAACGCTACAAGATTTACCTTGCCGACACAGGGCTTTTTGTTACCCTTTGCTTTTGGGACAAGCGGTACACCGAAAATGTGATATGCGACAAACTTTTGAGCGACAAGCTGGAGGCCAACCTCGGGTATCTGTACGACAATCTTGTGGCCCAGATGTTTGCGGCAGCGGGCAACAACCTGTTTTACTACACTTTTCCAAAGGACGAGAAACACAACTACAAGGTTGATTTTCTGCTTTCGAGGGGAAACAAGCTGGTGCCCGTGGAGGTGAAACCGTCGGGATACCGCACCCACAAGTCGATGGACGAGTTCAGGCGGCGTTTCCTGTCGCGTACGGACGAAGGAGTGGTGCTGTACACCAAGGACCGCCAGCACGAAGGACAAACCCTATTCCTGCCAGTATATTATGCGGGACTGGTGTGAGGGGAGGATGGAGTTATTTTTCCAATATACTTTCGCTGTCTTTTTTTAATCTCGACAAGTTTTTCAGAACGGTTTCTTTGCTGGTATTAGCATAGCAATACACACACAGATGTCCGCAAGTATTGTACATCCCAATGTCTTTGCTTATCATGCAGCCACATAATTTGCGCTGCCCTTTGTCTTTCATTTTTTCGGGTGATAAGGGCGGACGACTCAGATCGATACCAAAAAGCGATGTTCGGTCGGGCAATTCGCCATAGTTCAGGTAATAAACCAACTCCTCATCTTCGGGCCAGAGGCGTTTCATCAGTTCCCCATCGATGCAGCGGTTGTGGGCGATGCCGTATTTGTCGAGGTCGATTTTCTCGCCGCAGGTGGCAAGTTCAATGCTCCAACCCTCTTGCGCCCAGCGGTCGCGGCACTTGGCAAGTCCGTCGGCTATCTCGTTCATCTGCTCCGAGGTGAACTCCGCTTGGCTGATGCTCTCTTTCGAGAACTGGTCGGTCTCCTTCACCAAATTGCTCTGCACCTTGCGGTAGCCGTTTATATCAATAAAACTAAAGACGAGTTTGTCGGTCAATCCTTTTAGTTTGTTGCCTAATTTCCAGATTTTTACGAGCAAATCATGAGGCGAGAGCTGTGGCGTAACAATCAGCGGGTCGAAACGCCAGATAATGCGTTCTTTGCCCACCATCTCCGACAGTTGGCGGAACGTCTGCACACGCTGCTCCACGCTTGGCACATTTGGTTCAAATCGCTCGTTGTCGTAGTCGTTCAGGGTAAATTGGAAGTAGTAATGTATACCCTGTTCGTCAAGTTCATGCAATAGAGGCAACAATGGTTTCGGATTTTTTGTCCAGAACACCACCACTTTGCAATTTGCAAAAGAAACATACGTTGGCTTAGGATTGAACGGATTGTACCACACGCAATAGCCAGCCCGCAAACGGTTGATGAACCACTTGGCATAGAACGCCGGAATGTCGGTGCTCCGGCTCGCCGAAATGATG
>ERZ842401.1951-NODE-1951-length-28275-cov-4.030227_pt1 | contig 28275 bp, 51 predicted proteins | sample MGYA00521270_ERZ842401 | MGnify/ENA primary metagenome ERZ842401 (study PRJEB31892, sample SAMEA3878208) | bioreactor metagenome | biome: Moose rumen | place: Sweden | collected 2011-10 | study: EMG produced TPA metagenomics assembly of the PRJEB12797 data set... | reverse complement strand
GGTTCGAGTCCCCTCCATACTACAAAATACTATTAAAGTACTTTAATGTCATGTATAGTACAAAAACGGCAATTACGATTAGTCTAAAAGACTTGTTGGAAAAGTTGGATGATTATAGTATTTATTCTTATTATATCGGTGAGTTTAAACCAGGAAAACTTATGAACAGTCCTCTGAGACCAGATGATAAAATCCCCAGCTTTGCTATATTTCCTAGCAAAACAGGGGATTTGCTGTTCAAAGACCACGGTACTGGCGAAGCCGGTAACGCGTTAAAGTTCGTCAAACTATATCGTGGTATACAAACGAGAGAAGAACTTGAAAGAGAACTTCTTGCGATTGTTAGACGTATGAATCCAAATCAAACTCTAAGGACAACTACAAGTTGTCGTAGAGTTAGTTCCGGCGTGACTGATATTGGCATAGTACGTCAGCCATTCAATACTGTTGATAAACAGTATTGGAAGCAGTTTCATATTAGCACTGATACATTAAAGAAATTTAATGTATTTAGTATAAAGTATTTTCTATGCAATAATATCGTACGAGGGATTTATCGAGAAGATAACCCTATGTATGCATATAAAGTAGATGATAGGTTTAAGATCTATCGTCCGCTAGCTAGTAAGTACACAAAATGGAGAACTAATCTCCACAATACTAATATACAAGGTTATGCGCAATTGCCAGATTCTGGTGATTTGCTAATCATAACGAAATCTTTAAAGGATGTCATGTGCCTACATGAAATGGGTTTTAATGCAATATCACCGAGTAGCGAAACTACTTTTATACCCGATGGTACGCTTCAATCTCTAAGAAGTAAATGGAAGCATATTGTCATACTATTCGACAGAGATGCCGCTGGTATGAAGAATGCTCGACAGTATAGTAAGCAATATAAGCTAGATGCTATATTTGTTCACAAGAAGTTTAAGGCAAAGGACATATCCGATGCTGTTAAAGCTAACGGGTTCTTTGCTGTAAAGGATTGGTTAACTAAAACAGTAGAACGATATGATTGAATGTATACTTGGTTCCTTATTAGGAACTCTATTAGGCGTCTGTGGATCTGCATTTATAGTGCTGGACCAGATAAAGAAAGATGATGAGAAACGAATCTCAGAACTCAAGAAACTAATAGACGATCTTACCACCTTCAAAGTAAAATTTGGAGATGAAATCTAAAGGAAGAGTAAAGAATGCGACAGCTGTCGATGCGTATGGGCTACATTTCCGTAGCAAACTCGAACTCTATACGTATGAAGCTTTTATGAAAGCTGGTATTCCAGTTAAGTATGAGCCAAAGCATTTTACTCTGCTTAAATCGTTCGAGTTCATGGGTCAAAAAATAAGGCCTATTACATATCTACCAGACTTCGTAGGACGAGGGTTTATAGTAGAATGTAAAGGCCTTATGGGAGACTCTTTTCCTCTGCGTTGGAAGCTTTTCAAATACTATTTGTATAAACACCACGCAAAAACAAAGCTATATCTTGTGAGAAATCATAAAGATGTAGATAACATGATTACAGAACTTTTAAGTCAGATTAAACATGGAAAACAAAACAATTCAGTTCGTTAAGTATAACAATCAGATTATTCCGAAGCCGTTAGGTACAGATTATGAACTTATTGAAGGAAAAGTATATGCTTTGAAATTCAATGATTATACTGATACTGCCTATCTGGAAGAAGATAAAGACTTTGAATTTCCCAATGTATACTTCGATGAAGATCCCAAGTTTGCTGAAAAGTGTATAAATACTTTCAATAAAACTAAGAAGCTTACTACAGGTATACTGTTAAGTGGTCTAAAGGGTTCAGGTAAGACACTGATGGCTAAGAAAATAGCAGTTCAGTCACATTTACCTATAGTTGTAGTAGATAAGGAAGTTCGCGCTGCATCTGTTGAACAGTTCTTTACGCAGATTGTAACTCCTGTATGTGTTATATTTGATGAAATTGATAAATATTGGAGTACACGTTACCTGTTAGGATTTCTTGATGGTGTTAAGCCTACAGGAAAGAAGATGGTGATTTGCACATGTAACGATGAGGGTGAGATTGATGAATACCTCAACGATCGTTGTTCTCGTATACGTTACAAGAAGTCATTTGAAGGTCTCAATGTTAGTGTAATAGAGAATGTGATAAAGAGTATCATTGGTGATGAGAAAAAAGCCAAAGATGCTGCCGCATATGCTTTTAATGCACTTAAAGTCGTTTCCTATGACAATATTATTGTGTTTGCAGAGGAGTTGAAGAACTATCCTGATGAATCGTTTGATGATATTGTCAAAGACCTCAATATTGAGAAGAAGTGATGGATATATTGCAACCAAATGTGGAAAACTATGAATAATTCCACGGAAAATTACTACACTGATAGAACTCGCATCAGTAATTCGAACATAGGCTGGTTTCTAAACAAGGGACCAGCCTATTTATATAAGATGCTAACAGAAGATATTCCTGAAGAAAAGAATCCAGTACTTGAAAGAGGAACGATGATTCATGAATACATTCTGCAGCCCGAAGAGTTCCAAAAAGACTATGTAGTCTGGGACAAAAGTAGACCTTCTTCTCCGCAAGAAGAAGCGTTCTGTCAGGCACTAGCATTTTCAACAGAAATAGAGCCAAATAGAGCCATTCTGAGCGCCTTTAAGCAAGCCTATAGTACAGTTGGAAAGTCTGAGGATTTGATGCTGTCTACGGGCTTAAAAAAGGCTTCTGCGTTGAAAGAATACATTGACTTCCTAAAGTCTGGAGACCAAAGGAAGATGATAAGTATCTGGGACTTGAAAATGCTTGAGAAAATTAAGCAAAATATTCAGTCTCACAAACTAGCCAATAAGATAATCGGAGTACCTGGAAACATGTACGACGATGATTCTAATATAACTTGGTTTCATAGACACGAATTCCACATAAATTGGGAGTGGCAGGGGCTGGTTGGAAAACCAGGTTCTCCTGAAGCACCAGACATTGTACAAGTAAAGTGTAAATCTTTACTTGATGGTCTTATACTTGATTTTAAGAGAAAAATTGCTACTATATATGACTTGAAGACTACACAAAAACTGTGGCACTTTGAAGACAGTATAGAGCAGTATGACTATTGTAGACAACTTATGTATTATTGCATGGCTGTACAATGGTATCTTAAGAATGAGTGTAATGAGGATTTTAACGAATGGGACTTCGACTTTTATATCATAGGTATTGATACAACAGGTACTTATGAAGTAAGAGTATTTGAAATTCTACCAGTTATGTGTACGTCTAGAAAACATGTTATATACGATGCTTTGTTCGAAATAGCTTGGCATCAGTCTACTGGCAAGTGGAATTATAGTAGAGAATATTATGAAGGCGATGGCTCAGAAAAGTTAAACTTATGAAGCCGTATCTAAAAATGATAATTCCTCTGTTGGGATGGGGTCTTACACTAGAAGATATTAGTATAGATAAGGGATTTCGTGGTGTATTTTCCTACGACATTAACCGTCCTTCATTGGATAATCATATATTTTTATTATACAGTAATACAACAACTGGGTTTAGTATAGACAGAGATGTTAGACTTAAATCATTACCTACGTTTTATAGTAGACGACGAATAAAGATAAAAGGAATAATGTTTTTATGTTATACATTTATAATTGTCAGTAATAGTATACGTAAACTTAAATCTAGCTCGTTATGGTTAAACGACTATGAAAAAATGAGAATATTTAAGTTTTGGAATTTTACTGATAATGAAATAAATTATTATATGCTACATCCAAATGATGTAAATAGTTTTGAACAATTTGAGCAAAAAGTTATTCCTGAATGGGACTACGTTCCAGATGATTGGGAATAACAATAAAGCCTGACCGCTCGTGATGAGTAGTCAGGCTTTATTTTTTGCTCTTTTAAAACACATAAACCGCGTTAATAGCGTCGCAAATCAATCTTCGTTAAATGGGTTACTTATATTGAATACTCTAGAAATATCACCATCTTTAAATACATCTGTAACCCAATTAGAGTTTGTTACACCACGCCCCCTGTCTGGTTTATAGGTTAGTATATTAACTGGGAATTGATCGAGGTAGAAATTAGCAGAAGATGTGTTGGAAGAGTTTGACATATTTTTATACATATTATTCAAACTGTAATCTGGGAACAATACAGAAGAAGCTGTCATTGCATCTCTCATCCAGTTTACCATTTCTATGTTTGAGAAAGGTATTGCAGCAGAATATCCACCACGTTTAACAGGATCGTCGAAACTTGGATCATTTTCCCATCCTTGTTGGTATCTGTAATATTCTACAGCATCTCCGATTATACTCAAAACACTACCAGCATCCTTATAAAGTGCAGTGGCTACGAACGGGGATCTAATTAACTCCAACATTGATACAAATACACCAGCCGGTAATTGACTAACACGTTCAGACATAGCCCCATTGTTTACAGCATATGCAAAATTTGCGAACCAATCATCTGGGTCATCCTCTACCATTTTTCCAAACAACACACTCAACGCTATAGTTACAGCCATAGATAATATAGATACATTCATCATGTTTACTCTATATTTATCCTACTTAGTAGGTTTGTGAACGCTAGTATATCTATGTAACATAATTAATGCCCCTAAGCATCTACCGTAAGATCTTATCAATCTTCGTTGAGCACCAGATTCTACAAAACCAGTTGACAAGTTTGCTATAGCTAATTTATATTCGTCAGAAATATAACCTTTTTTTAATATAGATTTTCCAGAGGATTTGGATTTATATTCTACATTTGATTCAAAACCTAATTCATCCAAATCTTCTTCTAGTACTAAGAATTGTGTACCACCTTTAAAATTATCGGCAGATTGTGAGAACATCCATCCGCGCATCTGGCCTACCATAGCTCCAAGAGTCATTTGCATAAATACAGGTCTATCCATTTCGTCTAATACACCATTAATAACAGCGGAACGTTCTCTTATGATAGTTTCTATTCTTGTTTCTAATAGATTACTGCGTCTGCCGTTTACAATAGGTCTTACTATATCTAGATATTCATTCTTTAATGTAAGATTTCCTTTTTTATCCACATAATACGCATCTAGTAAAGTCTTGCCAGTAATAAGATTTCCTGCTTTAGACCACACTTTTATACCGTCACTTTCTTCCATTCCTGCTTTACTGTATACATATGCAGCTTGCCATTTATTCATAAATTCATCTTTACCTGTAATGGGATTGTGAATAAGTCTGTGATTATGATATATACTCAATGCTATATGACCTTTGAATATATAATCTATGAGAGAATATTCTCCCATTTTAAAATGTTTAGCAAGAAATCTACGCAATCCACTACTACGCTAACCTTTGAACTATTCATAAACTGTACCTACAATATTATTACGATTAAGTATAGCTCCTGTAAACGTTCTTCCGTTAGCCATACCTATATTTCTAAAAATATTTGTTAGGAACTCTTTTGCTATTTGTACATTGGAAGCCAACGCGTCTTTAACGGTAAAATATTTGCCTCCGGCCATTTCTTTGTTAAAATTCCAAAAAGAATCGAATCCATTTTTGAGTATTACTTTCCAGTTGTGAGCCATAAGTTTTGAGTGAGCTTTATTCATAACCCAATCAGCAGTTTTCGCTACGTTTGGATTAATATATTTATCTCCACTTCTTCTTCTGCCATATACGTGTGTTTCTATATAAGACTATATTTGCTGCAATTGATCTGGTATTTTTGCATCAACCGGTCTAAAGAAGCTAAGTCCCATTGGTATCATTAATGTTTGTATAATTGGTAATATTTCACTCTTTTCTTTATAATTTAAAGAAGCTTCGTACATTGCAGTAATTGTTGCAACAAGGTCTGTCGATGTTAAATTTGGATCATCTAACCTTCTAACCCATCTCATCGGAATTACGTGAATCTCAGTTCCATCTGGGCGTAAAGATACTTCTTCGTTATAATTTACATCAGTCTCGTTTATCTGCAAAGCTTGTTTTATATTATTCAAATCAAATCTTCCCCTACGTTGCCAAGAATGAGACAAATTATCTCTTATACCTGGTAATTGATATTTATTGACATCGTTCATTCCATAATTAGTATATATTTCTCCCATGGTTTGTATCATGGCATCGTACATTTTTGCATACTTTGTACTTCCATCTCCGTACAGTTTTTCAAATTCTGAGTCGTGCCATTTTCCATTTTTTCTTGGTTGCACATATGCTAGCTATGTATCATCGAAATCTTTTTCTACAAGTTCAGAATTTTTATCTAATGTAACATAATGTCCAATCGGTTCGTCTACAACTCCTTCTAATAACTAACCATCTACTGTTACTGCACCAACATTCAACATTCTAAATACAGTAAGTGGAGTTTCTATAGATATAATTTTTCCAGAATCGTCTTTTTCTTTCCTAGGATAATGAAATTTATTTCTAAATTCATCCATTGCATTTGGATTTACTTGTGATGCTGTTTGATATTTTTCAAACTAATAATTATATTCTGTTTGTTCTGTTTCTACATCACCTTCAAAATGGAATACATCTATGTTACTAATTTCGCTATCTGGATTTATGTACCCTTTTGGTTTTATATACCCTTCTTCGTTTTCTAATTCCGATATTAATTCGTCAATGTTTTTAAGTTCTTGCCAAGCATCGTCATTAAGTTTTGATAAATTTGGAGTATAGTGCCCAGGCCTAGTTTTAGTAGCTTCTATTATAGCTGATCGTCGAGCATATAAATTCGCTAATTCCTATCCTCTAAATCCTCCAGATAATAATACGCCCTCCCTTATCTTATGCATAGTATTATCCTACTCCCACATCTTAACTTCCCAATCTTTGGCACCACTGTTTACTAACGTTTGGTGGTCTTTGTTATATTTATCCCAATTAGGAATATATCGTATACGACCTCTTATAGCATCATTAAACGCTATAATTTCTTTGGCCATCTATCCCTCAAAAGAATCTTTGTCTTTTAATTCTATTGATATAAAATTACCAAATTCGTCTTGTACAATATTATAAGGATTTGCTAAATTTTTTTTCTACTTTTTTAACTGTTTTAATTTATTTCTCTCTTCGTCAGAAAGCTTAAATGTTTCTAATATACCGCTATATTTATTTCTACATTTAGATTCTATAATATCGATTTGTTCTTGAATCTCTTTACGGGTTTCAATTGTTTCTGGAGACATGTACTTCCTCTAAATACGGTAATAGTCAGGTTTAAACTTTCTTACTATATCATTTTTTTCGTAAAAATCATCGAGAGCGTCATAATATTTATTGTACGTATCTCTACTTACACTCCTCCAATCAAATTTAAGATTTTCGTCTAATTCTATATTTAATTCTTTTGCTATACGCTTCTTTTCTTTGTCTACAACGACATGCATTTCTCCCCAATTCTCAGAACGTCTGAAATTTCCAGTCAACCCTCGCTTTCCGTTAAAATCTCTTCTATAGCTCAATTCACAGAAATCTCTAAATTTATTAAACGGGAGAATATCTAAATGGTTTGTGTACTAATCAAAAAGCGCAGTAAGTTCGTGACCAACTTCTTCTGCAGCAGGTCTTACGTAATTATTTGCACGTCTAACTAGGTGGTCTACTATATTTACTATAGGGCTATTAGAATTAATAGCGCCAAACATTTTGTTAAAAAATCCTAAACCACCTCCTCCGATTTCATTTCTAACCCAATGCTTTGCGTTAGTTTTCCATATCTCTTTATCCGCAAATGTAACTAATTCATCTGCTACTCTATCTATATACCAATCTACCCACCCATCTGCTATTCTTTCGTATGCTTTTAAATATACGCTTAATATAGAACTAACGTGAGTATAATATTTATATAAATCAGAAGATGTTGCAAATTCTGGGTTTTGATTGTTATTTGCAAATACTAAATTAATTTTACTATTCAATAGATTAGAATAATATCCTAAGGTGTTTGTCTTTAATCCAGCAAACTGTGTAATATCTAATTTATCATAACCTTGCAATTCAGCTTGAGCCATAATACTTGTTACAGTGTTTCTAAGCTCAAATTCACACGCACTAAGGATATATTTAACACCTTTTACTATATCACCAGGATTATCAGAGTCTAACGACTAAAGGTTTATGTCTAAGGAACGCAATTCTGATAAAGTTTTATTGCTTCTTAGCGGATCTCTAGTAAAGACTTTTATCCTTATATTTACAGCTTCCTTAATTTCGTTAAGTAATTTCTTTTCCTTTTTTGTTGCATTTTGCTAAAATACAGGTTCGTATATTTTAGCTAAGTATATAGTCTCTGCCTACAAATTACTTATATCTTCGTTTATTGAGAAATATGCAGCAAGATCGTCGAGAATTTCTTGTTTATTGGAATACAATTGAAATACTTTTGATAGTATATTTTTTATACCTTTCCAAAATTTATAAGATTGTTTTTCATCTTTCATAAGCATATCTACAATCTTATTTACAAGTCTTTCTTCTATCAATATTGGAGTTATATCTTTACGTTTTCGAATTACTTGTAAAGCATCCTGCACAGGCTATGTTTCCCAGAAATTTCTAATATATCTGTGTACAAGTTCGTGGACGATAGTAGTATGGTCCCCATTCTATATAGATATATACATTATAGATAAATCATGATTTATATCTTCTATGTACGCACCTTTAGTATCTTTTTCAGCAGATTCTATATATTTCTGTATGTTATTTACAAACTTTACTCTGAGTTTGCCAGTAACACTATTGTCATCTCCCTCAAAATAAACATCTTTACCTCGTTTAACCATTCTAAGATTAAACGTTTCCGCAAGTCTATTTTGTATCAACTGAATAAGTTCGTCTTTTTTATGTCTGTTCCAAGTGTCTCTCGCATCTTGTGAATGCAAATATCTGCCAACCGGAGATATAATTTCATTCTTACTTAGTTCGTTGATATAAGCGTTAACGAATTTATTTCTAGAATCTTTTATAGCATTCTAAATAGGAATCTCTCTATTTATTATATTGTTATCCCTTAACAAATTAAGAGTTCTGTTTAAATTACCTTCGTCTTCAAGAAGCTGAGATATATCACTTGAATCCCACGTATTAGATACTTCATTTCCTTTTTTAGATATAATATACTTTATTGACGGTTCTCCCCATAAATCTAACTACAGCGTTGTAGATTCTGGATGGTCTACCCAATCTCCCATCTCTGGCAAATATGCTTGTGCTTTAGCCAGTATAGCTTCTTTTTTGTCTTCGTAAATATCCATCAAAGCAGAATATAAAGCAGAATCTTCTCCTTGCGGAGTCTTATCTAACGTGTTACCATTATTAGCACACAATAGATAGTAGGCAGCCTATTCACTGCCTACTACTTTTGCTAACTCTTTTACCAAGTTTTCGTTTTCTTTATTTTTAAGTAAACATACCATAATTCATTCATATTTACCATCCACACTCTATCATCTTATCTATACCGAGCTGAAAGAACTTGTCATCGTGAACATCAGGCTTGCTCAAAAATCTACTCACTTCGTCTGGCTACTACACTTCTTGTGTTTGAGGTGTAGTTAGACTTGTACGAGAATCGCCTAGAGGATCTTCTATTTCAAATATATTTGCTAATCTAGTTAACGGGCTAGTACACACAACTCTGACACTATTACCGTTGTCATCATGCCACTCTATTACATCGCCTTCTTGTACATCTTGCCAATAATCAAAGTGTTTACTATCAGTATACCGTGTAGTAGCTGTACGTTCACCGTTCTTTATAGCTTCGATAGTTGTGTCTGACGTAATGTCGTTTCTCTGATTACCATCGTACGACATATCCATTCTACCGCTAAATTCATACGGAGTACTCTAATCTTCTAGCAGCTAGAATTCCAATTGGTAAGCCTTACCTATATTGGGCCACACATTCTATACAAAATAGTTTATAGACCATCCTTCTTTCTTAGACCAGTTTTCTAGAGCTTGTCTATCGATACTTTGCGGTAGATAATTTTCCGCAATATCTGCTACAACATCCCCAAATTGTTCACCAGCAAGTCTTCTGGCAGTCTTTCTATTTACATCGGACCAGTTTGCATACCGTTTTGACAAATTAAGCAGTGTAGTAGGAAGATCTGAACGCTCTTCTGGAGTAAGTCTCTTTTCTGCCAACTGAATAAGTTCGTTTGTTCTTGCTCCAAACATAGCCTCGTCGCTAGTTTGATCAAGTCCATAAGCATATATCTTATTTCCACCGTCAAATTGATTTCCTCTAGCGTTCACCATTGCATATATAGGATATAATACGGTTTGTTTTACAGTACCACCATTCTAATCGGTTGTTATATTATATTTAGTACCAACTCCAACATATTTATATATATTAAACCTACGCTGACTGATTTTATCGTTGCAACTTTTACGAGGTATCTTAATAAACAATGGGGCTGTATCCGGATTATAAGTAACATCCCACGAATCTCCATCTCGTTTAATTCCACATAGTATACTTGGGTAATTTAGTTGAACAGGTACTGTCTCCTTATGCCTACCGAATCCGGGTATATCGATATCATCTTCAACCATTATAGACCCTAAAAATAGTTCTTCGAATCTAGTTTCATTGTCGTATGTTATCCATTCCTTTTTAATGAACGTATCATCGTACCAGTTATTTAATAAAATATCGTCTATATCCTGAACGGAAAGCATTGACTGTGGATTCTAGCCTCGTCTGTATGCAGATAACAAGTTTTCCATATATTCTGCATAACTGTTCTTTGCATACTGCCTTCCAGCTAAATCTTCATTTTCTGGGTTAATCTTCCACTGATTTGGAACAAACCTAAATAGGTCATGATTACCTCCATTGTCAGTAGCGACTACAAATGAATATACTATTAAATCTCTTGCAAACTCTTGTATTTCTGGAACAGAATTGTCGTTAAGTAATTCAGTCCACCCTTCTGTAAAATCATCTGCGTTAATTGATTCATCGTCTATAAAACTAAACGTATCTATAAACTTAGCGTTTGTATAATCGTCTTGTACAGTTCCAGCTCCCATATTGAGATTTTCATGATACTTATATTTTTTACCTTGTATCAAAGTTCTCAACATATAATTATTAACTTCACCGTCAGTTCCTCTTAAATGAGCATACCTCGGATCTGTCATAATTATAATTTTAAGCCTTCCAAGTCTATCGAATATGGTATTATTCCCATCAACAAGTCCTTTGATATCTATATTATGTAATTTAGCATAGTTGTTAATAAATACAGACTTACGTTTAGCAAGAATAGCTCCACTTAATTTTCCTATAGTGTTTGCGTTGCCGTAATCATCGTTTACAGTAATATTCATAAGTTTGTCGATCTAATCCTGAAACTGATCTGTACCTTGTATAGTAGCATTACCGAATATTTCTGAGAAAATTCTTGTTGCGTTTTTGGTTTTTTGCTCAATATAACTCTTAGAAACTAATCTATCAAGAGATTCTGTATCGAACATCATCCTCTTTCTATTTTTACTAGTACTGGAGAACATATTATTATATCCGCGCAGATACTACTTCTATTCGTTTATATTTTTACCGTGTTTTTTAGTATCGATTTTAGCATACTTAACCAAATCTGCCAAAGCCTCCGAATAAGGATCTAACTGTTTCTTTGCCGCAAATATTCCCATTTGAATATCAAAGAAAGATAATTCTACCCCATTGAAATTAAAAGTATCCTGCATAGACAAATCTGCTCCACGATCTGAATATCGTTTTGCTATCTAGTGCATTAATTCAGCACTGTCTACTAACAACTTATCAACAAGGTCATTTACTTTTACATTCTTATCTTCGAGTCTGTCTTTCCACTCTGCAAATACATCCTCTATATTATCTTTTTCTATTCCATTAACTTTTGCAAAATTAACAATCACGTGTTCTTCTGCAATTTTAGCACGTCTTGTAGCAGACATGCCAGGATCATTCATATAAGAACCTTTTGAGTTATTGTAAGCATTTGCTAAAGCTTTCATTATCGGTTGTGTAGTAAACCAGAATGTACGTTTTCCAAATCCAGTACGAACCATTAGATTAACAAGGTTATATGTATAAGGATTCACATTTAATCTACCAATACGTGGATCTTTTGCTACGTCTACGTGCAGGTTAATCAAACCGGACAACCACGCAAGTATAGATCTTCCATCTAAATCATTTGCTATATCAAGTCTAGACATGCCCAATCTAGTAAGAATAGATCCTTCTTTTTCTGCAAATCTTACACCATACAACATAGTCAATATATGGTTGTTATTGTTAAGAGCAAATGGACCTATACCGAATTTACCAGTTATAAAATCATTCTTTGTCGCATTTTGCTTACGCAACATATATGCGTCAAACGGCTTTAGTGTTTGTTTTTTATGCCCCTCTTGTAAATCGTCGTCTATATCTGTAAGTAATTCGGTATGATTATCAATTGATGCATGCAGCATATGCATAGATCTTGTAGTTTTCTTGCCGTCAATATCTACAACATCGCACAGTATAGAAATATAGTTATCTATAAGCTTGTTTTGATAATATTCAGAAGATTCACTTGGATAAGAATCAGATAACCTGTTCTATTTTTTTCTACGGTATTTACTGAATAAACTTTGCATATCTGCAAAATCCGCATCAAATCCAGTAGTCTCATCAAAAGTATCACTTATGAAATGGTAATTTTTTCTAGATAAATAAAGTTTATCTATATCAAACATTTGTGTTAACTTATAGTTTCCTATAAGATCAGACTATATCTTCACCCTTCCGAGTGTCCCCAATTTCCACTTTCGTGTACATCCAAAGGACGTCTCCTTTGGCTTAAATCATATGTTATTTTATGCATCATTGACGGAACTTGAGATATATAAGGTTTTACTATTTCTATAAACTTCAAACCCTCTTTTGTACCACAACACAAAGAATATGAGTCTACTTTCTTGCCTTCGTGGAACATGTAAAAATTAACATTCCAAACTTCTTTAAAATAATCTATAATTATCTGAAGTTCTTCTTTTGGAATGCACGTCGCTATTTTTATATAAAACCCCATAGGACGACCATCTTTATCTTTTCTTATATTTATATGTCCGTTGTCCATATACCAAATAGCAACACCTCTAGCATCTAATCTGTTTAAAAGTTTTCTATTGCCTATTGTTTTGAATGGTTTATAAAAAACTCTACGTAATACTTTTATAAACGGAATAATGTTAAGCTCCGTATAAAAAACGGTTTTCCTAATATTGTAACCATTTGCCGATGCGTACATCTTTAATCCAGAGTTTCTTATTCCGGATTCCTTTAGTTGTTTTATTTTCCACTCTAAATAATCTTTTTGTTGCTCGCAATGAGCTAATTTAAATACATTATTACTCATAATTGTTCCGTCTCCGAGTAATAATGCTATAAGCAGATTTCTGCTCTCTTTTGTAATTTTTGTTTTCATAACGATTTACGTATGTTTTTATATGATTTAATTTTAGTCGTTGAACCTTACTCTACCAACGTAATATAGTAGAGTCTTGGCTGCTGATAACCCTCGCCTTTACGTTAAGGCTTCCCAGCAATTAAAGGAATTTTTTAATGTTCGAACATTGATGTTTATCCGAACCTGTGATTCTAGTAAACTCACGGGGTAATATTACAGTATCTCTTACAGCCGGTATAACATCTACACATCGCAATGCATGTATAGACGATATTGCCTGTGTAGGAATACGATAACCAATAAAATTGGCTTTTGCATTACTCCATTTAGTTTCTCCAGTTTTTACGCCAGATATAATACCATTGTCTATAAGCCATTGTTTAGCTTCGTCGAACGAAAGTCTCTTTCCATTCTTATCTCTTGGAATGATGTCATCAAAGAAGTCAATACTAACTACGCAATCCATAGAACCTTCCTCGTTGACCATCTTGAGTCTTCTTCCACCATATAGATCTTTTGGCATATTTTGATCACCAAGTACTCTAGTAACACCCTCCATGCCCCAAACAGACCTCTGAATAAACGCTGCGCCTGGAGTATTTACATCAACAACCTGTTTGTTTATTTTTGATACAAGTATGCTCTATACAAAGTTCAAATTTGACATTGCTGCGAGTGGCATTTTGAAATGAGGTTTACCGTCTTTTCCAGTAACAACGTTTACTGCATCTATCATTTCTTGAGATGCATTTCTACTTATAAGTTCTTTGGTAAGAAATTTACTAAACTTTTCTACATCAAACTGTTCGTCACGGAAGAATTCATCGTGAATTGAACGGAGACCTATATCAGATAACTTATTTATGCAGTCCATAATACTATCCCTGACTTCAGTAGCAGACATTTTCTAACCGTTATTCATAATGTACTCTCTACCAGCCATTAGAGTAGATAATGCAACTTTCATCATCTACGTACCTATGTGCATAGTATCAGATTCTTTTGGATCGGTATTAAACTGCTTTCTAAGATAAGAATATTTTTGTCGATAAGTGTTGAAATGGAAATTTTCTTCAAATGTATATTGGTCATTATAATCCTACCAATTAATTGATTTAGATCCCTGACCTCCAACCTTTACAGCAGATTTTACACATAATATATCCATCCTATCGGTCTTCATTTTGTTGAAGATTTTGGCCATATTTCCAGTACAAATACATTTAAATAGTGGAAATAAAGCCATTTTGTTGTAATACGGAACTTGTACACCACGCTAATGCCTAAAGCCGTAAGCAGTATATTTTTGTGCTCCTATAACGGAAGTCCACACAAGATTGTATGCGTCCTGTTGTTCTGTAATTCTTGAAGGACTAGCTCCCCTTAGAATTTCAAACGCCTTTCTGACTTCAGAGTTCCACATGCCGACCATCTTCAGCAAGTTCTCACACATCTCGTCTGTCATATACGCGGCACCATCAGCAACATCTATACCTTTTTTGAATTTAGCGGCTTTTTGTTCTGCTAATTTAACCGCTATATCGTAAGCAGTCTTTGGTATATTTTTCTGAATATCCTCTAACTAAATAGTATCAGCAATTCTTGCTAATTCTGCAGCATGATCTTCTTGCTCGTCCATTGTAATACCTTCACGGTCGAGCATATGTCTCAGATATGTAGCACGAAGTTCACCTTCCATCATAAGGTTGGTAATATCTTCTATATCCTCTGAACCAATCATTTCGTTATCAACCTCAGCTTGAGTATAATATGTTGGGAGGCCTAACTCTAAATCGTTATTTTGTCCAGTTGATACAAGTCCACCAAGTCGTTTATGTTGGTCTGTAGTTCTATCTACAAGATGTCCTTTATTATCGTATTTGAATTTAAAGAATGCCGGATGTCCAGAAAACACTCTTTCTACTTCCTCAATAGACATGACGTGTTTTACCATTGCGTCGTTTACAAGTACAGATATTGCTCTAGCGTCATACAAAGTTTTCTCTGCACCAGTTAAAGAATCATAATTTTTGGTGAGTTTTCTAGCTATTGCTTTTAGTTTTCCAGAAGGCAAACCGATATTTCTGTATTGTTCTATAGATGGTCTATCTGACAAATTAGCATCTCGTTCTATAAGACCTAGAGATTCTATGTAACTTAATTCGTCGATCAACTATTTCTAAAAAACTTCTTCTATCATAGACAATTGCCTCTTATATAGCTCATCTTCTGTTTCCAGTCTAGTTTCTCCAGTATTTTGATCTACTATTTCTTTTGGATTAAAGAATTCTTTGTCTGCTATTTTTATATTATCTTCCTCAGACATTATGTTTCCGTCTTCATCAAGAACCCTGTTAAATTCTACGTACTCTCCGTCTTCGTTGTATACTCCAAGAAGAGAAGTAAACCTAGCTCCTTGTATAACATTGATCTCTTTATCGCCAATTTTTACGGTAACTCCGTGATAGTTGTCTATCTTTTCTTGGTCAGCCATCTTAGGATGTTCAATACCCTAAGAATCTACATAACCGTTCATTTCGCGCAAACAACTACCAATGGCTTTACGTTCGCACATAGTGTACTCCCAAATCTGTCTTACGACACTATCTAACTGAGATATAGAGCCATCTGGTCTAAATTGATTTATTGCGTAATTGGTATCGCTAATACGCTTGTAATCAATTCCTGGTAAATTTATTCCTCTCAAATATGTCCAAGTCTTTTTATCAGACATTGTTGGGAATATTAAACCTCCGTCCAACAATATTGCAAATTTAGATATATAATCTTCGCGTTGAGAAATCTCAGCATAGTCTTCGCCAATATCTCCGGGTTCGTCCGATTTGAATCCGGCTAACGTTACAACTTTTACGTTCGGTGCAAGCATTCTGTCAGAACGTACAGAGAGTACATCTTTGTATATAACACTACCATATGCTGGTTTATACGGATCTATCTCATCTTCGCTACCAGGTTGGAATAAATTATAATCGAAGTTCATACCATCTTCTACAGATTCAGACCACCCGTGAAACGCTCTATTTAAGTCTTGAGTAGTATCTGTAATCAAATTGTTTTCAGATATAACATAAAACCTATTATTCTTTGTAGCAAGAACTGACAACTGATCGTGTTGATGTCTGTAGTTATATTTATAAGTAGATAATTCTGATACAAAAGATGATCCTTTGCCTTCAAATATTTTATCCACATTTATAACACTGTTTTTAAATACGAACTGGTTATTCTCATCAATAGATAACTTTCCATTAACATATAAAGAATCGATCAGCTTGATAAATGTTTCAAAAGAACTGACCGAAGATGTGCCGCCGAATGAGGAAGATAACAATTGTTTCATTCCTCTGTATCCAGTGTCTCCATACTTATCAATCAGCATATAATCCAGCATAGATTTGTCAAACTATATACCGAGCTGATTTAGTATAAGAATGAGATTTTTCTTAACGCCCTCTATATGGTTCTCATCTATTCTATTGAACATATTTCCCCCAATTACCGCAGGAGCTGCATTTGGAAGTTCACTTTCATCTGAAAATGCATATCTGATCTCCGATAAACGCACTGCAATGCTGTTGAATATTTTCGGACGAAATTTTTCGTTCATTACAACACGCCCGTTTACATCTTGTTTCACAAATAACGAACCTCCGCTGAAGAACATATCTGACCACTCTCTCTTATAATTTTTTGCAGCATATTCCGAAGAAGTTGTTTGTATTGTTATATCACGTTCATTTTGAGAATTTGTTACAGATTTTGCAAGTTCAAATTCCTGTTTTGCAGATTTAAGTATATTATAAATTTGTGTAAATAATTGTTGATCGTCTACATTTGTTTTTGAACTTTTTGCCAATTGATTTAGTTTATCGTATAAATATTTATACATTGGATCAGTTGTAGATAATTCTGCAAATCTCTCCAATAGCTCAGATTTACTTTCTATGTCATGTAATTTATTTAAGACACTGTTGAATACATACTCAACGTCCATGTATTGCGGTAATCCCAATCTATTCAATCTAGCTACTAGGACGTTTTTGCCATCAATCTTCTTAAAATCTGCCTGTGGAATTCTAGCAAAGAAGAATCGTACAAGAGAAGATGTTCTATGAAATTGTGAAAACTAATAAGAAGCTTTAATATGTTGTTCTATGTTTGCAAATTCTGCATCTTCCATACTTTCAGCATCTTCTTCATTTTCAAGTTCAAACCTTCGCATATAATCGGTAGATATATTTGATATGTCTCTAGCTATATCATCTGCTATTATATCCCAATTATCCACCAATTCTTTCATCGCATCCTTAGTACTCTAAGGAACATTTTTGTCTTCTAATGCAAACTTGAGGATTTTACTTTGCAATATCAAATCCTTATCTAATTTTAGATCTTGTATATTTCTTCCGGCCGGATCTATTTTATTAGCGTCTAAAACAGCATACACAATAGTCTTACGAAGTTCTCGATACATATGAGAATTGAGTATATGCTCAAACTGGTGATTGTGTATTACAGCATTTAGACCGTTTTTGTATAGTGTAGCAAATTTATTTCTGTTTTCGGCAACAGCTTTTGCATTTTTAAATTTACCTAATACTCCGACTTGTGTGTAAAACCAAAATAGTTTAAAACTTCCTAAATTTTTATACCAGTCTACCCACTCTTTTATATAACTAAACATGTGTATTAATTTAGAAGTTTTAAATTTAGGAGCTCCAGACATATAATACATAAAAGCATCAGCTATATCTTCACGAATTTGCTTATCTGAGGTTTCACGCTGTTTTTTATTTTTAGGTATAGGAATTCCTTTAGCACGCCTATAGTTGTCGTACAAACGATTTCTTTCTTTTTCTGGCATCAATATTTCAGCAACCCTGTGGAAAGCCTCATGATATTCTGTACCACGTTCTGCCTATTTAGATAACAAAAGTGCATCTGCGTAACATCTGCCAACAACATTTGCTCCTGATGAAAGAACTTCTATCACATCGTCTATAATCTTAAATGGCACCCCTTGACGTCCAAACATTCTGTGTAAATGTTTGCGAACTTTCTTTTCGGAATCAAGTTTCTATTTTTCGTTACTTCCAAATACAGTCTTATCTAAGACTAAATAGTCATCGGCGCTATTGTTTTCGGCAGAGAAATCTACACCACCCAACTCGGAAATCTCTTGTTCTACTGGATTATTTAATATCTGCGATTCTTGCATCTGCTGCTGCACAGTTTGTTGTACTTTTGGCTTAGCTTCTGATATATCGCTTACAGTAGATAAATAACCATTATCATCAAAACTAAGCAACGTATTTTCAAATCCGTTAAAAGGAGTTTGAATAAATCCTCTTTTCAAGAAGTATCCAAGTCCAGATAAACCAATATTATTTGTTGGATCATTCTTATCTCTAAAATCGGACAGGTCAAACATTATTGAACTATTTCCGAACGTGAGGGTTTTTCCTTCATTAAAGAATCTGGAACCAGACGGAGTTTGCTAGAATTTTTTAAGACCGTAAAATGGATGGCTTTCAGATATAGCTGCATTAAGTTTTGGAGCCAATAAGCGTTCGTCGATATTGAAATTTACATTATTTGTTATAAACTCTATAAACTTCTACTACCCATCTGCTGTAGATATATCAAACGGATGATCTTTATCGTTAATAGATCCATCCTCATTATATTCATACTCTTCGCCTCTGACGTATCCATATATATGTACAATATTCATTGTAGCATTGTCGTAAGCAATATGAAGCACCCGCATATTTTCGTGAATTCTACCACCATATGGAATAAGCATGCGTAATATTTGCTTACACGTAAATCCTTTGCCCATACCATTCTCATAAAATTCACGGTCCAACATATCTCTGGATAGCATTTCATCCCCTCGCATTACGTAATTAAGTCTAAGTATATCTAAAATTAATTTCGCATCGTTTTCTGCAAGACGTTTGCCAACCATGTTTATTGGAACAATTGGTAAGTTTTTAGAATCAGAATGTTCATTCTGAGTTGGATTTGAAATCATAACAAGCATACCAGACCTCATTGCAGTATTAGAACCGTAATTATATAACTCTGTTTTATGACCGCCATCCATACCAGGTACAATAGCGACAACTTCATTGAGTTGTGTCTTTGGATTCTTTCTTACACGCGTAATAGCAAATTTCTTTTGGTTAGAAGAATACTCTATATCGAAGAAATTGTTAACTAAACCTTTATTTTGTACAGTACCAAGTTGTCCAGCAATTATTCTGCCATTGGTTCTGTGGACATTATTATTTTGTAATATAATCTTTCTCCCTGGATTTTTACTCTATAAAGATTTTACAGCTCTATATAAATTGGTATTATTTTCTGCAGTATGTATACTAACCGGACTGTATTCGTGGCCTTTATAATGCACAATAACATGAAGTCTATCGAATGTGTGCCCATTGTACGTAACGGGTATAATTTTTAATTCGAATATAGAATCTGTTATGAAATCTGGATTTGCAGTAACTTGCAAAAGTTTCATATTATGATCGTCTAACGCCACTGAATCTTCTATTCCAACAGAACCTTCAAGAGTTTTCTTCCACGTAGTAGTCATGTGCCTCCATACAGGATCTGTTTCTTCTATAAAGTTTTTTTCTAATACTTCTCTAGGAGGTTGTTTCGGGGTATAAGGACCTACTATACCCTCGAAATATTTTATACAGCTATTGTAATACTATATTACCTGTGGTTTAAGTTCAGAAAGTTGTGGATATGCTTGTAAGAGCCATTCAATATTAGCAATCATTTGGTCGACATCACCGAGTTCTTGTGCAGAAATATCTTGCACAGACTTAGCACCCTTATAATATATTTTCATCAACAACTTATACAACTATCCTACTTCAAGTCTAAAGGATTCTGATAACGTATTGATAAAATTAGGCATTTCATCGTCGAACAACTCGTCTATTAATAAGTTTTCCTTTTCTGTGTATTCAGGTATACTTTGACTCTCGGCTATATCTAGATCTATATGAGCTATTATAGATCTAGCATCGTCTACAACCCTTTCCAAATTTTTAAATGTAGTCTCCCAATCTGCAATAGTAGATGGATTAGAATTTATATATAAAGTACGTAGTCTTTCATTTTCCTACGCCGCTGTTACATTTTCTATTTTTACCTTACCCCTATCTTCTTCAGATAAACTGTTTAAATAAATTAAAGCACTACTAGGTACACTATCTAATATGGCTTTCAATGTATCGATCTGATCTGCTGTTAGCAATCTGTTCATCATACCACTAGACGGGCTGAGCTGTACTCTAAGTATATCTATCTTTAAAGTACCATCTGGATTTTTAATATATTCGTTATTACCATCCAAATGTGTAGTTTTATTATGGATACCGTATACTGGCGCGTGATCTTTGTCTGTAAACACCCTAGAAATACTTTTACCAAGAGATGTTAATGTAGAATTCCAATAGAATTCGTATTCCACTTTAAACGGTAGTAATTCTATAGAATCTATAAAACTACCTGCCAACGAGTTTCTAAGCATTATCATATAGGCTGTCTACTGATCTGTATAATACTACCTTGTACTACGAACTTTTGTTCGTTCGTCGTTTAATGCAACAAATCCTAAGTGATCGAGATTGTTATCTCTCTTTCCATTAGGTGTTTTTTTGTCAGCATATGATTGGTAAGACGTCTTAAAGTCTACGATATGATAATGTCCGTCTTTATCTACAGCGATCATATCTGTTTCTCCAGCTATTCTGCGACTCCTATTGGATTGGGTGTCGTAGAATTCTGTATACAGATACATAGGATCTGCAAATAATTTCCAGCCTAATGCATCGTAATGCTGTTTTATCTCCGCAAGTTCTTCGATCAGCTTGTTAAATGCATCTAGTTGTATCAATTTAGATACCTCAGCGCTGTATGTTACCGGCTTTCCAGAAAAGTATAATCTACATATACCATCGACAAGTCGCCCAATTATCACAGAGTTGTCGGGTGGTATTCTAGACACAAGATTTGCTATAGCTTCTATTACATCACCAGCTTCTTGCGGATTGTCTTGTATATATTTCAAATACGTAGAAACGTCTACTGTTTCAAATCCACCATAACTTTTAAATTCGTTGTTGAATTCTTCAGTAAACTTTTCCGCCACTTCTTTAAACTTGGCAAACCCTTGTATATACGCTTCATTTAATTCTGCAATAACCTTTCGTTCGCGATTTACTTCCTCTGGATTTGGTTTATATTGCGGAACAAGATAGTCATGTACACGTCCATACATAACTAATTTACCATTTACCGTGATAAAATAGTCGTGGCCTGTACGTAAATTTATATTTACATTTTCAGATTCTCGAGTAGCTCGTTCTTCTAACTTATTATAAGCAGTTTTTTGTGCATCTGTAGCAAAAGCTCTATCTACAGCAGCTTGATTGTCACCTTCTTCTCCAGTAGGCTATTGCCCACCTTGCACTTGTGGTGAATTGTTATCCGGCAAGTTAAAATGATCTACATCAAAGTTTGTAACATCATCTATGCTAGTCATAGTAGATGTATCGAAACCTTCAGCTTCTAATAATCTACGAGCGCCATCATACATTCCTTTTAGATACGGCTTGATTCCTTCACCGAACTTTTCAACCATATATTGTGCAAATTCTGCAAAATGCACAACACCACCTTTTAATCGCAAATATGCCATTTGCATACCTATAGTCAATATCTCGGGATCGATTCCAGAACTCATTTGTCCGAACATCTTTTTACGTAACTGTTCCTCCAATGCATCGTACCTTTGTTTGTCTTCTGCACTGGCAAAAGCCCCGCGATCTATAGTAGATCCTTCTGACTGTTTTTGTGGCTATTTTGGAGCATTCTGCAGAGGTTTTGGTTGCTCTTGCTATATAATAGTTACTGGCTATTTTTGAGACTCTATAGGCGCTTCTACGGTGTTTTCTGGCTATGACTGGATTTGATTCTCCAATTGAGACAATTGAGGACCTTGCTGAGGAGTCGGTTGTGTAGACTTTTTAATTTCTTTTTGCTATTTTTTCTACTAATTTTCCTCTCTTTTTTGTTGTAGAGATTTTCGTTTTTTACGGAACTTTCCTGTTTCAGTCCTTTCTGTATCAGGAGATTGTGATTCTGGTCTGTTTTGTTTTTGCTTCTTTCTTTCGAGTCTAGCTTGTTTTTTAGCTTCTTTTTTTAACTTAGATTCAACTATAGCTTGGCTTACTTCTGATCTAGCTTGTGAAGTATTTTGCCAATCTCGCTCTATTCGTTGAGATAGTAAATAATCGTTATCTATACTTTTTAGTATATCGTCAATGACGTCATTTGCATTAAACTGAGAGTAAGGCAAATTTCTTTTAGCTTCTTCCGATCCTTTCTATGGTTTGCCGTATTTACCTAAAATACCGCCAACCATAGAATCAAAATAGTCTACTTCAAATTGATAGAGCATATTTAATCTTGTAGCATCTATCAATTCCTTATTATTCTATATATCGTTTAAAAGCTGTTCTGCGTTTTCTAATACTTCTTTTTGTTTGTCGGCTCTAATAAGTTTTAGATTTTCTTCTATATTTTTCTAAACCCTCTTTAACAAGAAATCTATATCGCGTTTGCTTTGAGCAAATTGTGTATTGTTCTGTTTAGAAGATTCTAGATCATTTTTTATTTGAGTAAGTGCCGCTATATTTGCTGCAATAGAAGTAATCGCTCTAAATCCAGCATCAGCTTGCTAAGCGAGTTCTTCTCCGAGTATAGGTTTACCGTCTTTATCGAGTTCTGGTTGGACGTATGATTGCAATATATCACCAGTATGTTTTCTTATACGTTGGTCTATAACATTGCCTGTACCCTACTCTATTGTATATGGACTTTCTAGGTCCATTATCATCTTATCGACAATATTGTTTTGAGCCCTAAGCTTTTTTAATGCTTCTGCTCCTTGCTGATTTACAAGACTAAGCAGAGATACAAATTGATGATAGCGTTCGGTGTTATATTCTATGTTGTTTGCTTTTGCAGCATCTTTCGCCAATTTGGAATTTGCAGTTCTAAATATCTCTAAAGCAGTACTACGTTGATCCTCTAGTAATTGCTGCATTGCTTCTACATCTTCTTTAGACTTCCCTTGTCTGTTTACAGCAGCAATAAGATGATCAAATGATCTATTTATATCTCCTATATCAACTCCACCTGTAGCTTTCTTTGCAAACATTATACCCTTTTCCCAAAAATCTCGTTCAAGAGTTTTTTCAAGAAGTACGTTTTTATATACAAAGTTATCAGCCATTATCTGATTATAGAGAGGGATTGCAGACTGTAACGTGGTAGTACCTCCGGTTTGCATAAAACCTCCTTTCATACCACCTTTTATATTGGCTATCAATTCATCATCGTCTGTAAGATTCAAAAATAATGGAAACCCGGCCATAACATATGCAGATTTAGCCATATCATACATATTATTTATTATTCTAGTACCGTTGAAGAATCCCATGTATTCTTGATCATCGTACTCTCCTCTTTGATATCTTTGGCCGGCTAAATATTGCGAACCTTCCTCGCCACCCTCTCCTATAGCAGAAACTCCAGCTCGTTTGGTTATGCCCTTTGCAATCTCTTTTACCGTAGCATACCTTGCGTATCCTAACTCTCCTAATACTCTGTGTGGTATACTACCTTTTCCAGCAAATGCCAAAACGCGTTCAGCTGCTTTCTTTCCCAACAGCTTTTCTGGCATATCTTTTGCAAACTGAACAAGACCATCATATCTTTTTGAAATAGCTTTTCCGATAGAACTTTTAGCAACTTTGTCTGCTGTCAAAGAAGCAAGCATTCCGGCAGGACCTAAAGTGGACCCTTTTACTGTAGAAGAAACAAACCTTCCAGCTTTAGAAGCTTTAGATAAATGCCCAAGCGGCGTTAACTCTATTGCTGTATTGAATATATCATCAAACGTTGTGGCCATCATATCACTCTGGAATAAAGCTCCGAGACCATAGGACGCCATTTTTGTTATTTCTAATTGCTTCTTGCTAGTTGGTATGAAGTTTCCAAGCTGAAACTGTCTAAATATTTCGTCTTCTACTTCCTAAGATACAAAAGCTTCTTCGTATTTTAAACCAAGCTTTTCTGAAGCCTCTTTTATGAAATTGTCATATTCACCATTTGCTTGAAGCATGCTTTTAAGACGCTGCTTATAATTTTCAGACACTTCTGCAAAATTTTCTTCTTGCGAAGCTGAAATAGACATAGGCATAGTAATAGCCCCAGCAACAACTCTTTTTCCAATACCTTTCAACAATCCACCGGCTATCAGATTTAATGTAGTTGCTGTCCAACTCTTAAGTGCAGAAGATTGTGATGCTCCAGCTAGTCCTGCTTGTTTGTACATCCACGAGTCTAGATCGAGAAAATCATCGCTTACAAGACCTTCTTGCTGTTTATACCACTATGACACATTGTATTTTTTCTTAGCAGTTTCAGCTTCGTCAAAATTTACTTTCGCACCATTGGCCCATAATTTTTGATATTTTTTTGTTTCTTCAGTAAAACGGTCTAATACTTTATGCCTAGTATCTCTATCAGTCGAATCTATTCCACGAAGTTCTCTACGCAGAAGGTTGTTATAGTCATACCATTCTGCCCCGTAATCCTGTCCAGGAGACATGTTTTTATTTATAAACGATGCCACATCATCGCCTACATCTCCAAGACCTAATATTCCGGTTCCAGGTATTAATGATTGAATGTATCTATAATCTCCAGCAAATTCCTGTGAATCTTTTTGAGCTTGTTCTAATAGCTTTATTTGCTCTGCGTTAAGACGCTATCCGCTTTTTAACAAATTATCAAAATGCTTTCTTATATCTAATGCATCAAGATATTTTACTGCGTTTTGAGCTCTAGTCAATCTCTCATTAGATACATCTATGCGGCCTAAAAAGTTTTCAGCTTGAGTTTCGTTTAATCTTGTTAAATAAGTACCAGTGGCATCATTCCACCACTGAGACGACCAGAATCCATATCCTTCTGGTTTTTGTACCAATCCATTTTTCTTATCAAATTCTTGGTTTGCCAAGAAATCTGTATACCTGGTTATAGTATCCTTAATTATGGTATCTCTTATATTAGTGGTGCTGTCTTGCAGATATTGTTGTTCTAATTGTGATAAAGAATCCTATATGTTGAGATTTACTATATCTGAATCTGGTTTTGTATTATTTACGTAGTCTAAATATTCTTCTGGTTTCTCAGATACTTTATCGAGATTCTTTTTTATCTATATAGCTATTTGATTATACAGATACTATGAGCCGATTGTTGGGTTTACTCCCGTTTTCTCGTATAATAAATTTGCATCAAATTTGTTTTCATATTCTGATAGTAAAGATAGCGCAGTCTTTCTAGCATCATCTTCCCTGTTTCCTTCATTGGACATCTTGTTTTTTACGGCGTAATATGCTTCCATGCCAGGATTTCTTTTTCTCAACTACGTCCAATTTCCAGATGGTACTTCTACGTCTACTAGATTCTCTTCTCCGTCAAAATCTTTTTTAGAATAATACGGATATATCGCCATACGTCTAAGAGCATCCATGTATCTAATATCGTATTCGGATATATCTTCTATTTTGCTCTTTTTGTACTCATCTATAAACTTTTTACGAGCTTCTTCTATTCGTTCCGCATTACGAATACGTTCTTCCTCTTCCTCGCGTTGTCTTCTAGCATTATATAGTGACATGCGTCTATTTTCGTCTTCTATATATTTATTTAAACCTTCTCCTCTACTATATAATGTTAGTTTATCACGGTGTATTGTTTTTTTGTTACTCATATTAATATGGTGAATTTACGCTTGTAGATGTTAAATCACTACCTTTTACTCGCATTTTTTGTTCTACTCCAGGGTTTCTCAACTGATTACCAAAATTAGTATTAGAATCTAATACAGTGGAAATACCGACTTCGTCGAATTCTGGGATACCGCCAGAAGATTCTTTACTACTTATTCCTGCATTATAATAATACTCATTAGATACGTTTCCATTTTTGTCTATAAGTATTATCGGTACAAATGTTTCTACCTTGTGGCGATCTCCGGTAAATCCTGTAACAACACCTCTGTTTAAATCAGTATCTGTATAAAACCCAACGTTCTATTTTTCAACAAAGTCTTCCTTGTTGATGTGTTTGTATGCATTTTCGACTAAAAATTTTTGAGCAGACGTGAGCTATGAATGAACTCCTGCTTTTAACAATACATTCAATTTTCGTACGTGTATTATTCTTGATTTATCGTCGCTAGTTAATCTAGACACACCCATTCCAGAAACATCGTAATTATTCAATTTGTTTATGGGTGTCCTACTTAAATGTTCCGCCAATGTAGTTGGGGTGAGATTTTGGGCGTGTGATAATAATTGAACAGGATTATCTGATGTAAGTACTCGTTTCTTATACTCTCTCCATGCGTCGCTATTTCCATTTGCAACAATCGCAATACTTCCAAATCTACTATCTCCCGGATCAAATCCAAACATGTTTCTAACTCCACTTTCATACAAAGCGTTACCAAAGTTAAAGCTACCATCAGAATCTATAGGTAACTGTGTCGGATTTCCGTTAGAATCGTAACCTGGGGTGTTTGCACGTTCAAGTTTCTTATAAAACCAATCTATGCCGGCCTTTTGTCTATATGCATCTATTTCAAGTTGCTTTTTATAGATTGGATTTTCCTCCATCTTCATTCCGCCTTTATAATTTCTTTCAACTATTTCGTTATGTAGACGTTGTTGAGCTCTGGTAGAGATTTCCAAATCAGACAGTTCTGGATTTTGTGACTTTATAATATCACTCATTCTCTGCAAATCATATCTGTATTGTGGATCGTTTTGGAGATCTGGAATATTTGCACTAAGAATCTGATGCATTCTATCTTTATTCTTTGTCATTACGTCCATACCAGGGTGCTTCGCTGATTCTTCCGGATCGTATTCATAATCCATTTTATCAAACAAATGTTTATACTTTTGTTCATAATCCAAATACGGATGCACCTGAGTTGCCGTCCAAGGTTTAGAGCCATCCCACTCTTCCAAAGTTTGTCCGCCAAGCATAGCCCTTTCGTAATTTTCATTATAAATTCCTGCAGCAATTGCAGTATCTCTACTCTTTTTGTATTGCTCTGCATCTTTTGCAGCTTGACGCCTCTGATGTGGACCAATCTGTTGTCCAACGCTTTCAAGTTTACGCCGGAGGACGGCGCGGTGACGGTAGAGGTCAAACAGAGCGAAGGGACCGTTCAGGTCAGCGTCGCCGATACGGGGCCCGGCATCCCGCCGGAGCAGCAGGACCGCATTTTTGAAAAATTCTATCAGGGGGACGTCTCCCACGTCACCAGCGGCAACGGGCTGGGGCTGGCGCTGGTAAAATCCGTCGCCGACCTATACGGCTTCCGGGTCAGCGTGGAGAGCGCGCCGGGAAAAGGCAGCCGGTTTACCGTCATACTGAACGCCCCCCGGCGCTGAAAGAGAATGTCACACGGGCGGACGCGCTTTTCAGGCGCGCGTTCCGCCTGTTTTTGCGTCTTCCCGTCAGCCGGCGGCGCACGGTCGCCCGTTCCTAACGCCGGTCGATTTTTCCGCGAAAAGCTATTGCATTGTCCGGGAAAATGCTGTAAAATGACGGAGACG
>ERZ842401.1950-NODE-1950-length-28278-cov-5.600220_pt1 | contig 28278 bp, 25 predicted proteins | sample MGYA00521270_ERZ842401 | MGnify/ENA primary metagenome ERZ842401 (study PRJEB31892, sample SAMEA3878208) | bioreactor metagenome | biome: Moose rumen | place: Sweden | collected 2011-10 | study: EMG produced TPA metagenomics assembly of the PRJEB12797 data set... | reverse complement strand
GAATCCCGGCCATTTTAAAATTATACATGAAATTTTACAACCGCCTTTCAAATTAAATTTTAAATTTTAAACTTTAAATTAATACTAAACTCAACAGCCCGGCAAATATTATATGCACAAGCCAAAATCTTAACGTTATCCACGACTCATCATAACCCATTTTTTGAAAATGATGATGCAACGGAGCCATTAAAAATATTTTACGGTGAAATTTACGAATTGCAATTATTTGAGCACCTGAACTCAGCATCTCAATTATAAATATAAATCCCAATGGAATTATTGCCAGCGTTTTAAAATTTATTATGCAGATTGAAGCCAATGCACCCCCCAAAAAATGCGAGCCTGTATCACCCATAAAAGTTTTTGCAGGACGCAAATTAAAAAATAAAAATCCTGACACTATAAAAAATAACTCGATTAAAATTTTAAAATTAAATTCGCTCAACGGGATCAATATAAAACTTAACATCATCGAAATTAAAAAACTTCCGCCCGCTAATCCGTCTAAACCATCAGCAATATTTACAGAATTTATAATGCCCGCCGAAAACATAAACGCTGCGAAAATATTTATTATTGAATTTATTTCAAGTCCGGGCCACAAATTTAAGCCAAAATAAAAATTTACAAGAATCACCCAAACTAAACATAATATTAATTGCAATTTTAATTTTGCTAAACTCGTTAAACCTTCGCTCGTGTGCGTTCTGAATTTACCGAAATCATCTATAAATCCAATTAGGCCGCTGAAAATTGGCAATGACCAAAATAAAATATTTTTCAAATCAAATTCAATTATTAACGCCAAAAACCCAAGCAATAAAAATATTACTCCGCCCATTGAAGGGGTTGCGGATTTTATTTTAACGTCGATATTTATGCCGTAAGTTTTTTGAGCTTGCGTTAATTTTATTCTGCGCTGTAATTTTATCCAGAAATATTGAAGCGTCACGCTTAACACAAAAAATATTAATCCCGTTATAAATTTCATAATGCTTTTACTATATTTGAAAGTCCGATGCTGTTCGAGCCTTTTATTAAAATTCCTGACCAATTAAATTTTTTTATCTCCCTTAATGCTTCCTGCCAAGAATTTAAATAAATATATTCGGGGTCGTTATTAAATGCTTCACGCCATAATTCGCCGACTAAAATTATTTTCTCGATTCCGGATAATAAATTTTTTAATCCAGCATGATATTTAACGGCATTTTCTCCGAGTTCACGCATTTCTCCTAAAATTACAGCTTTATTTTTAATTTTTATCTCCGCAAATGTTTTTAGCGATGCAGACATTGATGCAGGATTTGCGTTATAAGCGTCATCTATTATAAATTTATTATCGCTCAAAAATATTACTCGACCTCTGCCGGGTAAAGCCTCAAAATTTTTTAACTCGTCCGCACAATCTTCAAGGCTTAAACCCAAAATATTCCCGGCTGCAAGAGCTAAACTCAACGGTACGGCCATGTGACTGCCCCAAACATGAGAAATTATTTCAACGGTTTTATTTTTGTGATGAATTTTAAATTTCAAGTCCGGTAATTTATAATTTGAGCCTTCGAAAATAATTTTATAATCAGAGTTTTTATTTTTTCCGACTGAAACGCCGTTTAAATTTTTTAAATATTCGTTGTCGGAATTAAATATTACTCGTTTTAAATTTTCTGATTTCGTTATCTCTAATTTTTCGCGCGCAACACCATCGATATTTTTAAAGCCTTCGAGATGAACCGGAGCTATTTCCGTTAAAATTGCTGTCGTCGGTTTAAAATGTTCCGTTAATTCTTTTATTTCGCCTGGTTTATTCGCTCCAAATTCTAAAATTAAAATTTCGCTGTCCTCAGGCATCCCTAAAATTGTCGACGAACAACCTATTAAAGTATTAAAACTGCGTTCGGGAGCATGTATTTTAAAATGTGAGCTTAAAATTTTTTCGAGTGCTGCCCTCGTTGAAGTTTTTCCAACGCTGCCAGTTATAGCAATTATTTCACGAGGCGGAAAATTTTTTAACCTTAACGCTGCTATTTCTGATAAATCTTTTTCCGGATCATCAAGCGTTATAACCGGGATATTTTCAGGAATGTTTAAATTTAAATTTTTATTTCTTTTCGCAATTATTAATTTTGCTCCGTTGTTCAAAGCCTGATTTATAAAATCATGTCCGTCAACCTTCGCACCTTCAAGAGCGACAAACGCGCCATTTAATTTTACGTCTCTGCTGTCGGTCGCCAAATGTAAAGGAAATTCAAAATTTAAAAATTTCTCCGGGACATCGTTAACATTAAATAATTCTCGTAACTTTAAATTTTTTCTGCCCATGATTTAACTGCCTCTGAATCGTTGAACGGGATTTTTTTATCTTTAATCGTTATGAATTTCTCCGGCCCTTTACCGGTTATCACCAAAATATCTCCGGCACTCATATTATTTAACGCAAAATTTACAGCTTCAGGACGATCAATAATAATTTTATTCGGAACATTATTTTTAATTCCTGATTTAATAGCTTGAGCAATTTTTAACGGGTCTTCATCGCGAGCGTTATCGCTTGTAATAATTATTTCGTCTGCAAATTCCGAAGCTACTCGACCCAATTCCGGCCGGTTTAATTCGTAACGTCCTCCGCCGTGTCCAAAAACTGAAATTATTTTGTTTGATTTAGATTTGTTTAAATTTCGCACCGTCTTTAAAACTGTTTCAAGCGCTGAAGGTGTGTGCGCAAAATCTACGAAGCAGCATTTATTATCAGGTAAATTTATTCTTTCGAGCCTGCCGGGAATTTGCGGAACATTCGCAACGCCGTTAATAATTGCTTGGTCGCTTACGTGATCTCTGATGGCTGTAACTGCACATAAAGTATTCATCACGTTAAAATCTCCGACCAACGGGCTTTTTAAAATTAAATCGTCATGATCTTTCATCGTTATAATTAAATCCGTCCCGTGAATATCTGTTCTGCAAAATTTAATATTTTCATGGCCGAAGCCCCTTAAATTATTGCGAAATTCAATTAATAATTTTTTTCCGAACTCGTTATCAGAATTTGCAGCACCCTTAAAATTTGATTTGGAATGTTTCGAGAATAATAATTTTTTTGCCTCAAAATAATTTTGCATGTCAACATGAAAATCTAAATGTTCGGGGTATAAATTCGTAAAAATTGGAATGTCGTATTTTGTTCCGTCGAGCCTCCCCAAAAATAAACCGTGTGAAGATGTCTCCATGACGCAAGCACCGCATTTATTTTGCACCATTGAATTTAAATATTTTTGAACGATGCAGCTTTCCGGAGTAGTTCTGTCGGCTTCGCGTTCGTTAATTCCATCGCTCTCAATTATTGTGCCTAAAATTCCCGTTCTGATTCCTGCTGATTCCAAAATACTCCGAATAATATAAGTTGTTGTAGTTTTTCCGTTAGTTCCAGTCACGCCGATCATTAATAATTTTTCGCACGGGTAATCATAAATTAACGCTGATATTTCTCCTAAAACTTCGCGGGCATTCTTAAAAATAATTTGAGGAATATTAACATTATTAATTTCGCGCTCACATAATAAAGCGACTGCACCTTTTTTTATTGCTGTATTTATAAAATTATGTCCGTCAGATTTTTCGCCCTTTATACAGCAAAATATTGAACCTGGAATCACGTCACGACTATCAGAAAAAATTTCACTTATCAAAAAATTATCCTGAGATTTCATACGGATTTCTGCATCTGGAAATTTATCACGTACAAAATTCAGGACCTCTTTAAAATTTATACTCAAAAATTTTTACCTGCCTTAATATAATAAATAATTAATCATGAATTATGAATTATGAATAATATTCTAGTTCTGCCATTTCTTCGACAATTGATTTAAATGGAGGTGCCGCCAATTCTCCGCCGTAAATTCTTCCGCTGGTCGGTTCGCCTATCACGACAAGCATTAAATATTGCGGAGATTCATAAGGCCAAAAACCTATAAACGAAGCTACATATTTACTCGCTGAATATTTTCCTTTTTCCGGAACTTGAGCCGTTCCAGTTTTCCCGGCTAATTCAGTTATTTTTGTTGCTGCCCTTTTACCAGTTCCCTCAAGCACAACACGATGCATCGCCTGACGTATCCAGCTCGCAGTATCAGGCGTTAAAACTTCGCGCATAATTTCGGGCTGTCCTTTGTAAACGAGTTCTCCAGATGAATTTATTGCTTCTTTCACAATGTAAGGACTCATTAATTTTCCGCCGTTAACGATCGGAGCCATTGCCGTAATTAATTGCAGAGGAGTGACCGCTAAACCCTGACCGATCGCAATATTTGCCGGCGTTATTCCTCTCCAGTTTTCGGGATACGGCAAAATTCCCCGCGCAACCGCAGGCAGCTCAATATCAGAAATTCTCCCGAACCCTAAAGCCTGTAAACTTTCAAAAGTTTTTGTTTTATCTGCTCTGATTCCAATTTGAGCCATCCCAACGTTTGAAGATTTTATTAATAATTGCGCTGTATTTATGCTCCCAAATGCTACGGGATAAGATTCCTTTATGAATCCGTCAGCAACTTTTAATTTTGCAGGGCAGTAAAAAATTTCATCGCGTTCAGTCCAACCACGTTCGAGAGCAATTCCCAAATATATCGGCTTAAATGTTGAGCCGGGTTCATAGCCTCGACTTACTACACCATTCGATAACGCTTCTATATCGAGACCTTTTCTGTTAGACGCGTCAAAAGTTGGATAACTCGCCATCGCTAAAATTTCGCCGGTGTTCGGATTCATGCAAACGCAGGCCGCCCATTTAGCTCCGTTAGTTTTTGCTGCGTTATATAAATGTTTTTCTACAACATATTGTATTCTTGTATCGAGCGTCAGCGTAATAATTGGCGTTTTTGTATGAGTGTCGGGATTTTGTTCGACTAATGCTGCCGGCTGGCTTCCTTGTTTGCGCACGACTGTTTTTTGTCCTGGAGGGCTGTATAAAGTTGAATCCCAAGCCTGTTCAATTCCTGCGATGCCTTTATTATCTAGATCGCAAAAACCTAAAACATGCGACATTAATCCCTGATTAGTATATTTTCTGTACTGCTCTTCTATTAAAAATAATCCGTTCACATCTTTACGTAATGAATTTAATTTTTCTGCTTCAGTCCCCGCAACTTTTCGACGAATCCATAAAAATCTTGAATTTCCTCCGGCAGCCTGTTGCAATTTCATAAAAGTTTCTGCGTCAGTGTAATCAAATAATTTATTTACATCTTCAGAAGTCATCATCGAAGGATCAACGGCAAAACTCGGAAGCGTATCAGATATTACTAAAGCATTCCCGCGAGTATCCTGAATAATTCCTCTCGTAGGTTTTACATCAACTCTGCGCCAATATTGACGTTGAGATTGCTGCATGACTCTAGGTTCAGGATAACAATGACGAGCTACTAAAACCCCACCGATTACGCAAAAAACTCCAACAAACAATACCCAAGGATTTCCGGCGCGTTTGAGGTCATCAGATTTTTTTATTTTCCGATCAGCCATGAGAATTTAGACAGCCAACCTTTTTCTTCTTCGGGGGATGATTTTCTTGAAGCCAAATTATTTCCGCCAGCATGTACAGAAATTACTTCAGCTTTTAAAACTTTTTGCATTCCTAAAACTTCTTTACAATAACTGTATATCCTTATGGGAGCAACCAGCGCGGACAACTCTTGACGTAAAATTACTTCTTCATCTGAAAATTTTTGAATCGAATCATTTACCGACTCAAGATACCACGCAAGCTGTGAAGATCTATAACGCAATATCCCCAGCCCCGTGATAAGTCCTACACCTATCGAAAGTAATAAAACAAGTTTAAACCCCATTTTAAAAGGATTTATATTTTTTTTGCGCACTCCCTTCGCCCCCAATTATTGCTACGTTGTGATTAAATAAAAATCTTTTTTAGTCCGTGAATATTAACACAATTTAAAAAAAACGCATAATTTACTGATTGAAAATAAATTTAAATGCCCTTAATTTAGCACTTCGGGATTTATAATTCTCATTAATTTCGTTTTCGTCCGGAGCAATTGGATGTTTAGTTAAAATTTTTCCCAAATTATTATGCTGCCATTCACGAAATTTATTTTTTACTGTTCGATCTTCGCCGGAATGATACGACACAATTATTATTACAGCATTATTAAACGTCATGGCCGGAATTTGATCGAGCATCATTTTTAATTCTTCGTGTTCGTTGTTTACGTAAATTCTCAGAGCCTGGAAAATTCTTCTAGCCGGATGAGTTCCAATTTTACGCTGAACAGGTTTCGGCAGAGCTTCGCGAATAATTTTAACTAGTTCGCCAGTCGTCTCAATTCTGGAATTATAATTTTTTATTGCACGGGCAATTAATTTTGAAAATCTCTCTTCACCGTATTCCCTGAAAATTTTTGTAAGCTCATCAACATCCAAATTAAATAACACGTCCGAAGCCGTTAAATTATTTTCCGGATTCATGCGCATATCAAGAGGGCCATTATTATTAAACGAAAATCCCCGATCAGAATTTACAAGCTGCATATTTGACACACCTAAATCAAACATAAAAGCATTAAATTTTTTATCTGGAAAAATATTTTTTATATCGCTGAATTTTGCGTGATAAATTTTTATTCTGGAATTAAATTTTAAAAGTTTTTCGCGAGCAATATTTAAAGCATTTTCGTCCTGATCAATTCCCGTAACGTTACAATTTAAAAAATTCTCAAGAACCGCACAAGAATATCCTCCGGCTCCGAGAGTTCCGTCTAAAATTTCGGGAGCATTATTATATTTAATATCGAGATTTAAATTTAAAATTTCGATTACTTTATTTAATAAAACTGGTTTATGATCCTGATTAATATTCATGCGCAGTATAATAACATTTAAATTATTAAATTATAAATTTTTCAGGGGAGCAAACAAAAATAATAAAAAATTTAACTCATAGAGGCAGCTCGCTTTTAATAGTTTTATTTTTCTGCGTTATGATTTTATTTTTAATCACTATAATATTCACGCTGTTTAAATGGCATTCGGATTATTCGCAGATTGAAAACAAAATTTTTTACACGAGATTAAAACTCGAAAATTTAATTGAACAGGGCATCAAAAATATTGAAACGTTAAATAAAATTCCAGTTAGTTCAGATTATAAACTCGGCAAAAAATTACAGGACTTTTATACAAATATCTCTCTGAAAAATTTATGTCAGGATAATTTAATTATTTACACTTTGAATTTTCAGCACGGAGATTTAACGGACTCTTTAAGATATTCAAACGAAGCATATTTTAATATTGAAGCTCCTAAAAGATTTTTCCCGCCGATGAATAATAATTCCTTTTTAATTCGCGCATTCCTAAAATTTGATGAACGTCAAAATATTATGCTCGAAAAAATTTATAAAGCTCAAGAAATTTCCGGCCATGTTAAAATTATTGACGTAGTTCCGTTATTTTCGCGAGAAATCTGGTATTAAAAATTTTATTTTCTGGAAAGGATCAATTTAAATATAAATGTCTGCAGGTTTAGCAATAATTAATAATTCTTTGGTTTATGTCGAAGTCGATAAGCATAACAATAATAATATTTTACGTTGTGAAAAAATCCAAATCGATAACAGTTTAAAAAAATCCTTCGCGAAATTAAAAAATATTAAACCCGTAAATTTGGGAATTCCAGGAGCAATAATTAAGCCCGTAAAATTTCCATCAGACATGAGCGTAAACGATGTAAAGGACGCTTTAAATTTAGATTTTGAAAATTATTTTCAAGTTAAAAATTCCGATATGGTTTTCGATGTAATAAAAATTTTAACTTTAGCCGGGAAATATATTTTTATGGCCGCAGCTTATCCCAGAAAAAAATTTTTTGAAATATTAAATCTGGCTGAACAGGCAAAAATTAAAGTTATCGGCGTTGAACCGTTGAGCATGGCAGTTTTAAGAGCTGTACCGGAAATCGATGACGGAATTTTTATAACTGTTACAAACGAGAATATTATTGCAAGCTATAACCGTAAGGGATTTTTATACAGAAAATTTAACAACGATAACGATATTAATGAAACTGTACGATTTATTGAAACCGGCACAAATTCAAAAGTTAATGACGTTATAAAAATTGATGATGACGAAAAAATATTTTATTTTGCTCAAGGTTTAGCAGCTGAACCAGAAATTAATTTAATTCCGCCAGAATATATTTCAGAATATAAAAAAAATCATTCGTTTAATTTAGAACGCTTAACAGGAATTTTATTGAGCGGAATATTTTTATTATTTTCGGCCGGAGCTGTTGGGCTTGCGATTATGAATATTAATTTTTTATCGGACAGGAATAAAATTTTACTTGAAACAATTAACGTGATGTCGAAACAAAGAGATATTTTATTGAACGAGAACTCAGAATTAAAAAAGAAATGCGACGAAATTTTAAAACGAGTAAATTTTTTACAGGAAGATATTCCGGCGCTGGAAATTTTAAACGCTCTCGAAGCTAACGCAGGCGCAGGGATCAGCTTAACTGAAGCAAATTTCTCAGGAAATATTTTAAACATTGAGGCCCATGCTCCTGATAATAAAATTATGTCGACGATGTTAGAAGGTTTGAACCAATCGGGATTATTTGAAAGTATTATTATTTCGGAGTCACAAAAAATTTCAGGCGGCTTAATAAAATTTAATATCGTCCTGAAAATCAAAAATTTATTTATCAATTTATTTAATTAAATGCGTCGGGGCTTTACACTTTTAGAATTATTATTCTGTGCTTTAATATTTTCATCGCTGGTAATTATTACGCCGATATTTTCAAGCCCAAAATTTTCAGCCGAAAAGGAAGCCCAGAAATTACAGCATTATTTTTATAAGTTTATGCATATTTCAAAGACGACGCACACAAATTTAAATATATCGTTCAAGAAAAAATTAATTGAAATCTCATATTACGTAAACAATAAAAAAATAACTTTTGATGACGGAATTTTTAACGCTGATAACGGTTGCAGTTTTGAATGTAATATTATAAATTCTGCAACTTATTCAGCTCAATGGGGGACAATGTCTCCGGCGTTCACTTTAAAAATTTCTGGAGCTGACGACAAAGAATATTATTTAAAAATTAACGTTCAAGGCAGAATAAGGATTTTAAAGAATAATGACAGTGAGGAATAAATAAAAATATTTAAAATTCGTTATAATTAGCGCAAATTTATATTTATATTTTTATCCGGAGTGCGTTAAATTTTGAATAGTAAAAAAATTCGTCCTGACAATTTGAAATCTAAAAAAAATAATTTAAAGAAAGCTCGCAAAAGTTATTTTATGCACATTTTCATAATAGTTTTAATCTGGGTAATAATTTGTTCAGCCGGTTTTTATTCGTATTATTTTAAAGTTCCTGAATCATTATGGGAAAAATTTATCCCGATTCCCGACGGCCAAAAAATAAACGTAATTATTGAACCAGGTATGACCGCTAAACAAGCTGCCAGAGCTTTTGAAATTAATGGAGCTTTGGACAACAGCACGCCGTCTCAATTAGTTTATTGGCTGGTGAAATTTGGAATTGATAAAAAATTACGTCCGGGAAATTATAAAGTTGTTCCGTCTTCGGCTTGGATGTTAGCGAGACAATTACGAAATTTAAAACCTGCATTAGAAAAAGCCGTAATTATTCCGGGATTGGATTTTTACGCATTCTCCGAAAATCTCGAAAGCCAAAATTTTGACGTGAGCAATTTAAAAAATATTATTCGCGATGACAAAAATTATCCGCCCGAAATGTTAAACATTTTAAAAAAATTGCCTTATGACGAAAATTTAAGAATTACATTTTTAGAGCCTGAGACGTATTTTTTAGCCGAAAGAAATTTAAATGAACTCGTGAAAAATTCCGCTTCTAATTGGTGGCATCATTGGAAAAATTTTATTTCAGAACATAATTTAACAGCCGAAGACATCAGAAAAAAATCCGTTATAGCCTCAATGGTTGAGCGTGAAGTTTTATTTAATGACGAATGCGCACGAGTAGCAGGAGTAATTTACAACAGAATAAATTCAAATATGCTCTTACAAATTGACGCAACTGTCGTATATGCTTGGAGGCTCACAGGTCGAAAATTAACGAGAGTTTTAAATAAAGATTTAGAAATTAATTCACCGTATAACACTTATAAAAATCCCGGCCTTCCTCCTGGTCCGATATGTATACCCGGTTTCGCTTCATGGGCTGCAGCTTTTGATCCGGAAGCTAACAAATATTTTTATTATGTTGCAGGTCGCGACGGTCATCATTATTTCGCAAAAAATTATAATGATCACCTGAAAAATATAAGACAGGTTAAACTCGATAAATAAAATTTAATTTAAACAGGAGATGAATTAAAAAAATGAACAGAGATAACGAACAAAATAATTTCCCGGATATTTTTACGCTCATAATGTTCATAGCCGGAATATATTTAATGCTGACACTCGCTGATAATCATATTACGGGAGGTGACGGCAGAAAATTAGGGAATTTTTTACGCTCAGTTTTTGGCGGAGGATTTTTTTTAATAATATTATTCTGGTTATATATATGCGTTGCGAAATTATTAAAATTCAGGATTCCAAGATTTAGGCGACAAATTTTCGGAACGTTGCAATTATATATTTCATTTGCTTTTTTGCTTGGATTATTGAGCGAATCCGGTTATACATCTGACTGGAAAATTTTAACACCCGGAGCAGTCGGCAACATGTTAGCAGGATTTTTTTTATTAAACATTGGTTCAGTTGCTACATTTATTTTAATTTGTTTATGTTTTTTGCTAGCAGTATTTTTATTTGGTTCAGACGTTTGGAATTTATCAATTTCTGAAGTTGTCGGCGATGCTTTTCAAAAATCTTTCGGCGAAGGTTACGACATCGATACCGAACAGGACGAAGAATATATTTATAACAACGTTAATATTATTGTCCCGGAACGTGAACGCGAAAATAAAATTAAAAAGCCAGAACCAGTAAAATTTATTGACCCAGTTAAAAATTTACCTGAACCAAAATTTGAAGAATACGAAAATAATAATAATAATAATTCCGAATATGAAACACCTCGTATAAATCCCGTTGAAGCTCTCGATGATCTTTTAATGAGGATCAACTCCGGAGAATTTGACGCGCCAGAACCGAGAATCTCAAATAAAAATTTAAGTTCGGGGAAAATCCGCAGACCTTTACCGGATGTCACGCTCCCAAAAAATTCAGAAAATGAAACGTTCGCATATGCTCCAGAAAATAATTTATTAAATAATAATCGTGATAGCTCAATGATGTTCCCGCCTCCTCTGGAATTATTTGGCGAAGCGTCTAAACCTTACGATAACCGCGAAGAAATTAAATCACTCGAAAACATGGGACGCGTAATTATTTCGACTTTAAAAAATTTTGGGGTTAATGCTTTTATCGCTCACATAATTCCCGGTGCTCAAATAAATCAGTTTCAAATTGAACTCGCACCAGGCACTAAAATAAATAAAATTTCTGATTTAGCTGAAGAGATTGCGATGTCATTAGAAGTTATTTCGGTCAGGATCGAAGCTCCAATACCCGGAACACGTTACGCCGGAATCGAAGTCCCAAAAGATGAACGCAAAATTATAGGGCTTCGGAATTTTTTGGAGTCTCAAGAATTTAATAAACCTGATATGAAACTGCCATTACCTTTAGGGGTTCAAGTTAATTCAAAAATATTTATGCCAGGACTTGAAACTTTAGCGACAATTTTAACGGCTGGAAATTCTGAATCAGGCTGCGGAAATTTTTTGCACGCTGGAATTTTGTCAATGTGTTCGCGCAGGACTCCCGATGAATTAAAATTATTGCTGGCTGATCCCGGTAATGTTGAATTTGCAATTTATGAAGGTTTACCGCATTTATATTCTCGTCCGGTTTATGAGCCTGAAGAAATTTTAAACTCGTTCAACGAAATTTTAAACGAAATGGATCGCCGTATTGGAATTTTTGCGAGTATGCGCGTGCGTTCGATTGAATCTTATAACAAGAAATCCGACTCAAAAGAAAAATTACCGTATATAGTCGTGATAATTAATGAGCTTGCAGAAATTTTTTATAATTCCGGTGCAGAAGCGTTAAATTTAATTACTCACATGATCCAAAAGGCTAGAGCTTCGGGAATATATTTAATTATTTCGACGCAAAGACCTTCAGCAGAATTTATTAACCCATTAATTAAGGCTGGAATATTTGCGCGGGCAGCTTTTACTTTGCCTTCTGAATACGATTCGAGATTAATAATTGACATAAACGGCGCAGAAAAATTAACAGGACACGGAGATTTATTATTCAGGAGCGTAGAACGTCCGTATCCTTTGAGGTTGCAAGCTCCATATATAAGCGAAGAATTAGCGGGGGATTTTATCGAATACATGATTAATACTTTTGGGCGAAATATTTAAAATTAATTTTTTTTCCATAGACCGCGCTTTAAATTTCTGGCTTCGAGTTCGAATTTTGAAAATATATCAGCGTATTTTGAATTTGGCTTAATAATTAATTTTTTCGCGTAACCTCCGAGCAATAATTTTGCGTTGAACATGTAATCTCTGATTGAATTTTCATTAATATTTTGAGGTTTAACGAGCCAAATGTATGCTAAATGTCTGTTATATTTATCGCGGGGAGCTTTGTCGTATTCGAGCCAGATTTTTTTGCCGGTTAAATTTTTTTTCGTGAAGTTGCTGGCTTCCGGGCCGTAAAATTCAGTTTTCTTTTTCGGGTGAACAGTCTCCGGAGTATCAACGCCCAATAATCTTACTCGCCTGTCATGGCCGGAAACATTTAAAATTAACGTATCGCCGTCCACAACTCTCGAAACAGTCCCGGAAATAAAATTATTATCGTTATTATTTTCGTCAGCTGGATTAAAGCCGGTGAAATAAATTGCTAATACGACTATAAATAATAAAATTAATTGCTTCGGTGATAATTTTCGTAAATCGTACATTTTATTATTTTATGTAAGCGTTCAGACAATACGCACGAACTTCGCCGGATTTAAATACGAGTTTTAAATATAAATCCATCAAACATTTTGTAATATTTTTCGTCCATTCGCCGGAATTAAATTCAAGTTCTGAATCCGAAATATTAACGCAGCTGGACCACTCCGAAATATTTTTAAACGATGGCCCGCATTTTGTTTCAGTTAAATTAATTTTATCGCGGTCTAGTCCGGGAATATTTACAATAAAATTTTTATTGGGAGCAATTTTCGTTAAATTTTCAAGCTCCGTAATTTTCAAATCTTTTAACATGATTTCAAGCCAAGACTTAACGCTAGCGATCCAAGAATTTGATGAGCCTTCCATCATTGCGCGAGAAATATCGGGATCGGTTTTCATTCGCAAATTAATTTGATTTCCCAACATTTTTAATTCACGTTCAATTTTTTCTTCGAGGCGTTTAATTTCAGATTTAATTTTGTCGGTTTTATCCGGGTAAAAAATATCTGCGCAGGCTTGAAACTTCATAAACTTAAACCACAAATTATTACGCGCATCCATTTCATATAACGGGGTTTTAAAATGTGTCTTCAACGCTTCATCAGGATTTAAATCGCTGTAACCTTCAGGCAGATTATTTATGCCAAAATATAACGGAACATAAACCGAATTACACGGCCTGCCTAAAGCATAACGAACGGCTATTAAATCTACATCGTGGCGAATTTCAATTATTGAGCTTTCGAGAGTGTCGGAATTACAAACGGTTAAAGGCTTATTAAAATGCGGGTTGCCGTTATTATTAAATGATTCTGTATTCTCGAAATGAGTGCGCAAAATTTTTTTAATCGTGTCCAAATTAATTTTTTTATCGGGCTTAACTGAGAACGGTAAATTAAATTTATCATATTCAAGATTTTTATTTATAATTTCGAGCGCGCGTAATTGTCTGTAAATATTTTTGTCCAGGTTTTTGGAGTCTTCTGCCTGAAAAGTTTGCGCGAAATCAAATTTATTATTGCTCTGGGAATACCAGCCGCGTAATTTTGAATAATTAATTAAATTTTCAAGTTCTGGGAATTCGTCCGGCTCATGTATCGTAAAATGATTTGGGATCACGCAGATTTCATCATCAGGAACTTTTTTAACGGCAAAATTTTTCCCGTGAACGACCTGCAAAATATAAATTTCGTGTTTATCGGCGAATGCGTAAGATCTTCCGCTGGAAGCATAACCGTATTTTTTTATTAAGCCCGTTGCAATTTCAACGGCATTTTTTGCGCTGGTTGCCTGTTCAGCTGTTAAATATCTTAAGCCGTAACCAATTCCGCCAGTTAATTCCGGTTTATCTTCTTTTGAATATGCGCAATTATTTGAACAAATTACTACACCGTTGCCGTTTAAAAATAAATCGCAAAATGAAGTGTTTTGATCGTAAGTTCTGGCTTCAGACCAAAATAATTTTGATCTAAATTCCGGTAAATCTAATTCAGCGAGATCATTTTCAAATTTAATTTTATGATTTTGTCCGCGATGAATACTTTTATTTAAATATGTCTGCATCACGAATCTTCCCGGAGCATCTTCATTATGGCCGACTATAACATGACCTGATTCTGTAGCGTTACGGCCCGCTAAAATTGTCATACAACCCTGCAATTTAAAATTCCCCCTAACGAAAAATAAAATTATTTTATTTATAAAAAATTCAAAGTATTATATAGAATATATTATTAATTTATAATTCAAGCTGATATTTTTAACGTAACTCCTCAAATGACTAAGGAGGGGATAAATATTTTAAAGACGAGCAAAAATATAATTTCAAAAATTTTCATGAGCGCGTTTTTAATGTTCTCGATAATAATATTATGTCTCTCAATTGTAGGTTTTGGTGATGATTTATTATTAAAGCAGGTCGGAGAATATTTTAAACGGCATTATAATTTGTCGCTGAATATAAAAAATATTTCCGGCAATCCCTTAAAAGGTTACGTAATTAACGGATTAGAAACCGATAAAAATATTTTAAATATCGAGTACATGGATGTCAGGGCTGATTCGCTTTCACTGTTCACGGGAAATTTAAAAATTGATAAAGTCATCATTAACAATTTAAAACTTAAATTTAATATTTTCAGGACGGATTTTAATATAAACATTTCAAAGGCAGTATTTAACGTGAAAGATGAAATAATGAATTTTTCTGGACAATTTAAAAATATTCCGGTTGACGGCATCATAAAAATTAATACAAAAAATAACGGCTTTAATTTTGAGAGTGCACAAATAAATTTTGATAATTCCGAGATATTTGCGACAGGAGGATTTTATAACGGAGTAATAGATTTTCATATTTCTGCGAGGGATTTCGATTTAAAAAATATTTCAGAATTAATAACGAATCTCCCGGAAAATATTTTTAAAGGCTATTCAAATTTTGATATTGATATAACCGGCACCGATTCAAATCCAATAATTTCAGGCTCTGTAAATTGCAAACATTTTAAAATTTCCGGTTTACCTGTTGAGAGATTTGAGGCTGATTTAAAATACTCTTACGGGTCTTTAAATATAAATAATATTCAAGCCATGTTATTAAACATTCCGATTAATGGCGCAATGGTTTACAGTTTAGACACGTCATACTTTATAAAGCTTCAGAATATTCCTGCGAACTTAAACGACTTGGATAAAATTTTAAATATTCCCGAACTTTCAAAATTGAGGGGCAGAATTTCAAATTTAAGCGTAAATATTTCCGGCAATCTTAAAAATAATATTTCGAACGGATTAATAAAATTTTCAGCTCCAAGAATTTCCTATGACGGGAAAATTTTCAAGGACATATTAGCGCAAATAAAAATATTAAATTCGCATAAAGGAATTATAAACGGCAAATATATTTTAAATAATTCACAGGGATATTTATACGGGACTGCAGGGCTTCGGGATTTTGATGTAACAGTTAAGAATATAAATTTAGATTTAAATATTATTCCGTACGTAAAAAATTTTCGTCCAGAAGGAAAAATTAATTTAAGCTTGAATTTAAACGGCAATTTAAAAAATTATAAATTATCGGGTTCAATTGACAGCAAAAATTTTAAATGTTTCGGCCAAAAATTTGGGGATATGATTTTAAAGTTCAACATTTCGGACGAGAAATTATTATTTGATGTTTTGAGCGGAAAAATAAACGCTCTACCAATAACAGCAGCCGGTGAAATAAATTCAATATATGCCAATGATCCCGAAATAAATATTAATGCGGTAATTGGAGATGTCCCTGCCGATTTAAAAATAAGCGGTAGAATTTCCGAGCCTGTAATAAAATTCGGAGATGCAATAATTTCGGATAAAGTTGTAAAAAATTCTGGAGGTAAAAAATAAATTGAGATTATTAAGCGATCCAATTAAATTAATATTAACGATACCTGCATTATTATGGGCATTATCATTTCATGAATTTTGTCATGGTTTAGCAGCGAAGATGTGCGGAGATCCGACTGCTGAACGTTCTGGAAGGTTGTCATTAAATCCGTTTGAACATTTTGATTTAATTGGGACATTAATGTTATTGCTTGTAGGATTTGGCTGGGCGAAACCTGTACCGATCAACGTGAGATATTTTAAAAATCCGAGATTAGATTTAATAATTGTATCGTTGGCAGGTATAGCAGGAAATATTTTAACGGCGGTAATAGCAATATTATTTTTAAGATATTTGGGAATATGGTGGTATAAATTAACTGGTAGAGCAGGATTAATTTTTATAGGCCAAATGGTAAATATAAATATGGGTTTAGCGGCATTTAATTTAATTCCGATTCCTCCGCTTGATGGTTCGCGAGTATTGGAAGCATTTTTGCCGTATAAGTACATGAAATATTATTATTGGCTTGAGCGTTACGGATTAATAATTTTATTTGTATTATTGTTGACAGGAATTATAAATATATTTTTCGATCCGATTATAAATTTACTTTGGAAATTATTGCCGTATTAATTATTATGTTATTATTCACGGGGTTTTATAAAATATAAAATTTTTAACAAACTCGAAAGAAGGAAATATTTAAATGCCTGAAAAAAAAGGAAAAGCCGTTTTAGCTTACAGCGGTGGGCTTGATACTTCAGTCGCAGTAATGTGGCTGACCGAACAAGGATACGATGTAATAACAATGACGGCAGATGTAGGACAAAAAGATGTCGATTTACAAGCCGCGAAATCAAAAGCACTTCACAGCGGAGCAATTAAAGCATATATATTTGATCTTAAAAAAACTTTTGTTGAGAATTATGTCTGGCATTCTTTGAAGGCTAATGCAATGTATCAAGGGACTTATCCGCTTGTATCTGCGTTGTCTCGTCCGTTGATCGCAAAAACTTTAATTGATATTGCAAATAAAGAAGGTGCTGTCGCTGTTGCGCATGGCTGCACGGGTAAAGGGCAGGATCAAGTTAGGATTGAAGTTTGTGCAACTGCTTTAAATCCAAAAATAAAAGTTTTAGCCCCCGTGCGTGATTGGCATTTTACTCGTGAAGCAGAAATGGAATACGCCGCAAAACATGGAATACCCGTTAAAGCTACAGCGAGTTCACCTTATAGCATAGATGATAATTTATGGGGTCGTTCGATTGAGTGCGGGATGTTGGAAGATCCTTGGAACGAACCGCCGGAAGATGCTTACGAGATGACAAAAAATCCTATTGAAGGTCCAGACACTCCGGAATTTGTAGAAATAAAATTTGAAAATGGTTTGCCCATCGAATTAAATAACGAAAGATTAAACGGAGTCGAATTAATTTTAAAATTAAATGCTATAGCTGGCCGTCATGGTGTAGGACGTATTGACATGATAGAGGATCGGCTTGTAGGATTTAAGTCTCGTGAATGTTATGAGACTCCAGGCTCAACGGTTTTATTAACGGCACATCGTGCAATTGAAACGTTAACGCTCGATAAACAAGTTTTAAAATCAAAACGCGAATTAGAGACAAGATTTGCGGAACTTACATACGAAGGTTATTGGTTTTCGCCTTTACGTGAAGCGATCAACGCATTTATTAACGATACACAAAAATATGTAAACGGCACTGTAAAATTAAGATTATTCAAAGGTCAGTGTGTTGTGCGTGGCATGAAGACTAATAAAAGCATTTACCGTCATGATTTAGCGACATATTCTGAGGGAGATAGTTTTGATCATTCTGCTGCCGTAGGATTTATAAATATTTGGGGTCTGCCTGTTCGTACATGGACATCAACATGGCCGAGACAAGATGAAGCAGAAATCCCGATCGAAGCATAAATAAATTTTATAAAAATAAAAATAAAGTCCCTCAGCTGAAAAATTTTTTTATATTTCGCAACTGGGGGAAATTTTTTTATATTTATATTTTATGAGAGCTTTATTATTTCCTGTAAAATTTCGTTTAACATATTTCCTGCATCAAAATCCTCAATTTTTCCGGCATCGCATAACTCCGCAAATTTTGAATTAAATGGCAGTCTCGAAATTATTTTTATTCCCGTTTCGTCGGCATGGCTCGAACCAAAAATATAATGCTTCGTTTTACATTCTGGACATTCAAAATAACTCATGTTCTCTACTAGTCCTAACACTGGAATATTCATCAGTTCAGCCATTTTTACAGCTTTGCTCACTATCATGCTCACTAATTCCTGCGGAGTCGTCACAATAATTATTCCTTTCACCGGCAGACTCTGAAACACCGTTAAAGGCACATCACCAGTTCCGGGAGGCATGTCAATAAACATATAATCAGTTTCGCCCCAGTCAACTTCCTCCCAAAATTGTTTTACTGCTCCAGCTATTACAGGCCCGCGCCAAACCACCGGAGCATTTTCTTCAGGTAAACATAAATTCATCGAAATTATTTTTATTCCCGTTCTAGTCTGCAAAGGGTTTATTAAAATCCCATCTGAAAATATTTTTTCATGCACCCCAAAAATTTCAGGGATCGATGGCCCAGTAATATCAGCGTCCAAAATTGAAACGTTATAATTTTTTTTGCGCATCTCACTAGCTAACAACGACGTAACTAAAGATTTACCCACGCCGCCTTTACCGCTCACTATTCCAATTACATTTTTTACGCCCGCGTTTCCTGCTGTAAATTCCGGGTGTATTTCATGGCCGGAACAATTAGAGCTGCAATTTTCGCAATTATGACTGCATTCGCTCATTTTAAAAATTTTTTCCCCCTCAAATTTTGAAATTTTGCGAACTTAAATTTTAATTTTAATTTTAATTTTTTAACCTGCGATTTATTTCCTCAAATTCTTCACGCATTGCAGCATTTTCAAAAGGCATTAACTCAGGCATACTCAACGCGCTTATATTATCAAACAACGAAAGCCCGGAGTGTATTAAATTTCTCAATTCTCCGGAACTCCTGACAGTTCTGTAAGTGTTTTCAGCTAAATCACGATTTAATTTTAAATTTTTCAAACTGGCATTTAATACCGAGCGTTGAGAGTTTAATAAATCTAAATATAATTTCCCGACCTTTATCGTTAAGCCGTTAGCATCAGAATTTGACAAAAAACTTTTACGCTGAAATTCAGAATAATTTTTATTACGGCTCTTCGTAAGTGCTTCACGCTGTAAATTTTCAGCTTCCTTTATGACTGCGTTTAATTTTGGCTTATAATCCGCGTCAATTTTTTTTATGAGTTCTGCCTGCGTGTAAATTAATAAATCGTTCAAAATTAAATACATTCCTGTATAACGGCGATTAATTTCGAGGTTGTTAGTTTCATTTTTTGCAAGCTCTTCAAGTTTAGCGACAACAAGTTTTACATTTGAAAATATTACGGCATTGTTTAACAGGTCATCACCCGTAACAGAATTTAATAATATATCGATTTGATTATTATCGAGTTCAAGCCCCAAATTTCTTAACTCAACAGCTATTTTTAAATTAATACTTTCGATCTCGCTTTCATAATTTTTTATTTCGTTTTCGAGTTCAGTGATTCTATTATTAATTTTTTCGCGCGTTAATGTAAATGGGATCATGCTGGATTCTGGAGCAGTAATTTTTTTATTTCTCAATCCATCTAATTCAGTGCCCAATTTTGAAATTTTTTCGCGTAATCTGCTCGCGTCCCGTCTTAAATTCCCTGCTTCACCCTGTATTAAAATTGAAACTGCCTGATCGAGTAAATTATTAATTTTTTGAGCGTTGGAAATTTTATCATCTCCAAACCATGATTTATCAGGTAAATTTTCATTACCGTCGCGGCGTTCAAGAGCACCAGTTAAAGAACTTGATAATTTTTCCCAGCTCGATGACAAATAATCCGGCAAAATTTCTCCGCTCTCAGCTTTAACATCATTTGATGAAACATTTTTATTATTATTATTCTCCCAAAAATTCCACCATGAAGCATAACAAACAGAATTTAAATTTAAAAATATTATTAAACCTGCGATAAAAATAAAAATAAATCTCCTTAACATTTTTAATTTCACTCCTTTAAAATTTAATTTCTATGTTGCGACGTGTAAATTTCGCCATAAATTTTATTATTCTTTAGTAAATTTTCGTGAGTTCCCTCCGCTATAATTTCGCCTCCATCCATTAAAAATATTTTGTCAGAATCCATAACAGATAAAATTCTCTGAGCAATTATAATTTTAGTGACATCCGGTAAATTTTCGCGTAAAGATTTGCGTATAATCGCATCTGTATGAGTATCCACCGCGCTCGTTGAATCATCGAGGATTAAAATTTTTGGATTTTTCAGGAGTGCACGAGCAATGCAGAGCCTTTGTTTTTGTCCGCCTGATAAATTTGTCCCGTTCTGTTCGATTTTAGTATTAAATTTTTCTGGAAGTTTATTTATAAATTCACTAGCGCAAGAAATTTCACAAGCCCAATTTAATTTATTTTCATCTGCATATTTGTCTCCCCATTGTAAATTTTCTCGTACGGTCCCGGAAAATAATACGTTTTTTTGTAATACGACTGCTACATTGTTACGTAAAATTTTTAAATCATATTCCCTCACGTCATGGCCGGAAATTTTTATAAAGCCTTCGTTGACATCATATAATCTCGGTATTAATTGTATTAGCGTAGATTTTGATGAACCTGTTCCGCCTAAAATTCCAACAGTTTGGCCGGATGCGATTTTTAAATTTATGTTTCGCAACGCAAAATTATTATTATTTGAATATTTAAAGCTGACGTTATGAAATTCAATTGAGCCGTTATCAATTTTTTTCAGGCCGTTGACCGGGTTAATTAAATTAGGTTTTTCGTTCAAAACTTCAAAAATTCTCAGTGCTGATTCCCGTGCCAAAGTTATCATTACGAAGATCATCGAGAGCCGCATTAAGCTCCCTAAAATTTGAGTGCTGTAAGTTATGAGCGATGAAATTTGACCGACATCAAGATCTAAGCCATTGGAAATAACAATTTTATAAGTTCCGTAATATAAAATAAAAATCATTACTACATATAAACTAAATTGAGCTAATGGATTATTGAGAGCTATAATTTTTTCAGCTGATGTAAATTCTTTGCACAAATCTCCCGACACTTCAGCAAATTTATTTTTCTCGAAATCTTCACGCACAAATGCTTTTACTACTCTTATGCCGTGTATATTTTCCTGGACAGAATTATTTAAATTGTCGTATTCATCAAATAAAATTTTAAAAATCGGCATTGATTTACGAATTATATAAATTAATCCAAAAGCTAAAAAGGGAGCTGCAATTAAAAATATAAATGCAATTTTCCCGGCCATGATGACAGTCATCACAGACGAAAAAATTAACATTAGGGGGCCTCTTATAGCAGTTCTTATTATCATCATGTAAGCCTGTTGAACATCTGTCACATCAGTTGTTAATCTTGTTACGAGTGAAGCGGTTGAAAATTTATCGATATTGTCAAATGAAAATTTTTGAATATTTTTAAACATGTCATTACGCAAATTTTTAGCGAATCCGCACGAAGCAGTAGAACAAGCATTGCCGGCCAAAATTCCAAATAATAACGACATGAACGCCATTATAATTAATAATATTCCGTTAAAAATTAATTCGTTAAAATTTATTCCGGCTCTTATTTGATTTACTAATTTTGCGACAATAAACGGGATAATGCATTCCATTATGACTTCACATGAAACATAAAACGATGCTTCTATTGAATATTTTTTATATTCTCGTATGCTCTGCAATAATTTTTTATACATGATTAAATATAGATTCCTTTTAACTTGTTATATTTCAGTCATGAGTATAATAATTTTGTTGTGAAAAATAAATTTTTAATAAATATTTCATGTTGTGCCGAAAAATTTAAATTAATTAATTAAATATAAAAATCGTGCTGAAATTACGAATTATTATAAAATTACAAAATTAAAAATTCTTTGGCAGGTGAAAATTTTTGCGTGTAAGCATTTTAACAAATGGTCCCGGAGAGTTATGGGGTTGGGCTAGACCGGTCATTATGGAATTAAGAAAGAGGGGGCATTCTGTTTCATTATGGTTATTGCCTTGTCAATTTGCTTCAGGATATGAACGCGAAGCTGCATCGTTATTGGGAGTTGATAAACTGGAAGGGCCTTCAGGAACTGCGAGAATTTGGCGCGACATAGCAAAAGAAAAAACTGATCATGTAATACAATTAGGCGGAGATATTATATTCGGCTCTAGACTTTCAAAACATGCGGGAGTCCCTTTAACAGTTTATACATATGGTGCGAGAAAAATTCCTATTGGCGCAAGAGTTTTAACGGCATTTAAGGCGCAGGCTCGACAAATTAGAAATTCTGAACCAATTGGGGATTTAGTGAAGGATGCTCTAAAACTTGATTTAACTCCGGCAAATATTCAAGCATGGAACTGGCCTAAACTTGAAAATTCTCCGAGAATATTATTTTTACCCGGCAGTCGTCCTTTAATTCGTCATGCTGCACTTGAATGGGCTTCAGATGTTAAAAAAAATTTGGAGAAAAAAATTAAAGATATTCGAGTCAGGACATTATTTTCTCAATTTATGCCTGTCGAGGAATTTGAGGAATGGAGCGAAGCCGGTTTAAATCCTGTTAGATGCGGAGCAGGAGTCGCAATGTCCGAAGCTGATTATTGTTTAACTCAACCGGGTACAAATAATTTTGAATTAATGCATTCTGGTTTACCGAGTTTAGTAGTCGGGCCTGAAAAATTTTTGGAGTTAATTCCCGTGAGCGGTGTAGCTGGTTTAATAGCTGGCCTGCCATATTTCGGGAAAAAAATACGCCGTATCGCTCTCATGAAAGTTATAAAACGCTGGGGCGGAGTTATTTCGCTTCCAAACAGATTAACGAAAAATAAAATTATGAGTGAACTTTATGGAGATATTACGCCGGAAGATGCTGCGGAAAAAATTTACGAGGATATAAATCGCCCTGAACAATTAAATAAGACTCGTGAAGAATTATTAAAATTATCTGGCGAATATGGTGCAGCTTCGAGATTATGCGATATTATTTCGGCGAAATAAAAATAATTAAATCATGAAAAAAAATAATTCAATTTTTAAATTACTCGAATATACGAAAAAATATAAATTTAAAATTATTTTGGCAACTGTTTTTATGTTGGCTTCATCCGGTTTAAATGTTCTGCCTCCATGGTTATTTAAAAGTGTTGTCGATGATGTATTAATTTCTCGCAACATGACAGTATTAAATTTAATTTGCGGAGTTTTAGTTTTGATCTTCGCATTAAAAGCAATTACTACATACTGGCATAAATATTTAATGAACGAGGCCGGCCAAAGTATAGTAATGGACATACGCATAAAGTTATATGATCATATGCAGAGGATGTCACTAAAAAAAATATATGCTTCGCGAGTCGGTGAATTGATGAGCCGTGTAACAAATGATGTCGCTATTCTGCAAAATTTGACGAGTTCATCACTGGTTGATTTAAGTTTTAATTTAATAACGTTTTTGGGAATGTTTGGATTTATATTTTATATCAACTGGAAATTAACGTGCATGATAATTTTAATTTTGCCTGTTGTAGCTTTTATGCTGTCATTTGCTGCGAAGAAATTACGAAAAGTCGGCCACAGTGTTCAGGAACATTTAGCGGATATAACTGCGACGGTTCAAGAAGCATTTTCAGCAATAAGAGTAGTGAGGTCATTTGCAACTGAAGATCAGGAGCTTGAGCGTTTTAAATTTGCGAATCTTGAAAATTATCGGGCTTTAATGCATTCAGTTTCTATACAGGGAATTTTATCCGGAGCGATTGAAGTATTTTTAATTTTTGCGCTTTCTGTAGTTGTTTGGATCGGAGGGCACAGCGTAATTGATGGAAGTTTAACGCCCGGTGAATTAGTTTCATTTGTTGGGTATATAGCTTTTATGGTTCAGCCAATACGCACAATAATGAATCAAATGGGAAATTTACAAACAGGACTCGCAGCGGCAGATCGAATTTTTGAAATGTTTAATTATCCTGTTGAGAGCGCAGGAGAAAATAACGGAGAAGATCCCGGCAGAATTACAGGAGCGGTGAAATTTGAAAACGTAAATTTTGAATATGTTTCGGGACAAGAAATTTTAAAAAATATAAATCTCGATGTAAAACCCGGTGAACGCATCGCTATAGTTGGGCCGACTGGTTCAGGTAAATCTACATTAGCGGATTTAATTCCGGGATTTTATAATCCGACTTCAGGGAAAATTTTAATTGACGGCCATGATGTAAAAAATTTATCGCTGAAATTATTGCGCAAACAAATAGGCATCGTCCCACAAGAATGTATTTTAATGCGTGGGTCAATAGCTTTTAATATTTCGTACGGGCTTGAACAGGACATGAATAAAATAATAAAGGCTGCTGAAACTGCGGACATTCGGGAATTTATAGAGAGTCTGCCCGAAAAATATTTAACTGAAGTTGGTGAACGCGGTGTAACTTTATCTGGTGGGCAGCGTCAACGTATAGCAATAGCACGGGCAATAATACGCGACCCGAAAATTTTAATATTGGATGAGGCTACGTCTTCGTTGGATTCAGCTGTAGAATATCAAGTACAAAAAGCAATAAATAGAGCTATGGAAGGCCGAACGAGTTTTATAATAGCTCACAGGTTATCAACGGTTCGGGAAGCTGATCGAATAATAGTAATAAAAGACGGCGAAATAATTCAGAGCGGGACACATGACGAATTAATTAAGAGCGGTGGATTATATTCGGAATTATATAAAATGCAATTTGGGTATTAAAGTTTAAAGTTATTTAAAATTAACTTGTGAAATGCTCTTTCTAAAATTTTAGGAGGAGTATTTTTTTATGCGTTAAAATGTTGTGTGAAAAAATTTTTTATCTCGGAGGAAATTTAATTTTATGAAAGTAATTTTAAAATCTGATGTAAATAAATTAGGGAAGTCTGGAGCGTTAGTTGATGTATCGGATGGATATGCGAGAAATTTTTTATTGCCGAAGGGTTTAGCGATTGAAGCGACTCCAGCAAAATTAAACGAATGGAAGAACGAGCAGGCAAAATTAAAAGCTAAAGATGAAAAATTACGCGCTGAAGCTCTCGAATTGAAAAAGAATTTACAGGACAAAATTATAAAAGTTGAAGCTAAATCAGGCGAAAACGGCAGATTATTCGGGAGTATAACTTCTGCTCAAGTTGCTGAGGAATTAATAAAGCAATACGGGTTAAAAGATTTTGACAAGAAAAATATAAAGCTCGATGAAACAATTAAGCAATCTGGAAATTATAAAATTTCGATTAAATTATATTCTGGTGTTAATGCGGATATGGTTTTGAATGTTATTCCGATTGAGTAAAAGTAAAAAAAATAAAAAATGCCTGAGAAATTATACGAACTTCCGAACAGTTTAGAAGCAGAACGTGCGGTGCTAGGAGCTGGAATTTTATCGCGCGAGGCATTAGGTTCAGCTATAGAAATTTTACAGCCGGAAGATTTTTATAACTCTGATAACGCACATATTTGGGCAGTATTGCTTGAGATGTATTCTCAAAATAAGCCGATAGATTTTATAACTGTTTCGGAGGAGTTGACCAATCGGAAAGTTTTTGAACGTTTAGGAGGTTCGGAATTTTTAGCTGGATTAGTTGATAAAATTTGGACGACCGCTAATATAATTTATCATGCTGAAATTGTAAAAACTCACGCGCTTCGCCGTAGATTAATAGAAGCAGGCAACAGAATTATAAATTTATCGTATAGATATGAAATTGAGAGCCAAGAAATAATTAACGAAGTCGAAAAAATAATATTTGAGGCTGTACAGAGTAAAAAATCTTCTGATTTTAAATCTTTAAGCGAGCTGATAGCACCAGCATTTAAAAAAGTTGAGGATGCTTATAAAAATTCTGGTCAAAAAATTGCGGGATTTCCTTCAGGTTTTGCTGATTTGGATAATTATATTACTGGTTTTCAAAAGGGAAGTTTAAATATTTTGGCGGCACGTCCTTCAATGGGTAAAACTGCATTAGCTTTAAATATAGCTCAATTTGGAGGCGGCGATGATAATAACCCGTATATATTAATATTTAGTTTGGAGATGTCAGCCGAGCAATTAGTTCGGAGAATGTTCGCAGCCGAAGCCCTGATAAATATGTCAGCAATGAAACACGGCGCAATGGATGCCGACGACTGGCAGAGATTGAACGGGGCAGCAAAATTTTTAACGAAGAAAAATATTTATATAAACGATGAATCGGATTTAAATATTTTGGATTTTCGTACGAAGTGCAGGCGTTTTAAAAATCAGCATCCCGAACTTGCTTTAATAATTGTGGATTATCTGCAGTTAATGAGCGTTGGAAATCATAGGCCGGACAGCAGACAGCAGGAAGTTTCAGAAATTTCCAGAATGCTTAAAATTGTGGCTCGTGAGGTTGATTGCCCGGTAATAGCATTGTCGCAATTATCGCGAGAAACTGAGAAGCGTTCCGAGAAGAAGCCTCAATTATCAGATTTGCGAGACTCTGGAGCGATTGAACAGGATGCAGATATTGTAATGTTGTTATACCGTGAAGATTATTATACTGAACAGGCCAAAGCTGAACAAAATTCCGAACTTGACAGCAAAACAGAATTAAGGCTCGCAAAAAATCGTAATGGTAATACTGGAACGATAAAATTAATATTTCAGCGGGAGTTTACGAGATTTGTAAGTGAAGCCGATTTTAATAATTTCGGAGGTTAATCGGGATGATAAGACGTGAAGAATTTAAAGAGGTTGAAGGTTTAGCCGGCGGACATGGAAAAGCATTGAAACGCGAAATTGTCAGCAAGTCCGAATTATATGGGCATGGCCGATTATACGCGCATATGAAATTAAAACCCGGTTCGTGTGTTGGTTGGCATCAACATGAAAAGGACACTGAGCCGTATTATATTTTGAAGGGTGAAGGAGATTTTTACGAGGGAAATACGGAAAACGGCGAAAAAATAAAAACTCATGTAAAAGCCGGAGATGTATGCGTGATAAATGTCGGACAATGGCACAGTTTAGAAAATAATTCAAATGATGAACTCGAATTTATAGCATTAATTTATAACGAGCCTGGATATTTGATTTAATGATTTAATTAAATTGAAATAGAAAAATATTTTTGATAAGATATTCAGGCTTTATATCAAATTTTAAGAGAAATTACAATCAGATTACTTTCTTCCTTAACTTTTTTAACAGATTCAGTAATTTCCCCACCCATAAGAGAACCAGCAAGAACCAAAGCACTTACACGAGGAAGTCTTGAAATAGCCTCAATAGCTTCGGCCAAATCCTTTTCACCAACCAATGGAATTGTATCAATACTGATACGTTCTCCACGTATGTTGTGTCTGTCAGCTTCAGTGATAGCACCCATTGCCACTTGGGATACCTGTGCTCCGCCACCGACTATGATTATACGTTTTCCGTAGATATCAAGTTGAGAACCATGCAGTTCAACTGATTTGATTTCAGCAATATTTTTCAAATCATTGATTAAATCACCTATGTCTTCAACATGTTCTAGTTCCAGGTTAATGGAGCCCATGTTGTTTTTTTCAACAAAAAGGTGAACATAACTGATATTTGCACCATGACCTGATATAATATCAGTTATATCATCTAACACCCCTTTTTTTTCATCAGCTTTAATTGTTAATGTATAATCATTCATTTTTTAACCTTATCTAATTCAGCATGAGCCCTTTTCCACATACTTAAATAATTAT
>ERZ842401.1949-NODE-1949-length-28287-cov-4.655285_pt1 | contig 28287 bp, 27 predicted proteins | sample MGYA00521270_ERZ842401 | MGnify/ENA primary metagenome ERZ842401 (study PRJEB31892, sample SAMEA3878208) | bioreactor metagenome | biome: Moose rumen | place: Sweden | collected 2011-10 | study: EMG produced TPA metagenomics assembly of the PRJEB12797 data set... | reverse complement strand
CCCTCTCATCAGTCACATAGCTACGGCTATGCTCCTTCTTCGAGTGAAAATCTGTTCTCGGAAATACGTTATAATTAAATGCGGCAATCATTTCAAAACAGCTTCTGATTTTCCGACGGCTTTGTTGTAACACTCCCTGCAGAGGGGCTCGTATGAATCCTTTTCTCCCAGTACGACGAGTTCCTTGCTTTTTGCCAGCCTGTGGGAATGATTCGCCAGGTTGCCGCACCGTACGCAGATCGCATGGACTTTCTGCACATCCTCCGCAACGGCCATGAGTGCCGGCATCGGGCCGAACGGCTTCCCGAGATAATCAGTATCGAGACCAGCGATTATGACGCGGATTCCGCTGTCGGCGAGCCTTACAGCCACATCCACGAGTTCTTCGGAGAAAAACTGTGCTTCGTCAATGCCGACTACCTGTACGCCGGCATCGAGCGGAAGTATATCCCAGGCCTTTTCGACAGCCTTGGCCGAGATGCTGTGCCGGTCGTGCGAGACGACGTCGATATCGGAATACCTTGTGTCGATCGCCGGTTTGAATATTGCGATTTTCTGATTTGCGAACTGGGCCCTGCGCAAGCGGCGGATAAGTTCCTCGGTCTTTCCGGAGAACATCGAACCGCAGATTACCTCAATGCAGCCGGCCGACCTTTTATTTTCTGAAAACATTTGGTTAGATTTGTAATTGGATGGCGCACATTGTGTGTCCCTTTACAAATATACGATTTTACAGGTATGGATGAAACAGCTCTGAAGGATATTTTGAAAAGGCTAGGCGACCTTGAAAACCGCCTTGCAGCCTGCGAGAATGCCCTTGGTATCTCCTCTGATGTCGTGGATTTCTCTGATTTCCAGGAGGATGTCTCCATGCCTGCGGTTATTGACTACGTGCCGGATTCAGAACCGGCTGATGTCGCTGTCAAGGAGGCGGCGTTGGCCCTGGATGACCGTCCCGTCGAGGATGACATTCCTGCCGTGGAGGAATTTCCTGTAATGAATGACATTCCCGCCGATGACAGCGGGCTGCTGTTTGCCGGATATGATGCTCCCCGGCCAAGTAAACCGGTCCGCAAAAAAAGCATCCATGATGCCGCGGCAGAGAACAAGACGACCTCCGTGGCCGACCTGCTCTCTGACAGCCGTCCATGGCTTCACGACATGCCGGGTCCCGAAGTCAAGTCCCTCCGCAGCGCCATTACCCTCGGAGACCAGGTACTGTTCATCCGGCGCCTGTTCAGGGACGATTCCGCCCTATATACGGACACCATAGCCCGACTTGACGGAATGAAGACCTTCAAGGAAGCCCTTGAATACATAGTATCGTCATTTCCCGAATGGGACATGTCCTCCGAAGATGTTTACCGTTTCCTGATGGCTCTCCGCCGGAAGATACGCACTGTCTGATATGGCCGGACGCCTGTACATAGTGCCAACGCCGATAGGCAACCTTGACGATATGACTGTCAGGGCTGTCGAGGTGCTCAAGTCCGCCGATATCATCCTTGCTGAGGATACACGTACTTCATCAGTTCTTCTGAAGCACTACGGTATTGAAAAGCATGCCCGGGCCCATCACAAGTTCAATGAGCACGGTACCACTGAAGGGGTTGTCAGGCAGATTCTTGACGGGGCCGTAGCGGCCCTTGTCAGCGATGCAGGCACCCCTGGCATATCGGACCCCGGCTTTTTCCTTGCAAGGGCCTGCGCCGAGCAGGGGATAGAGGTGCAGACCCTGCCCGGTCCTACGGCGTTTGTGCCCGCCCTGGTTTCATCAGGCCTCCCGTGCGACCGTTTCTGTTTTGAAGGGTTTCTCCCGGTCAAAAAAGGACGCAACAGCCGGCTGGAGGAACTGAAAGAAGAAAGGCGGACCATGGTTTTCTACGAATCCCCCTACAGGGTGGTAAAGACTCTTTCGCAGCTCTCGGAAGTCTTTGGAGAAGAGCGGCTTTGCTGCGTTTCGAGAGAGATTTCGAAAGTGTACGAAGAGCATTTCCGCGGTTCTCTTCATGATGCCTGGTTGCATTTTACTGAACACCCGCCGAAAGGGGAGTTTGTCATCACGGTAGCCGGCCGTACCGGCAAATGATTCTCAGGGAAGGGACACCCGAAAGAATTGAAGAACAAAGAAAACGGCGCCAGGCGCCAGCTCTCTCCGTCATTCGTGACCGGGGCCATTGCCCTTGCCTTCCTTATTACGGGCTATCAGACAGCCCTTTTCATCCACGATTCCGCCAGGCTGAAGATACTTGCGGGCAGGGATGCTCCCGATACTGTTTATGTCTATGAAAACCCGGTATCACTCTGTAGCGAAGATGCCGGCAGCACTGAGGTTCCCCATAAGCGCAAAAGGATTGTAAGGCATAATGCTCCGCACGCTTCCCGTGTCGAGAATATACGCTCGTCACGGCCGCCGAGGAAGGTCGAGTCGTTCCCGTTCGACCCTAATACGGCAACTTTGTCAGATTTTGTGCGGATGGGCTTTTCGCAGAAGCAGGCCCAGTCGATACTCAACTACAGGGCCAAGGGCGGACGTTTCCGCAGGAAGCGGGATTTTGCGAAATCCTACGTCGTCACCGACTCGGTTTACAACCGTCTGGAACCATATATCTCAATACCCAAGGTGGATATCAATGCAGCCGATACTGCCCTTCTGCGGAGCCTGCCGGGGATCGGAAAGTACCTGGCGGCCAAGATAGTGGATTACCGCAAGAGGCTCGGCGGCTTTTCCTTTCCGGAGCAGCTGATGGAAATCCGTTATATCGACCCGGAACGGTATTCCGGGTTTGAGGATTTGATAACCGTCGGCCTGTCAGATGCTTACGGCCTGTGGTCGCTCCCTTCGGATTCACTCTCGCGACATCCGTACATAGGGGAGAGACAGGCCCGCGGCATCGTGGTTTACCGTGAACACAATCCTGTAAGTGAATGGACTGTACAAAAACTTGCGGACTCTGGCGTCATTTCACCGGAGTCCGCAGAAAAACTGTCACGCTGCAGGATGGCCTCTCCTTAGAAACAGAGGCTACCTGATCGGCTTGTCAGGATCCATTTCCCATCCTGTCAGGGTCGAGATGTACGGAATCAGCACATGGGCCTTTTTCCGGTGTCCGGCATAATTGGGATGCCATTGTGCCCCGAGGTCCGGGCCGTTGTTTATAACACTCTCGAAGAACGCCGCGAACGCGACATTCTTCAGATTGCAACCATCCACAGAGTTTCTCACATAGTCGGTGCAGTAATAATCCGATCTCGAGGCAACGCACAGTACCGGATGATCCTCGCCGTAATTGGCCTTTACCTTGCCTAAAAGCTCCTGATAGCGCTTCTTGAATATGGAGAAATGCGGCTGGCTCTTCTGTTCGAAGTCGTTGGTGCACAGGTATATGACTGTGATGTCCGGTTTGAACGATGCTTTGGAGGCATCCCAGAGGGGCTCCCTGAGCATGTCGAAGGTCTGGCCGTATCGTTCAACCATGGTATATCCCGGGTCCCGGTCGCGGCTGTTCCGTGCCACCCCGATGCCGGAGTGGGCTATCATCACGGGGTCGGCATCAAAGTATCTGGCGACGATGCTGCAGTAGGAATGGTTGCAGTTCTCGGTTGCAGGACTGTACTTCGACTCGCGTCCGATGGTGTCTGCCCCGTATCCGCAGGTGTAGGAATCGCCGATGAATTCGATGACTCTCTTCCGTATGCCTTCGCCGGCTGAGATTGTGCCGTCACAGATGAATTCCTTTATGACGACGCTCCCGTCGCGGCCTTCGTTGCGGCGCTGGATGGTTACCTTGAAAACATCTCCTGCATGCCTGCGGGCCTGTTTCCCGAAGCGCCTTGCAAGATAATCCGCATCGATGATGCTGACTATCCTTTCTTCATCGCTCAGCCCGAACACTTTGTCCGGCTCTTCGGATGTCGGCCTGTCTATCCACACGTTGAACCAGCTTGTCTTGCGTGAAGCCAGTCTCACGGAAAGAGATTTCCCGGAAAAGCCAAGGCGGGCTGAAGTGCCTGACCAGTCAAATGATACACTGCCGGAAGCATCGGCCAAAGTCCTGCCGAGATATACGATTCTCGGGTCGGAGGCAGGTACTTTTTCCGTGGCAGCGTAAACTCCGGGTATGGAAAGACTTAAAGCCATCAGGATGACAATCAAGCGTTTCATGCCTTGCCGTTGCTGCCGAGCACGTTGACGATCTTGTGCTCGTAGAGTTTTTTCATCTCATCGCGGGCCGGGCCGAGATACTTGCGGGGATCGAACTCTCCGGGCTTCTCGACGAATACCTTGCGGACGGCGGCAGTCATTGCCAGACGGGAGTCGGAGTCGATATTGATCTTGCAGACGGCGCTCTTTGCAGCCTCGCGGAGCTGATCCTCGGGAATGCCTATCGCATCCGGCAGCTTGCCGCCGTATGAGTTGATGGTGTCCACATATTCCTGCGGAACGGAGGATGAACCATGGAGGACGATAGGGAAACCGGGCAGTTTCTTCTCGATCTCATGAAGGACGTTGAAGGCGAGGGGCGGGGGAACGAGATGACCTGTCTTGGGGTCCCTTGTGCACTGTTCGGGTTTGAACTTGTATGCGCCGTGCGATGTCCCGATGGAGATGGCGAGGGAGTCGCATCCTGTCCTGGTGGCGAAATCTATGACTTCCTCAGGGCGTGTATAATGGGATTCTTCTGCGGAAACCTCATCTTCCACGCCGGCAAGGACTCCGAGTTCGGCCTCGACCGTAACATCGTACCGGTGGGCATATTCCACGACCTTGCGGGTAAGGGCGATGTTGTCTTCGTAAGGAAGGGATGAAGCGTCGATCATGACGGAAGAGAAGCCCATGTCAACGCAGCTCTTGCACAGTTCGAAGCTGTCGCCATGGTCGAGATGGAGGCAGATCTGGGGATTCTCCCATCCAAGTTCCTTTGCATATTGCACCGCACCTTCGGCCATATACCTGAGAAGTGTCTGGTTGGCATAGTTGCGGGCTCCTTTTGAAACCTGGAGGATGACGGGGGATTTCGTTTCGGCAGCAGCCTGGATGATGGCCTGGAGCTGCTCCATGTTATTGAAATTGAAGGCAGGAATCGCATATCCGCCATCAACGGCCTTCGCGAACATCTCGCGGGTGTTGACGAGGCCCAAATCTTTATAAGAAACCATAATGAATATTGTTTGTTTAGATTATATCAGAAGCATGTGGGCCGAACCGGTGCCGGAGGTCACGTTCCAGCGCAGTTTGTAATCTTTGCTGAAGCAATAAACGCGGCTCGGGCCCGTGAAAGACGCGTCGGCAATGTAAATATCTCCGTTTGAAGGATTTACGAGTATTCCGTACGGATAGCTGACAACGCTCATTTCCGTGTCCGCGAAACGGACTTTCTGCACTGAGCCGTCGGACGTCGATACCTTGTACAGGCAGATGTCATATCCGTCCGACATCTCGGCATCGTTGCCGAAAGCATAGATATAGCCGTCGGAGGAGAGCGTCATCTTGTTGCAGTGGACTGACGATACATCACCGGGCTGGGAAGCCATCCCTCCATCAATCACGTGCAGGCTCTGAGGCTCGGAGGAATGCTGCACCCAGTTGCCGGTGCCGTCATCAGTCCAAGTGGCTTCACCATAGGAAGACACCCATACTTTGCCGTCGGAATCTACTGCAAGTTCATTGAGGTTGCCTGCCACGACGATTTCCGAGCCTTGCTCACCCGATTCGATATCGTATGAAGTCACCGTATTCTCATGGACATAATTGAATCCTCCGCTGTTGGCTACGAATGCGTATTTTCCCGATATGCCTACACCCTCCGGCTGGCATCCGGTTTCGGCATCCCACATGGGGCTGAAGTCCAGGGCGTTGAACGTGAACAGAAGTCCCTTCTGGATACTGCCACCATAAACAGCTCCGTTATAGGAAGTTACGAAAACGGTACCGTTGGAATAGGCGATCTTTCTCGGATTCGGAACCTCGATGCTGCTTATGAGCTTGAAGTCGGAAGGTCTGACTACGTGTACCTGGTTGGACCCGTTCATGGCTATCCACAGATTGCCTTCAATCATCCGGATGTCGTTGCCGGTTGAGCCGAGTCCCATCAGCTGGTTGGGATTGGCCTTGGCAAAAGCACCTGTGGTGTAAGACTTTGCGGAAAAGTCCAGCACGTCAAGGGTGGAATTGGCGGAAGGAAAACTCCCTTCGTTAAGGATGAGCAGCTTTTTGAAACCTCCGCCGTCGATGGCTTCACCTGCTGCGATTTCGACGCCCGCGTACCCGGGGGCGGTGTCCTTTGAGCAACCGTAAAGCAGCGTGATGCCTGCAAGGACAGCCAGTAGTGATTTGTAATTCATAGTGTGTTGTTTTATGGCAAAAACGCCGTAGCGAATTTACGATTTTACTCTGAAAGATTATCTTTGCACAAGCATTGTTTTCAACATTTATATAAACTTATGGCCGAAAACGACAAGAAATTATATCCTCTGAAGTTCAAACCGGTATCCAGGCCTCTTGGCTATGGAACGGAGACTTTCCATATAGCCGATACCGGTGAAGTGGATTCCGCAGTCCTGCAGGGATGGCTGGAAGGCAATACCCTAGGCGAAATCATGGAGACCTTCCTCGACGGTATCTCCGGCGAGGGGCCTTACTATTATACGGGACGTCAGTTCCCTCTGATGATACGCACGCTTCAGACCGTATCCGATTCTCCTGTGCTGGTTTCACCGTCCGATGCTGTCGCCGCTTCCCGCTATGATTCATTGGGAAAGGCAAAACTGTGGTATGTGCTTGACGCATCTAAAGGCAGTTTCCTGCGGATTGGCCTTGCTGAGGATGTATCTGCGGAAAACTTCTGTAAATTATGCGCTGACGGCACTTTGCATGAAGCGATGAATAATGTGGAACCTGTCCGCGGAAAGGCTTATCTTATCAAACCGGGAACGTTGCATCAGGTTTCCGCCGGCATCAAAATCCTTGAAATCGCGCAGGCTTCCGCCCTTGAAATCCCCGTATGCGGCGGGGGCGCCGGAATTGATGTTGTGTATGACGTCATAGATTTCGTAGATCTCGAAAAGCACTGCGGCTGCGACGGAGAATGTCACTGTCACGACGAAGGCTGTGGCTGCGGGCACGACGGGGATTGCGAATGCGGGCATCACCATGACGACGGAGAGGATCACCATCATCACGATGACGGTAAAATAGCAGATACTCAGGAATTTACCGTTACCAGGCTCGAACTTGCCGACCCTATGCACATATATCCGGAGAATTTCGGCTCGTTCCTTGTCTATACATGCCTTGAAGGCAGTGCCGCCGTCCGGCCTGACGACGGGGCCTTCCCGTGTGAACTTGCTCCCGGGGAGTCTGTCCTCATCCCGGCAGACATGCAGGATCTGGTCCTTTTCCCTCAGAAGCCCGGTACGGTTCTCCTGGAATCCGTAATGTTGCGGGACCTTCCCCCTCAGGAAGACGCCGCCTGATATATGGATACGAGAATCGACAAATATCTCTGGGCCATCCGGGCTTTCAAGACGCGTACTGAGGCTACCGAGGCGTGCAAAGGCAACAAGGTGAAGGTCGGAGGGGTGCCCGCCAAGCCGTCGCGTCCTCTCAAATGCGGAGAGGTCATTGAAGTCAGGAAGGGAGCTGTCCAATACACCTACAAAGTGGTTGAACTGCTGGAAAAGCGCGTCGGGGCCAAAGACGTCGCCCGCTATGCCGAGAACCTTACTCCGGAGGAGGAACTGCAGAAGCTCTCCGCTCCGGTGGAAACTTTCTTTATAAAACGTGACCGGGGGACCGGACGGCCCACAAAAAAAGAGCGCCGCGAAATGGACGCCCTTCTGGATTCATGGGATTGAGAAGCAGTTTTGAAAACTTCTAAGCTTCGTATCTCCGCGAAATCTCCTTCCAGTTGATTATCTGCATGAGGGCCTTTATGTAAGCCGGCCTGGCATTGCGGTAATCGATGTAATATGCATGTTCCCAGACGTCGATGGTAAGGAGCGGTTTCAAGCCTTTCTGGACCGGATTGGCGGCATTTGCCTCCTGAGTGATTACGAGGCGGCCGTCAGCATCTGCGCTGAGCCATGCCCATCCGCTTCCGAAGAGGGATGCAGCCGCCGCGCTGAATTTTTCTACAAAACCATCATAGCTTCCGAATGTCCCGGATATGGCTTCAAGCAACTTTCCATCCGGAGCTGAATAATCTGATGCCGGGCAGAACTGGGTGAAATACAGGTTATGGTTAAGCACCTGGCCGGCATTGTTGCGGATGCCGCCTTCTCCCTTGCATACGACTTCTTCAAGGGACATGTTCTCAAATGCGGTTCCCTTGACGAGGTTGTTCAGATTGTCCACATAGGTCTTCAGGTGCTTGCCGTAGTGGAAATCGATGGTTTCCTTGCTGATTATAGGTGCGAGTGCATCAGGTGCATAGGGAAGGGGTGCGGAAGACGCGACCTGCATAAGTGCCGAAAGGGCAGCATTCACCTCATCTATGATGCCGGTGCCGTCAATTTCGCGGTACAGGCCTGCATCCTTGTAATAGGAAATGAGTGGCTCGGTCTTGGCATGGTAAGTCGCTATCCGGTTGCTTATAGTCGCTTCACTGGCATCGTCGGCACGGCCTTCAATCTCGGCACGGTGGCGGATCCTTTCCCTTATGGTAGAATCAGGAATCATTATGGAAAGAACTGCGTCAACCTTCTGTCCGCGTCTCGCAAGGATCCGCTTCAGTGCATCTGCCTGGGCTACGGTGCGGGGAAAACCGTCGAGCAGGAATCCGCTGACGCCGCCGGTAGTGTCGAACTTGTTTTCTATCATAGCTTCCACCACCTCGTCAGGGACGAGCATCCCGTTGTCAATCAGTTCTTTGGCCTTGGCACCGAGCGCCGTTCCGGCAGCAATTTCAGCCCTGAGAAGTTCTCCGGTCGAAAGATGGCAGAGATTATGCTTGTCGCGAAGAAGGGCGGCCTGGGTACCTTTTCCGGCTCCCGGAGGCCCGAATAAAATGTAGTATTTCATGATATATTACTGATTATCGATAACATAAATGTCCTTATAATTCCGGCCGAGCTGGTCGTAATCCAGTCCGAAGCCGACAATGAAGGCGTTGGGAATCTCTTTTCCGACATAGTCCAGACGGACAGGCTTGTCATATACATCAGGCTTAAGCAGCATCGTGCAGAATCTGATGTCGCCCGCTCCGGCATCTTCAAGGATCTGTTTCAGGTTCACTATGGTGTTGCCGGTATCCACGATATCCTCGACGACTATCACCCTGCGGCCGCGTACTCCGCCCGTCAGGCCCATGACCTCGCGGATTTTGCCTGAAGAGGTCCCGCTGTATGAAGACAGTTTGATCGACACCACCTCGAGGTTGAATTCCAGCCGTTTCATCAGTTCGGAAGTGAACATGATGGAGCCGTTCAGCACGCAGAGGAGGATTGGAATGTCCTGGGCGTCCCTGAAATCGGCATTGATCCTGTCAGCCACTGAATCGATTGCGGATGAAATTTCCGAATAGGGAATAAATGGTTTGAAGACCTTGTCATGAAGGTGAATCCTGTTGTTATCCATTGTTTTCACTTGATTTTGTCACTTGGTCACATTTAAATACAAATTTATCATAAAAATCTTTACTTCTGCATCCGGTATGGTGTCCGGGAGTATATTTCGGACATGATGTTATTGGCTTATATGCTGATTGCCGCCATTATTTCGGCAGTGCCGCCGGCAGGAGCACAACCTCCAGGCGGAAAGGATTACATTGCGAATGTACTCAGGATAACGGGTGCCGGTTCGGCGGAGGAACTCGATTCCGAAGTGCTTGAGCATTTCGAGCATCTCAAAAATCATCCTCTCAGAATCAACAATGCATCGGTGCGTACCCTCGAAAAAAGCCAGCTGCTTTCCGGATATCAGATATTTACGCTCAGGGAATATATCAGGACTTCCGGAGCGGTAACCTCTGTTTCCGAGCTGTCGCTCATCGACGGATTCGGCGGCGGGTATGCACAAGCCATCTCGCCGTTCGTTTCCATGGACGCGGGTAAGGTTTATGCAGATTCTGCAGGTATCAGGGCTGAAGCCTCCGTGAAGCTGACCTCTTCCAGAAGCACTTCAGACCACGGCGTCAGGGCTTTTGTCACCGCCCGCCGTACAGAAATAACTGTTTCTGAACGTTCAGGTGCGGCCTGCGCAGGAATTGCCATGTATAGTAAATCCGGGAGGACCTGCTATTATGCCGGGAACTTCAATGTCCGTACGGGACAGGGGCTTGCGATGTGGAGCAATTTCTCTCTGTCCGGATTTTCCGGTGCATCTTCTTTCTGCAGGAGAGCACAGGGAATAACCCTTTCCAGAGGTTTCTCCGGCACGCGTCTCCGCGGACTTGCCGCCGAGACCGACCGAGGAAGGGTATCCTTCCTCTCATTCATTTCCCCGGGCTTTTCCGGGGAAGATGCCGTCGGAGGAGCGGAAGTGTCATATTACGGTGACAACTATAAGGCCGGAATCTCTTCTGTGGCATCCGGAGCAATGCTGAAGACATCTGCAGATGCCCGTGTATGCATAAAGGGTACCGACCTGTTCGGAGAGTTCTGCCGTGACTGGAGGAGCGGCAGCGTAGCGGTTGTATGCGGAAGCAGCCTGGAGTTCCTCTCGGGGACGTTATCAATTCTCGGACGTGCTTATGGGAAGACTTTTCCCGCTGATTATACAGGAGCGGTCAGGAGCCGCTCCAAAGCCAGTGATGAACTGGCCGTAACGACTGGATATGAAGGACGGTCTTCTTGCATCGTGGTTGATATATCAAAGAAGCAGAGCTCCGGGCAAAGTCGGGCCAAACTGTTGTATGACAGGACTATACTGTTTACACAATCTGCAAGTTTACTTGTTCGCTGTACGGTGACGGAACCGTTCCGGGGTTCCACTGATACAGGCCGCGAGGAGATGCGTGCTGATTTTTCTCTCGGCAAAGGCCTGTTCAGCACCGTCTTCAGATTACAAGGTGTCCACGGGCAGGGGTTTGCCGGACTCATGTATGCGGAAGGTGTCATGAGGCAGGAAAAGTGGGGAGCCAGTGCGCGGATGGTACGTTTCGATGCGCGGGCATGGTCGGACAGGATATATATGTATGAAAGGGATGCTCCGGGAAACTTTTCAGTTTCAACCTGTTATGGCAACGGGTATTCGGTCTCGTCGTTCGTATGGGCTTCATTGAGGATAAAAAAGAATAACTTGAAAGCGTATCTCAAGGCATTCTATATGGCATATCCTTTCGATCCCCCGGGACAGCGCAAAGATACGGAGCCGAAAGGGGGAGTGCGGCTTCAACTTACCTGGAAGGGATTTTAAGCTTGAGTCCCGGCTTGATATTTTTTGTGACTCCGGGATTGGCCGCCATGATGTCGGAAACGGTGACTCCTGGATATTTCCGCGCTATGGTGTATAGGGAATCGCCGCTTTTGACGGTGTAGGTTGAGAATGAGGAAGACTGATTTGCCGTCTCTGCTTTGGATTTGCCGCCGGCCGGTTTGGACGCGGTACCGGAAACCTTTGGTGCAGGGTGGTAGCCCTTTTTATAGATCACAAGCCTTTGTCCGACGCGTAAGCTGTTGCTTCTTAATTTGTTCCAATGCTTTATGTCGCTGACTGAAACGCCGTGTTTGCGGGCTATCCGGCCCAGATTGTCTCCACTGCGGACTTTATATACGGTCCTTGCCGTTTCCGCTTCGCGGGCTGTCGTCTGGATATTCTCAAGGGTGGCGGGGCTGAAGAATTCCGCTGCCTTGTATGTATATACCGAGTCCTCGTGTTCGATGAAGGCATTCGTATATTCGTAGGGGAGCCTGAGAGTGTACGGAGCGTCGGGGCGGCCAGGGATGACACCGTGTATATACTGGTGGTTGAATTCTTCCAGGGTCGCCATTGGCACACCGACAAGCTCATTTATCTGCTTGAAATGCAGCATCCTGCACACGCTGAAAGTATCCACGTGTGTCGGCAGTTCAAAGCTGGCGGGGGTGATTCCGTGCTCACGGTAATAATTGAATGCGTACATCGCCCCCACAAATGCGGGGACATAGCCTCTGGTCTCGCGCGGAAGATACTCGTAAATGGACCAGAAGTCCGTCCTGCCGCTGCGCCGTATCGCCTTGTTGACATTGCCGGAGCCGCAGTTGTAGGATGATATGGCAAGGTTCCAGTCTCCGAAAATGGTGTAGGCGTCCTTCAAGTAACGCGCAGCAGCATCGGCAGACTTGACGACATCCATCCTCTCATCCACGAAACTGTTGATTTCCAGGCCATAATGCTTGGCCGTGGTGTGCATGAACTGCCACATTCCCTTCGCCCTTGCGCGGGACACTGCGACCGGGTTCAGGGCCGACTCTATAACGGCCATGTACTTCAGTTCTTCCGGAAGTCCGTAACGGTTGAAGGTTTCCTCGAATATCGGGAAATAGTATTTGGACAGAGCGAGCATGTAGCCCATCTTGGTGGGCATTTTCTCCGCATAGAGGATTATGAAATTTCGGACTGTTTCGTTGTACGGCAGGGTGATGAAGGAATTGAGCCTGGCGAGCCTGGAGAGGAAGACGGAATCCGGCACGTTGGAACTGAAGTGGACCGAATCCATGTTGTATCCGTTGCCTTCATTCATGTTGACCTTGCTGCGGCGGGAGTACCATACGTTCAGCAGGCTGTCGGTGGCATCCCTGAACTGGCGGCCGTCCCTCCTGGTTTCCTGTTCTCCGGCTGGACGCGGCACGGTGGCTTCCGCAATTACGGAACTGTCCCGGGAAAGGCTGTCGCGGTAACGTCCGATGACCGCCTGAAGCGAATCGAGCTGCTTTGACAGCCTGGCATTCTCCTGCTGCAACTGCCGTCTGGAAAGTCTCCTGACTCCCGGAGAGTCCGCACGGGCATCCGGCTGAAGGACACACAGCAATACTGCGGGAATCAAATATTTGAAAAACTTCATCTCAAAAACAACTTCTAAAAAGTCAAACCAATCTTCAGTCCTACTCCGCCCGACGGGCCTCCGAATGCATAAGCCTCTCCAGGCTGATACACTTCAGGAGATATTTTCATGCTTATGTCGTCGCTCAGTTCAAAATCTTTCATGTACGAGAACACGTTGGCGTCAATGACCTGCAGGAGGTAGAACCCGGCAATGGCTACGACTGAATAATCCCTGTAACGGCGGAATACATTCCTGTAATACAGGGCCTGGGATGCTCCGATGGGCCCGTCATATCCGGAATCTTCCGTGGTGGCCATATTGTAGATCCAGCGGTATCTTCTGTAATTCTTCCGGTTGGTAAGGAAAAAGTAGCCGGAAGTGATGATGCCGCTGTAATAGACAGGTATCTTCCAGTATTCGCCGTTGTATGCCTGCCCCAGCCCTGGAAGCAGCAGGGAATACAGGGTGGCTTTGCCTGCCTGGTTCGGGACGTCCCGTTCATACCCGGTGACTCCGTCCATGAGCGTGGCCCAATAGACCGTACCGGCTCCGGCAAAGCAGACATTGCTCCAGTCCCTGTACCGGCTCTCTCCGGTATGTTTCCACTTGTTTCTCAGTACGAAACCGGCGGTCGCGCTGCCGGCAAGCCCTCCATAGATGACGGGCAGTTTCCAGTATTCGCGGTTGTATATCTGCTGCCCGCCTACAAGTACCGTCGAGCCGCCGAACACCACGCCTATCCTGGCCCTCTGCTTGTGCCTGAGACCACCGAAAAGTTCCTTGAATGAGAACATTACATCGGACGTGTCACGACCCAGGGTATCCGCCGTATTCTTGTCATTGTAGTTCTGTGTGAAGGCAGGATCGCGGAACTGGGCATAAGAAGGAAAGCCTGTGCAAAGCACGCAGGCTGCAATCAGCGTTATGAGGGTCCCTCTTGGGAACATCTTACAGGCCTGATTCGTCAAGGGCCTTCAGGAAAGACTGCATCTCCCTGTCGGAACCGAACCTTATGGTTATCGTTCCCTTGCCGGAAGATGTGCGCCTGAGGCTGATGTTGTTGCTGAAATATTTGCCGAGGTGCTCCAGCACCTTGTAATAATCGTCAGGAAGTTCCTCAGACCCTGACGCCGGAACATTGGCTCCCTTTCCGGCACGGCTGAGCCTTTCTTCCAGCTGGCGGACGGAAAGGTCCTGCCTTATCACTTCATCGCAAAGGCTTTCCTGCAGGATTGCATCGTCGGTGGACAGCAATACTTTGGCATGTCCGACGCTCAGCAGCCTGCTCTTAAGTGCATGCTGTACTTTAGGCGGAAGCTTCAGGAGGCGGAGACAGTTGGTGACCGAAGCGCGTCTGCGCCCAACGCGCCGGGAGAGCTGTTCGTGGGTAAGATTGCACTCGTCCATCAGCCTGCGGTAGCTCAGTGCCACTTCTATGGGATCGAGGTCTTCCCTCTGGATGTTTTCGACGATCGCTATCTCGAGCATCCCCTGGTCGTCGGTATCGCGCACGTATGCCGGGATGGTGGCAAGACCGGCCATCCTTGCGGCGCGGAAACGCCTTTCTCCGCTGATTATCTGATATTTGCCATTATCGATGAGGCGGACTGTTATAGGCTGGATTATGCCGAAGGTACGGATGGATTCGGCCAGTTCCTCAAGGGCTGACGTATCGAAATTGTTCCTTGGCTGGTATGGGTTGGGCACTATTGCAGTGACCGGTATTTCAGAAGTGCCTGAAAGGGCCGCCGGTTGCGTGGAGGGAATACTGTTCACATATCCGACAGGCCTGCGCAGGCTTTCGGAACCGCTGATTCCGGTTCCGGACAGGATCGCATCAAGACCGCGTCCCATCCCGCTCTGACGTTTTGCGCTCATAGGTTGGTGCCGTTGTTTTTGTCAAGGACTTCTTTTGCAAGATTGAGGTAATTTGTGGTTCCGTTGCTCATCACATCGTGGAGGATTATCGGCTTCCCGTGAGAGGGAGCCTCGCTGAGACGGATGCTTCGCTGGATTATAGTGTTGAATACCAGGTCTTTGAAGTGCTCGCGAAGATCGCTGACCACTTGGGTATGGACCTTTGTCCGGCCGTCGAACATGGTTACCACGAACCCCTCGATGGTAAGCGACGGGTTGATGCCGCTCTGGACTATCCGTATGGTTTGCAGGAGTTTGCCGAGACCTTCAAGGGCGAAAAACTCCGGCTGGACGGGAATCATAACCGAGTCTGCCGCAACAAGGGAATTGACCGTGATAAGGCCGAGGGACGGGGAACAGTCTATGATTATGAAATCGTATTCATCCCTTACGGGGGCAAGTGCGTTCCGGAGCAGCATTTCCCTGCCGGGGACGTCCCTCATCTCGATTTCGGCCGCTACCAGGTTGATATGCGACGGAATCATCCTGAGGTTGTCTAGCTCCGTCTGGACAAGTGCGTCCTGCACGGGCAGCTGCCCGATAAGGACTTCATATATGGTGCGGTTCTGTCCGTCTGAGACGGGAAAATTCAGCCCCGATGTGGTATTGGCCTGAGGATCCGCGTCGATGATCAGCACCTTCTTTTCCAGTACGGCCAGTGAGGCTGCCAGATTGATGGCCGTGGTGGTTTTCCCCACACCGCCTTTCTGGTTGGCTATAGCTATTACTTTTCCCATAATCGTATGGCGCGACCTGTGGCCGCACAAATTGCTAATATACGAAATTAAACCGGATCTGCATCAATGGTGACGGACAAACGGCCTCTGTCCGGGACAAGCCCGCCCAAAATACCGGCTATCTCCTTTTTTACCGGAGCGGGGCTGACTGACCTGTCGAATGTTATCCTTATCCTGAATGCGGCGTCTCCGGAGTCCTGGGGAAGGTACGACGGCTCGGGGCCGGACACCTCGGCCTGGCTGACAGTCCCGGAAAGTTTCCGGGCAATGGCATTGGCAAGTATTTCCGCGCCGGCGGCATCGTTGCCCCTTACGGAAATATGTACCAGCCGCTTGTATGGAGGATATCCGAATTCCAGACGCTCTTTGAGGATGGATGGCATCAGTTCTTCATAAGTTCCTTTTTCCAGGGCCATGAATACGGGATGCGTACTTTTGCCGGTCTGTATGAGCATGTGGCCCCCTTCATGCCTGCCTGCCATGTATCTCAGCTTCCAGAAAAGCACGGCAGCCCTTTCATCACTGCGGAAATCAAGACCCGGAAACAACCGGTCGGCATCGGGAAGTACTATTAAAGAGGTACCGTCCGGTATGTCCGAAAGGGCTGAAACTATGGGGACGGCGGAAGGGAAAAGAAGGGATATTTCAGCGGTAAGTTTTTGTATGTCAGAGTATTTTGATGTAAAAACCACAGGGTTCTTTCCCTGTCCCAGTTCTTTTTGTATCGCTGCGATGGCCTTGAACGTAAACGAGCCGCTCACGCCGCGTTTCATTTTTTCAGCGGAAATATCGACTATGCTGACATCAGCCATCCTGGACCTTGGCGCCCTTACCATGGCATATTTCCCGCACGAGCAGTTGTAGAGCGTTTCGCAGGAAGGCGTGCCGCTGCCGAATATTACGGGGCATCCGAGCAGCCGGCCGAGAACGGCGGCGCAGTCGCGGGCATTGAATCTGGGGGCCGGGGTGTATTGTTTGTAGGACCGGGATTCCTCCGAATCGATTATTATCGCCCCCAGGCCGGCGGGTGGGGCTAGGAGACTGTTCCTGGTGCCGGCTGTCAGATTCCTGTGCCCGTCAAGCAGCCTCAGTGCATCCGAGGCCGATTTGTCGTCAGGCATCAGCAGCAGTACGCTTTTCCCGGTCTCGAATATCCGCGAAATGACGGCAGAATATACTTTGAGCCTTCTTTCCGCATTATAGTCGAAAAGGACTGCAGGCTTGGAAGTTACGCTCATGAGAGAAGCCGCCAAATCCATTTCTGCGGCGCTGACCGGGGGAGTCTGCGGAATATCAAGGCTCATCTGGCTGACCGTAGCCGTCTGCAGCTTTTCCAAATCTGAAAGCAACGAACGTATCTGGTCTTCGAGTGCGGCTTTCCTTTTTACGGCGCGGCCGGAACAATCAGCAAGCGCCTGCTCCTTCAGGCTTATCCTGACACGGAGGGCGGAAACCTTTGCTTCCAAAGCCTCAGAACGTTTTTTCTCACGAAGACGTGCCGCCTCCGTCCGCCGCATCGCAGCGGCGGCCTCTTTCCGCCTGGAAGCGGGAAGGGCGGCCTTGAACACCTCGCCGATGGTGCACATATAGTAACCGGCGATGAATCTCCATAAATCAAGGGTCTCGGGGCTGAACTGCCATAGCGGGGAAATTTCTCCGGCTTCCAATACGCGTCCGACCTCCTGCGGAGCTCCGACTTCAGCTTCCACGACGCCCAGATATTTTTTCCTGCCGAACGGAACCTCAAGGACCGTCCCAGGCGGTATGCCGGAGGCGGTGCGGTAAACCGGCTGCCAGTCAAGCCGCAGCGGAAGTATTACGGAAATGAAAGGCATCAGGCACGCTAAATCTCATCGGCTATGTTGTACCTGTTTCGGTCCCCTGAACTACGGGAAACCATCTCGCCTATAAATCCCGCGAGGAAGAGCATCACGCCCAAAATGACTGCCAGAAGTGACAGGAAGAAAAGCGGCTGGTCGGTAACTGCACGGTAAGACTGTCCGCTGGACTGATGAATCAGCTTGGCCGCAATTATCCATACAGTCATGACAAAACCTGCAAGGAACATAAGCAGGCCGCTGGTTCCGAAAAAGTGCATCGGCTTTTTGCCGAATGTCGAAAGGAACCACAGGGAAAGCAGGTCGAGGAACCCGTTGATGAAACGTTCCATGCCGAATTTGGATTTGCCCCACTTGCGCTTTGAGTGTTCCACAGGCTTTTCTCCGATTTTTCCGAAACCCGCATTTTTCGCCAGATAGGGGATATATCGGTGCATTTCACCGTAGACTTCAATGCTCTTGACAACCTCTTTCCGGTATGCCTTCAGCCCGCAGTTCATATCATGCAGCCTGATGCCGGTAATTGCACGCGCCGCAGCATTGTACAACTTTGACGGAAGGTTCTTCGTGAGAGTGTTGTCGTGGCGATGTCTCTTCCACCCTGACACTATGTCAAGTTCTTGTCCCTTAAGCATTTCCACCATGGAAGGAATCTCCTCCGGGGCATCCTGCAGATCGGCGTCCATTGTGATTACGATGTCGCCTTGGGCGCGTCCGAATCCGTGGAAGAGAGCCGCAGACTTGCCATAATTGCGACGGAACCTGATTCCGTGCACACAGGGATCCTTTTCCGAAAGGGTTTTTATATGCTCCCATGAAGCATCGGTACTGCCGTCATCAACGAACAGGATTTCGTAGCTGAAACGGTTGTCCATGAATACTTTATACAGGCGGGCATATAGTTCGTCCAGGGATTCGGCTTCGTTCAGAAGCGGAATGACGACTGACAGGTCCATGGCATCTAAAGGTTTGATTCAAAGTCCTTGCGGACGATTCTCGGGGCGAGTATTGCAGTAAGTATGGCACCGAAAAGGAAACAGTAAATGAGTACCGACACAAAGGATATGGCCGGCAGTTTGTCCATTATGCCGTCCATTGCCGCAAGGGAATTCGAGTCCATAGAAGAGCGCATTCCCGCAAGGGCGTCATTTATCGACTGTGCATACTTTTCGGGTGATAGGACCGCGACGTCGAGCAGGGTGTATCCGGCAAATACAAGGGCCGACAACAAAGAAGTGAGAAGCCCGAATCCGGTAAGGGGAGAAGTGTCGGCAATGCCTTTCGATGCAGTTTTGGCGATCTTGAAATATCGTTTCATGAAATAATAGAACAGCCAGATGCACCCGAAAAACTTAAGGCACCATAGCACCGTGGCCACAAGTCCGGCCAGAATGGGGGAGGCTGCGGTCAGGGGTGCAGAGTATTCCCCTGCAAGTGAATACAAAACGGGTATGATTCCGAGCACGAGCCCGGCTTTTGACGCTTCGTTGAGCATTGTGGATTTAGTAATTGCCATTTTCTTTTGAAATTAGTCCCAATTTACCGAAATCGTGTACTCCAGGCCATTTAGAAGTTCCGTCCTGCCGGAATACTTGCAGTATCCGTTGTCTCCCGTGGTAACCTCAGGACGGGATGTGTTGTGGACACCGATGTACCACAGTCCGCCGGCGAGAGAATCGAATTCAAGTTCCTTGACATTTGAAGTACCGGTTGACTTGTAATCGGCATCGGCATCGAACGCGAATGAATCTTTTTTTGCCATAAGGTTGATTTCGTAGTCTCCGGCATATTCCAGACGGAACCTTATATTGCCGGCGTTTCTCGGTATGGCGACGATATAGTGATGGCACTGGCCGTCGCCGATGCGGGTGTGTGTGGGATCGCCATCGGGGGTCTGCCTGTCACAGACATATGTGTCACCGTTCTTGAGTTCAGACTTTATCCTGGCTATTCCGCGCCCGTCGATGGCATAACGCATCATCGCGGCCATCAGGTCCAGCCTCTCGCCTTCGGTGACTCCTTCGGGATGGGAGCCGCAGAGGATAACCCTTCCGGCATAGGCCGAGCCCTTCCATGCCCATATCGATGTCTGGCCATGCATCGCGCGGCCAGGCATGTCATAGCGGGCGAGTGTCTCCGTCCCGGGGAACAGGTCGGTGGCATAGCAGCCTCCGTTGTGATATACATTGTCGACATGGTTGTCGCCGCCGAAATCATAGTAATTAAGCAGCGGGCTGCCTTCATCCACGAACATGCCCGTGTATGAATCGCTGAGGCCGGATGATGTGTTGTTGCCGGGCCACAGGCAGTAATACCTGGGTTCATAATTTCCATTGCGCCTTGCAGCGGCAAGGAAAGCACCGGCGCAGGAACCGAGATAACTCCCTCCTGCATGATTGAATTTCCTTACCGCGTTGCGACCGGGAGCTTCAAGTGAGGCCCCGTGCTCCAGCGATTTGCCGCCGTTGGAATAGAACAGGCGGAAACGCGGCTCTCCGTCCGGGAACAGCAGTATCCCGTTGTAATCCTCATCACTGCCCCAGAACAGCGCCTTCTGTGCCGCGCTGTCGGCAGGAACCTCCACGGCAGCTGTGAAGAATTCAAGGGACAGGCCGAGTTTGTCGCATGCCGGAAGAGTCTTGCGCGAGGTAAGCTTGATTCCGCCGTCCATGAATACATCCTTGTAGTAAGCATCGTTCAGGACGTCGGTGCGAACGGTCACGGGGATCGTTTCGCCCCAGAGATTTGCATCTACGGCCGGTTTGGGATTCGCGGCGTCATCATTTCCCTCGGAGACGGGCTCGAAGGTATCCTTGCTGCACGAAAAAACGGACGCGCAAAGACCGAGTGCTATGGATATATATGTTATCTTTCTCATAATCGTATTATTGTCAGTCGTTTGCCCAGGTAACGGATATTTCTTCGCCGGTGGTGTCGTCGATGAATTTTACGGGTATGGGAGTAAAGCCGTTGTATCCGCTGTTAATCCATCTGAGGTTGGTCCTGGCGAGCCATGCTGCCACTGCCGGCGTGGTGTAGAACGTTACTCCTCCCGCAAAATACCCTGTACGCTGTTCATCCTTGAGGTTGTTGGCGGCGAAAAGGTATGAAGGAAGGCTGTTGTTCTTGGGCATTATGGCAGGACCTGTGCGGACGACACGCAGGCTCGGGGTGCCGTAATACTGGTACTGCAGGTTCGTGTAGGTCATGTGGGTCAGGCTGAAACCGGATATGTCGAGTTCTTCGAGCGACAGGCACATATAGAACATGTATGTCATTATCGTGCAGCTTGTCGTGACAAAATTCCGAAGGTCCAGCTTCCTGACGGCCTTGCAGTTGTTGAACATGCTGCGCATGCTGGTCACCTTGTCTGTCGTGAAGGTACTCATGTCGATATTGTCCAGCACGTAGCAGGAACGGAACATATTGTCCAGGTTCGTCAGGGCAGGGGTGTCGAATTTCGAGAAGTCAATGGCCTTCAGCGCATGGCAGTGCTGGAATGAATAGGAAAGGTCCGTGACGGAGACTGTGTTGATTTCGCCGAAGTCTATGCTTTCGAGGGCGGTCATATAGCGGAACAGACCGGAACTGTTGGCGTTGAGTTTGATTTCCGACCCGGAAGTCGATATAGTCACGGTGCCGTCGTCGGAGTCGTACCCGGCATATACGGGAATGTCGGAATTGCCGAGCCGGGTCCCGGATGCGGCGGAGTCGCCGGTTATGAAAACGATCTTCCTGATGGCTTCGTCAGGAGTTTCCGTCGTCCAGCTCACCTCTGTCTTGTCGGGATTTGCGAGCTTTTTGAGCGCAATGTTGAAATCCTCGCCGGCCGGAAGTGCCGCCATACCGCCGGAATTAAGGACATTGGGCGCCCATGTTACGCTGATGGGCTCACCTGTGGATTGGTCGATGAAGTTTATATCGACAGGTGCGCAGTTCTTGTATCCGCTGTGAACCCAGCGCAGGTTTGTGCGGACAAGCCAGGCGGCCACCTCGGGAGTTGTACTGAAAGTAATGCTGCCGGATGCGTTTCCCATCCGTTCGGCGGCGGCCTGGTCGGATGCGGCGCAATAGTAGCTGGGAAGTCCGGCATTCACCGGGATGATGGAAGGGCCGGTCTTGACATATTTCAGCGAAGGCGTTCCGAACAGGTGATATGCCAGGCCCGAGACAGGCACGTTTCCAAGGTCGAATCCGGACATGTCTATCGTCTCAAGGGAACGGCAGTTATAAAACATATAGGTAAGTGCCGTACACTTCTTCGTATCGAAGCCGGAAAGGTCAATCTTCTTCAGGGACTGGCAGTTATTGAACATGTTGCTCATGCTCCTTACTTCCGATGTGACGAAACTGCCGAGATCGACGGCCTCCAGGCTGTGGCAGTCGCTGAAACAATTGTCCAGGGTCACTACCGAAGCTGTATTGAATATATCCAGGTTGACCGTCCGGAGGCTTTCACAGTGGTTGAAGAAATAACTCATGTCCGCCATCCCTTCCGTGTCTATATTCCCGAAATCTATGCTTTCGAGGCCTGTCATATAGCGGAACATGTTAAGGCAGTCCGGGCTCGTCTTCAACGTCGGAGCCGCTGTCGATATGGTCACAGTACCATCTGAGATGGAGGCATAGACCGGGACTTCGGACAGGCCGAGCCTGATGCCGGATGCTTCGGGGGAGCCGGTGTCGAACACTATATGCTTTATGGAATTGTCAGGTGTAGTGGGCTCCCAGTCTCCGGCAGGAGTGCCGGGATTTGCCAGTGACTTGAGGGTAATGTTGAATTCCTGACCGGAAGGCAGGACCGCAGCGCCCGTCACCTCGTCCGAAACCAGTCCCTCGAGCTCTATCGGACAGGAGGTTATCTCTCCGCAGAAGACATCGATGCTGCTTCCTTTCTTCATGAAGAACTCCTGGGTGCGGCCGTCATTGCAGCAGAGGGAGATCCTGAATCCGGAGTACGATCCGGCCGGGACGCTGAACCAGAAGGTGAGGGGGGAAGTCCCCAGCGCAACGCCGTTTCCGCAATCCAGCGTAAGGCTTTTGCTCGCTCCGGCGTCCAGGACGGCTTTTCTTTCGTCGTCCAGGGTGAAGGCGCCGGACAGCGGCTGGTCGGCAGAGATTTCCAGAGTGGATACAACGACGTCAGGAAGGTCTGTTTTGAGCCTGACTTCCACAAGGCCGCATATCGGATTGAACAACAGATACCTGTTGTCAGAGCTGGCCGCCATGGGGACCTCAGCCGGAGTGTCGGCAGCCCATTGCTGCATGTCCGGCAGGCTTTTTCCGCCGACGGAGGCGGGATAGAAAGCAGTATATGGCCCGAGAGGTTCCGTGTCCGATCCGGAGATGCGGAAATCAGATTCTGCACCAGAGGTAAGGGCGGACATGGTTTCGGTCGCTCCGGGGCCGGATACGGAAATCAGGTCCCCGGCGGTCCAGCTGCCCTTGAGCAGGATGCCGTCCTCGGTAAATATAGTGCGGGTGAAGCAGCCACCGATAAGGCCGGTGAAGGTGCTTTCCGGAGTATCGTTGTCGTCTTTTCCTGCCCTTTGCGCCGGATTCTCTTTCTCGGAGCAAGACATGGACAGGGCCACCATTGCCGGCAGTAGAGCCGTTATAAATAATAGTTTCTTCATACAGACGCTGCCCTTTTATGCTTAACCTTCAAAAATAACAAATAATGCCAACAGATACAAATGTAGGTGAAAGCCATATTTTTTGTATATTTGTAGGATTAAAGGATTTAGTTATATGGCTATGATAAACATTACTTTTCCCGACGGAAGCGTACGGCAGTACGAAAGCGGTGTGACCGGATATGATATTGCAATGGGTATCAGCCCGAGGCTCGCGGCTGAAACACTTGCGGCATCTGTCCGGCCCGAGGGCTCCGATCCCTCGGACAAACCGCTTACCTACGACCTGAACCGTCCGATTGAAGGGAATTGCTCCATACAGTTCCTCAAATGGGAGGATGATGCCGCCAAAAAGGTGTTCTGGCATTCTTCATCCCATCTTATGGCAGAAGCTCTCGAGATCCTTTATCCCGGGGTGAAATTCGGAATCGGTCCGGCAATCGACAACGGCTTTTACTACGATGTCGATTTCGGCGATGCCACCCTTACCGACGCCGACCTCCCCAAGATTGAGAAACTCATGCTCGAACTTGCCAGGCAGGGCCAGCCGTTCGAGCGTATTTCCGTATCCAAGGCCGATGCCATGGAACACTTCAGGCAGAAGGGTGACGAGTATAAGTGCGAGCTTATCTCGGATCTTGCCGACGGCACCATAACCTATTATACCAACGGTTCCTTTACCGACCTTTGCCGCGGGCCGCACCTGAGGGACACGAGCGTAATCAAGGCCGTCAAACTGACATCGCTGGCCGGCGCTTACTGGCGGGGGGATGAATCCCGCAAACAGCTTACCCGCATCTACGGCATCACCTTCCCCAAGAAATCGATGCTGGATGAGTACCTGGTCCTGCTTGAAGAAGCCAAGAAACGCGACCACCGCAAGCTCGGCAAGGAAATGGAGCTCTTCACCTTCTCCCAGAGGGTGGGGCAGGGGCTTCCCCTGTGGCTGCCCCGCGGAGCCGTGATGCGCTATGAGCTGGAGTCCTTCCTGCGCAAGAAACTGAACGAATCCGGTTACCTGCCGGTGGTTACCCCGCACATCGGCGGCAAGCAGCTCTACGTGACTTCCGGCCACTACGCCAAATACGGAAAGGACAGTTTCCAGCCCATACATACTCCCCAGGAGGGTGAGGAATACATGCTCAAGCCCATGAACTGCCCTCACCACTGCGAGATTTACCGCAGCGCTCCCCGTTCCTACAGGGATCTCCCGCTGCGCCTGGCGGAGTTCGGAACCGTTTACCGCTATGAGCAGAGCGGCGAACTGCACGGTCTCACCAGGGTCCGCAGTTTCACCCAGGACGACGCCCACATGTTTGTCCGCCCGGACCAGCTGAAGGATGAGTTCAAGAAGGTCATAGACCTTATATTATATGTGTTCAAGGTGTTCAGGTTCGAGGATTATACAGCCCAGATATCCCTGCGTGACAAGGTTAACCGCGACAAGTACATCGGGTCGGAGGAAAACTGGGAGAAAGCCGAGAACGCCATAATCGAATCTGCCACCGAAAAGGGCCTGAAGGCAGTCGTGGAATACGGCGAAGCGGCATTCTACGGACCCAAGTTGGACTTCATGGTGAAGGATGCGCTCGGAAGGCAGTGGCAGCTGGGCACCATCCAGGTCGATTACAACCTTCCTGAACGGTTCGATTTGGAATATACCGCCGATGACGGCACCAAGAAGCGTCCCATCATGATCCACCGTGCGCCGTTCGGCTCGCTCGAACGCTTCACGGCAGTGCTTCTGGAGCACACGGCCGGACATCTGCCTCTCTGGCTGTCTCCGGACCAGGTCAAAGTCCTGCCTGTCAGCGGAAAATATGCCGAATATGCCCAAAAAGTTTGCGGATTGCTGAATAATTCCGATATTCGCGCTTCCGTGGACGACCGCAACGAGACGCTCGGCAAGAGAATCAGGGAGATATCCCTTCTCAGGGTGCCTGTGCTGTTGATTGTCGGCGAAAAGGAAATGGAGGAAGGCACCGTCTCCATCAGGCTTTGGGGCGAAGACAAGGGTGCCATGAAGTGCAGCGATTTCACAGCGTGGTTCGGTGAAAGCTGCCGCAATGAGTTGAACGTTTAACGCTAAAGATGCCATATAAACCACATTTCAGCGGTCCCAGGCCTTCCGGTCCGAGACCCTCGGGAAACGGTCCGAGAGGAGTCCGTCCCGACTCCCGACAGAAAGGGGAGAACGAACTGAATATAAACGGGGAGATAACCGCTCCCCAGGTCCGCCTGGTCGGTGACAATATTACCGAACCGGGAATCTATCCCATCCAGGCGGCGATGCGTATGGCAGACGAACTGGACCTCGACCTTGTAGAAATCAGCGCCAAGGCCGATCCTCCCGTATGCAAGATTCTTGATTACCAGAAGTATCTGTATCAGCAGCGGAAGAAAGCCAAGGAAATGAAGCAGAATTCCACCAAGATCGTGATCAAGGAAATCCGCTTCGGGCCCAATACCGATGAACACGACTTCCAGTTCAAGCTCAAGCACGCCAGGGAATTCCTCGCCGAGGGCTCGAAAGTGAAAGCCTCGGTGTTTTTCCGCGGACGTTCCATCCAGTTCTCCGACCAGGGGGAGAAGCTCCTTCTCCGCTTTGCGGTGGAGCTGGAAGAAGCGGCCCGTCCCGAGAACATGCCGACCCTCGAAGGGAAACGCATGATAATGATGCTCACACCCATTAAGAAAAAGTAACCTCCGCGGTGGAGGCTATATAACCAATTAATATTAACAAAGATGGCAAAGCTTAAGACCAACTCCGGTGCCAAAAAGCGCTTTACGCTTACCGGAACGGGCAAGATCAAGAGAAAGCATGCGTATCACAGCCACATTCTCACGAAGAAGACCAAGAAGCAGAAGAGGAATCTCGACCACTTCGCGATCCTTCACAAGGATGACATCAAGAGGGTAAAGGAACTCCTCGTAATGTAATTACGCATCAGGAATCATTAAGTTTAACATGGAGAAGGCAGTCCTGAAGAGCTGAAGAGCCACTGCACTCCGAAAAACAGAGATTATGCCAAGATCAGTCAATTCAGTCGCCGCAAGGGCGCGCCGCAAGAAAATCCTCAAGAGGACCCGCGGTAACTTCCTGTCAAGGAAGAACGTATGGACAGTCGCGAAGAACACCTACGAAAAAGGTTTGACTTATGCTTACCGCGACCGCAAGAACAAGAAGCGTGAATTCCGCGCCCTCTGGATCCAGAGGATCAACGCAGCTTCCCGCCAGTTCGGTATGTCCTACTCCCAGTTCATGGGAAAACTCGCAAAGCAGAACGTCGGGCTCAACCGCAAAGTCCTCGCCGACCTTGCGATGAACAATCCCCAGGCGTTTGAGGCTATTATCAATTCCGTAAAATAGTTTCCTCCGATGACTTGGAGGGAAATCACAGGTAACAGGTGGATAAGGATGACCTTCTGGGCCGTCTTGTATCTCCTGTGGGTTATCTGGCTTGGAAACTGGTGGTTCCTTCTCGGGCTCATTCCCATTTTCGACCATCACATCACCCGCAAGGTGAAGTGGCTGTTCTGGAAAAAGGAATATGCTCCCGGGCAGAAGCACAACGCGCTCCTCGACTGGCTGGATGCAATCATATTCGCCGTCGTGTTCGTCACGTTCATAAACATCTTTTTCTTCCAGGCATTCAAGATTCCCTCTTCGTCGATGGAAAGCACCCTGCTGACAGGAGACCATCTCTTCGTAAGCAAGGTCACATATGGTCCGAAAATCCCGCAAACTCCCCTTACCGTGCCCTTTACACATAATTCAATATTCGGGAAGGAGTCTTATTCGACGCTTATCCAGAATCCCCACAGGCGTCTGCGCGGCCTGCGCAGCGTCAGGAGGGGGGATTGCGTCGTTTTCAATTTCCCGAACGGAGACACGGTACTCGTAAAGGCTCCCGCAGACGATTACTATGCCGTGTGCAGGACCCTCGGGAAGAGTTATGCCGTCAGCACGTACGGTCCTGTCAAGGTCCGTCCCGCAGACAAAAAGGACCATTATGTAAAGCGTTGTGTCGGTCTCCCCGGAGACACCATTTCAATCAGGAACGCAGTCGTATATATAGACGGAGAGATGCTGCAGGTTTGGCCGGGTGTGCAGAACACCTATACGGTTACGACCGCGGGCAGCCAGCTGAATACCCGGACTCTCGAGAAACTCGGGCTGAACCTTTCCGAACTGCATTATGACGCCACACTGCCCGGATACCCGGCAATGCCCCTTACGGCTTCGATGCTGGAAGAGGTCAAAGCCCTGCCCGCAGTAGTGTCCGTAACTGAGGTGAATGACGTGTATCCTCCTGATTTTCCGGATTCTTACAAACTGATTTTCCCCTTTACGCCGACATCCGGCTGGACAAGGGATAATTTCGGCCCGCTCTGGATACCCCGCAAGGGTGCCACCGTGGCCCTCAGCCAGGAAAACCTTCCTCTGTATGAAAGGATCATCAGGGATTACGAGCACAACGACCTTGAGGTGACCGATGATGGCACCATTATCATAAACGGCAGTCCTGCAACTACATACACATTCGCACAGGATTACTATTTCATGATGGGTGACAACCGTCACAATTCACTTGACTCCCGGTACTGGGGCTTTGTCCCCGAAGACCATATCGTCGGGCGTCCGGCCATAATCTGGCTCTCGACTGACATGTCCCGGAAGTTCCCGGCGAATATCCGCTGGAAGAGGCTTCTGAAACTGGTGTAAGGGATTTTGGAATTGTAAATAGTTATTGTTACATTTGCAAGCTTAGAGTTTGATTATAGATAATAATAAAAACAGCATACTATGGCAAAGGTTTGTCAGATAACAGGCAGAAAGAGGATGGTGGGAAACAACGTGGCCCACTCCAAGCTGCGTACGAAGCGCACTTTCGGCATCAACCTCAAGACCAAGAAGTTCTGGTCTGAGGAAGAGCAGCGTTTCGTTACCCTCAAGGTATCCTGCAAGGGTATCAGGGAAATTGAAAAGAACGGTCTCGATGCTACCGTCAAGAAGGCACAGGCCAAAGGTTATGTCGGTATCGTCTAATTCGCAGTAATTATGGCAAAGAAAGCTAAAGGCAACAGGGTGCAGGTTATCCTCGAGTGCACCGAGCAGAAGACCAGCGGCGTACCCGGAATCTCCAGGTACATCACCACCAAGAACAAGAAGAACACTCCGGACCGTCTGGAG
>ERZ842401.1948-NODE-1948-length-28300-cov-29.530359_pt1 | contig 28300 bp, 40 predicted proteins | sample MGYA00521270_ERZ842401 | MGnify/ENA primary metagenome ERZ842401 (study PRJEB31892, sample SAMEA3878208) | bioreactor metagenome | biome: Moose rumen | place: Sweden | collected 2011-10 | study: EMG produced TPA metagenomics assembly of the PRJEB12797 data set... | reverse complement strand
AAATTGTTGCCAAACGGGGCATTTAATGGGGCATTTGGTGTGAATTGGAGTTTGATAAGCAATATAGGTAAGACATAGTATATCTACTGTACAATTTACTCAATTTGCTCATTGATTCAATGCAGTCATGACGGTCATGTGATTGTGAACAATTCTGGTGCGTTTCTGATATCATTCCATACCATAGCAAAATCGTTTTGCACAAATTGCTTTACCTTGTTTTACTCCAAGCTAATAAATTTATGTGCATGAGTAGCCATTAACAATTTCTAAAATTTGTGGGATGTAGAAATTGTTCAAAAAATATAAATAATAACATAAACCCTCCCATGTGGGTGCAAAATAATATAAGGAAATAAAAATGTTAAGACGTAAATTTCATAGACACATCAACGAAGCTGCTGAAGTTGAGAATTTTTCTACCGAGGAAAGCATAAGAGCCTACTTAGAGAAGTACAGATCGGTTAAAAAGGCTTCCAAATGGGGCAAACTTTTTGATGAATTTGTTCCTGGAGAAGATGAAGCTGATACAGTTGCTGGTGAGATTTTGAGGGCAGTGTGTAGAATTCAATATCGATATTATAACGATGGCGACATGATAGGAACCGAATACGGTCGTTACACATGCAATGCCCCTGCAAGATATTTAATTGATGTCTGTCGCAATAATTCAATTGAAAGACAAATTAGGGCTATGTGGGGCATGCTTAGTGACGACGAGTACGAAGAACAGCTTGAAAAATTAATGGGATTAATTTGGGATTATCTCACTAATAATACAGAGTTGTTTTTTAAGAAAAATCATGATGATATGTGGGAATGGTTTGATCGTGACGAAGATAAAGAATGGGATGATGAAGATGATGAAGATGAAGATGATGAAGAATGGGATGATGAGGATGAAGATGATGAAGAATGGGATGAAGATGAAGAAGATGATGAAGATAGATAATTCGTATTGAATTAAGGCAAATGCTTTGTGATGGTTGTGGTGGGCACTCTGTGTTTAGATTTGATAATGCCCACCACTAACCACCACCATTTATACTTCCTCTGCCACCAATTTGCCACTGCCACACACAGCACAATGGTAGTTTGGCATCTGATGACGCATTGAACACGATAAAATATTCATGTATGTCTTGCTTTTCCGTACAAAATAACTACGTTCATTGCAATCCTGACATACAATTACATACTTAAACTTGGATTTTATATACTCAGGGTTTTCAAATGCACCCTCATGATACCCACTATGAAACTTTCCATTGTATTCGGGATAGTTTTCATTGATGTATCTGTTTACTTTGTCCGCATAGGCTTTGAACAGTTTGCCGTGATTGGCACATCCTTTACACGTATGGATGAATTCATGGAAAAGAGTTTCCAAAGTATTTTTTACTCCAAGCCCTGACTGGACATAGATGGTGTAAATGTGTTTCATGGTGTAAACATTGTTTGTTTCATCTAAAGTGTGCATATTTTGAATATGGCATACACCCATAACAGATGTTTTCATGTGTTTACCAAATGTGCGGTAAAAATCACTATCAGTTTTCACAGTTACGTTGTTGCCGTATGGTATGTCCAGAACATCCAATACTTTCTTTACTTCATCAATCAGTTCTTGTGTCACATCAGTCATAAAAATCTCCTTTTCGATTATGTTTTTAGTATACCGTAAACCACATCAAAAGTCAAGATCTAACCAATGGCGTCAGTGACGACTGTGTGTTCACTTTATCGCTTATGATGTTTGTGATTGCAGATAAGGAGGGTTTGCGGTATAATGTACAAAAAGCGTAAAGTCCAACAACACAGCAAACAGGAACACGTATGAATTTTGAAACTATTATTTTGAAAAGTCTCATCTACGATCCATCATATTTTGGTAAAGCATTATCTGTTTTAGATAGAAAGCATTTTCAAACCATTGGCAATGCTGAGACGTTTCGGTTAATTAAAGATTACTATAATCAATACCATGAAAGACCCCAGGAAATTGCTCTTGTTGCCATGATTAAAGATGTTGCCAATTCAGATGTGCGAACGGCTATAGTGAACGCATTAAAGGAAGTTTCTCAGTGTGAATTAAATAAAAACACCCAGTTCATGCTGGACGAAACAGTTAAATTTATCAAAGATTTTCTGTTTTATAAAATGCTTGAAATTGGATCGGAGGGTCTTGCAGAAAAAAATGAGGATAAAAAGCAACAGGCTAAAAAATATATCGATGAGATTGCCAAAGTGCAGATAGATTCTGACCTGGGTTTGGATTTTCGTGACATCAATCACATGATTGAATATTACCAGGAAAGAAATATAGGAATTAGAACTAATCACATTCAGATAGACACTCGTCTCGGTTCAGGTTTTTTACCGGGGACATTGAATGTTATTCTAGCATCTCAAGGCATTGGTAAATCTCTTTTAATGTGTGATTTTGTTTCTAATATGCTGTCATCAGGAAATAAAATCCTATATCTTTCTTTGGAAATGTCTGAAGAAGAAGTGATGAAGCGTATCCACGCCAATGTTCTTAACATAAACGTCAACGAATTTGCTGATATATCCAAAACTGATGGTGAGATACAGGGATTACACAGACCGCCTGTTACTAAAGACATGATCTTGGGATCGTATGATCGTTTTATGCTATCAGGAAATGTCGGCGTATTTGCTGTTAAGGCATACGCTCCGGGTACATTTTCGTCTTTAATGCTGCGTGATCTGCTTGACAAATATCATAATGAAAAACAAATAGATTTTGATATTGTCATGGTTGACTATCTCGGCATTATGAAATCAGATATTTTAAGCCCCAGTGCGGGTCTTTACAGTTATATAAAATCCATTGGTGAGGAATTGCGGGCTGTTGCCGTTGATCGAAGAGTGCCGATCATATCTGCAAGTCAGTTAAATCGTGGTTCGGTAAACAAAACCGATGGCGTTGATAACTCGTTTATATCGGATTCCGTTGGTACTGCCGCTACGGCAGACTGTATGATGTTTATTCTGCAAAATGAAACCATGAAGGAAAATAAAGAAATAGTTATCAAGTTTACTAAAAACCGTTACACCGGAAAAACAGACTCATTTATGATGGATGTTGATTATAACCACATGAAATATCTTGATCGCAACACAGATTTTAATACTATCGAGCAAAAGCAACACGCTGATAATACAATCAAAACAACGATTTCTGAAATATCCAAAACTGTCAGTGCAAATAACGCAAATAACGCAAATAATTCCAATGGTTCAACCAGTATAAATAGTTCAGATGATATAATGGCAATCTTGGGCTTTTCATAATGATTTTGGAATCCGATATTATTAAAGTAACTAAAAATTTTGACGGTTTATTTGATATAACTATTAATAAGCCGTCAAATAATTTTGATAATTTTCTCGTTAATTGGGAAGATGTCCCCCGTTATGACAGTGATGGCAATATAATCGATCCGGAAGTGTTTAAGGAACAGGTTGTGGACAAATACGGTGAGGTGTATTTTGCTCAGAATTATGCATGTTCGTTTATAGGATCTTCGCACACGTTAATCGACCCGGATGTGCTGAAAGAATTTTTATCTAAAGAACCATTATATAAACGTGATACATATTTAAACGTATATGAAGACCCAATTAAAAACCATAAATACATATTAGCCGCCGATCCGGCTAAAAGTGGTTTAGATGCATTTGCTGTTCAGATTATAGACATAACCAAATTTCCATTTGTTCAAGTTGCAAGCGCACAGATTTTTAAATGCAACTGGCAAATAATGCCCGAGTATATCAATGAATGGGGCAGATCGTATAATAACGCATTTGTCATTATTGAAACCAATGAAGGTGCTGGAACTTTTATAGCAGAAATGCTTAGATCAGAATTACAATATGACAATCTGTATTATGATCGTAAGCAAAACAGCAATAACCCCGCAGGAAAAAAACTTAAAGAAGCAGGGTTTAGAACAACAACTAAAACCCGTAAACTGATTTTAGATACTGTGAAAATGTTTATAAACAATAATCAATTAGTGATTAATGATAAAGGAACAATTTCAGAATTTTATACGTTTATCTGTAAAAATGGCAAGTTTCAAGCAGATGACGGATGTCATGATGATATGATCATGGGTCTCGCTTTAGCATTCGCTCCTTTCTGCAACTCACATAATTTTGAGGATTTCCGAGAACTCGCCAAACAAATTTACGGAACTAACTCAGATGACGCTGTTGATAACAGCATTACTGATTATATGGTTATTGGATCTTTTGATGATGTTAATGACGATAACTATTTTTGAACAATTTCACGTTATTTTTCGTCTGATTTAACAGGTTGAGGAATTGTCCATGTCAGTTCATCATACTGATTGAAACCATCAATGCTTACATTAGATGATTTTATTTGGACATCAAATTCAAAAATCTGATTTTCCTGCTCATTATCGAGCGTTAGATTACCGACATTGACTATATAACAGTCCTTTGCCTGTAAAACTTGTTTTTCTGTTTCATTGGGATAATCAGGCTCTTTAATAATGACAATATCAAATTTATATTCATCAAAATATTTATATATCTGTTGACGCCAAATCAATAAAAAGTTTTTATAAATGCTTAGTTGATCGTGATCACGGATTTTCATAGTGCATGTATGGATTTCTTCTGCTCCAAGAATGCTGACATGACGCCCTGCTGTAAAAAGATTTTGCTCCTCGGCAGATAAAGAATCCAAATTATAATTGACTATATTCAATTCACCATGAGATGGAAGAAAGTCAAACAACCCGCCATTAACACCATGAAATTGTACTTTGAAATTATTGGTAAATGACCATCGCGTATTGATTATCTTATTGTAAGCAGAAGATATGTCCATTATTGCCTCAGAAAATTCTTCCCAACACAGAATCCACGGCAGATTTGAGATCACTGACAGTATCACCAACAGTCTGTCTAACTGTTCCGGTTACTTCACTAATATCAGATGATGCCTGTCTCACATAACCGCCAACAGTACTTGTAACTTGCTTGACTTGTTCAGCACCATCTTTCAACGTGTCCATGAACACCATACTGTCTATAACGCCTGTCTTTTTCCCATCAGCATTTGGAGCCATGTCATAGATTTTATTAGAACCCGCCAAATCAGATGACATTATATCACCATTACCCTGTATATTTGCTCGTGACTGCGGAGATGATGTTGCCACGCTAACACTTGCATTGGGATCGTTGCTGTGTATATCTAATTTTTGTTCTGCATATTTATTAGCGAATTGCAAATCCATTTCCTGGAATTCGAGGCCCATAGTGATCACTTTAGGCATGCCATCTGCAAATGTATCAAAATTGCCGTTTCCATATTTTACGGAAATGTTAGAGCATGCACATGTACGTATTTGTGACAATTCCTTGATCATATCATTAAAGATAATAATGTGCCATACAAACGGTGACATTTGTATGAAATTATTAGATAGATCCCAAGCCGCTTCGTCTACTCCTTGAGAAAAAGTTGTCATGCCATTCAAAGATCTTTCTCCAATAGTTTTCCCTTTATCTCTAATTTTAGCAACCGCTTCATTAATTTTTGTTGCAAATTTATCAGTAGCACCTGCAATGTCCGGCGTTTGTTCACTAAACCCTTTTTGAGGTGATGAATACTGCTTAAATGCCCGGACTATTTCACATATTTGTTTAGCCTCATCGCGGTTTTTGGGGATAAATGTATAATTAAAGGAAAAACTTCTTAAACGTGATCTTTCATAATTTTGAAAATAACCAGGGTTGATCGACGGTTTTCTGGTGCCCGCCATATCAGTGAACGCCCCAAGTCCGCGAGTTATACTCATTACAAGGTTCATTGAATCTGATACAAATTCTGAATTGTTTCTACCGTCTCCATCAGTGGTTTTTGATGTTCCAGTGGTGCTTAAAACACCTGAAATGGCACTTAAATAATCTGTATCAGACCATTCATGGTTTTGATTATCATCAAGATCGTTAGGCAAAGGAAGAGTTATGATGATCTGCGCTTTGCTTTCACCATGGTTTATAAATGTTCCAGCTTTGGTATCATAATAATACTTGCCTTTGTCAAGTAACGACTGCCCTGTGATCGCCATAAACATTACTTTGCGATTACGGTAAAAAGCATTATTCGAGTCAGCAATTCCCAAAGGGTACTCAAATTTTTTAATATTATCTGGCATAATGAACCTTATTTTTCAATCCTTAAAGGAGTGAATGACAATGTGCTTAAATGATGAACTTCAACACACTTCCTTATCGATTCAATATCTTTCTTGAGATACATTAAATCAATTTTATTGCCAAAATCTGCCTCTTCTATTTTTTTAATTTTTTCGTCCATCACATCTATTTGCATTTTCAGTTCTTTAATTAAATTAGTGATCTCATTTGACGTGTCTTTTAACTGACTAAACATATGTTCAACATCTTCGGAATGCTTATCCATTAAATTGCTGTGCTCTTCCAAATTTTTTTTAATGTATCTTTTATGAGCATCAAAAATTTTATAGAAAAAGAACACTACAGCACATAATAATGCTGTTGCAGAAGCAGGATTAGCATCTATTAAAAATTCAAAAAGTGCGCTGTCCATAAAATTTCTCAAAAACGTTTCTATATATATATATATATATATATATATATTTATATTTGAGTAATAATTTATAAATATAATGGAATTATTTGATTTTGAGGATTACTATGAACTTTCAACAATTTTTACAACGCAATGCGTTATCTGAGGATGATGCGCAAAATAATCAGCAAGACACTGCTGCACAACGACAGCAGGAGTTTACGTTATTTATCAGCATACTTGTTCCATTTATCAAATATATTGGACCAAATCGTCTTGAGAAAATGCTGTTAAACTTCTGTCAGAAAAAATACAACCTCAATGAAATCCTCAAAATTGATGATAATACAGGGAGAGATGATATAACAATTAAAATAACGAAAAATAAATTTACTATTTATGATCCAAAAGCATTTAATCAAACTAATGAAAGTTTTATCGGATTTGTAGTTGGCAGTTTGATCAAGTCTTTGTTTGCTCAGATAAAAGCAGTTGCGACATGGTTTCTTGAAGAGCCATTTAAAAACTTCAAAATCATGCCACAAACAGATGAAGATAGAAAAACCAATGATGAACAGTGCGAGTTAAATAATAAACTTGATAGCACTCAATTAAATAATCTAAAATATGCTATATGGGGCAAAGATATTATTGAACGCTTAAAAACTAATACCAATTCATTATCGGGTGACAGACGGATCACATGGGTTAAAAAATGTGATAAGATCCCTTTTAATATGTTACGTCCAATTGGTAAAAGTATTTTGTGTGCAAATTATCCCTGGAAAGGATATACTAACCCTCAATTTGATAAAGCACTGGAATACTTTTGCAAAAATTACGGCACCAAATATTTGTGGCAATGTTTAATGCGAGCTCATAAGAAAAAATAAGGCTCCAAAAAAGAAAGTGATCTCATTGAGATCACTTTTATCGCTTTTCACTTGGTTAGGAAAGTTTAGAAATACCAATCATAAGGAACTGTTGATAAATTTTTTGTGCTTGCACAAGTTATTTATCGACAGTTCCTTATAGTCCATCAAAAATCACCGTTTTATGTCTCTCCAAAGACGCAAACACGCAACAGATAGTTTACACAGATCGTGTATTATGATTTCAGTATCTTTAGTACTGACAGCACTCATTAAATGATTGTACTCGTGTTCAATGAGTTTTACAGGGTTTGAATACTGTACCCAATCATCTGGCGGATTACGATCTATATCGCCGCACATTTTCATATAATCCCAGTCAGGATTGCTTTGATAATTGTTTTTCGGTGTTTTGTAAGTAATGATCTTCATGGGAGCCTCCTGTTTTTGTTTACTTAATTTGAAAAAGTGCTAACAATAACACGATTTTTGTGATGTAGGTCAAAGTTTTCCAACACTTTCGTCACATTCCCAATCTATCACACCGGTGTCGTACAAGCTTGCGAGGATTTTAAGTGATTTGCAATTGATATAGACAACAAATGCCTCATTGAAGGCATTTTGATATTACGTAGTAAAAGACAATAAATACGTTCTATTGAGGCATGACGGAATTTGTTATAATCCAGAGCTCCCAAACCCGCCCGCTCCACGGGTTGTTTCATTGGAAAACTGTTCAACTATGTTAAAATTTGGATGGAACACAGGGACAATTATCATCTGGGCAATCCTCATCTTGGATGTGATAATTTGCTTATCCTGGCTGCGATTCCATAGGCAGACAATGATTTCACCCTGATAATCACTGTCAATTACCCCAACTGTATTGGCTAAAATGATGCCTCTTGAGCCTAATCCAGACCGAGGGACAATCAATCCACACAGATTACGATCCTCAATATATACCGAAATTCCTGTAAGAGTTTTTCTAACCTCATTAGGGGCAAGTAAAAAATCGTCTTCGGCGTTAAACAAATCAAACGCCGCCGCCCCATCAGTTGCATAAAAAGGTTTTACGGAATCATTAAGGATTTTAATTTCCATTGTAATTATCATCTCCTAATTTACTGTTACGTTAATAATGTTTAACTTTTTGGTAAATTTTACAATCTGCTAGTCATTTTCTGGTAAAAAAACTGATTCATTGTAGTGACTTTCACTGGGTGATTCCAAATTGTGTTCTCGATTAGGAAAAATGTTATCAAGCACTTTTTCAATGGTTTTTTGTGAGCTGATACTGACAGCAGGAAGTGAACTATCACAGCCTATCCAGTCGACGATAAAATCACTGTATTTGTCTGCCAGTATATTAATTATGACTTCACTGTGAATATAGTTTCTTACACCATCAACGATAACACACAAACCATCTGATTTGTCTATTAATGAAATGTACTGTTTGAAAGTTAAATTCACCTTATTTTGTTCCATCAATACCCCCAAATCGCACTTCCGATTTTGATAAGTTTATCATAATTTAAGTCATTGTCAATGTCCTTTGCCTTTTCCACGCAATGCCTTAACTGATGGAAACCTTCCAGATTGCCTTTGGGCTTTTTATCATACACCCGGTCAAGGGCGTTGTAACTTATAGCAATGTGTTCAAAAGGTGATGCGTGGATCTGCTCGTGACCTATTAAATTGTTTACAATTCGTTTAACAGTTTCCAGCGAACGATCTTCTTTACGATAACTTACCTGAGCACACATAGCAACACTGCGATATATGGATTCGATATCATCTGCACTGCAATACCCGTGTTCGGTGTACGGACAGTGTACGTCTCCATTAAGTACATGAGGCTTACTGTTATCAAGCAAATCCTCCATGTGATTTACAAGGAGATCTCGCATTTTAGTTGCAAGTTCACAGATTTCCGGCTGTGCTGCCGAGGAGATCCTTAACTTGAAAAAGTTACTAAAATCTGTACTGGTCAGCACGGTTTTCATGTGCTGAAACGGCTCCAACAATCTGTTGGAATTTTGTTTATGGATACCAATGCGTTTAAGATTTTCCACGTGTCTTATCATATCTTCTAACGCCAGCGTCCATTCAACATTTGCTTCATAAATGATATCGGGGTCATCAACTATTTTCCCGGACATTCCTTTCTGATTGTATGTCCATATAGGAACGACAGGGTTTTTTCTAACGAGTTCAATCATTTTATCCACGGGAATTGCTCTGGATGATGCTGAATTTCTGCTAAAGCAATTATGAACAACAAATCCATTAGCAATAAAATTGTGCTCGTTATTATCTACAGTTAAGTCATATACTGTTTGAACGCCTTTATCAGTTATTGAAACTATAGTGCTTTCAATAACGGTATCGTGTTGCATGACTAAAACATTATCGTGGATGTTTAAATCTTTAAGTTCAACATATCCATTTTTAGTCAAAAATGGATGATCTTCCGTGCATCGAATAGTTTTATGATCTTCAGTCACCACCTCAAAAACGTCTTTCTCACCAACTTTCCAAATATCAGTTATAAATGTGTATTCAATCATTTTAGTTAAACGATTATAATAACATAACTGTTTATTTGGTATATTATTAGTTTCACTAAAATGCCATTCGTTATAAACCCTTTCAACGCTCATCCCGTAAAAATCAAAATACAATAATGTATCTCCTGCAAGGCATCGATGGGTATTAAGTTCAGATAAAATGAACCTAGGATATTCCAGTTCAAATGTTGTAATACGGTTATTGTTGGATATATTGTCTGCTAAGATTTTTGCTGTGATCATAACACCTGCCCGTTGAAATAAGTTATTGTGTCGCTCTATGTTTTTGTTACACTTTGCCACACAATTTATTTATCATCGTTTTCATTGCACGAACAATTATTGACAATGTTTTGAGTTGTGATACTATCACTTGTAGATCAAGTATTTCTTTGTGATTTCATAAGTGCTCCTAATGATACACTGTAGTGTTTATATTGCGAACGTAGGAAAATAAACGCGGTGGTTTCTGATGTATAAAGACAATACACACCTTGTTAAAGGCGTGTATTAAATAAATGGGCTAGTTGAAATATGGTAGGCTTTGCTATGGTTTACACCAACACTGTTGTTGATTTGATCGTTGATTATTAGGTACGTCAACCATTCTACAAATACATCACTTCTTCATTGTTATAATCATCAACATATTTTACAAGTTCATCAAATGGCAGATTATAGTAATCAATGTCCCATCTGCATCCGTTTTCTTCATGACTTTCCCATATATGGGGTTCATTTGAATTGACAAAAAACTGTATGAACGGATACTTGCCCTTGTATTTTTCTATGTTTTCTTTGCAGTGTTTTTCCAATACAATACACAGGAACTTTCCCATGCATGCCTTGTATTCGGGTTCGTTTTCAAATTTTATCGTAAAATATGAATCATCAATGTCGTTCAATGACTTCCAGTTGGGTGGTAAACAATTATCCCCACAATAAAGCACGTGTCTATACATTTTAAACTCCTTTTACGTCCCTTTTACAATATCAATATACCACACATCTATATGGAAGTCAACACATTTTTACAGGTGCCCAGTTTTTGTGCCAAATAAAATTTTGTCATGGCTTACGCCACCGATTTCCCGGGAGTAAAAGCACTCAGCAAATTTGTTTGTTACCGACTCAGGCATTCCTTTACTTTGCATTCTTGCTATAAACGAGTTCAATTCCTTAGGTTCGTCAACATTAACGCCAAGTATATTTTGGACATCGTTTTTTGAGACTATTTTACTGATAAGGAGATCGGGGATTTCATTAATAAGGAACCCAAGCAGTGGTCCGCTCATCTCGCCATAACCACGATTCAAAGTTAACTCTTCTTTGAAAAATTTAACAAGAAGGTGTTTTCCTCTTATGCTTCCATCTGTGCCTATAGCAACCGATTTCTGTCCACCTTTATCCTTATACATAACAACAAAAACTACTTTACCGTTTTTAGTGTTTATTTTCCAAAACGGTATATTATCAATCATGTCCTGCTTACTTCTGAACCCAGAACCGTGAATGCCCCCAATGCTTTCATACGATTGTTGAAGAACATCCCAAACTTGGTCAACATACTTGAGTTTTTGATCTTCAGTAAAAAAGTTGTGCCACGTTTCGGTTAACAGTGAGTTTTCCTGTAAAAATTGCCTGAAATTCATCGTCTTGTCCATCCGTTTTAATTGATTATGATTCTTTCAACAAAAGTGCTGACACCAAACAAACATTACGTTTCATAAAGTATTTATATTTTTGAACTTAAAAGCAATTTTTTGTTCATGTAATTTATGATTTATCTTGTTTATTTATGGTTCAACACTATTCTTGAACAGAGCATTTTCAAGCCTCCTCTTTCCGATACGTAGCAAAGCAATCATGGATCTTCTCCTTTTCCTCATCGCCCATTCCCGCTGGAAGGGATATGTAGGGGTGCATCCACCAGTACTTCCGGATGACTGCCGGGTGGTACATCCAGTCCTCCTAGTCTTGCTGCCCAGCCCAGTTCAGAATTTTCTTTCACGGAAAGCCCTGCATGCAGTGCGGTCAAAGCCCGGTCAGCGGCAGTCATGGAGGCGAAATGATGCTTACCAAGCCACAGAAGGGACTCACTGAGATTACGCCCCTTCCGCTCAATTTTCCCATCGTAGTTGATGTAAGCAATGTTCCCGGCTTTGAATTCGTCTACGACAGCATCCAGATTGTTCAAACCTGCTTCAGTTGCATTATACTTGGCTTCTTCTTCTTTGGTCATGATCATGTTCCTACGATAATGCGATGTTTCGATGTTTCGATGCTTCGATATTTGTTTCAAAGTGCCTGTGTGGGTGACGTCGGGACGTGCGCTATTCGTCCCCCTCGTCCTGCTCCTGCTCATGCTCATGCCTTGTTGCCAGCTCGCTGTAGTAAGTTGCGAGTATCCGGGCATAGTCAATCCCACGCTCAAAGGCAATAGCCCTGGCAATAGGCTCCCGGAGTTCCGGGGCGGTAGGTGATGCTATACCCGGGACAGTCTCAATGCCGGACGTTCTTCTTCACATTCGATACTGACTGTGGTTGCAGAAACCCGCCAGCCAGCGGTCAGAAAAGCATGGACGATCTTAAGCGCAGCGGTGCTGTCGCCGTCCACGTCCAACAGGACTGACCCTGACCGGACCCCGGCGGCGTCCAGGATGCGGACGGCGTCGGCGGCACAGAAATTACTGGAGGTTGTGAAGGCCATGTCCAGTTCCATCTCGTCAGCATTCTCCAGCTGTGAGTCACTATAGCAGATCAGCAGTGTGTGCACAGTCTGAGCATCCACGTTCATGAGGGCAGCGAAGTTGTTGATCGTGTTGTCGCGGGTCTCTTTGGGGGCTTTGATCAGGTTATCAAACAGAGTAATGTTGTCCATTACTTTAATCTCCTTTCTATCATTTTCAGAACAATTGTATTATATAACTATTGCCGTGAATTGTCAACAATTATTTGCGTCATTAGTAAACTCAGGACAGTCTCAGTATCGGGCTGTTACCGCAGTCAATGTAGGTTGCGGAAACCTTCTATCCGGCGGTCAGGAAGCCGTGGATGATATTCATCCATAATAAAATCCTCATATATGCCTCCCTTGCGGGAGGTTTTGTGTGTATATTTGTGATTGAAATCACCAATTGTCAGTGAGTATTTTCTTCTATTCCAATAGCATATAATCAGGCATTTCAAGATTCAAAGGCATATAATCGGCATAAGTGTTATTCAACATCAGTGTTAATGCATCTGAAATGTTATTTCCAAGGCCTCGTTCATAATTATAAAGTATAATGGCTTTTTGGTATATTGTAACTGTATGTCCAACGCCATTATTATCATACAAAATTTCTGTTGAATTTAAAAAATTTAATAAATTTTTTAATTCATTTTTCGTTAATATCCAGTCTGAATAACCTTTACTTGTATGAAAAACATATTCGGGTTTTCTAAACAGAATTCTGATTATCTTATTGGCTTTTGTTACGGATTCAGAATTATATATTTTAAAATACTCGTCACCTATTCTATTTTTATCAGGATTAACAGAAATCGTCATTGAAAAACCTCGTGAAACAGTAGACATTTCATTCAGTTCATAAAAATTTGAAAAATACATTTTAATTCCTTACTCAAATCATAATTATTTTGTAACTATTCAGAACCCCTGTTTTTGACCACTAAACAATACTAATAAATGACATAAAATATAGAATTTTCATAAGAGATTTAATTATCTATGTCATTTTATGACATATTTAATACAATTTTACGGTGTTTTTGAATAGCTACGTCTACTGTGACTATATGCTACCACAAATTTTCAGAAAAGTCCAAGCATTTAATGAACGTTCATCAACAACATGGGTTTCAACAATCGTTCTGATATAGTCGTCTTTCAGAACCTTTTTCAAAATCTTTTTAAGATTTAGATTTTTGTCAAGTATTCTTTCCTTGACAATGTGCAGAACAAAATCGTACTCTCCATAGAGATCATCTGGGTATTCAATACTTGAAATCAAATCCTGTTTGCCGTCTGGCAGTGTTTCAACATGATTTGTCAACAGGCATAAAGTGTTTCTCTGCTCTAGTGCATCAAGTTTTTGCTCTTCCTTTGCATTAAAATCTGCAAGTGCTACACAATCATAAGACTTGTCCGCCCGTGCCACCCGTGCATTCATATTCTTTATAAATTCCATGCACTCCTTCCCGTTGGGAAACAACGAGCATAGGTGATTATCAGTATAATCAAACAATACGTTTATGATTGGTATGAAATACCGACTAGGCATTTTTACGATTTCGTCAGTTGTTATAATGTAGTAAAATTTATCTGTCAATGATTTAAACATACTTTAATCCTTGTTTGTTTTCAAAATTATTCGAATGTTTTTCATTAGGATTTTATAGTGGATTCTGATAATTAATGTTATATTTATTAAAAAATGATGCAAAACATCATTTTAAACTTTCCAGATTTTTCGTCTTTCGCAGGTATCGGTGAAACCGAGTCTTTCGAAGTGTTCAAGAATCACTTGTATTCTTTCTCTTATCAGTTTCTTATCTGTACCGTAATGAAGTTTGAAAGAATAGTCCGTAATGGTGTGATTGACGAGATTGAGATGTATTTCAATAGTATAAGGAAACATAAAAATGATTTTCAAAGTTTCCGGAGTTCCGTATATGTCGTACTGTTTGCAATCATTCAAAAGTTCGTTAAAATTGTCAAAAACATTCATTTCAAAATCCTAAACATCTATATGATTTCAAACATCAAATTTTAAATTGTCAATAACATCGTCAATGAACATATTGTTACCCTCATTCCAGTATTTTAGCAGTATATCTTTGTTTGCATCAATGAAACGTTTAAAATACCGTATATCTGATGCTCGTAATTCTCCAATATCTCCAATAATACGTTTATCAGGTATAGTCATTGTTACTAAGTTTTGTGATTCCATATTAGGTGAATGATTTGTTTGAATTTTAATCCTAGCACCATGTTTGGCATTGCCTTTTGCAGAAATGAAGATATTTGCTGGCATATGATATCGGCTTGCCGATAAATTTGCCATTTCATTTAAAGGACTATCATTATATTCTTCATTTAAAATTTTTTCAAACATCATCGTTTAAAATTTTCTTAATACTATAACAAAAACAATCAATCATCAGATATTATTATACTCAAAAGCATTCAAAAAGTCAAGAAGTTTTAACAACTCACAACTGTATCTATTCATTTAATACCCTTATAATCTTTCAAACTTTCTTCAAGCTGATGCTCAAAGTAATCCTGCTGCTGTTCAGCACGTTTGTGATCCTTCACGGCATCACAAGTCTTTTCAAAAGGATCTAAAACATCATCAGCGAGTTCATACTTTACTTGTAGAGCCTTATTTGTAATTTTTGAAAGCTTTAAAAACAACTCATCATTTTCGGTGTTTGCCGATATTTTTGTGAGTTTCTTAATCGCATTATCCAAATCATTATAGGCGTCTTTAAGTTCCTTCAAATCAAAATCAGACTTATTAAAGGCGCAAGTATATACCCATTTGCCCTCATACCAGGTATATATGTTAAACTTGCCTTTTTCTTTTGCCGGGACGCAACCATAGTATTTTCCATGTACTTATTATCCGATGGTAATTCTGGCAAGTATATAATACCATAATTTTTTAAAGTTTTTGAAAAATCATTATTCATTCTTTAATCCTTTAATCTTTGTAGTAAGTAAAACAAAAATTATTCAGTTCAATTTTTATCCTCTTGTGCTTTAATCACAACTCCATCTTCATCAAATTTAATAATGCCGAGTTTCACTAATTGCTGCAGTAACATCAGTGCATCGTGCAAGGCAAGAATCTCATCACCCTTAAGTTTGCTCGGCAAAATTCCACCATAAAACATAGAACCCTCAACTTTACTAATCAGCCGATAAAGTTTTTCCTCGTCGAGATAATTCATTGTTTTAATCTCCAGAAGTTGAAGTTAATTTATCAAAATTCTTTCCTTGAATACCATAACGCATTCGGTCGATCTCCGAGCTCATCCACGCAACGGCATCGGCGCAGGAGTCAGTTTCTAAATCTTCCAGCTCAGTATATAAATCGTCCAATTTTTCCTTGATAGCACCAAGGTCAGCCCGGCGGTTAAGTTCTTTAAGCTGGCCAGCCGGATGGAACAGACGGAATAATTCAATATGTAAATCAGTGTTCATTCCATCATTCTACGGCAGTCTTTGCTAGATCAGCAATATACTTTCTTTGAATATCATAGATTTCGGTAATCCCCTCAATTTTTGCTCTCCATTCAAGGATTCCCTGATATTGGTACATCGCCTGTGCCTGCAAATGAAACAGTTCGATGGGCGTTGAAGGTCGTTCTTCAAAGTCTTCCCCAAGATCATCCCAGTTTGCAATATAGGCATCAAGCTCGAGGATTCTCTTGAACAAGTCCTCATATTCCTTAAGAAATCTATCTTTTGCTTTTTCATTCATCATATTATTTTCCTTAAAATTTAATTTCCAACAACATTAATACCATCGGTATATTCCAACGGCAAAAATACTTAAATCCATCCCTTTGATTGATAAAGAAAGGCGCATTATAATAATCACTGACCTTTTCCAAAGTACCGAATTCAATGTTCCATCCATTATAATCCAAATCATGGAAACATCTAATTGATCGTGGAAAATCCTTGTTTGCCAATGAACTTTTTTGCTTCATCAGTATCAAACATAGTGAAGGGTTTGCAACCTTGCTTAATCTTCGAATCGTATTTCATTATTCTCTTCCTAATTTCTCAACACGTTTTTCTCTTTCTATTATCAAGTATGATTATTCTACGGTCAATCGGTGGCAATGAGCAGTACTGCTCACAGCGCACATCATACACCTGATAATCCTTGTACTTTTCTAAAGTATTGATAATATTATCATCTATTTCATAAGTATAAAATGAAATCTCAAAGGAATCATCGTAATTATCTTTCAAAGTTTTGATTGAGATCTCACCATAAAAATCTTTTAAAGTTTTCATATAATCTTTGAGACTGGTTCTTGATTTGGATCTAGGATTTTTGTTTTCCTTTATGGCAAGTAAAATATCTTGAAAAGTCTTGTTTTGTTCCTCCTCAGACAAATATAACATGGGAAAAACCCAATTATTATACATCATGGGAATCTCATCTTTTTCAGTTCCATCCTCTTCCAGTGTGCTTTTAAGACACTCTTTTCTGATCTCATCAGATTTTTCCATGCTTGCCCCCGCATTTGCTGCAGTTTCTGAGTGTTGCGAATCCCTTTCAATTGCTCTCTCAAGTTCCTCTAAACTTCTGCACAAATCGGAATAGTATGCGGAATAATGCGGTTCTAGTGGCGAATTTTTAGTAAGTACATACAGTGTAAATAGCCGCGAATTGAGATTTCGTGCTGTTTCTATGATTTCGGATTCTAGGTTGGTTATTGTATTCATAATTCACACCTACTTGTTAGGATCATTTGGGGATCATAATCATCATTATCATCAAGAATATCAACAAGCTCATCATCAAGCAACTGCTGTTCTAATGGATCTTTGACGTTATCAAGATTAGTTCCTTCCTTTATCCGGATAGCAAAAAGTTCATATCCATCATAATCTTCAATACGGATTTTATATCCTAAAAGCTTTTGTTTGTTTAACTCAATATATTCTCTTACAGTCATTTTGTGTGCTTCCTAAATAATATATCCTTATTCATCTTTATGTTTTCTGTAATACTCTATATAGATATCTTGCATGAATTGAACGTTTTGTTTAACTGCACGTAACCCGTCATATATCATCACGCTGATAGCCGATGGTGCAGATTCTAATAGTTTTGGCTCATTCCTTGTTAGCAGACCATTCAAAGAGTATATCACTTCAGAAATTTTGGTATAATCATAGAGGTTGGCTTTAATTTTTACAAGTTTAGCATTAACATCTTGCAAATCTTTAAGAACTTCTTTTGCTTGTTTGAATTTAAATTCTTCAACCTCTTTTGGGACATTATATTCTTTTTTATCTTTAGATTTTTCATACTTGTTTTCAACATTATTTGTGTATGTATTTTTAAGCGAAACCAATGTATTAACAAGCATTTTTGTTGATATTAAAACATTAAATATATTATTTGAAGCAACTTCATCAGACAAATTCCATTTATTGTGAGTTGTATCTATATTATTAAACAGCCCTTCTAATTCTGAAATTAATTCTAAACTATTTAAGTCATGACCAGTAAGGTCACGTTTTAAATTTTCGTAATTGATAATTAACTTTTCCAGTTCCTCAATCATTTTAATCTCCTTTTCTAAAATAATTCAATTCCCTGAGTGCGGACAATCTCTTTTGTTCTTCTAACTCAGCCTTACTTAATTGTAACTGCGATTTAACCGAATTGAGACCAATCTCAACATTCATTGTCTCCCTCATTCTAAACATCCGTAATTCCTTCAAATACGATAGCAGACGTTCATGAAATTTAGCGTATTCCTCAAGGCGTTTTATATCCTCGTCTAAATTCATTATTCTACTCCAATAACTTCTTTTAACTTTTTTAATTCTCTCTCAATAATGGCATCACCACGCATTTTAACATCTTCTGGAATATTTTTAACTGCATCAGAATTATAAAGCCATAAAATGCACACAGCATTGAAGAAGTTATCCTCATCATCGGGGTTGTCAAAAGTTAATTTATTATTTTTCCACATATTATAATAATATGTGAACCAATTTGCAATGGCTTTGTAATCCGTATTTGTATTCATAATCTATTTGTCCCTAAAGATAGGTATGAAAGCAATTCCTGAAATGCTTATATTTGTCACTTTGCCATCTTTGAGTTTAAAAGTACCCTCGCACTCCTGCGAATAACCGATTAAACGGTCGTCGTAATCTTTGAGTTTTTCTTTGAGCATAGTTAAAAATTCATCAGGATCCGCAATCTTTTCCTCATATGATCTATCACCAAAATACACCGTTTTTATAAATTCTTCCTTTGGCGGCAGTCCCATGCTTTCCGTTTCATTCTTTGTATTCATAGACATGTTCGATCCGTCCCTCGATAACAAAGGTAAACCCCTCGTCTGAAATATCTCCGCTAACGATCTTAAAACAGATCTCATTAATTTTACTTCGTAATGTGAAACTAAAACTCCCACCATTATTGTGCACAACATCTTGCATATTCCCGGCGAATTTAGCGTCCGCCATAGCAGGATGATGGATAGTTACTTCAAAATTTCCTACAAACTTCTCCCTGCGGAGAGTGTTTAGGATAGCATCGGATAGTTCAGTGATTTTCATTGTTTTCTCCGCAAAAACTTTTCAGGCAGCCAAAACCTGTATGCTTTTTCTTCGGAATTGCACGAATTGCACTCAGTGACAAATGGACGCAGTTCGTCTTTGTTAAACCGTTTCAGTTTTGCAAAACACAACTTATCAAGATCGCTAAAATCGCAATAATCGTTGGCAAAATACCCCTCAAGATTTATCCACCATTTCATGCAGTCTGCGCTGTCAAAAGGCGTGAAAATCTTATCATTGACAATTCTACTATCCAGTTCCATAGTACTTCTCAAACCTCAATGAAACCCACATGCTTAAACACATTAGACTTTTTCACAGTGCCATCGGGCATAGTGGTCTCAACACTCTGCCTTTCGCTAAACGAATAAACCGGGTGAATTTTGCGTTCACGCAGGGCATTTTCAAGACTAGCCATCAGATACGGGGCACCGCCAATAAGGGCGTAAATTTCGCCCTCTGAGGGCAAATTGGCGGACACCATACCAACGCACATCTGTGCAAGGTTTTCTGCACGTTCATTGATCGTTTCAGAAGTGGGGATCGTTTCAAATGTCAGAAGCTTTTGCACCACCTGCTTGCAGGCAGGATTGGGTTCAAGGGTGAGATACACATCACCAGCAATGCCATTAAAACTGGTAAAACCATCAATTTGGTCGCTGGTAAGGGTGTGCTGGGTCATGTTCACAAGTACTCTGTTAGTCATATCAAAATCTCCTAATGTTTCGAGGTCTTTCAAGTTTTCATTTGCATTATACACACAAAATCATACGATGTCAAGAGGTTTTTTGAAAAGCTCTGTTGTAGAAAGGTGTTGATCTTATCCATCTTATCCACAAAACGCACTCTGAACTATGAAAAACCTCGTCAAACCAGCCTAAAAGATCTCAACGCATTTTATCAATTTTTACTATTGACAACGGGTTTAAGATGCAGCATCATTTGCACAATCGACAGTTTTGATCGCTACTTTAGGAACAAATTTGGCTCAGCAATAGAATTAATTGAGCCTATGTTTTGAGTTCTGCAACAAATCAAAAAACGCACTACAGTTGATTTGGAAACTTCTGTAGTGCGTTTTTGATTTGACTTGGTGAGTTACTCAATGAGAGCAATAATTATTGGCAGTTCCTTACACATTAAATTCGATGTGAAACTGAAACCAGCCCTGCTTGGTACGGGGTACGACTATTGAAATTAAACACTCGTCAAGATCTACCTCTACAAAAAGTCGTTTAATGTTTGTAAAGCACTCTTTATATTTTGGATTACAAAATCTAAAAGCCTTACTCGCAGCAACCGCATCAGTAGAAAAAACAGGATATTTTTCAAAGGCTATTACGAATTTATCATACAATGTATCGTCATCACGGGGGTCTTTGAAGAAGTCTTTTATCGCATCGCCATTATCACCATAAACGACAACTTTAGTTATCTCAAACGTATATTTTCCTCATCATTTTACCCCCCCCCCATGGGGAGGCTTCTCATATTTTATTTATATTTTTCTGAAAACTCAACGCCCATATCAGTGTCTCACCTTGACGATCCCGGAGTCAATCTTTCTTTTCAGAGACTTCACAAGAGGAGTCACAGGGATGTGATCGATGTTCCATGCCTGTAAAATGTTTTCAATGGTCTGGAACTTGGCAATTGTCTCGTCAGCGGTATGATATTCAACCGATGACAAACTGGCATAGTTATATACGCCATCAAGTTCGGGAATTGAGAAAGTAAAGTGATCGTTAATCTCCCGGGCAAACTGATAAAACTGAGGGAGTTTATACAGTTTCCCGTTCACTTCAAACTTTTTGATCGTGATCTTATGAGTCCTGCGGATCCATACTTTAGGGTTCAAAACGGGCAGCATTTCCCCAAGCCGTGAATAAGTATAATACGTGATCGTGACATCATTTGCGGTAGGAACAATACTTACCACTTTGGGTTTTGCATTTGGAATGTCATTCCCATTGACAAACACATCAGTTTCCCGGCAATAATCATAGTGGTGAGTCTCGAGAAAATCAGCAATTTCGTCATAGGTGAGGATCACATCATTACGAACACAAATATAATAGTCATTAAGGCTGTCATCCCCTCCTTTTGCGCTCCAAACTCTAAAACCGCCACAAATGTTGTTGTAAACATCAACGGTTCCACAGGGAGCCAACAAAACCTTATCATCATTGTTATCGATGTAATGCTCTTTGATAATGCCTGCGATGATCTGATCGTAATCGACGATATCAGTGACCCCGGCAGCACGAAGTTTCGTTCCAGCAAACTGGCACTGATGCCGGACTAATGTCCGAATGTTTTGAGGATTGATAATGTCCTCGATGGTATCGTTTCTCGGATCGTCAGGATAGAAATGGTACCAAACGTTGCGAAGATCATCAATGGTCTTGCCATTGAGAAGTTCGGAAGGAAGGTCAACTTTGGGATTTCCGCCAACTGGCGTTGACCATGCAGAACTGATCTCTTCCTCGCCATCAGTTCCGCACTCAGTCCAGTAAATACCCATTTCAAACTCCTCTCAACCTCTAACTTTATGTTCGTATCTTAACAGATTTGGCGGCGTTTGTCAACGAATTTTTGTGAAATTATTTATAAGATTTCTCAAAACAGTTTGATAAAATTGTTAATCCATTTTGAGATGTCGAGAAAACACTGGAGATCGGAATCTCCACATACATCAATGAAAGGCAGACGATAACGAAATCCGTCTGCGTCATGAATGGTTGACGCAATGCGCACACCGTTTCTAGTCACATAGACCTTATAACAGTCATCGCAATCCATTTCCAAATGGTACTCAGAACCATTAAGAATTTCATTGATTTTATTTACGATATCTTTTCTAGCCATTTTTAAGCTCCTCTCAACCTTTATGCTCACATCTTACCAGATTTGGCTGCATTTGTCAACGATTTTTGAGATTAACACGATCAAAACAATCAAAGTCAATTAAACCAATTAAAACCGATTAAAGTATTGATATAAATAGTACAGATATGTTGTGCAAACACACAAGTATATTTAGGAATACAAAACTATGTTACTCAATGAAATTGTAAAATCGTTTCTTAATAATAAAAACAATACACGGCGTGCGGATTCTTCCATTGTTCACCCGCATAAGGTTTCAGTTGATTTAACAAATAATGATTTATATTCAAAATTCAATGACTTTTTTGATGGTGCAAATGATAACGAGAAGTCATCTTTGCAGGCATTGCTTAATGGTTTTTCTAAAGAAACTCTATTAGAAAAACAACGCCGTAAAATTTTAGAATACCGCAACAGTGCTTCCAATCCCGATGTCAATAATGCCATTGACGCCATTGTAAATGAAATCATATTCTCCTACGAAGATGTTATCTTTAAGTTGCAATATAATGAGGAAAACGCCCAATTACAAGAGGCATTTCAAAAAGCATTTGACAAAATCTACACATTAGGTAACTTTAACAAAACATTCTACGAAGTTGTTAAAAAAACGTATATTGACGGTCAGATAGTGTTTCACCTGACGTATGATAAAAACAATTTGAAAAATGGCATACACAAGATAAAACTTTTAGATCCTGTTGGTTTATTTTATGATCATGAAAAAGATGTCTGGCGGTATGAAAACCTTGTAGATGACAATTTATATATGACCATGTGGGACAGAAAACAGGAATATCATCCTGAAGAAATTGTCCGGGTGGATTTTGGTTTATATGACAATAATATCTGCCTTTCATATCTTGAGTACGGTATTAAAATAGCAAACATTCTTCGGACGTTGGAGGATTTGCTGGTGCCTATGCGGTTTTCCCGCAGTATTTCCCGCAGGGTTTTTAATGTTGACATAGGTGATCTCCCTGCCAAACGTGGTGAGGAGTACTTAAATCATTTAAGGGAGCGGTTTAAGTATAAAAAGTCCTATGACACACAAACAGGTGAAATATCTAATCAGCAGCACGTCGTGTCAATGGTTGAGGATTACTGGTTTGCCAACCGATCTGGTTCCCGGGGAACTACTGTTGAACTTTTAGATGAACGAGGTGAATTAGGTAATCTTGATGATATTATATATTTCAATAAAAAACTTTATCGGGCGTTAAATGTTCCATCATCCAAAATGGACATTGACCCAGATGCCAATCATGCGTTTACTTATGACGCAACTGAAAGCACTCAGGAAGATGTAAAATTTATGATGTTTATATCCCGGGTGCGTAAAGTGTACAGCAAAGCAATCAAGGAAATCCTTAAACGTGAGGTCATTAGTACTAAAATAATGAACGAACACGAATGGGACATGAAGGATTGCAATATAAATATTGAGTTCACTAATGATAACCTGTTCATTGAAAAAATGAAACTCGATGTGTTTGCATCCCGGGTGGAAGCGTTTGGACAAATCAATGAAAGCATGGTAGGTAAAATATATCCCGTAACAGATGTGTTAAAGCGTATATTTGGGTTAAATGAGCAAGAGGTTTTAGATAACATTAAAAAGATCACTCTTGAACGTCATGATCCATTCCTCAAAACTTTGTATCCTCCTTTAGAGGAAGGAGAGGAGGAGATTGACATTTCTGATTTGGAAAAAACAAATTTGAATGATTTGTTTGATATGGGTGGCATTCAGGGTTCAGAAGAAGATTCCGAAGGTTCAGAAGAAGATTCTGAGGATTCTGAGGGTACAGAGGGTTCAGAAGATACGGAAAGCGGAAATGATAGCGAAGAGCCAAGTTCCCGCAGGAGAGGTTCTAAAGACGATGAAGAAAGTGGATCTGAAAAAGGTGAGGAAGGTGAAGGATCTGGCGAAGAAACCGGGGATGGGGGTTCTGAGGACAATTCAGATCCTTTAGGTTTAGGGGACTTTGATACTTCTGGACTGGACGCAGAATTATAAACTTTAAGGGGGTTTTAGGATCTGTCCCTAAATTAAATCCAATTTTGACAAAACGTATGAAACGTTTTTAACTGCATATAAATAGATTATATACAAGAACAAATGCTTTTGCAAGTACTAAAATTTATAGAATGTGATGTAGTTCACATTTTATAAAATATAGTGTTTGCATTAAAAGCAGATATAACTTATAATGTAACTATTCAGTACCCCTGTTTTTGACCATTAAACAATGCTAATAAATGGCATAGATATAGAATTTTCATAAGAAATTTGATTACCTATGTCATTTTATGTCCTATTTAATAGGATTTTACAGTGGGGTTCTGAATAGTTACCTTATAATTAAGTTATATTGCAAAATAAGGTTTATTCAAAATGGAAAACGAGTTTAAGTCAATTAAAACTTTAAAATTGAAGTATAAACTCGTTTATAGTGTCGGTTATGAACATGGTGATCTTTTAGATCGTTTAATAAATCAATACAACTCATTAGTACATATCTATTACAATCAACTTGTTGATAATCCAAAATATAAATATAAAGATGCCTGTGATACATTTGATAAACTTAATAACGTTGAATTAATTGATTCATATCTCAGAAACGCATCTTACCAGGATGCTAAAGCACTCTATAAAAGATATAACAAAGGTAAAAGATCTAAAAATCCGTTAGGACATAAACTGATTTTTGGTGGTAAAACGCTTTTTAAAAAGCGTTCTAAAAAGTTAATTACAAAAGAGGAATTTATTGCCAAACGTCTACGTCCATTAATGGTTATTGGTGAAGCCAATAAAGGCGGTAACGGCAGATTTAAGATTAGAAGCAATAGATATATTGATTATGTTATTGACGGCAAAGTAATTTTAACTTTTAGAATTACAGATAAAAGATGTCGGTCTATAGGTAAATTAAAACCATTTCAAGATAATGAAGTTATACCATTAACATATAAAATTAGTAAACATTATATCTATTTAACTTTTGATTCGTCTGTATTTGAAGATAAAAAACATGATGTATTTTCAAATAGAATAATGTCTTTGGATTTAAATCCGGGTTATATCGGTATTACTATTTTAGATATTGATTTAAAAACCAAAGAATTAAAAACCAAATATGCTTTTGTAATTGATTGGATTGAAATACTTAATAAGCATATAAAGTCTAAATGTTCATCTGTTACAGATATAAACAAATATTATAACAATAAACGAATACATGAAATAAAGGAAGTTAATAAACTTATATATAAATTAGCCATTCAGTTTAACTGTAAATATATTGTATGTGAATACTTAGAGTTTAAACATTCAAAAGGAAGAAAAATGGCTAATTTATGGAATAGAAGTCTCACAATTAAATCTTTAATTAGTCGTTGTGATAGCAATAACATTAAACTTCTTTTCATAAATCCTGCTTATACAAGCAAAGTTGGAAATATATTATGTAAACATAATATACCCGATATGTGTAGAAGTGCTGAAGAAATAGGTTATAGAGCATTTAGAGGCATTCAAGATGGTAAATTCACTGTTAAAGGTTATAATAAAGAAGTTTATTATCACGGAATAAAAGAGATTAAAAACTTTGTTACCAAATCATTGGAAGAAAGAGGTGACAAAGTTAAAATTAAATCCGATACAATTCCGGCATTAAATAAAATAATTGATGCTAAAAGAATTAAGTATAGGGTTTCAATAAAAGAATGCGAATCAAATGATACAGTTAGTTTATATAAATCTAACAAATCAATGATTAAGTTGCATTCGTATAAAATTAAACAGGCAAGTTAGATTGTTTAGTAACTTAAAGCAGATGAAAACGTTGGAAGAACGTCTACTGTATGTTACTACGTGATTTAACAAGCCTTAAACAAAAAGAAATCTGACTAAGGTTAGGGTTTCCTCTTAATATGATTATCATGACGAGAGCTTTTAGGTTGAATTAGCGGTCTTTCATCTTCGTGATGGGATAAACTATAATTCAAATAAGTTTCTAAAATTGGATTTAATTTAGGGGCAGATCCTTATGGAATTTGAGTCATTCAAGGATTATATAGAGCACGAAAATGAAGTGTATCAGAAAATGGCGGAAGACGCTATTTGGGATCTAAAACACAATCCTCTGTATAATGGAGCATACACCAGATTTTATAGTCGTAATGATTATGACTATAGTGACTATGATTATGACTATGATTATGACGACTATGAAGATGACTATGATTGTGAGTACGGAGATATTTGTGAAAACAGTTTTGAAAAAAGACATCGTGGTTTTCACAAATTCCATCGTAGACTGAATGAGTTTAGTTCTGGAAACTCAGGAAATTCCGGAAATTCCGGAGGTTCTGGAAATTCTGGAAATTCTGGAGGTTCTGGAGGTTCTGGAGGTTCTGGAAATTCCGGAAATTCTGGAAATTCTGGAAATTCTGGAGGTTCAGGAAACTCAGGAAATTCTGGAAATTCTGGAAATTCTGGAAACTCAGGAGGTTCTGGAAATTCTGGTAATTCCGGAGGTTCTGGAAATTCTGGTAATTCCGGAGGTTCTGGAGGTTCTGGAAATTCCGGAGGTTCAGGAGGTTCAGGAAAGCCGAGAGATCTCACAGACGCCGAGAAAAAGCAATTAGAAACTTTGTGTAATACTTATAATACATGTACACAATATTTAGGGCTTCTTCGTATGGAGAAACTTATTGAAACTCTTAACGTTCAAAATAAAAAGTATTTACATAAATTGTATCAGGATGAGGAGATACTTAAAAACAGTGGTATTAACCCCGATAGTATTCAGGCATTTAAAAAGAAAAAAGAAGAAAAACTTACGAGAGTTTTTGCGGCAGTGATCAATTCAGTTAAAAACATCGAAGATAAAACGGGGCGTGAAGATCTTGCTATAAAACTTGATAAAGGTAAACACAAATACATTATAGTCAATAAGAATAAACCAAATGAGGTTATTAAAGAAGGTGCTCTCAAAGATGCTATAGGAGTTGGCGTCGCGGCAGGTGCGGTAGGCGCTCTCGGAGGTTGGACTGCGGGCATATTAACGCTTGTTGGTGCTCTTTTGTTTAAATTCGGTAAAACATTTATAAACTTTCTAAAAAACAAAAGCAATGATGGAACACCATGCAAAGGCACGCATCTTGATGATTTATATGAAGTTGACAGGAATAAAGTAGATGAAAAAGCTACAGATGACGAAAAGGCGAAAATGAAAGTGTTATGGACTAAAAAAATTGAGGCGAATGACATTAAAGTTTTTAGAGATCCAGACCCCAACTGCAATTTTTTTAAACAAGTTGTCTGCCTAACATACAAGTTCGGTCCTAAAAGTATTGATGAATTGACAAACCTGTGTATAAAATCGAGGAAGTCAAAAGGTTCAAAACCGTAAACCAGGTATTATTTTTATCATGTATCAAAAATGTAGAATCTGACTTTGAGCTAGCAAAATTATTATTATACTTAACAATGTTCGCAGCTTTTATACTGGACTGTTACTGAATAAGGATACAAAATGAACTTCAAACAAATGATTAACCATGTCAATGAACAAGCTCGTGTTAAACAAAAATACACAGTTAAACCACGAAATAAGGACGAACTCAAAGAGATAATTGACCAAACTATAGCTGAGAACGGTAATAAGTGCAATCTAAATTTTATAGATACGTCTTTGATTGATGACATGAGAGGCTTGTTTAAGGACTATAAAAACTTTGATGGTGATATAAGCAAATGGAATGTCTCAAACGTTGAACTCATGGACTATATGTTCGAAGATGCAATATCATTTAATCAAGATATAAGCAAATGGAATGTCTCAAATGTTCGTAATATGGACTATATGTTCTGTAATGCAGCATCATTTAATCAAGACATAGGCAATTGGGATGTCTCAAATGTCAGTGATATGAATAATATGTTCTGTAATGCAGCATCATTTAATCAAGACATAGGCAATTGGGATGTCTC